>Ga0179593_1555625_pt1 | contig 14415 bp, 15 predicted proteins | sample CZODoug2_1_08_16_FD_185931 | JGI IMG/M metagenome (GOLD analysis project Ga0179593, IMG submission 185931) | Vadose zone soil fungal communities from Angelo Coast Range Reserve, California, USA - CZODoug2_1_08_16fungal (PacBio error correction) | ecosystem: Environmental > Terrestrial > Soil >...
CGAAGGCTCAGATTTAAACGATGAATCATATCCAAAATCAGGTAGAGGGATCAGTATACAACGATTTTGGTTTCGACAAAAAAAAACACCCCCCACAGGACTGCTTGAACTCTGAAAAAAAAATAATTGCTGACCATGAGAAAAATTTAAGGGTGGAGGATGCGCGGTAGCTGGGACGGCCAAAAAAAAAGGTGTTCCAAAAAAAATGAGTGTTTCTAATGGGAGGAAAGATAGTAACATTCAGGAGGGAGAGGAAACGGCAAAAAAAACGGACTACGGATGATGGGGGAAGAGTTGGGAGGAGGCAAGAAGAAGAAAGAAGAAAAAAAAAAATCATCGCCAACTGAGCTTCACGAGAATTAAAAAACACACCACTCGGGAAAAGGATCTGGAACGTTAAAAAAAAAAAAAGCAATCCTGAAGCAGGGAAGAATGCGAGCCGATGCTTCGCTGGGGGGGGTCCAAGGATTTGGAATGCGCTGACAGAAAAGGAAAAAGCCAACAAAGAGGCAACATCCTCAAACCGCAAAAAAGGGGGCGAAAAAGAAGATTGCCGCGGAAAAAAACCTTCATAGGTCATGGGCAAAGGCGCACTGAGGATTTTCTGAAACCGACAAAAGGGGGGTGCCGCTAAAACCGCGAGGGACAATCGCAGGGCGTAATGCAATGGACCGCACTTTGAGGGTCGACGCCCTGGCACGGGGGGGGGGGGGGGGCAAATTAAAATGAACATATGGGGATTACACAGGGGCGTTAGGTTGTACAGTCCAGCGGGTATGTGTCCGGTTTCCTCGGAGCTAGAAAGGGGAGGGGTGGAGGAGTGAGAGGAGGGACCTGATGAAAGGCCTGGTCACATTTTGACTAAACCGGGGGTAGGACATGCGCTGCCATATCGAACAACAGGAAAGGTCGAAAAAAAAAAGAGGATTGGGTATAGAGAGCCAAAAATCGAAAGAAAGGAAGAGCCCGGGCCTCTATAGAAGGGGGAGCACTCGACTCAGAGACCTCGGGCTAAAAAAACCAGGAAAGGAAGGGCAGGACTAAATCCGCATGCCCCGCAAAAAACTGGGTCAGGGACGAGCTTCAAATGAGATCGAAAAAAAAGAAGCACTGCAAAAAAAAGAAAAAAAACACGGGCATCAGGTGAAGAAACCTCATGCACCCTCGGAAGGGAAGTGGTTTCCCGGAGGACACTGGGTGAAACGGGGAGAGAGGAGGCGGTGAAGGAAAAGGGAGGGCCCTCCGGCAACCAACGAAAAAAGGTTGACGGGGGACGAAAAATGTTCGGGGGAAGAAGATGTACCCACCTCCGGGAAGGGGGGGAAGAACACAATAGGGTTTGACGGGGGGGGGCTACAGATCTAGAAGGAAGAAGGGAGCCCTACAATGCTTGGGGAAAAAAACAGGCCGGGAAGGATTAAAACTTCAATGGCGGAAAGGGGGTAAATGGCAATCGGGGGGTTTTAAGGAGCAGATAGTTGGGAACAAAATTTAAACATCCTTAGCTTGGAAAATTTGGAAAGGACCCACGACCTCGATACTCAAAAAGGTGAAACCGATTAGACATCCGGGAAGCGCTCCCAAGAAAAGAAAAGGGAGGAGGTGCTTCGACAAGGAAAAAAAAGAAAAAGGAAGAAGTAATAAAAGGCCTTGCGGGAAAGGACAGCGCGACGAAAGCTCGAGAAAAAGCACGCGAGGGAGAAAAAAAGGGGTTTCTCAAGGGGACACTTTAGAAGTCAAGGCCGAGGGGGGGATCTGCGGAGGCAAGGAACCTAGACTAGGAAAAAGAATGACGCCGGTTAGTTTGGGGGGAGGTCAACGGCGCGAGCGGGGAAGGAGGCGCATGTCCAAAGAGAAGGGTGATAAAAAGGAGCGCGCACTGGGTTGACAGAAGTGCTCGCCCGAAAGGGTTTCAAAAAACGTATCCGGGCAGAAGACCTCCCACAAGGGCAATTGGGGTCCGAGGGGGGGAGGCAGAAAGGTATGAGGAGAACATCCCTGGCCCAGGGAAAAGAGTGGATAAACCCAGGAAAAATTGGGACTTGCAAAAGGAAGCCCGGGAGACTATATGTGGTGACGTCAAAATCAAAAAAAGGGACAAAGAATGGAGGGAAAAACAATTCTGTATGAGACCCGGAAGACAGGGAGATAAAATTAGTGGGGGAAGTGGTCTTCGAATTTGACATAACGCCTGGAGTGGCCTCAAGGAAATGCAAAAGGAGACTAAACAACAAAAAGGAAAACAGAAGGAACAGGGAGGGATAGGCACTTCGAAAGGCACCCCGTAGGGGGCCATGTGTGCACAGAAGGGAGAACAATAGGTCGAGGCAACTTTATGAGGAAGGAGACATAAGAGGAGTTCTAAAAGATAACCCTTAAGGGAGGGAGGAAAAAAGGGAGTGAGGGAATCAAAAGGGCTAATATATCTGGGGGGGGAAAGTTAGACATAAAGTCCCTACAATGAACCAAGGGTAAAGGGGAAGGGAGAGCCGCATAACAAAAAAAAAAGGGGTCACGCCCATAAAACCAAGGGAGCGGAGTGGGTTGCGGCAAAAAGAGGAGATGTAAACGGGACTGGAAGACACCAGATACGAGAGGTGTTAAAGGAGGGAGAATCGTTAGCGCGTCCCAGAAGAAGAATAACTCGCGTGACGCAAAAAGGAGAAAAGAAACTGTCCACGTAAGACGGACGTCAGAAAAGTGTTAAGGAGTTCAAGCAGAGCCAGCACTTCGCTCGGGAAAAGAAGGAAGCAAATTGGACAAAAACCTTTGGCGCGAGGGGGGAGCGACTTTGCAAAAGTGTAGCGGATGGGACAGTGGCAACAAGTAACGGGGCAGCGGTTTGAAGAGTAATAAAAAAGGCTCACGCCCCCTCTTGGAGAGGGAGAAAACAATATAAACCGAGGGGGGAGGGCCCTGCAACCTATTGAACGAGTGTAGGTGTCTAAAAAACAAAGGGTCCAACTGAGGACAAATTGCTAAAAGAGGGACCTGAAAGAAACTCTGCGAAGTAAAAAAAACCGACATCAGCACATCAGGGCAAGCGACCTGAAAAAAGGGGGAGGAAGGGCGCGAAGTGTTTAAACGACAGCCTTGTAGTTGGCAAAAAGGGGGAGGAAAAAGTAATCGGTGACGCCGACCTGCAGAATCGGTCTTCCAATAAAGGAGGGGGTCCTCTCGCGGGGGAAGAAAAAAGAGTCCGGCTAACTAACCAGGTTTCAGCTGAATGGTAAAGGGAAACCTCAATGGCTGAACCGCTCCGCCGAGTCCGGGACAACCTCCCTCTTATGGCCGGGAAAAATTAAATAAGGGGGGGGGGTCGGGGATAACCTTCTCCAAAGGGGGGTTTCAAAAGTTGGACCGACCATGATGAAGGAGGAAAGGTGATCTCAGTGGTACGCTCCAGATCGAAATAAAAAAAAACATCGGGTCCCAAAGGTGGGACGCTCAGAGAGAGAAACGCGGGTCAAGTTTGGTAAAGAGGCTGAGTCGAGAGGGGGGGGGGAGAAAAGTCAACGCAGAGAATAGCTCCGGGAAAAACGGGAAGCTCTTTGGCTCTGGTGAAAAAGTCCCTGAAATCTAGGAAATGAGTTCGTAATGAACTGGCTGAAAAGTCCCGAAAGGAAGCGACCCAAAGAGAAATGGGAGTAAAGGGAATCGGACAGCAGGAAGCAACACCCAGGTGCACGCTACGGAAACTGGAAAAAACAGAACAGGGCGGTCGCGTAAAAGAGGTCGTCAAAGTGCTATGGCCCCTCAGACGGGAACAGCGACAAAAAAGTCGAAAAAACGAAGGCCACGGCTGGTGAAAAAAAAAGAGCATATCCCATGTAAAGCGAGTCAGGGTCGATTGGCAAAAGTTCGAAAGCGGCCTGGACTTAGCGACTTACCGGGGGCGCCCGAGCTCGAGTAGCGGTCTGGCAAAGGGATGCTGAAGGGTACGCAGCAGTTCTCCGAAGAGAAGCGAAGCGCGAAAAAGGGGCAACTTGAAAAAAAATTATTGCAAACAAAAGTAAAACACCCTGGGGAAGGGGAGGGTATGAAAAAAAACGACCGTGAAACTCTTGAGAAAGAAGGTTTGCGATGATTAAAAGCAAAATCAACTTTCGAAACACACACTGAAAGAAAGGAGACCAATCCATGAGGTAGAAACTCTAAAAAAAAGGGAGGAACGGTCGAGGGTGCGGATATCCGGAAACGCGGGCAAAGTAGGGAAACTAAGGGTCTGGTAAATTGCCCAAAAGAAAGAGAAAGCCTAATCCGGCTGTTTGGAAAAGAAGGGTCAAGAACCTTTACTCCTATGCAATGCAATCCACAATGGGTGAGGGGAGAGGGAGAGCAACCAATCCACATAACTCGTTGGGGGGCAAAAACGCCGTCACAAATCATCATGAAGCCTGTGGGCAGGTGCAACTATGCTCACCTTTACGCGGACGAGGCTCTCAAAGGGGGGGGTAGAGTAAAAATCAAAGCTTCCAAAAAAATGAAAAAAGAGGCAACCCGATCCTATCTCAAAGAGTTGGATCATCTTCAGGTAAGGTATGACGATCGTGAGGGAGGGAGTACCATTATCACGTAAAGAAAAGGGAAAAACAATTATGGGATGCAACAAATTAACGGACGTTCAGTAGCGTGGGAGGATACGGGAAAACAGAATTCAACGGTGGTAAATCACTAAGTAACACATGAAAATTACTTTGGCTGGAGGGGCTACACAAGTGAACGCTAGGGGATTAACAGTGTCAGAAGACCTTCGGGGAGGGAGAAGCAGCAGATGTTCATCTTCTTCGCATGGGGGCGAACAGGAGGAAAGGGGTTCTAGAGGAAAGCAGACATGCCGAGTCGGGGAAAATAAGAAAATAAAGAGAGGGAAAGCCGAAAGGGGGGGAGAAAGATACGTTATCGCAGCGAGTAGCGAGTGTTCAAAAGAAAAAAAGTGTGTTTAAAGGAAGACTCTCAACACAAAAGGGTAAAATATAATGCATTCGAAGCAGGGGGTACTTTGTGACGAAAAAAAAAGCGCACAATGGTAACAAGATCGTCCATGGGCGGGGAGGGGGGAACGGTTGGGGTGCTTATGTCCCAACCCCGCGGGCAGTCGCGGAAGAGAAAAAATGAATGCCAGGGCAAACCATGAAGAGGGAGAATGCGTCGTCAGCATAAGGGGGAAAAAGGCGACCCGATACACAGTAGAGAGAGGTTGAGAAACCAAGAAACCCAGAAAAGGAAAGTGATTAAAAGGAAAGATCCCGGGTCATTGGCTAGACCCGTAATCCTCGAGAAAGAGAGAGAACAAAGAATGACCGAAATCCCAAGGGGACAGGTAAAAAGAGATAGACCAATTAACTACAAAGGAACACCGGAGCCGCCAAACAGAAAGGGAAAAGTCACAATTACTGCATGAAAAAATCAGAGGGAAGAGTCGGGGAAACAGAAAACATAGTCTTTACGAAAGCAGAATCACACAAAAAAAAAAAAAAGGGGCTGCGCTCTCCATCTGAAAAGCTTGAAAGGGAGAGGGGAACGCGGCTCTCATGCAAAAGCCATTACCTGATTTGGGGGACGGGGGTGAGGGGGCAACCGACGGAGGGTTTGTTGAGCTGAGTAAAGCTAGCAAAAAGGGGGGTACTCTTCTGGAGAGAGTGTGAAAGGGAAGCGAGGAGGCAACGGGGACGTAATTTTGCCTATGTCGAAAAAGGAAAAAAAAAACATCCGACCGGGGTTGGGAATCGCCTATTGAAGAATCTTTAGTAGAGTAATCGTACGGGAAGGTCTCGAAATGGAGGGAGGGGGGGGAAAGTGTGTTGACGGGTGTGGCGTCTCCTAATTTAACACGAAGAGAAATCGAGAAAGGAAGAAACACGGTTGACCGAAAACAACGAACCTATAAACGGAATGCTTCTCAAGAAAACAAGTAACCTCCTGAAAGCCGATGCGAAGGAGGTTTCAAAAAGGCTTGTTGGGAGTAAAGAGCCAAAGCCACATAGAGGGGGAAGAGCTCCAGAGGAGCTCTCAGGAGGCGAAAGGCATCCGCTCAGTAAGGGGGGCGCCTCCAAGTTGGAGAAAAACCTTTAGGGGAGAGAAAAAGAGTTCTTATAAGTACGCTCATCAGAAAGAGGGAACAATTGGGGGACTTTCAAATGAGATGGTCTAAGCCGGGCAGGATTTGGAAAAGAGTGTCTCTACAGGCGGGCTTGGAAACGCCTGGGAAGTGGGATACAAGAAAAAAAGGGTATGCTTTCTGAAAAATGGTTACCGGAAAGGAAGGGGGGGGGTAACCGGGGATCCTGAGGCTTAAAGGGAGGAGGGCCAATGTCTTAACATTAAGCAGAAGTCATCAGTGGGTGCGGCGGGGAAATAAGGACGTGAAGATGAGACTGAATATTCAGAGGGGATGGGGGGGACGCGGGGGAATCACATCAGGGCGCGGAGGGAAGGAGGAATTGATTCCTCTATCCGAGAAGGGGGGGAGGAGGAATCTACCTCAACTAAAGAGTAGATGTATCACGCAATTGACGGTCGTGCTCAAAAAAAAAGACCAATTTACTTGGAAGAGGAAGGAAAATCACTCCACGACGAATGGGGGCGCAAAGAGGGGGAAAAGGGCCATGTCGGCAGGAATATCGTAACATAAAAGGCCTGCAGGGAGGATATATCACGAGGGGCATGGGTTGAAAATAAAACGGGGGAAGGGGGGAGGAGTGTCATGTGAAGGCAAAAGGGACGACACGGGAAGGCATAAAGGCCGTGCCGGTCATATTATGGGGAAGATCAAGAGCCAATCCTGTGCCAGGGTCAATAAACAATATTAAAAAGGGCTTCTTTAAGGGCCTGAACAAGGAAAGGGAAGGAAACTCAACTGCTTGACGGGAGGGGAAACCTGCTCCGGATGAAAACTTGCTGTGCTTAACTCTAGGGTATTTGAAGGGAAAGGGGGGAAAAATTAACCGTTATACCGCTGGGGATTTCTCACTTTTCAGAATGCCTTTTTCCTGGGGGGAAAAAAGAGAGAAAAAAACGGTCCTCAAATCGGGGGAAAAAAGGGGGTTATACATATAATTTTTCCTAATCACAAGAGGGGAATACTGGATGTCAGAATTGCAACACTCAGTAACCGAAAAACTGGGGAGAAGGGCGCCCACTTGAAAAGACGATAACAGAGAAGAAAGTACGAAAGGGGGTTTGGGTATGAAGTACGCCTCCTTCAGAAGGAAGAGTAAATTTAGTGAAGCTTCTTGAAGGGGAAGAAGGCCCGTGAGCGAGGCACGGTTAGGAAGAAAGTTTCGTGATCATTTGCAAAGCAGAGGATCAAGGGAGGGGGGTACGCGGGGAAAAGATGGGGCCGATTTAAAAGCTCCCAGACACTGGAGGGCCATGGGGGGGGAAATCTTCATAACAATTTTTCAACGGAGAGGGGGGAGGGAAAAAACTACCATCCGTGGGAAATGTCTTTACATCCAAGGAGGTCGATATCTTCTCAGGAAAAAAAGAACCGCCCTTACGCGGGCAATTGATAGACCACTAAGGGGGGAATTGGGGGGTCAGTCTAGTCTCTTAGAATATTGGGGAAGGTCCAAAGGATCAATTCAGGTTATAGAGGGGGAAACGGGAGGGGGAGAGGAAAATTGAATAATAACCAGTCGGGGAAGTGGCGCCACAGAAGAAGCATGATTGCCTGAATGAGGCACTTAACTCATAGAGACATCAAAAAAAAAAACGAGGAGGGAAAATAGCAGAGCGGGGGGGGGGAGGGGACATGAATGCACTCCGTCTTATGGCCAAAATGAGCGAAAAATGGGGGAGAGGAAAGTAATGAGAGACACATAGGGAGATAATACCATGAGGAAAACAACTCAAAGTTCCGGACATCCGGAGATACCGAGTTACTTGGCACGAACAAAATTCCCAGGCATCTCAAGGGGGGAAATAAAGGTGAAGGGGTACATCGACACCAGAGGGAAAGGCAGAAGAATCAACTGCGGGGGATCATGCAAGAAATACTTGAAAATGGGGCCGAATCAGAAAAAAGCAATTGCTAACGCGCGAGTGCAATATCGTGGGGGGGAAAGAGAGAAGCCGGAGCGAGGGGTGACGCAAAAAACTAAAGCCTTAGTGCTCACCGAGTGAAAGCGAAGAGAAGGGGAAAAGAAAGCAGATATAACTTCAAAACTCTGGGTCGCGGACAGAGAAGTGTAAAGAAAGAAAAGCTTGTCGCCGATAAGGAGGACTTTATCAGGGGGGGACAGAAAATGCCCGTTAGTAACCAAAAAGGGGGAAAGAGGGGAAAAGGGGGGAAAGGGCCCGGAACGAACGCACAATTGAGCGAGAAGGGGGGGAAATGAAACGGGTAACCAGCACCCAGATTAGCGGCGGAGGGAGGTTAGAAAAAAGGACGGGGCAAAAAAAGCAAGTGACTGGAAAAGGGTGGGTGCCACGCAGTAGGTAACTTTAGATCTGCATCCGAAACACACTCCTCTGAAAAAGAGGATCGCATGGGAGCCGGAAGGGAGAAGGGGGAACGCACAGAAACAAGAAAAGGGTTGGGGGGGTGTCGGATCTATCTTTTGAAAAATACCTTCCTGCACACGGCTGGGGGTGAAAAAAAGTTACAGAGGTCCTTCTCGCGAGGAGAAACCAGAAAGAGTAACGGACAATTCAGCGGACTGTACTTCTTGAATCCCAAGGAAAAGAGCCCTAAATAAAAAACTCGCGCATGACCCCCGTATAGGAAAGGAAAAGGACTGCATGGGCCATTACAGAGGGAAACCAATGCCCTGCTCGGGGGGTTGAAAAAGAGGGGACGAAAGAGGCCCAGATGACTCATTAGATCAGGCTAACATCGGGTTCCAGGGAAGCAGATAGTAACGCACTAAGGGTAAGTTGAGAAAGCGGAGAGTGATGTCTCGAGAGTAGGTGGGAAAGAAAGGATAGGGAAAAAAAAGCTCTCCAAAATACGGCCATTGGGCCGGGGGAAAAAACACCATAAGATATCGGAAGAAATTCGTTTCCGTCAAAGAACGGAAGGGTCACTGGAGAGGGAAGAAAAGTTGAAAAAAGGGGACAAAGGGAAGTTACCAAAGGGAATATAACACCAACATTCACTTACCCACAGATGTGGCCGCCGGAGAAAGGGCGGAATCCAACGCAGAAAGGAAAAAAAAGGCCTAAAAGAAAAACGAATGTCTTTTGACCTCCCTCCTTGAAGGGAAGGAAAGATCTTTCGGAACATCACGAACCACGTTCTTGGGCAAAAAGGGAAATCGAGGAAAAATCGTGGTTCAGGAATCGAGAAAAATCCAATAGCTCCCATGGGAAGGGACCTTTCTCTTGAGACTTATGGAAGAGGGACTCGTCAGCTTATGCGGGGGGAGCCTTATTGGGGGAAGGGGGAGAGAGATCTCATATTGTATTAAGAAAGCATCGGACATTCGGGCCCAATTAAAGGATGAGAGAAAAAGAATAAAGAATGCGTTGTGTTTACCTGGAAAAAAAAAGAAAATAATGGGGGGGCGAGTCTTCTTTCAACTGCGACCGTCAAAGGAGGAAAGAAAAATCCGCTGAAAAAATAAAGTTTCTATAGAAACTGCAGGGGGAAGGAAAGAAGAGAAAAATATAGGGGAGCAAAAAATGGGGAATTCTGACTTTCGGGTGATTGAAAGGCCAAAGAAGCATACGATCACCTACCGTAGGGAGGTGCCTCAAAGGGAAGAAAAAGGGTAGACGAGCAGGGCAGCAGTAACCAGCGGCAGAGACGATCTCAACCAAATCATTACGACAGGTTGGTGATCACAAGCGAACAAAGAAGATGAGAGCCTAGAAGGGGAATGCGCACTCTTCGCACAGTTAAAGCAAGGGAAAAAAAAGGGGCGCAAGGGGGCTTATGATAGGGACTGGAAGGCACCATTACCTCGGAATGAGGATGAAAAAGCCAGAAAATTGGTGCTCAAAAAAGAGGTTCTGGGAAGCTTGGTAATGCTTGGAATTCTTATCCGGAAAAACAGAACGTGGCCTCAATTGAGCCCAGCAAGAAAACGGATCGTCGTTGAAGGCCATGTGTATACGGTCGGAAACAAGAGAAGGGATATTGGTAAAGCCAAGGACTCTCAAAAACTGCTGTGGGCGGGACCACGAAAGGGGAGGAAGTTGACGCCCGCGCTGGAACATAGGGCCTAATCCCCTGTAGGGGAGACGACGGCGCAACATATCAAGAGCAAAGTGCCTGAAGGATTTTACAGTGAAAGAAGACATGAAGAGGGGGGGGGGTCAAAAGAAGCCTCAAAGAGAGGGCAAGAAGAGTTTGTCGCGAGAACGTGATGCAAGCTGAAAGGGGATGTCCAAAACGAAGGGGAGGAGAGACATCGCTCCAAGGAAAAAGAGAAGTGATCGAGACAGTTTTAACGCGTTGGGGAGGAAAAGAAAAAAGACATCGCACTGTGAGACCGCGAAAAAAAAAGTTTCTGATTGTTCAAAAGGGGAAAATGCTTATTGGGTAAGAAAAGGTGGAGGGGGAAATAGGGAATGGTTGATTGGGGGAGAAGAGGTAGACGGTGAACAGGGATTGGAAGAGGGAGGGGGAGATTTAGGGTGGGCCTAGACGAAAAACAAGAGGAAGTAGTAGGCAGGATGGAACACTGTCCCAACCAGGAGACAAGGTGTCATTTCTCTACCCTCTGACCTTTTCGCCAGGAAGAAAGAAGGAAAAACAGCAAACTGCTAAGCTAAAACAAGGAAAAAGAATTGTCCTTCCAAGCGCGTCGTAATGAGGCCGTGAAAAGGGGTCCTCCGAACAAAAAGGAAGGTATTAGCCTACATCGAAGGGGAAATCCGAAGGGAACCGTATGAGGCTAAGAAAGGGGAAAAAGAAAGACCTGGCATTGGGGGGGGGGCAGTTCTGAAAAGCCGGGTGTGCACCAGGTAGAGAAGAGAAAAGAAAAATCCATCAGTTATACTACATCCGAAAGGGAGCAAAGAAGTCATATTGGCATGGCAAAGGAAAAGACTCTCCGAGGGAGGGAAGTGCTTTTTCTCAGAAAAAGAAAAGTTGCCGGCACAGCGCGCTTGGGAAACTCTTGAGCTCGAAAGAAGGCTCTCAGGGGGATGGCGGTGGCCTGGGGCAAGGACGTATGTGAGGGGGGGAAGAAATAATAACCTCCCAAAGGGGAAGGGGCACTTCTAAGAGAGGGCGGAATGAAAAAGAAGGGTCGGAAGGGGGCAAGATGCTGGGGGTTGAAAAAACCGACCTTTTGACCAAAATCGGTGGGTTCAGGGAAAAAGAGGCTTGGAAGGGGACGGGCGACAAAGAGCAAAAGACCGGAAACGTACGTTCATAGGAACTAATTGTGTACGGCGTAAGGTGGAAAAAAGGGGAGACGAAACTCCAACTTTATCTTTCACGCTTTTTGAGGAAACAAAAAAAAGACACATCCAACGTGATGCCAGTGCTGCAAAGCCAGAAAAGGAACGCCTGCGAGAAATCGCTTATTCCAGGGGGTACTGGTCTAAGAAAAAAAAAAAAATGAGCGCCGAGATGTCAGCCTTCTTCGGGAAACAAGATCAAAATCCGAAATAAAGGGAAAGCAGATCATGCGTCCAATACGAAGAAACGACTTCACTGAACCAATCTTACTAGGGGACCCCCGCCCCTTGGCAGGGGGAGGGGCCTACAATGGGGGGAGGAGTCAGCCTAACTTCACTTGTTGGCAAATGGCGGAGCGGAGGGAAGACCGCTTAAAGGGTTGGGGGGGCCTAAATCCATCACCGAAGGAAGGGAGGGACACAAGCTGCGTTTACGCGGACTGAACTGACCGAGGACCGGAGGGATAAATTTGACCGTTGCGGAGGAATTCCGTACTACAGGAAGTTAGGGAAACAGAAAAGGGGGGAGATGGAACAGACCATAATTGCAAATGGTGTCCATCAGCGCCCAATATAGGGGAAGTAGCCGGGGGTTCGATCCGCTGAAAAGAACCCGATTGGCACTGCTCTCTAACGAACTCGAGCGTCAGAAAATCAATGAACAAACGGGGGGGGCGAATAACATGCTACAACACTGGGAAACGATGGGCTGGGAGGAAGAAATAATCATCCTTACGAAAGGGTCTAACTTTTAAACAAAGGCAGGGGAAGAAGGTGATATACCAAAAATAAAGTCATTTTTCAGGAGTCTATCATGATGTGAAACTTAGGAGAAAGGTCGAGAGACTGGGAGGGGGGGTCCACTTGACTTACGCCTCTAATGGCACATACCAAACTTTCCGTGGGGGAAAACAATTAAATCATGGAAAAAGATGAGAATGAGATACGAGAAAAAAATTTCGGCAAGGGGGGGGGGATAATTATGGGGGGGCGGAGCGTACAAGAGTCAAGAATGAACTGACCCGAAAGGGAAAGGGACCACTACAAGGCTTTGAGGGAGGAGGAACACCTTAAAAATACAATGGATTCAAAAAAAAGGGCCACAGAGAAGGGTGAAGAAAGGGGGTAAGGTTGAAAGGAGAGAGAGAACAAGTGAAAACTAAGCGAGGCACCGTTTACAAACTTGCACACGGGGGAAAAGGTGGTGAACGACTTGAAGAAACTAGATATCGGGGGTGTCTTTGAAGGATCCTCCGTGGACAGAACGAAAAAAACAGATGATCGCTACAAGGAGGGGGAGGTGACTTAAGTGTCCAAATAGGAAGCGGTGTTAAAAAAGAGAAAGAACGGTCACCATCAAAAAAAAGCATGACTGACGCAAAGCATCGAAGAAAGAGGGGGAGGGGTTGTAAGCTTGTGGCTCCTGCAAGAAGAAAATGCTGGATCTGAATGGGGTCCAAAGGGAGAGGGGAGAAAAAAGACCGGGTTACTCCCTACAGTTAGGCTTTTGCGAAAGTATCTATTATTCGCTATGTCCCGCATGGGGGGGTAAACTCTTTAATCTCGAAAGGAAAAAATGGAAGGGAAGGCACCCTTCCAGAAAAGTGGCAACGGAGCATGGAAGGCACCACCACTTGGGGGGCATGGTGAAACCCGATTTTCTTAGTAGGAGAGACCTGGGGAAAGTAGGCGGGGAACAATTGAAAATAGGACCGCTAAGTGGTGCTACAAAATCCAGGGACAGTGAATTGGGGAAAACAAACGGTGGGGCGGGGGAAAGGGCGTGAGGGGTGGAACTATGTATGTCTAGAGGTCAATACGGGAAAGTCAAGAAAGGTCTTGTTACTGTTAGGCCAAAAGACTAACACACATTCATGGGCCATGAGGGGAAGAAACTCGAGGTCATTCCAAAAAAACCAAGGGGGAGAAGAGAGAGTCTAGATGGAAAATCAGTCACCCGCCAAGTTTTCATCATTTCGAAAGAAAAGGGATCTACAGGGAAAAGGGGGGGAGAGAGACATATAGGAAAGACCATCCGTCAACCGAGGGGGACCAGTACCCAATCAGTGATTGGGAGAATATCCTCTTTCTGTCTAGGAAATTAATTAGGAGGGGGGAAAGGATCAGCCACGAGAAATACGGGCGTTCTCCAATGCACAGAAAAAAGGAATTGGAGGCAAAGTTAAAAAGTGGGAGGTAACTAGTTCCTGGACCCAAGGACCCTTCCATGTCAGCGAGGAAGGGGAAAAACAATGAAACATCATAATCATCAAATTCAACTATCGCTGAGAGGGAGAACAAAAAAAAAAAAAAAAATACGACGGCCACAGTGGAAGGGACAAACTACCGTGTTAGAAGTCCAGGAATCCATCACTTCATCTGGGTTCAAAAAAAGGGTATCAACGAAAGATCAGCCTGGGTCTCGTATGCTTGGCTAGAGATGAGTGCGGAGGGTGAAGCCCGAGGAAAAACAGAGGGGAGTTCTGAGAAACACAAGAAAAGGTAAGAAGAAAACGGAGAGAAAAAGGGACTTCAAAAGATTGGAGGGTATCACAAGGCAAAAAACATGCAAGTGTGCCCGGGAGTAATCCAGGGGAAGCTTAATAAGAGAATCCGACCAACTCCCGCGCCAACTGCGAGGTGAGCTTGAAGTTCCAAAAGGGAGGAAAAGGTTGGCCCGACTAAAGCCGGTGGGGGGGGGACTCCAGGGAAAAAGGGAGGAGATGGTCACCAGACTACAAAGAGGTTTCGGACAAGGACAGGGCAGCGGGAATACAGGAAAAAAAAATGGAACGATTAAAGGGGGAATTGTCAGCGGAAGACGGAGGACGGCAAGAACTTCCCAGAACTCCGAAGCGCGAGAACTGTCGAAAAAGGCGAATAGAGAAAATGGCGGCCTCGGCAGAAGAAGGGCGTCTGACCCTTCTGAACTAAGTGTTCAAACTGGGGGAAACAGAGGATGGGGAAGATCAGTTAAAGAGACCCAGAAAAGAGGGGGTCGTGGTCCTAGCATGTCTTCTTCCCTCCCCGCGTGAGGGGGGTTATCCAGCAGCTAAGGAG
>Ga0179593_1668258_pt1 | contig 14414 bp, 27 predicted proteins | sample CZODoug2_1_08_16_FD_185931 | JGI IMG/M metagenome (GOLD analysis project Ga0179593, IMG submission 185931) | Vadose zone soil fungal communities from Angelo Coast Range Reserve, California, USA - CZODoug2_1_08_16fungal (PacBio error correction) | ecosystem: Environmental > Terrestrial > Soil >...
AAAAGAGGCAGCACTTCAAAGGAAGGGGGGACTGGTCGAACTGGTATCTGGATTAACATCATCGGTCCAGTACTGGATGGAAAGTGGGGGCGGGGGACGGCCTGTACCTAACCTCTAGTGTCGAGGGGAACAAGAGGGGGAAGGGAGAACCTGCGGCGTCCGGGGAAAAAACAGCGCATATCCCTGTCGTATGTTCGGGAAAAAAGGAAGTACGACTTCCCGTCTTCAGGAAAGAAAAAAAATAGGACAGGACCGCAGATCGATCGTAAGGTGGGGGGACAGAAAAAAACCAGGGGGTTGAAACCGGGGAACAAGAAACCATACATATGGCAAAGTCGATGTTTGCCGGGGGGGGGGGAAGTCTTCAACGCCAACGCAACAAAAGAGGAAATAAGTACCTGGGAAATACCAGGAGACCGAGTGATGGTGCGCTGGGAAGGCGCGAGACAACCCAAAAAAAAACTTCAATGTCGCACAAAAAAAAGGGGAGGAAAACAGTACCTAAAGTCGGAGAAAGTTTTGGTTTTGGTCTTGAGGACTTGAAAAAACGGACTGGCACTCCCCGGACCAGCGGAAAAAGTGGAAAGGTTTCCAAGGGAGGGGAAGTCGCGTTCGGGGGGGAAGGGGGAACGTCTCCCTCCGTGTGACTGAAGAAAGGGGAGGGGGAAAGGGGGAGCGGTGAATGAGCGCAAATGCCCCTGGATCGAAGGGGGGGAGGAAAGAAAAAGGTGGGATGTGAGAAGAAAGGGGGTAAACTCGTAGTAGTTTGGTGAAAAAGAGGGGGGGGCAGCCGGTTCGATCCCCCATAAAAACGGCTGGGCAAAGAAAAAGGGGAAAGACCTTGAAGACCGATACCAAATGGCGATTGACGCCAAAAAACAAAAAAAAAAAAATCGTCAAAGCGAGAATCGGGGAGGGGGGAGGAAAAAAGGTTAAAGAGGGGGCCCTCCTTCCAGGAAGGAAATATCCGCCCAAAACGGCGAACCTAGCGCAAAAGAAAAAGACAATTTGAAAACTACAGTTTACAATTTTCGGGAAAGAAAAAAAGGAGGACCAAAATCTGTCGGTCCCAAAATGCTCAGGGACAACTCGAACCCGAGCGGTGTAGCAGGAAAAAAAAAGACGTCTTTTAACTAACGGGGGGGGGGGGGGGGGAAAACCACCTTCCGATATAATGAAGATCCAAAAAACAAGGGCTGTTCGGTGGGGTCAAGTAAATTTACTTTCAGGGGGGGGGGGAAAAGGAACCACGAAAGTGTGGGGGGGGGAAAAAGGAGGAACTCCCTTGATGAAAGGGAGGGGGGGAGGGGAAGAAAGGCTGCGAAAGAAAAAAGAGGCCAAGCTCTATTTCTGTGGAGGAGGACAAGGTGGACAGAAGGGTGCTTTTGCGCTGTCAAAAAGGAAAAGAGGGGGGATGGGACCTACGGCATTTCCTTCCAGCTCCAGAAAGGGTGGGTTGGTCATTTAGAATCAGGGGGGAGGACGAACACATGTAATGGTGGGGGGCAAAGAGAGGGGCATGGGCTTGTGGAAGGACACCAACAAACAAGCCGGTTATTCTCCAGAAAAGAGGGGAAAGCTTGGAAAAAAAAAAAGGAAAGATGAGGGGGCGACGTATCGTATCTTCAAAAAAAAGCGCCCCTCCCTAAAAAAAAAGAAGGGGAACAGGTTTAAAATGAAACGGGAAAGGGGGCCTAGGGCGGGGGAAGAAAAAATACCCGTCCCCCTTGAATCGAAAAAGAAAAACCATGCGCCCATGGGACAGCACCGTGGCCTTGGTACAGTGAAAAAAAAAAAAAAAAAAAAAGGAGTTTTTGGTGGGGGGTCCAAAGCTCTCGGGTGTGGGAAAAAGATCCCCTGCCAACGAGAAGAAAGAAAAAAAGAAAAGAAGAGGGGAAGTCTGGAAAGAAAGAACACATCAAAGAACCCCCCCTCGCGACGAAAAAAAAAAAAAAGGTTCGAACGGCGTTGAAGGGGATCAAATTGTGGGGAAGGGAAGTGGAACCTTCGAATCGAAAGGGAGAAGGGACGCGAGTTGCGTCTGCAACAGGGAGAAAACGGAGGGGGGATTAAAAAACGCTTCGGTCCGCGGGAAACGAAGGAAATTACCGAGAGGATCGCCTCGTTGATCGACAAAGGAAGGGAGGGGGCAACAAATTCTTGGGGGAAAAAAGGGCGGGGAAGGCACACCGCTTTCCGAAAAAAAAAAAAAAAGGTCATTAAACCGTCAGGGAAGAAGCTCCAACGAGGTAGTACTGGGAAAAAGGGGAAATCAAGGGAGGGGGGAAAAAAAAAAAAGAGTCCGGTGGGCAAAAAAAAGGAAAAAGTAAAAAGGGGAGGGTGGACCAAATAGGCGAATCGTCTGGTTTGAAAAAAAGAAAAAGCTGCCCCAATCAGGGACGTGAGGGAAAAATTGACATTCTGCGAGCCAAAAAAAAAAGAAAGAGGTCGACTCCCTTGAAAGTCCAGATCAAAAGTTTTTTCTGGGGAAAGGTTTCCTCGAACACGAACGGGGAAAGGGAGAGATGATGTTGTTGCAGAGCAGAAACGACGAGGGGTCGAAGAGTAAAAAGAATGCGTTAGTGAGAAAAAGAGACCAAAGGCATCAAATTGCAGAAACACGTTGGTTTTCCTGTTCTCGGAGAAGATGGATTGTTGGGTGTTGAGGGGTGTCCAAGAGGGGCTCTGCTCGGTGAACTAGGAGGGAGAGGGGGTCGAACGTAATGGCAGCCTGGCGGAAAGGGGGAAGTGAGTTGAGGGAGGCGATAGGGAGGCTGGTGAACGGAAGACGGGGGGTCGGATGGCGGGGGAAGTAGTCCCGGGAGGAGTTCCGCGGAGGGGGTTATGATTAGACCCTGGGATTGGGACATTGTTGGGAGCAGGGAGGTCTTGCTTGTTAGTAGGGTCGGTAGACATGGGGACTTAAGATAGGAAGGACAGGAGTAGAAAGATAGAGAAGGAGGGAGGAGGGATTTGGGGGGAGGAGGCGGAAAGGGAAGAAGAGGATGGGTAGAAGTGAAGTGAGGGGGGTAGACGGAGAAAGGAGGGGCGAGTTAGTGGGGGGGAGAGCTTCGCAGGTGAGAAGAGGTAAGAAGGAGGGAGAAAAATAGCGGAGGAGGGTTAAAAACCGGAAGTAGGGGAAGCAAAAAATGAGGAAGGCGGTGGAAGAATGACCGGTGAGTGAAACGGGGAAGCAAAGCAGCTAAATAAAGTGGTGTGAGGAGAGGGTTCAGGAAGGGAGAGGTAGGAAATTTTGACGGAGTCTAAGGAAGGAACCCACACAACGCCAATAGTTGACCCAAAAGACAGGAGCGAGGGATTGGGCTTATCAGCTAAGCTGAAGTGCCGAGGAAGAGTGATGCCGAGGTTTAAAGAGCAAACTTGGACCAGTTCAAACTTTGGGGGGGGGCGGAAAAAAAGTTACTAAAACAGGCCATAAAAAGTTTCGGAGGGGGGTACCTTTCGGAGAGGGGGAGGGGCAGCAGCTGTCAAAGCTTGGAAGTGAATTTTTGCGGATAATGAACAAATCGGAGGGGGTTCTCTGTCGCGGGGGTAGGGATGTGTGGGAGAGGTGAGGAGCATGGGGAAGAGATCCGAGGGAGCAGGGATTGCGTTGAGTACAAGTAGGCCCGGCTCCTGGGGTGGGGAAAGGGGGGATGAACGGAGGGTAGCGAAGAAGGGACGAAGAATGAGAAATTAACAGGGGGGGGTGAGATATTGAGTTAAAGATTAGTATAATAGGAGACTTGCTGTGCTGGCGGTATCTACGGAAGAGTCATTGAAAGGAGGGTGTAGAGCGTGTGAAAGGTAGTAAGTGGGGGGGGAGTAATAGGAGGGAGGGAGATGGGACAGGGAGTATAGGTAAGGGAGGGGATGGTGCAGGGGAAGGGAGGGAGCGAGTTGAAAGCGGGAGAAGTTTTAAGAAGCGTGTAGGGCACGGGGTTGGCGAGTTTGGGGAGAGAGGGAGGTTTCTGGAAGTGAAGGAATTGTCCGGGGCTGTGTGATACTTAGAGACGGGATTGGGAGGGTCCGCGTGGGGAGGTGGAGTGGTTTTTGCCGACCACGCACGCCGAGAGACAATGGAGGAAGGAGGGGGGGTGAGACAGATGAAGGTGGGGCATTGGTTGGCTTCGAGTAGCAGGATTGCAAAAGAAGCGCAGAGGGCCAGCGCCAGATGGCGCCCTTGGGTCAGGTAAAGGGGATAGGTTGAGCGCTATCCCGGGCACGTTGGAAGGGGAGCCCCTTGAGAGGAGAGGTCGTTGGGGAGGATTAGGTTGAGGGAGAGTAGAAAAGCAAAGTGGGACGGTGAAAGAAAAAGCGGGGCGACGTAGGATGAACAATAAAGAGAGAAAGAGAAGAAGTACGAGGGGGCACAAGTACTAGGGGGCGTCTTCCTCACAAAGTTGTATCTCTGAGGAGCTGGGGGGAGTGAGGAGCAAGGGTGGGTAACAGGAAACGGAGTTGCTAGAACAGGTGGGCGTGGGGAGGCGGGGAATGGTAGGGTGTTTGAAGTTGGACAGCAGAAAAAAACTGGGGTTGGGGGTGATCCGTAACGAAAAGGAGGTAGGACACGAGGTGAAGGATTAAAAGATAAGGGTGGTGTAGATTGTAGGGGTCCCAAGGTGCCTACCCGGGAATGCTATGACGCGTGAGGATGAAGGGATTGAAGTTCGTACTGCCAATATGTCGCGCGAGGGAACCCGTAGAAATAGCGAAAGGTGGAGGAGGGAAGGAGGGGGGGCAGGAGAAAAGAAGTGAAGGAGCGATTCCCCTCGAGAGAGGAAGAGTGGCGAGGGGAGAGGACGGGGGGAAAAAAGGGGGGGGTGAGTTATTAAGAGGGGAGTGGCTGATAGTCATTCCCGGTAAGGGGTATCTGGAGGGCGACGCAACAAGTTGGGGAGGGAATACAGGTGGGAAAAGTCAAAGAAAGGCGCGAGTAGCAACTGGGAAGGACAAGCCGCGCTCGATTGGGGACCTGCCTAACAGTGGTCAAGTGGAGCTAGTACACAAAAGGCGTTAAGAAGAGTATCTGAGACAAATGTAGTGGGATTCTTGTGCCACCTCGGTAAGGCGAAAGCGTCTCTTTAAGTTGAGGAATACTGGTAGGGGGAGGGGGAAATAAGAGCTTTATGTGGAGGAAAAACTGCACCAGCGGGAGGGCCATCTCGGTAGAGAAGGTCAGGTCACTCCATGGGGCTAGGGGCGGGGGGATGAGAAAGCCAGTGTGTTGAGGGGGCGGCGGTAAGGAGAGAATAAACAGTGAACTGGCCAACCACGGATCTAGAGGCGTCGTGGGACAGAGCAGGGCAGGGTGGACAGCCGAGGTGGGTGTGGATCTGTAGTCAGGACTTAAGAGAGATGGTACATTGAGAGCTTTGCTGAAAGGAGAGATTTTCAAAGGTTGACCCAATCATAGAACTTGGGGGGTATAATGGGGGAGGGGACATGCTCAAAGAATGATTCGATCCCGGGAGGACTGGAGAGGTGTATGGCAATGGGAGGAAGAAGGGGTAGGGGAAGCGAGACCGGAAAAGAAAGGGAGAGTTACCAGGGGGGGGGCAAAAGAGGATCAAGATGTTGAATGTAGATTAAAGTAGGAAAGGTCTGCTAAGAAAGGCCAAAGGAGGAAGGGAGTCTTCCAAGGGAAGGAGTGGTACCTCCCGTCGGGACGGAATGGTGGGGAGAAGGAGGAGGGATGGATATAAAAGAGAGCATACTTGGGTCTATTCGAAAGGAATGGAAAAGGGAAGGACGTGGGGAAAGGACATAGGCATCCGGAGCGTGAAGAGGGGAGAGTACGGGCGAGTAGGGTGCAAAACCGGCGCAGAAGACGCCACGGTTAAAAAAAAAGGAAAGGTTGTGAGGAGTGGGGAGTCCAAAGAGCATCTAAAGAAGAAGCCATTGGGAGAAGATTCCAGACTTTTTTTCAACCTTGAAGATCTCCGTGCGCACCGTATTTAAAGGGGGGGGAGGAACGCGACTGGGTATCTTCAGGAGGGAAAGGGAAAGAAGGAAAGTAAACAGACCGTTGGCAAATGTAGAAAAAGGAAGAGACAGAGTACTCCTGCAGGGGAAAGGGGACCGGGTATACGTCCCCTTTTTAAAGAAAGAAAGAAGGAGAGAAGAAAAAGAAATGGTCCAACGATTCCATCTACATCGACAAGAAAGCTTTTCACGTAAGCCAAAAGTTTGAGTCCTGGAGGAAGGAAAAAAACACACCATTTTTGCCCGGGAAAGGAAGAAATTGGGACAGTCAATCGAACCCGACGGAAAAAAAAAAAAAAAATCAGCGGCCAAATGAAGGATCAGAACGACAAAACATCCAAAAAGATGGTGCCTCGGAATCTTTTCGCGAAAAAAGAAAAAAAAAAAAAGACGCCATCGTCAAAAGGGAAAGGGGGAAAGATTTCTGCCCTCGATGGAATAGAGAAAAGGGTGGTCACCAACGAAGAAAGAAGAGGTTTGCGCTGGATTGGCCACCGGCCTACTGATTCGTGGGGGAGGGGGGGGACTCCCTCTGATGAGATCATCAAGAAAAGTTACCCCGGAGAAAGAAAATAAAAAGAATGTGCCCCCTCCCCGGAAAGGGGGAAAAGGGAGGGAGGGGCGGATCACATTTATTTCATTTGCAATGAAAAAATGGGGGGAAAAAGGGCCCCTCGTTGCACAAGGAAAAAAGAAAACCAGGACCAGGGCCTCCATGAAATTGGAGGAAAGATCGATTCCATCATTCCACAAGGGAAGGGAAAAAGAAGTCAACATCCGGGTAGGAAAGAAGGAGGAGAAAAAAGGGTCTCTATATTTGCTGAATCAAAAAAAAAAAGGGTGGCAGTCGCGGGGGGGGGAGTCGGCCCTGGGTTTTAAACACGAAGGGGGGGGGACGGTTCGAGAGGGGGGGGGGGGGTGGGGGGGAATTTTACACTACCAATCCCTTCGAGGAAAAGGGGGGGGGAGACTGGCACCAGTTCTATCACGGTGGGGGCCAAGCTCTACTACCGAACCTTGTTTCAACCCTTGAAAAGAGAAAAAAAAAAAAAACAGGGTGAGAGCGCTCCACAAAGGGGGGAAAGAGGAAAAGAGGACTTCGCCCCCGCAAAAGCCAAGGACAGACTTTCAGGGTGTCTTCTAATAACTCTTGGTTGTGGGAAAGGGTGTCCCAAAGCGTTCTCAGAGCAAGAGACTGGAGGGGTAGTAAGCCTCTAACGTCGTAGGGGAAAAAATAGTCTGTTGGAGAGGGGGGGGGAGAGAAGGTTTCCATCGTGCCAAAACTGCTCCGCCCGGAAAAAAAAAAAAAAAAGGAAAAAAGACAGAGAAAACAGGTGTCCGAGCACAGAATAGAGCGGAAAAGTCTTTTCGTTAGAAGGAAACACAAAGTACCTTCGGAAGAAGGGCTTTCGACTTTGGAGCAATGGGAAAAAGAAAAAAGGCGGGATTGGCTTTTCAAACCTTAAAGGTAAAGAAGGGGAAAAAAAAAAGCATCTTGATTGCGGGGATCAGAGGGGGGGGGGAAAGAAAGAAGGACCCCCGGCGTTCCAAGACGGAGGGGGAAAAAAAAAACGGGTACACTGACTCAACCTCTCTGGTTACAGGTAGGAAGAGGGGGGCTTATCATTTTGGAAACAACGACAGTTTACAGAAAAAGAATGTCCGCTGTTATTGTTCAGGGGGAAAAAGGGGAAAGGGGGGAGCCCCCCGAAGGAAAAGGTTTCGGCGGAGCGGGGAACCCCCCCCCCAAGAAATGAACCTGGGTGTCCGTTGGGAAAGGAAAACCGATCGCGCTTTTGTAACGAGGGGTCAGAGAAGGGGGGTTTTCCTGCGGTCAGAGGGAAAAGAAGCTCTGGGGGAAAAGGGGAAATGTATTGGCCCAGCGTCTGCGGGCAGAAAAAAAAAAAAAAAAAAAAGGGTTTTCATCACCAAACTAAGTAAGAAGGAAAAAAAAAAAGGAGAAATTCACCGGCATCGAGCATGGATAATGCATTGAGGAAAGACTCAAATTCCATCCCGGCACCGGAAGGGAAAAAAAAAAAAAAAAAAAGGGCGAGACGGTCGCCTACTTCGAAACGCGAAAAAAGGAAGCCCCCACTGAACCGTGGGAAAAACACTTCGGAAGCAGGGAAAGCGTGACCCGGAGGTGACCTCTTCTTGACGAAAAAAAGGAGCGAGCTTCAGGACGCGGGGCCGCCTCTTGAAAAGGGGGGGGGTCCATTTGTTTTGAGGAAAAACAGGCAAGCCGCCAAAAGGGAAAGCCAGCGCCCACCATCCTCGTTTCGCCTGGGGAAGGAAAAGGGGGAAAAGGACGCCGGACGATTTGTTTCGGGACCGTTTGCCAAAAGAAAAAAAAAAACCGTGTCCACATCCTAATCGGGGGAACTGTTTACGGGGGGGAAAAACCTCCGTGTCGGGATTTGTCAAAAAAAAAATGGACGATCCGATTCGACAGGGGGAAAAAAAAAAAAAAGACGTCGGAACATCGGTCCCTAAAGAAAAAAGACAAAGGGTGCCTATGCGAGGGGGAAAAAAGCACCGCACGGTCTACATCCCCGTCAAACCAGAGAAAAAAAGAAGAGTCACAGACGTCAAAAGCCCAACTTGAACAACGATGGAAAAGGAAGGGAACCGATGGATGTTAATGTCATCTAACAAGGGGGAAACACCAAACGCCAAATCAGGGGGAAGAGTAGAGGAAACAACAACAACGGAGGAGGATGAAAAAAAAAAAGGGAGAAAAAAGCGAAGGGAACCGTTAGGGGAACTGGAGAAAAAAGGAACATCAATCTTTCAGTACGGATTGGGAAAGTTAACGGTGGAGGGGTGGAACGTGCCTGTACACCGGGAGGAAAGGGGGGAAACCCTCGTTTGGGTGACGGGGAAAGGTAGACCCGGGAAAAAAAAAAAAAAAAAGCTCATATCCGTCCTGGATGTCGGGCACAGGCATCAGACGGGGCTTATGGGGAGGAAGGGAAACGTTTCCCCTGCGAGAAAAAAAAAAAAAGAGGGAAAGGGTGGTAAGGCCCAGTGGGAGGTATTTGCCGGTACCATAGGGAAGAAAAAAAAGAGGGATTTGCAAAGGGGGAAGAAACGTGTTTGCCGTGGCCCCGGCAAAAAAAAAAAAAGCACCCGTCCTCTACAGGGACGTGGAAAAAAAAACTTTATCCAGGCGAACTAGGAGGCTGTGAAAAAATTGCGGAAAAGGAAAACAACCCTTCAAGGTGAAAAAAAAGGAGCAAACATGGGAAAAGGGGGAGCTCCTTCGTCCGAGAGAGAAAAGGTGATGCTTTATAATACGATTTCAAAAACAGCCAAAGAGGGAAAGCAACCACTAATTTTCAAGGAAAAAAAGGTGAAAAAGCTCTGTGGCCTGCGGTCGAACGTAAAGGGAAAAGAAGGGCTCTACCCTGGGGGAGAATTATGAAAAGCCCTGTATCTACTTTGCTGGGAGGGAAAAGAGAAAAGGAATTGTAGAAAGGAATTTTTACTCGTAGTAGGGGGGGGGGGGGGGAGAAAAACTCCTGGGGGATACGGAATGGGGAAGGACAGGGACGGGTATCCGCCCAAAGAAAGAAGACCCACCGAAAAAATGTCTATGACCGCCAAAAAAAAGGGTCAAAACGGTATACCGAGAAAGCGAGATCTTGCTTCTGCAAAAGGGGAAAAAAAACAAAGGTTCATCTTTCCGAAAGGAACCAAACAAGGAAACTAAAAAGGGAGAAAGGAAACACTCTACTCCATCAAGGGGAAGGAGAATAATTAGGAGAAAAATTCTTTCTACATATGGAAAGAGGGATCATCCCCCCAAAGGAAGGTAACCCCGAGAAAAAAATGAAGCAAGAACTTTTTACCTTCCAAGAAGGAGGGGGGAAGGGGGGGGGCCCCGCAGTCCCCGACGATAGGAAGAAAAAAGATTCTTTTCGTTTTTCAAAAGGGGGGGCCAGGTTTTAAAAAAGGAAAGAAATCCTCACGAGTTTGTTAAGACAGACGAAAAAAAAGGGAGTGCACGAGTTTTAAGGGCGGAAAGACAGGACCCGACCAGGCCAAAGACTTCAACGGGGGAATATTGCCGTTTTGCCAGGGGGGGAGGGAAGGAGGAGCGTTTTTTGCACGAGGAAAAAAAGGAAAAAAAAAACTACCGTGTGTGTACAGGGGGGGGGATCCATAAAGGTGTCATCGATGGCAACGAAACAGAAGGAAAGAAGATTGCTCAAAAATCGTTTGTTGGGGGTGGGGGGGGGGGGGAAAAAATTTTCAAACAGCGGGAATTGGAAAGCCTTCCTCTAATTGCCGGAAATAGACAGGGGGGTGGGGGGGCCGACTGACTAGAGGGAGGGATTTTAGACCGAGGGGACAAAGCTTTGAGGGAGTATCTGTCCTTTTTCCCGGGGGAGTGCAGAAAAAATTCCCATAATAAGGGAAGGGGGAGGGGACTTCAATTCTATAAAAAAGGGTTGGACCCATGGAAAAAAGGGCTTGGTCGTTTAAAAGCGTCGAAACAGGCCGGAAAAAAAAAAAAAATCTCTTTTTCAGTCGGGGCCCGAAAATCAAGGGGAAAAAACGACGAGCACCCCTCTGAACGAAGAGGAGGAGTAACAGGTGCGATCAGCAAAGGAAAAACCCTACGACACCGGAAAAAAAAAAGCTTTCGAACGGCTTTGACGAGAAATTTAATGATCGGTTTCTCTAGAAAACCTCAGGGGGGGAAGGGGAAGGGGGAGACGGCAGTCTGAGTTGAGTACAAAAAAAAAAAAGGGGGAAAAAACTCTTCGCCAAAGGGGGGAGGTAAACCTCAAGAAGGAAGCCTCGTTTATAAGAGAAAATAACTTAAGTCTTGGGGCCAAAGGGGAAATTCGCGTTATCCAAGGAAAAAGCGATGAACGTAAAGGAAATAAGTCGGGAGACTGGAAAAACTTCAGGGAAAGAAAGGGCCACAGGGTGGGGCCCATCCAGCCGGAAAAAAGCACGGGAAAAAAAAGGGGGAAACTTCCGGCCAGGGAGAGAAGGGGGGTCAAAGGAGCGTCCAAAAAAGGAACCCATCGTCGTTAACGCAGGGGGAAAAAAAAAAAGAGATCAACCGTCTGCACCCTTCCTCGCGCAACGCGAAAAAAAAGAAAAAGCAGTTGTGTTCTGGTCCGGGGGAAAGATAGTCCCAAAAATGGGGGAGCCCGCCCTTGAATTCGGGAAGGGAAGGAAAGAAAAAAGCGGTGGTTCCCGATGACAAAGAAGAATCGTCGCCTTGGGGTCAAAAAGTCAAAAAGGGGGGGGGAAGCGGTCACATCAAGGGGGGAAAAAAAAAAAAGACGCAGTTCCCTCAATGGGGAAGTGGGAGAAAAAAGGTGTTCTATTTCGAATGGAAAACAGTACGTATTCTCAGAAGTCTTTTTGGTAAAATGTGAGAGAAAAGGTTTGAAAAACAGGCAGGAAAGAAAACAAAAAGAAGAAAATCCTGCGTAACCCTCTGGAGTATAAAATGCAAAGGTTCTGGGAAAAAAAAAAAGGGAAAGAAAAGAGAAACTTGCCATCAAAAAAAGAACCTCTTTGCCGAGAATAACAAGGAAAAGAAAGAGGGGGGAAAAGTCAGTGCACAAAAGCTTTGTCAGCAGGCAAATAAGAAGGGCTTCTTCGACTATCTGAGAAAAAAAAAAAAAACCGGAGGAGAAAAAAAGGATAGTCGAAGAAGCCATGTAATGGCAAAAAAGAAGGGAAAGACAGGGGATAGATTATCTTGGGAGCAAAAGGGGAAAAAAACCTCCCTGCCCGCGAAGGGGGGACATTCGATCAGAAAAAAGGAACAGACCGTTGGCTGGGGAAAAAGGAAACTGCATCCGGCCAAAGAAAGGGGGGAAAAAGAAGGGAAGTGTACCTGTTATACGGCCTGGGGAAGATCTGTCGAAAAGAAAAAAAGGGGTCTCAACTTAAGGGGAAAGAAGGGCGAACACAACCGGCGTGATGTGCAAAAAAGGGGAGGAAAACCTGCGGTAAGACAAACGTGTATGGGGAAAAAGGACACCCACATTTTGCCCCTGGAAAGGGGAAATAAAGTGGGGGAAAACGTTCCCATCGAAAACCGGCAGGGGGGAAAACGAAATCAAGCTCTCAAGGAAGCTGGGAACAGGAAAAAAAAAAAAAAATGAGCTGTCCTCTGAAAAAGGGAAAGGGGGAAAAGGAAAGAACGGAGACTCCGCTCATGTAAATCGCGGAAAGAAGGGAAAAAGGCCCTCGATTTCCATTAAGTCAAGAAAAGGATTCACCAAAAAGGGGATGACGGACCTTTGCGCTTCTTTTGGCCACCGCAAAAAGAAGGGGAAGGGGGAGAAGGGGTTGAAGTAGCCTCGCTGAGATCAAAGGAAAAGGGAAAAACGGGCGACGTAATCGGCCTTCTACGCCGGCAAAAAAAAAAAACCAACAGAAACCTTGAAGGGAGAAAAAAGGAGAAATCAACGAGCGATCCCCTGGGGAGGAAAGAAAATGGGGGCGAAAAGCGTTTAAGACAGAAAAAAAAAAAAAAAGAACAAAAGAACGCAACTCTCTGCCGCTTCCGCAAAAGGGGGAAAGCTGCAACACAGGAAAAAAGGGAACTTGATCGTAAAACGAAGAAGAAGGAGTTCTGCGGGGGTCGAAGAACAAAAGGAAAGAAAAGTCAGCCGGGGTAAAAAGAAAAAAAAGGGGGGCAGAAAGTCCGGACAAGGGGGGGGAAGAGGGGGGAACCGCCTGTTGGTTAAAAAAAGAAAAGCGGCAATGGGCATGGGGCAGAAGAGGAGGAGGGGGGCGAATCACGTGTTCCGGATATGGGGGAGAGGTCGCCTACCGTTCCAAAAAAAAAAAGGTCTTGAAAAAAGAGGTGGTTGCAGAAGCGACGCAAAAAAGAAAAAAGAGAAGTCTGGCAGGCACCCAAGAGGGGAGGCATTCGCGAAGAAAGGGCTGGGGAAATAACGGAAGGGGGGGGGGGAAAAATTTTTTGTCCAAGAAAAGAAAAAAAGGCGTGCCCAACATACTATGGGTCGTCAGAAAAAGGGGAAGACCATTACCACCACTTGGTACAAAAGGAAGAAAGTCTGTAAGAAAAAAAGAAAAAAAAAAAAACGGCGCCGCCTTTCAGAAAAAAGAAAAGAAAAAGGTGACCGAGCACAGAATGAGGAGGGAAGGGAGTCCGTTTCCGAAAAAAAAAAGTAAATCGGGGAAAAAAGGAGGCAGTTCGCCTGTGCGCTTCACAAACCGGAAAAAGGGAGGGCTTGGCAAACCGGAAGTAAATGGAAAAAAAAAGATGATTTCGAGTTGTGGGGAAGGGGGGCCGGGGAAGGAAAAAAAAAGAACAACCCCAGCGTGTCCCAAGACGGAAGGGGAAAAAGGGGCACTGGGACAGAAACCGCTCGGGGGTCGTGGGGAAAGAGGGGGGGGGGGAGGAAGCATTTTTTTGGACATAACCCGGCCGAAAGGAAACACCCTGGTAGTTTTTCAATGGGAAGGGGGGAGCACCACCCTCGTCGTCGTGGTGCGGGAGGAAGGCAAGGAGGAAAAAAAAAAGGGGGACGTTTTTGCATTTCAGAAGAAAAAAAAAGAAAAAGGGGGAACGAATGTTTCAATAAAAGGGGGGGGGTTTCTTGCGGTTCCAAAAAGAGGGGGACTTTCAAGGGGGAAAGAATTGGGTACCCGTGAATGGGGGGGGGAAAAAAGGAAAGGCCTCAGGACCCGGCGGGAAAAAGAAAAAAAAAAAAATACTACGAGTACCACTTCATAATGGGAGAGAGTCCGAAGAAGGGAGGAAAAAAGGGGCATTGCGCTCCATCAAGAGAAAAGGGAAAGGCAACGTCACATGGCGCACAAGAAGGAGTTCTCCTTAAAAGAGACTGAAAACTTAAAAGGGGAAAAGGGGAGGGGGGGCACACATTTCCTTGTGAAAGGAGAAACGAGAAGAAAAAGTAGGTGTACCTCGTCCTTCGCCAGAAAAAAAAAAGACCGATCTTCAGGACGCGGAAAGAAGGTCGGGACCCAGGGGGGGAGAATTTGTCCGTTTTTCCTAGAGCCAAAAAGAAAAGAGGGGGGAAAGAGGGGAAAGCAGCGCAACCAGACTCGTTGAGAAAAGACCTTTCCTAACGACATTGTCGAAAAGACTTGAAAAAAAAACGGTCAAAGCCCATCCTTCAAACAAGAATCAAAAAGAAGAGGGGAATATGGTAAACCGGTCAACATCCGTGTCAGGGAGAACAACATTCCGATCCTTATCGCAGAAAAAGACGATCGAGAAAAAAAAAAAAAAAGAAAAACATCCAGACCGGCTATGCTCTTGGTGGAAAGGAAAAAAAAGAGAAAAAAAGAGAGGGAATGGCTCGAACACCTAGCAGTCGTCACCAAAAAAGAAATCCGTACTGCCCCGATGATGTTAAGGGGAAGACCACGTGGTACAAAAAAGAAAAAGGAAGAAT
>Ga0179593_1794870_pt1 | contig 14414 bp, 27 predicted proteins | sample CZODoug2_1_08_16_FD_185931 | JGI IMG/M metagenome (GOLD analysis project Ga0179593, IMG submission 185931) | Vadose zone soil fungal communities from Angelo Coast Range Reserve, California, USA - CZODoug2_1_08_16fungal (PacBio error correction) | ecosystem: Environmental > Terrestrial > Soil >...
CTCCCGCTCCCATCTAATGTTAAGGGAGAAAGGGGAAAAAAACTAGGGGAGAAAAGACGGCATTTACGGCCTACAATCTTGTTTCCCTTTTCTTTGTGGCGGAGCCATGGAGGGGGAAAACGGTGAGAGGACCTCTCCAGTCTGCGCTGATTAGAAAAGAGGAGAAAACTAGGGGAAAAAGAAAAAAAAGAGGGGAGGAATTCGCCACCCCTCACCCGCGTTTGGGGGAGGGGAAAAAATGAGGGAGGGAAAAAAAAGAGGAGAGCGCCCGGTGCAACTTCCTCTTCTGCGACGGGGGAAGAAAGGAGGAATGAAGGTCGATCCCATCGGCCTATTTTCAGGAAAAGAAAATCGAAAGAAAAAAAAGGGGAGGGTCCCCTCCGCGTCAGTCGAGCTGAAAGAGGGGGGGGGGGGGGGGGGAACTTATAAAAATCCATATCGGGGGAATTAAAGGGAAAAAAAAAAAGGATGGAAAAAAACGATCCTCATCTAGGATCAGGACCTTCAGAAGAGGTCGGAACCCAAAAAGGAAGAAGGGGGAGAAGGGCAAAAAACGCTGTGTGCACGCTTGGCGATGGCGGCAAGGGGAAGGTTCAGGGGGGAGGGAGGAAGACCCCCCCGCCATGGAGAAGAGAAAAAAAGAAAAAATCAAGGGGGGGAGGGGAAAAATAATCATCTGGTCCAACTGGTTGGCCAGGGAAGAAAAAAAAAAGCGGGATGGGGGAAAGGTTCTTTCTTTTCCCCACCTCCTTTGAGCTGATCGGAGACCAGAAGAAAAGAGGGAAAACGAAGCGTGCGCATCCCATCAACTACCACGCCCCGCGAATAGGAAAGGGGAAAAAGGGGGGGGGGGAAGTTTTTTCGCTACAATTCATGAGGGATATTCCCCTTCTTCCATTTTTGAAAAAGGGAAAAAAGGGGTCGAGTAATTCCATCTACCTCCTATTTCTTTCCTTTCCGGAGAAGGCCCGGGGGGGGAAGAAATGTTTCGTGAATTCCCGATTTCTCCCTCGTTAAAGGGAGGAAAAAAAAAGATAGGGGTCTACCAAAAAAAGAAGAAAAAAATGTTACGTGCTGTCGTTTCCGAATGGAGGGGGGAAAAAAAAGGGAAAAAAAAAAAGGGGGGGGTGCAAGAAGGGGGGAGGGGGAGGGGGGTCGGAGGCCTGTTTCGCGGCAACCGAAAAGGAAACGTGGAAAAAAAAGGTTTTTTTGTTTCCAGAGAGAAAAAAGGAAAGCATCGTGCCGCTTTTGCTGGCAGAGGGGGGGGGGGGGGGGGGAAAAAAACGCAAAGGGTGCCAAAGGGGAAAGGGCGAAATGAAAAGGGTTTGGACAGGGCGAAGGCTCAGGGGAGGGGGGAAAATCATTGGTGAAAAAATGGATAAATTCAAACAAGCTAAAAGGGTGCTTGAGTGTAATATAACGGTCAGGGGGGGGAAAGACCCAACTGGCGGCGACTCGGCCTGTTGTCTTTCGCGGGCAAGAGAGGAAGGAAGGAAAAAGGTTTTTGAGGGGGGGGGGGGGGGGTTTTTTTTTTTTTTTTTTTTTGGGGGGGGGGTTTGGGGGGGGTAGGCGCCCTTGTTCTTTCGTCGGCGCCGGGGGAAGGAAAAAAAACCTCGCGAGGCCAGAAAAAAGGGGGAAAAAGAAAAGAAAACTTATCAGGGTGCGTATTCCTCTATACGCGGTTGGGAGAACGAAAGAAAACACCCTTCCCTCATGCGGAGAAGAAGGGGAGGGGTTGCGTCCTCCCAATCCCTGTAGAGATTGGGACCTCCGCTGGGATAGGGGGGAAAAGGATTTCTTCGTCAGGGCGCACCCATAGGAAGAATTTTATGGTGGAAAATCTCTCCACTCCTTCTTTCCTAAGTAAGATCGAAAAAGAAAAGGAGGTGTTGGGGGAAGAAGGGGGGAGGAAGGGGACATTCCGTCTCTTCTTGGCGCAAAAAAGGATTAGAAAAAAAGAAAAGGTGGCGTCAATCAAACAATCTGGGAAAAAGGGGGGAGAAAAAAAATTTGAAAAAGGAGGAAACCCATCACTCCCATCTCTAACCTGAATAAAAAAAACTGGGAGAAAGGAGGACAACTGTAATCTCTTCCCCCTCCTATCCGGTGGCCGGACAGGGAAAGGGAAAAAAAAGCCGGGCTCCTTTTTCTTTTCTGGTGGGGGGGGACGTAAGGGGAAGAAAAAGAAAAAAAAAGCCCAGTGTTCCTGCTGTTTTAAAACTGAGAGGGAAGAAAAAGGAAGTGGTGAAAGTCAAGGGCGTAAAAAGGGGGTGTTGGAAGATAAAAAAGAAGGAACACCCCCTTAATGGGGGAAGTCATCTAATGTGTGAAGAAATGGTAGTAAAATGGAAGGTGGACGGGGTTCGTGGGGGAGGAGAAGTCGGTAAGAAACGGGGTAAAAAGTGTGAAAAGGTGGTCGTGGTGAATTTGGGGCCCTTCATTTTCAATCGTGAGATATGCAGACCGCGCAGGGGAAAAAAAAAAGGGGTATAAGGAGAGGGAGAGGGGGAAAAATCGGCAGTTCGGCGAAATTCTCTGTCGGCTGGCCGAAAGAAAAAGGGGAAAAAAGTGAAGGGGGGAAAAGAGGGGAATTCAATCGGGGGCCATTAACCCCCCTTTCTTTTCGGCGCCAGAGGGGGGGGAAGAGGGGGGGAAAAGGCTGGGGAGAGAGCCGTATCTGGAACGTCCTTCCGTATCGTCACATGGGATCGAAGGGGGGGGAGGGAAAAAAAGAGGGAAGAACCTTTTTTCCGCGGAAAAAAAAAAAAAAGGCTGAAATAGGAAAAAAGAAAAGAGCTGCCCCCCCCCCTTTCCCCCTCTTTTGCGGGATAAAAAACCAAAAATAAAAAAGCCCTGGACAAGTCAACCTCCCCTCTTCCCTCCCCCTACTCTCTAATAAGAAGGGGGGAGAACTCAGGAAAAAAAAAAAAATCTCTTCATTCCTCTTAAATTCGGCAATCTCTCTTCAAAAAAAAAAAAAATAAGAGAAGAAGGAAGGGAGGAGGTGGCTCCCGCCGCCCTCCATAAAACTCTTTCTTCTAGATATTTGGCGTCCGTAGAGGGGGGGAGAGTCGAAGAAAGGAAAGAAAGGGAGAGGGGAAAGAAAAGGAAAACCCGCTTTTTCCAGGGTTTCTTTTTTACTCTTTCCAGCGCCTTCGGCAGAGAAAAAAGGGGGAAAGGGGGGGGAGGGTCCGCCCGAAGGGAATAAACCCAGGAGAATCAGCTGCATACGTTTCCATATAACTTCTTCTCCCCCCTCTTTTGGGAAGAGGAAGGAAGGGAAGAATCAAGAAAAAAAAGGGGGGGGGGGGGGGGGAAGGCCCATGAATTCAACGATTTCCCTTATCTTATCCCGATCTGGACCAGGTGCGGGGAAAAAAAAAGCCGGAGAAAGGAAAAAAAGGAGGAGAAAAAAGGAAAGGAGAAGAACACTGCCGCACATGGTCATCTCTTTTCTTCACACTATCTCACGATTGAATGAAGGGAGGAGGGGGGGGGAGGGGGGAAGGAAAAGGGGGAAAAAAAAAAGGGAAACGCTTTCTCCCAAACCGCGACAGAAAAAAAATTCAAAAGGGGGGGGAAAACCCGATCGAGTAAGCTATCAGGTGCCTAAGGAAAGAGGAAAAAAAAACAATTCAAAAGGGAGGAAAAAAAAAAAAAAAAAGGGGAGGATGGGTGGCCGCTCCTTCTTTTCGACGAAGGAAGGGGAAGGGAGGAGATATGGAAAAAAAAGGGAAGAGGGAACGGCACTGTCCCCTTTTTGCGCCCCAGCCCAAGAAAGGAAAAGGGGAAAAAAGCTCAAAAGAAAAAAGGAAGGAAGGGGGGGGAAAATTAGGTTCGATCGAAAGACGGCTGTGCTCTCCCTAATTCTACATCACGACATAGTCCAGGAGGTGAGGGAAAGGGAAAGGGGGGAAGGGAGAACCGAACAGGTTCTTTCTTAACGAAGTAAAGAGGGGTCCGACCTGGCCATCCAGGGAGGGGGGGGGGGCTGCCGTCCCCATGAAGCGAGGGAAATGAGTAACCGACACATGCCGAAAGGGGACTCGGAAGGGACGCGCCCGCCATAACAGGGCGCAGGAAAAAAGGGGAAAAAAAAAGGGGACCGCTCCATCCAACAAGGAAAAAAAGCGAAGGGGGGGGGGGGGGGAAGGGCCCAGTGCGCGATTCGTAAAAATAGGAAAGAAAAAAAAGGCAGAGGGGGGAGAAACCCTGAGCATTAATTCGCCAAAAAGGGAAAAAAAAAAGAAGGGACCCCGCCGCGCTATGGGGAAAAACCACCTTCATCACATCTTTCAACGGATGATTAAAAGAGGACATGGGGGAAAAAAAAAAAAAGAAGGCCCACTATCACCATTGGAGGGGGGGGGAAGTCCGAAAGGAGGAGGAAGGGGGAAAAAAAAGAAAAAGGGGGGGGGCCATTTCCCTCCATCGGCAAAGGAAAAAAAATGAACTCGCCGACGGGGGGGGGGGGGAAAAGGAAAGAGGAGACCCTCAATCGTTATCCCTCCCCCGTTTTGATGGAGAAAGAAGAAAGGGACAGAAAGTCCGGCGTTCGCTGGAATTCCGACCAAAAAAGGGGAAAAGACTGGCAAAAAAGGAAGGGCCAAAAACGACAACAAGCACCATGGTGAGAAAAGGGAAAGGAAAAGAAATAGGAAAAAAGAAAACGCTTCCTTTTTGGGGTCTTCCCACAAGAAAAAACTCAAAAGAAAAAAAAAAGAAAAAAGGGGTTGACCCATCCCTCCCTTCATAACTCGCAGGGGAGGGGAGGAACTTTTTGTGAAAAAAGAAAAAGAGAGGGAAAGGACTGAATGTTCCGTGCGTTCTTCCCTGGCGGGTCCCGAACAGCACCGCGAAGGGAAGGGAAAAGAAAAAAAAAACGAAGGAAAGGAAGACCTCGCCTGAGGATCGTTTTTCAAGCGATGAACAAGGACCTTGAGCTGCATCAGCGCGGGAAAAAGAGGGGGGAACGAGAAAAGGGGGGGAAAAAGAACGCGACTTAACGCCGGGCGAAAGAAAGGAAAAAGAAGTAGGGGGGAGGAAAGGAAATCGGCGATCCTAATTTGAATATTCAGGAGGGGGAGGGGAACAAAAAAAGGGAGAAAAAAGAAAAGGAAAAGAGGATCGCGAGGAAAATCACGCTTTGCTTTGTGTCGAAATCCCGACAAGAAGAAAAGGGAAAAAAAATTAAAGAGAAAAAGAAGGGGAGGGGAGCCGCGCCCTTGCTTCTTCGAGAGGCGGTCGCCAGGGGAAGAGGGGAAAAAAAAAAAATGGAAGAAAAAAGGAGGGGGAAAATCGCTGCTTACTCCCCTTAACATTCGATGCCGATCTCTCCGGAAAAAAAGCGGAGGAGGAAGGGGGGGGAAAAGGGGGAAGGGAAATAAAGCCGTGCTGCACGACTTTGGCTTGATCGCAGCCCGCAAAGGAGGAGAAATCAAGAAAGAGAAAGGGGGAGACACCCTCCCTCTCTCCGACGGCAAAAAAAGGGGGGAAACGCGCCAGGCCTCGCTGATCTACCCGCTGGGGGGGAGGGAGGGGGAGGACAAAAAGGAGGGCGGATTCGCCCCCACCCCGAAAAAGAGGGGGGGGGGGGACTAGGAGAGGGGGGGGGCCCGATACTTATGTATCTCCTGTCTTGTTGCACGAAGGGGAGGGGGGAAAAAGGTTTAGGGGAAAGGGGAGGAAATCACCTTCCCTCGCCTATTTCAAACAGGAAGAAGAAGCGGAAAAAAAAGAAAAAAAAAAAAGACCAGTCGTGGTCTCCCGCCGTCAGTCGAGAGGGGAAAGAGAGGGAAAAAGAGGAAGATAGGAGGAGGGGGGGGGGGAAGCTCACACATTTCTTTTGGCTGGAGTAAAAGAGGAGGATGGGAAGGAAGTCCTCTCTCTCCTTCCGATCATCGGCGAAAAAAAAAAAGAAGGGGGGGGGAGAAAAATGGGGCCATTTCTCTTTTCTTGTCGGGACAACCAAAAAAAAGACGCGAAGGAAATAAAGGGGGGGCGGGGGAGGGCAAACCCCCGGAAAAAAACGGGGGAGGAAGGGGGGGAAAGAGTTTTCTTTTACCTTTCTGGAGGGTAAAAAAGGTGAAGAAAGGCTGATCTAGCTCATAATCTATTAATACCCCCCTTAACAAGGGGAGAGAAGAGGAGCTCCCCTAAGGGGAGAAAAATGGGTGGCTTTTTTCTTTTTTTTGCGCAGAAAAAGAAAAAAACGAAAGGGCTGCTTTGCCGAGACAGGGGAAAACCAGAAAGGGAAAAAAAAAAAGGAAAGCGACAGGGCCGTATTTCTTTTTTCCGGGAGAAAGGTTCCGGTGGAGATGGTTTCTCCCATCAAAGGGGCGTGATCCCTATTTCTCTCCTCAGGTCTGGGGAAAGGGGGGGGGTCGGGAATCTACCTTTCCTTTCTTGCCTTGGAAGGAGGGAAAGGAAGCCGAGTTGCTCAGAAGGGGAGGGGACGGAAGGGGAATGGTCGGCTTGCCCAAAAAAAGGAAAGGGGTTGAGGGGACGCTGCCTTTGTTGGGGAAATCATGGGAAAGAGTGCCCGCTTTTGTGCTTGCAGCGTGGTGGGGGGGGAAAAAAGAAAAAAAAAAAAACGGAAAAAAGGAAAAGGGTACCTTTTTCCGAACGAAAAAGTCGCTCATGGGGGCAGGGCCCCGCTTTTTGCGCTTTTTTGGCCATCAAAGGGGGGAAACCATCTCAAGAAGAAAAAAAAAAAAAAAAACTGGGGAGGAAAGAGGAACCTGTTGTCTTTCGCCTCCATCGCGCGCAAGAAAAAAAAAAAGGGAAGGGGGGGGGGTTTCGGCCGCCCCCTTTTTCTGGAGGAGACGCGAAGAAAAAGAAAAATAAAAAAAACCCGGAGAGGGGAAAGGGGAAGACGCTCTCCCTTCTGCCATGGGGAGGAGGGGATGGAAAAGGGATGGGAGCTATACTCTGTTTCGTTCTTCTTGGGGGGGCAGGGGAGGTTCCTTCTTTTCTCTTCTGGAGGGGGAAAGGGTTCTTTTTTTCGGGAGGGGGAGAACCTTAAAAAAAACCCAACCGGAGAAACCGGGGGGAAAAAGTTTTTTTTGGCAATCAGGAAACGCCAAAGCCCCCCTTTTTTCTGCCCGCCCCGAGTGGGGAAGAAAGAGTGAAAAAGAAAAAGGGGGGGGGGGGGAAATTCCCCTCTCTCCCCAAAAAAATAAAGCCGGGCAAAGGAAAAAAGGGGGGTTTTTTTTTTTCTCCCTCGGACTCGCCCCCCCATCCTTCTTCTATCGAAAAAAGAAAATGGAAGGAGAAAAGGCTGGGGGGGGGAGCGCCTGGTCTTCTCCCTGATGGAGAAGGAAAAGGGGGGGGGGAAAGGGAGGGGAGGGCGCACCCACACTTTTCCTTGCAGGAAAGGAAAGCAAAGGGGAAAGAAATCGGTCCCCCCTAATCGAAGAAGGGGACTTTAGGGAGAAAAAGAGGAAGATTAAAAGAGGGGTACTAAACCGGGCTTCTTCACTTCTTTGACTTTTTTGAATGGAGGGGGGGGGGGAAGGAAAAAAAAAGGAATTCAGGGAGAAATCGGATCGGGGCGGGCGTCCCCCTCTCCACCGAAGGGTGATGGATTTTCTCGATTGTTGTTTGAGGAAAGGGAGAGGAGGGGGGGACGCGTTTTCAAACTTCCCTCGAGAGAAAATAAAGCCCGAAAAGTGGGAAATGGGGAAAAGAGGGGAGATATTGCCAATACCTCGCTGAAAAAAAGGGAGTAGGGATCCTTCTTCTACCGAAGGAGGGGAAAAACTGGAGAAAAGTAGCTTCCTTTTTCTCTAAAAGAATAAGGGAGGAGAATCTCCTCCCCTCAGGAAGGAAAGAAGCCTCCTTTTTCCTCTCAATGGAAAATCGTGGAAAAAGGAAGGGAAAAAACAAAAGGGAAACTCTTTGATGAATTCCTCCGGGGAAAAAAAAACCAAAGGGGCCTAGCCTTTTTATCTGGAAAGGAGGGAGAGGTCAAAGTGGAGAAAAAAGAGACAACTCTTATTTCCCTCTTTCTTACCTTTTCATTCGGAATGGTTGTCCTAACGTCACACACACAGGGAGGGGGGAAGGGGGAAGGGGGAGCGCTTTAACCTCTTCCAAACTCCACCCTTTTCAAAAGAGGGGGAAGGGGGAAAGAAAAAATCGAGGTGAGGAGGAAAAATAGAAGTCTCTCCTTTTCCCAAGAGAAAGAGAAGTGAGAAAGAAAAAAGGAAGATCGAAGACTCTTTTTTTTTCCCTGCGGACGGGGGGGGGGGGAAGAAACAAAAAACTCCTTGCATCGCAGAAGGAAGGGGAAAAAAGAAAAAAAAAAAGGGAAAAGAAAAAAAAACCACACCTTATTATTATTAAAATAGAGAGATGCCGCAGTGCAGAAAAGGAAAGAAAAGGATTGCAAAAAAAAGGAGGAGAGCAATATTTTCTTTCTCTTCTTTTCTCATGGGCCGCGGGGGAAGAGGACTCGAAAAGAAAAGGGGGGAGGAAGGACCGCACCCTCTTTTTCCAGGGTTGGCGTTGAGCGGGGGGAAAAGAGGGGGGATGACCAGTCCGCCGCCGTGCAATCCGGGGGGGGGGGACTCAAAAAAGAAGGGAAGAAAACTTCCATATACTTCTGAGCCCTAGGGGGGGGGAATAGAGAAGGGAAGTTCTCTTGTCCGCCCGGAAAGAAAGGGGGGGGGGGGGGGACATGGGAGGAAAAAGAAAAAAAGATGGAAAGGGTGCGGCTTCATACCTATAATTCTCCGAAAATGGAAGATGGGGGAAAAAAAAAAAAAAGCAACAGAGAAAAGAACGGAAAAAGGGTTTTCAGCTCGTTCTGCAATTATCCTCCACTAATTGTAAAGGAAGGGGGAAAGGGGGGGGGCAGGGAGGGAAAGGGAGGGGAAAAGGGGGGGGTAGCTTGCCAACAAAGCTACATCCACCCCTTCTTTCTGACGCCGCCCCGAATCGAGGAAAAGAAAAGGGAAGAACGCAGAGAGGAGGAAAGGGGGTCGAGGATGGCCCCTTTATTTTTGTCGCGAGGCTGAGAAGGAAGGGAGGAGGGGGAGGGAAAACCTTGGCTCGGAAAGGGAAAAAATGCCCGGGGGGGAAAAAAAAAAAGCCGCCCGGGATTTCTTCTCCATCGGCAGAAAGAAGGGGGAGGGGGGGGGGGGGATTTCAACTTCTATCTCTAAGACGGCTGGCGCGCGAGCGACAGAAAAAAAGGGAAAAAGTTGAGAAAAGGAGAGGGGGGGGAAAAAAGCGGCGGCCGAACCTGCCTTGTGCGACGCAACGCGAAAAAGGGGAAAGGAAATGGAAAGGGGAAGGTGGGGCTGCCTTCCATAAGCTTCGGAAGAAAAAAAAAGAGGGGAGAAAGCTCCAATAAGGGGGGGGAAAGGGCGCCTCTCTCCTTGGAAAAAAAGAAGGGGGGAGGGGCAAGGTGCGCCTAATTTGCCGCCGAAAAAGACAACAAGGCAGAGAGGGAAAAAAGGAAAAAGAAAGGGAGGGGCAAAAAGCGCAAAGCGCGAACCCTGTAAGCAGGAAGTTCGCCCAAATAGGGAGAAAAAAAGGCCAGAGGGAAAAAAGAGCAAGCACCAGCGGCAACTATTACTATCTTTCGAAGACCAGGTGGGAAAGGAGAGGAAAGAATCACAGAAAAAGAAGGGGAAAAAAAAAAGACCCCCCTCCCTCTGATACAAAGGTGGCATGAAAGAAAAAAAGGGAAAAAAAATCAAAAAGAGGGGGGGTCGCTTTTCCTGACCGCTCCGAACGGAAAGGAGAACAAATGAAAAGAGGGAGCCCGAAACCGTTTATTTCGACCAGATATTCGGAAAAAAAAAAAGAAAAACCGGGGAGAGGAAAGAGGACGTGAAAACTGGCCTTCAACTCATCACTGATTCGCTCAAAACGAAAAAAAAGAAAAAAAGGGATAAAAGGTGGAGGGGGGATGGCGGCGCCAACCTCTTCCGTTTGTCTTCCATCGCGGGAAAGAAAAAAAAGTCAAATAAAGAAGAAAACCTTCACTAACTCTGCCGGCTGCCGAGAAGCCACGCAGGGGGAAAAAAAAATGGAAGGGGAAAAAAAAGAAATCAGGCCATGCCTGAATTTTTTTTCCTTCGCGGTCGCATGCGGGTCCCCGAACAGAAAAAAGGAAAAAGGAAAAAAAAAAGGCTCAAAAAAAAAAAAAGAAAAAAGGGGGAAGAAGGCCTGATCCTCTCTTATGATCGTTTCAATCGATGACGCACCGCCGGGGGAAAGGGGGACTAGGAAAAGAGAAAAGGGAGGCGGCGACCGCCTTGCTTCTTGCCGTAGCGCCGCGGCTGATGAAAAGAGGCAGGGAGAAAGGGGGGACTGAGGGGGGAAGAAAAGGATTGGGATCACCCGTCGCAGCAATCTTCCTTGCACAGCGCGAACACGCAAGAAGGAGAGGGGGGGAAAAGAATGAGGAAAAGGGAAAAGGGCCGAATAAGGTCCTCTTATGTTGCAATTAGATCGCAGCCGAAGAGGGTATATAAAGAAAGGGAAGGCTTCCGAAAAGAGAAGAGAAAAAAAAAAAACAGGAACCGATTTATCCTAATTCTGCCCTGCGATCACGGAAAAAAGAGAGAAAAAAAAAAAACATCCAAGGGGGGGGGGAGAGCTCTAAAGCAACGAACAACAACTAATTATTATGAAAAAGGAGGAGAAATAAGAAAAAAAAAAAAAAACTAGAAAAAAAGGGAGGGGGAAAAGGGGGGCGTGGAATCTCCATCCTTCCTCATTCCCGGAAAGGGGGAAAAAGTGGGAAAAAAAAAGGGGAGAAAGCCTCTCGCCTTACATCCCGCAGGAAAAAAAAAAAAAGGAGGGAAAAGAGGAACCCGCTGTCGCTTGGCGAAATCTATTGCACATCCTGGACAGGAGGAGGGAGCAGGAAAGGAGGGTCTCAAAAAAAAAAGGGGGATATTCCCCCCCATTTCCTGTCACCGGAAAAAAAAAAGAAAAATGCGAGGGAAAGGGAAGGGAGGGGGATGTGCACCTTGCCGCCTGCATGAAGAGGGGGGGGGGGGGGAAAAAAGGGCGGTTGAATTCGATCTCTCACTTCTCCCCGATTGAAGGTTCAGATGAAAAAGGAAGGGAAGGATAAAACTTCCAGAGCCCATGCGGTCCGGAAGGGAGAAAGAGTCGCAGCCATCTTATCTTTTTCCCCTATAATCGGAGGAAGGGAAAAAAAGAAAGGAAGGGGGGGAACGATCCTCAATCTATGATCATGGCCCTTCTCCCTTAGTGGAAAAAAAAAGGAAAAAAAAAAAGGGAAAAAAAGGGCATGGCGATGGCGGCCAAATTCTCTTGTTCTTTTCGTGTAAAAGAAAGGGAAAGAGAACGGAAAAAGGGGGGGGGGGGAGGTCGGCCACGAAATATCCTCCATTCTTCCAAACTTGTGGGCCTGTAGAGGAAAGGAAAAGCGCGGGGGGGAAAAAAAAAAGGGAGGGATTGTTTCACACCCCGTGGAAAGGAAAGGAGGAAAGCGCAAAAAGAGGGAGGAGACATCAACTAACACCCCCCCCCCCTCCAGAAAAAAAAAAAAGAGGAAAAGGGAGGGGGTTTCGAAAGGGTGGGTTCGTTTTGTTTTCTCTATCATTCTGCCTGCAGTTCGCACAGGGGGGTTGAAAAAAAAATAGGGGTTTGGGGAAGAAGGTCCGGCCTTTTCGCGCTGGCTGTTTAAGGGAAAAGAAGAAAAAGGAAAAGAAACCGATTTTGCGCTCGCAGGGAGTGGGAAGGGGGGTAGGAAAAAGAGGGACATGTAACGTGCTGGCGTTGCCTCATTTCAGGGAAATGCCACCTTGAAAAAAAGGGGAAAGGGGGGGGGGAGGGGGAGGCCTGTTCGGCGGCAAACCTCCATGGTGGATCGTGGAAGGAGAAAAAAAAAAAAAAAAAAAACTGAAGGAAGAGAGGGGGAAGGCGGTTGCTTCAAGCGTGGGTGGGGTGGAATCGCGAAAAAAGGGAACCAGAAGGACTTTTGTTTTTTTCCGTTTGGGGAGAGGCCTGGAAGACGCTTTGGCGAATTTTTTTGCCATCATGGTGAGGGGGAAAAAAAGGGTACTGGGGGGGGGGTGGGGAAAAAATAACCCCCACTTCCTTGCGGGAGATTAAAAAAAAAAGGGGGGGTTGAGGGGGGGGGGGAAAAAAAAAAAATCTCTCACAGCCTTGCAACGGGGAAAAAAGGGGGGTGGGGGGGGGGGGGGTCGGCCGCCCTGTTCTTTCTTCCTCTCCCGAAAAAAAAAAAAATCAAGGGAAAAGGGGGGATCGGTATTTCTTTTGAGCTATACGCTGTTGGTAGGGGGGGAAAAAAGCGGGGGAAAAAAGGGACTTGTTTTCTTCTTTCTGTTTTGCTGGAAGGAGGGGGGAAGGAGTATCTTTCGATCTTCCCTGGACAGGGGGAAAAAAGGGGGAAGGAATCAGCTGCTGCAGGATTTCCCGTTCAGGGAGGAAAAAAGGGGGGGCTGTGTTCCTCCAAGCCCTGTTCCGGAAGAAGGGGTTAGAGGAAAAACTGCACGGGCGTTTCCTCCTTGGTCCAAGGGGAAAAAAAAGGAAACCTCCTGCAACCTATTGTCGTGTGGGGGGGGGGAGAAGCCGCCCCATCGCCCAAGGAGTGGGGATGAAGAAGGGAAAAAGAAGAACCCCTTTTTTTTTTGTGCCAAATGCCCAATCAAAAAAAAAAGGGGGCCGGAAAGGGGAAAATTCCTTCTCTTCCGCACCACGGTGACAGTGGGGGGAGAAAAGGGGGAGAAAATCTGGTCCCCTAATCAGACACGAAGAGGGGAGGGGAGGGGGGTCGAATCCCCTTCTCTTCCCCCCCCTCCACGAAAAGGGAAGGAAAGGCCCGGACTGTAATTGGCCTGCGCAAATGCGGAGCACCTGAGCGAGGGAAAAAAGCGAAAGAAAAAAAAAAAGCCCTTGGTGATTTCCCCGCTGTTGTGTGGGGGGGGGAGGGAAAAAAAGAGACGTAAAGAAAAAAACACATCAGCCCAAGGCCGCGTTAAAACTGAGCAGGGGAAAAAAAAAGAAAAAAAGGGAAAAAAGGGTGAAGATATTTGCACATACCGCGCTGAACCATGGTGCGGGCAAGGGGGAGAAGAAGAGGGGGGGGGGACAGCCAGCTGGATCTGTTCAAATCGGCAGTTGCGGCGAAAAGTAGGAGAAAAAAAGGGGAAAAGGGGGAAAAGATCGGGATTCCTCTCATTGTTAAAAAATCGTTTTGAATCAACATGGGGGGAAGGGAAAAGCAAAGAGAAAAAAAATCGACGAAGGGTTAAAAGGGGGAAGCAAATTCCCCCTGAAGAGGAGGGAGAAAAGACCGTTATCTTGGAACGTTCCTGCCCGGATCGTGGGAAAAAGGGGGCGGGGACCAACACCCTTATGCCCGGCGGAGGGGAAAAAAAGGGGGGGGGACAAAATCCCACCCAGGGGGGGTGAGAAACAGACCAAAACCCAACCCTCACGGAAGGGGAGAGAGGATGACCTGAGAGAAAGAAAAGAAGAAGTCCCACCCTGGAAAAAGCGGTTGCTGGGATCGAAAAAGGACAAAAACGCCTGAATTCGGAAACTCTGCCGCGGGAATGGGAGGGAGGACAATATCGTCCAGACTCTTTTTTCTTCGGGGGAGGGGGAAAAACCCGGGGAAAACAAATCCTTCCAATAAGAAAAAAAATCTGGGACACAACCCCCAACAACGGAGGAGGAGAGTCGGGGGGTGGAAAAAGATGGAGGGGAAGGGGGGGGCGTGGGCCTCTCCGTCCGCCAAAAAACGCGTCTTTAGAGAGAAGGGAGGGGAAAAAAAAGACTGGGGGAAAAAAAGAAGGAGGGGGGTCGAATTCCAGTCTTTTTATCTCCCCGTTTGCGAGAAAAAAAAAAGAATTGGGGGAAAAGGGGGGGGGGGGGGGAAGAGTTTTCCAGCGCTTCGGACAGCTGGAGAAAAAGGGAGGGGGAATGGTACCGCCCCCGCTTTCATCCTTTTGGGGGAAAAAAATTCGGGGAAGACCTTCATACTTTCCAGAATAACTGCTCTGCCCAGAGGGGGTAGGAAAAAAAAAAAACCAGGGGGGAAAGGGGAATCGCTGTTCCTCCTAAATCCCTTTTTTAATGGACAACAGGGGAAGATCCCTATCCTTGACTCAGGTTGAAAACGAAGAAAAGGGGTGGAACAGATCAGCTTGCAACTCCTCTTCTAATAGCGATTATCCCTGAAGAAAATGGGGGAAGAGAATTCTGAAAGGGGAGGGGAGGGGGGGAGTCGTCGAGCATTTTTTAACGCGGCCCTGGCTGAAACGGTAAAGACGGGGGGCGCAACAACAGCGTACATCACCCAGTCGGAGGACGCCGCCACGAAAAGAGAGGAAGGAAAGGTGCGAAAAAAAAAGGGGGGGAAAGCCAGCCGGGTTTCGAGTATTTTGTGTATTGTGGCC
>Ga0179593_1384370_pt1 | contig 14413 bp, 14 predicted proteins | sample CZODoug2_1_08_16_FD_185931 | JGI IMG/M metagenome (GOLD analysis project Ga0179593, IMG submission 185931) | Vadose zone soil fungal communities from Angelo Coast Range Reserve, California, USA - CZODoug2_1_08_16fungal (PacBio error correction) | ecosystem: Environmental > Terrestrial > Soil >...
GGCCGGAGAAACCGCAAAAAAGGGAACGGCTGAAGAGATGCATTTCAGGGGAAGAAAGGACCATGACTCATCGACGGCGCGAATCTGGCGGAAAAAAAACCGGACTGAAAGAAGTCACCGTGACGGAGCAACAGACCGAAGATGAACAAGTTGTCATCACCGCGCGAGCAGGAACATGATGCAGGCCAGAAAGGGGGGGGGGGGGGGGGGGACCTGAGTACCTCACGAGAATTGTATGAACCATCAATGGTCTAGTGGTGACATGCGGCGATTAGAGAGCTTGGTTTGGGACTAGATCCCGGCTGGGGTTAAAAAGAGAAAACGGAGGGGGACGCCAGGAAGGCGGCGCGGCTGCGGCGCGTCTCGGTGAAAACATTTCGGCAGCGAGAAATCGAAGGGGGGTTTGGCACACTTTGTACGGAGTGACCAGGGGCGACTGGAGGAAAGAGAGGGGCTCGACGGGACGAGGAAATCCACGCCGTGCATGGGGGGGGAGGGGCAAGCAGTATGTGGGTGGCATCGGGAGAAAGACTTTCATTGGGAAAGCGCTCTTGTCTCCACTGGAAGGTGCGTCCAAGCGGGAAAGGAAACAAGGGGATGACCGATTTGCCAAAGGGCTGCGACAAGAGAGAGGGGAAGGAAGGGGGGCTGTGGGGGGGGTTCCGAACTGATGAATTTAGTTGCGGAAGAGACCGTCCCATTCGCTAATCAAAAAAAGAGAAGGAGAAGAAGCGCAGCGCAGAAAAAGAAATCTGTCTCGCTGGGGACGGTGCAGGACTTGACCGTGAGGGTTTGTTGGGAAGGCCGTTTGAGGCACGGAGACCGAGGGTATACTCTATCTTACGATCAACGGGATGACAAACACGGATAAATCGCTGGAGAAAAAAAGGGGAGTCGATCGATAACGAACGCGCATGGGCGACGGAGGGAATCATGGGGGCGCTCTTCTGGAAGAAGCAGGTTTTTCAGAAGCCGGGGCAGGGTAGATTCAAAGGGGGGAGGGTTTCAACGTAGCAGAGGAATGCCAGAACGAGCAAACGTGAGTATAAAACCTCGTTCAACGGGAAGACGAGGTTCCATCTCTTTGGGTGCAATACTGTAGACTTCGAGGAATCTGGGGAAGGGGAGGGGGAGCTGCGCAGTGCCCAGGCAGGTGTCTGGGAAGGTTACGATGGGTTATGGGGGGGGGTCTTCTCCCGGGATTAGATCACTTAAGGGGGGGGGAGAGGGAGAAAGCTCTTCTGAGGAACGCAGAGTGAGCATCCTTCACAAACGTGAGAGTGATAATGAACTGACGAAGAGAGAAAACATCTCTATCTTAGACCAAGGGTGACTTATAGAGGTATAGTGGGTAAAAAAAACGAGAAGCCTCCGCAGGGGGACAAAAAAATAGCCATTCCTATTGGTGTCGTCAATGGGTCGGTCCCGGGCTGGGGGGAAGAAGAGGAATTTTTTATCTTGCCGGAGAGGCTGCGGATTATGCAGGAAGAAGCTCTGGCTGGGAAAGGTTTTTTGTGCACAGCTGGTTGGAGCTAAAAGAAGGCGTGTCACTTACATCTTGGAAAGAGCGAGGAGACGGAACAAAAGGAAGGCACGGTGGGTGACAGGGGGGGCTTAAAAGCCAGGGAACATCTCTTTATTTGGGGTGGCAGATAGACGTGGTAATCAACCAGGAGAAGTAATTTCACGGGGGGTCCGCGCTTTTGGGAACTTGACGCCTTGGGATCACATGCCCCGGTCATCGAAAAAGGGACGGAACCTAAGGTTAAAAGGGTGGGGGATCAGCTAGCGACATATCGTTGTGTGGAGCAGCGGGGCCGGAAAAGGGGTTCCAATTCCGGCAAGGTGCCTGGTGTTAAGAGGTTGCGAGCAGCTGGTTGGCGTATGGGGTTCGCCCGACAGCTATCGGTTAGGGCACAAAACCGGGTGGACGAAGGAGGGAGAGAATTCTTGAGTTGAGTGCTTTTGGTTGAAAGGTGGGTGTTTGATGTTGAGAGACTGATAAGCACGCTTTTTTCCTCAAAAATAACGGCGCAATGGTTTGGGGGGAAGGAAGGGACGACATACGGTGACAGGGGAGAGACTCTCAAAACGTCTTTTGCTTTTGGGTCGGGAACGGCTGCCTGCCAATGGGGTCAGGATTGGGGACAGACGCCTTACCTAGGGGAAAAAACGGGCGGGATTTTCAAAGAAAGGGTTCTCAAATGCAATGGAAGCGAGAGAAAAGCCTCTTAGCTCGCTCGCAGGGGGGAGTTAGGAGGACCAAGGTGTTCATCGAGGAGAAATCAAGGACGCGCGATGGGACCGCCGTCGCGGCATGCGCGTTGTTTGGGAGAGGATCAACGCGCGGAAGCGATTACTCTGTAGTGTTCAACGGCGGAAAAAAAAAGAGGAAGAGCAACAGAATGGGATGGGGCAAAGGGGAGTTGGGGGAACAAGACCTCGTGGATTTCGCCTGGGAAACCTGTTTGAACGAACCGCTTCCGATGAAGAAGGCCAGTGGGTAAAAGGGGAAAGAGAGAGCCAACGCGAAAGGATTAAAAATGCAAAAATACGGTCACCTTGAATCGAGATCCACAACAACAAAAGTTCCCACTTTAATCAGGAGCTGGTGAGCGAAGAGGGGGGGAAAAGGATCGTCTATCTCTGGAAGACGGGGCTTCATCAACTCAAGAAGGAAAAAGGGATAGGCGGGGTGCAAACCAACGAGATCCAAGGTCGACCGACATCCACGATGGTTCGTCAAACGCCAGGCCGCAATCCGTGATCCTGCGAAAAAGCCGGAACGATTAAACCTCATAGTCGAGAGCAAAGGACCCCAGAAGGGAAAAATACGGCAAAAAAAGAAAGAAGGAACGGCTGAAGAGCGGATAGGCCATAATGCGCAAACGGACAACGGGAAGAATAAGTTCAATGCTTGGGCCGAGACGGAATCCGAAGCGCAGCAAGCCGAAGCCTTCCCTCTCAGAAAGGAGGAAAAATTCCGTCAAGGGCGAAACCTGGAAAAAAGGCGAAGCCAGAGTAAGGAGTGTCCCCAATCCAGAAAAATGATGAGCCGCGTTAGGAAAAAAGAACTCCTTTTTTGGAAAGGACCAAGGAGGGACCAGAAATCGCGTGTCTAGGGCGACGATTGAGCAAAAAAAGGCTGATCCATAAACTGGACCTCAGGGTTCAACCTCACAAAAAAACATCAAAACATACAGAAAGACGGAGGCTAAGAAAGGGGAAGAAAAACAGTCGCGGGTTCGCACTAGACATCTGGCTAGGCCCATACATCCCAAAAATGCAGATTGCATAAAAAAGCGCCAACAAGAGAAAGGGTTCCCGGGGGCGGGAGGAACCTGGGTGCAGACAAGAAGAACCAAAGAGAAGATCGCCTATCAATTATCGGAAGTAGAATTCTGGCGGCAAGGGTATAGAACAACGAAGCAGTACCGCGTGAACCACAAGCGGATGGGACAAAGATAGAAAGCATCAACGGGGAAAGGGGGTAGGATCTATAGGGAAACTTCACGCACTACTGGGATCTGGGGCGCTGCCCGAGGAATAAGACCCTGAAGAAAATCTGTTGAAAGAATACGCAAGAGAGGAAAAGAGGTGACTCCGGATAAAAAGGGGGATGGGATAGGGAAGCACAAAAAAGACCCATAAAGTTAAACGGGAATTGCCTGAAACCAAGAGGAAATCATATAAAACATCGGGGCGGGGAGGGATCCAAACGCCTGGGTGAAGAGAAAGGAAATCAAGAGAAAGGATGTCGCTTCAACGCAGGGGCTTACGGACTGGAGCCATCTGGGCAAAGACCTCTATAAGCAAAAGGGTGGTTTAACAGCATCGAGGGACGCCTCGTTTCAGAGATAGAAGGGTGGGGGAAAGGGAAAGAAAGGACAGAAGGAGGAGAGATTGAAAAGTGAAAGGAAGGGAACATCTTGAATGTCAAAACATAGAGCCCGAAAACCACTAACACATCAAGTCACTCATAAAGGGAGAAAAAAAAAGCGGCACACTTCGAAGGCCAAAAATAAAAGCACGCCTTGCAGCCAAGAGTAGCTTACCCCAATCGAACGGGAAACCAGGGTCATCGTTTTACCGAGGGAGAAATTGTCAAGGAGGGTACCGGAGAAGAAGAGAGGGATGAAAACCTTGTCGAAGCGGTTCAAAAAAGGGGAACAATTACCAGGTGCAGTGCGGAAGGACGCCAAATCCTTCTTCAATCCAGGCCACAGCAGCCCAAGAGAAAAATCATGGAATGCGAGCGGCTATAAGGCACAGAAGGACGAAGAAAAGCTAATTGTTCTCCAGCCAAAGTGACCTCCTTGCAAGCAGCCGGTGAGCGATAGGAGGGGAAATCCCAGAGTTAATGTGCACGTCAAGCACCGAATCAAAGGGGGGGAAAACAACAAGCACGTCAAGAAGAGATGCAAGGAGAAATATTTCTCGCGCAAAAGTCGGAAAAGCCAACTCTTGTAGTAGGAGAATGGGGAACGGCCAAATACCTACATGACCATGGGTTCCTCGAAGTCAAACCGAAGCAAAAAAACAACATCAGGAAGGGAAGAAGGGGGGAAACCAACGCGCTCAAAAAGGGGACGGAAAAAACATTGTCCCCAGGCCAAAAGGACAGCCAAGCACCGAAAGGGGGGACTGCAGAATCTACCACGTCTTTTCCACAGAAAGAAAAGAATCGAAAAGAAAGGAAAATCTGCACGTATGTGCAAGCAACTTCAAGGAATCCTTGGATCACCATGTACTAAACCCGGAGGAAGTCCCTCAAACAATTGAGGAGCCAACCCGGCCGGAAGGACGTTACAACGGCGATCGTTGCGGAAGGGAAGCGCGATTATGCCCGAAAAGCCGAGCCACGGATCTCTGTGGGACCAGACGGAAAATTGTGGGGGGGAAGGGCTTTAGCCTAAGAATAGTAAAAAATTATTTCCTCTCCTAGAGGGCTCAACAGAGAAAAAGTGAAAAGTTGGAAGACTGAGGTAAAGGGGGAGCGAAATATCTTGGGGGGGAGAAAGTTACTGTTCAGCATTATCGGTCGGGGTGACAAGATAGCCCATAAAACATGGGCGCTTCTAACGAACGGGGGAACGTCTGAAAAAGGGAAAGCGCAAAGGCTCCGATGCGAGAGATTCATGGGATTATCGTCATGGCACATCCGCGTCAAAGACCGGGAAGAACTCGGTGGGCGTTATAAGACTACCCCCGGCAAGGAAAATCTCTACAACAACGATTAGAGAAAATGACTCTCAAAGGTGAAAATTTTACCCGGAACCGCTCTATCTGGAACGTCTAAGCGGAGAATGTCCAGATAACCATGACTCCGAGACGGAATAGATCGGGCGGCGCAGACCAGAAAATGGTTGCGAAGGAAAGAAAGAAACCTGTTCCCGGCTCAAATGCATCGTAATATGGAGAAAAGGACGGGGTAGCAGTCGGAAGGGCAGCGCCGGTAAAACTGAAATGGGATTCTCCAGGACCCACGTAAAATGGTCGCCCAATCAAAGAATGGGTGGGAGTCCTCCTAAGATGAAGATCGTGGGGGGGGGGCCTATAGTGAAAAAGGCACGGCCAAGGGGGGGAGGCCAACGAATCGGATCTCGGCAGCAAAAAAAGAATATCGATTGCGGGAATAAAAAGGGAAAGCGACGGGTGGTCCCACTTGGAAGGAAGTGCCCGGGGCGAACGAGAGTCAGACAGCGAAGGACATGGGAAGAATCAAGATTGCCTGGCATTTGCGGCATCAAGCAGATGTGTCAGGAAAAAGCGGTGAGATGACGGTTCATGAAACAAACATGGCCCTGGGGCAAAAAAAGGACGTGTTTTGATGGGGCACAGCTTGAAAAAAGGGGAACTGGATACCGACATCGTTTTTTGGCAAAAATCAAAAGCGAGCGCGGAGAAAAAGAGGTGTGCATTTGGCTCGAACGGAGAAAATGGGGCAAGGGTTCGGGGGGGAGGAAAAAACCCCGGCAATCATAAAAAAGGTGCGGGCGCTCACTCTATTTTCGCTGCAAAAGAGTTCCGAAAGTAAGTGGGCAGAACTGGAGGAATGGCATGTTTTGTTGAAGGCCAGTGGGGGGGGAGGTGGGAGTCGCCGAGGGGGGATCAAATCGCTCGGCGAAGAAACTGAGGCACGGATGAATAATGGCGTGCACGCTAAAGCGCAGAAAGGATTGGAAGATCCGCAACGAGAGGGGAAGAAAGGGTCAGGGGTACTTTGGAGGGGCCTAAGTGGAGGGCCGTTGGGAGTCGATGGGGCCGAGGATCGCCGGTTTGGGAAATTTGTCAATCGCTGAAAGAAGAAGAGGACGAGGACCTTCCAAGAGAAGAATGGATGGGCGAAGAAAGAAGAACAATTTGCGTTTCCACGCCAAAAAAAAGGCGTTTTTGAACCAGAGGGCGGTGGGGGGTCAGAAAAAACTACGGTTATCCTGCGCTAGGAAAAGCAGGGGGGGGAAGGACATTGGGAGGGTTGGGAAAAAGTGACTCGGAGGGGGAGGGGAAAACTGGCGGGGGGGGTCGGCCCTCAGCGCACGGCGGGTCTCGTCTGGAAAGATCTAGCTGAACGACACATTGTTCTCCATGAAAAAGAGATCAATACAAAAAACAGATAACACCTAAAAAACGGACGAAGGGGGAAACACGATCACAAAGAGGGGAGAGGGGAAAAAAAGGGTGGGGGATATGGGGGAATATTGTGGGCCAGGGCCGCCGCGAAAAAGCCCTATCGTCCGTCCCAAATCAATTCTATGGGGTTGAAGGAGCGTGGAACCGGACGGGGTTCGAAATCTGGGAAGGGCGGGGGAGTCGGGGGGGAGACGCACGGGAGGCGGTTAAGGGCATTCGGAAAGCTAGGAGGGAAAGGTTGTGGCTCAAAGAGGTTGGGCTCCACTAGCGAGGCTCAGGACAGACGGGACGCCGAGCAAAGGAAAACTCTGAACCCTCGGAAGGGAATTGAATGGGCGGTGAGGGCGGGGGGGACAGCAGAAAAGAGGAGGCATTGATGGAATTATCAGAAAGGAAACAGTGATTGAGAAGGGGGGGGACGGGTCCGCGCTGGGGTGGACAGCAGGGATCTAAAAATTTGATCTACCACGTAGGAATTGATGTCCGCCCTACGCAAAAACTTGTTTAGGGAGACAAAGCTAACCTTCTAGTTTTGGGGTGTGAGCACGCTGACATTTTTCAACTAGGGCAGATGACAAAGTGCAGAAAAATTTGGCGTGGTGGGCAGCTGGGGAGGAGAAACGTCATAGGGGGGGGGCAGAAGGGGGGAGGCACACCTAGTGGCTGTATTCTAAACACCGGGGATCGCCGAGAAAGGCTTGGGGACGGGTTTTTCGTTGAAAGGTTGTGGTCCGATTTGGGGGTGCTTCTCACAAAAGTACACTGCGCGGTCAGGGGGGGAAATAATCCTCTAACTGGAAGACAGGGAGACTACTCAAACAAAGGGAAGGGAATTTGGGTGGTAATCGTGAGGGGGAATGTTCTGAAGGGGGGCAAGTACCGATCAGCTGCTCCGAACGCGGGCCGAATTTCGCCTTAAGTTGGGGACTCGCAACGATTGGGAAGGGAGACGGCGCTGAGAGAGGAAGCGACCGCTTGGGGCGGCAAGAAAAAGGCTCAGTAGAACGAGCAAGGCGGGAGAAAAATTAACAACGTTCGAGCAGACGAAGTGTGTTGTGAGAGGGTTCGCACAAGACGGGAGACTGTGAGGAAAAAGGGTCTGGATCCATAGCCGCCATTAAGTCAAAAGATTTTCTGGACTGGCGGTTTTCCCGACAGAACATCGGGTGGATGGCTAACTCCAAGGGAAAGTGAGCCTACCTATGTACGTATGACGTCACCGGGGCAAAAGGGAAAGACCCTAGAGCCAAGACGATCTGAAGGAAGTTAAATGGAGCGCGTCTAACATGATCCCGGACTCTCAACAAAAGGAGAGATAATGCCAAAGAGTCGGAGGATGGGACTCGACTCTGTTGGGAGAAAAAAAAAAGGGAGGAACGCTTGGGCGCATATCGGGGGCTGGGAAAGGTCATCAACCGCCGCGTTTATGCATCGGACTGTCGGGCAAACGCACAGTCGAAAACGGGGAAGCGTCACAACGCGATGGAGAAAAAAAAACTGAATACGCCCCATCCATGCCTGATATGGGGGAGCCGAAAGGATGGAGGAAAAAGAGCTGAAACTGACAGAAGAAAAAACCTTCGTGGCTAAGAATACGTAGCTGAGTGCGCACTTCGTGCATCAAAGGAGAATTCATCTTAATGCAGTCCAAGAAAATTGCCAAGAGAAGGAGGGTATCATAAGGAAAGCAGCCAAAAGATACTCGCTAAAAAGGGGGGGGGGGTATCAAACATTTCCGCTCAGGGAAAAAAAAGGACAAGGATGCGAGCTATTAAAGTACGTGGAAAAAAGGAACGGGAAAAAAAAAAGAGGTCTTAACGCATTTGTTTTTGGAGAGTGGCACCCGGTCGTTACAGTAGACGATCGCCAAACCATTGCAGCTTGAAAACTCTTTATGAGTCACAGTGAAAAAATAAACTGACCCCCCAGGGGTTAAAAAAAAAAACAAAGAATCGGAGGGAAAACAGTAACCGATCACGAAGTGTTGCCAACAGGGTCGGGCAGGAGAAATCACCGAGGCAAACTATGCGAGTGACAGAAATAAAAAGGGAAAAATTCTGGGCCAGGATAAAAGGGACCAATTTGGTCAACCAAATATCAAACAAGTAGCGGCTTGAAAACAAAAGGTATCATTTCACATTCGATAAAGGAAAGTGGAATGACCAAAAAGGACATCAGGGACCTCGACCACAAATGCATAAAAGAAGGAAATAGAAGAAAGGGAGTTGCACCACGGCGCTAAGAAACACTAGCTTTTTCGCTCGCAAAGCGAAAAAAAGGCAAGTCCGCGGGTTCAAGAATCGCCAGATGAAACTTCATTGACCTAGTAAAATCGGATGGAGCACAAAACCAGGAAAAAAAAAGGAAGGAGAAATCACGATGCAAAGCATCATATAAAACATCGCCGCATGCCGGAAAAAAGAAACCGCGCGGTAGCAAGGAAAAAAAATAGAATTCTGGGCGGGAAAAACGCTAGATCGGGGAAAGGAGGGAACTGAAACAATATCTCTAGAAGACAAAGGGGGGTACATACTATCAATGTGCGGACGTCGTCCGTGGAACAAGAGACTCAAGATTGTGAGAAGGACGCAGAACCATGCTGAGGGGGGCGGGACTAAAGGATTATCCTGGGGGCAAACCAGGGGCGACCATCATCAAAACGCACCGCAAGCACAAGACGCAGAAGTCACCAGCCACCGGGGAAAAAAAAAAGGAAAAAAAGGCGCAGCGCCCAAAGAAAGAAAAGTTCCAGCGAAGGTAAAAGTAGCAGAACACGCAACGAGGAAAGCCTAAGCTACCAAGGAACGGGGGACACGCAGTACCTTAGAGGGGAGGAGACGCTGGGAAAAGAGAAGCATAGGGTCAAAGCTCTTTGAACAAAATAAAAAAACCCAAGGAGCACCGCGCGAAAAACGCCGAAAAAAGAGAGGTCCCCTCATAGCAAGCAAGAAAGTCAAAAAAATGCCTTACAAAGAAAATCGCCCATACTGGCTGCTAATTCCCGAGATGACGGGCAGCAAAAAGATTCATCAGATCAAAAGGTCTCCGGACGATCGATGTCAAAAGGGGACTCTACCGGGAGGAAAAAGAATAAAAAAAAAAAGCACTTGGGAAAGAAAAAAGATCGATAAAACAGGGGGGCGAGGGCGCGCAAATCGCGGGCAGCTCATAGTGAGGCTGGGGTGGGGAAAGGAAGGGCCTCTCCGAGACCTAGAATTGCCCATTTTTGCAAGCTAATAAAACAACCCAGCGGAGATCCGTTTCCCTGGAAAAAGAGAGAGTTCATGAAGTAGGGAAAAAAGAAAACAAAAATGGAAGGGTCATCCATTCCCAACGGGAGCGGGCCAGCACAAAACAACAACTTGTCAAAATGAAAATCGCACGATGCTAAATCTGGGGAGCTGCCGCAACGCCAGCACGAGTGGTTAGGAAAAGAAAGGCATCGAGAACGGAAGACGCAAAAAAAAAGCACCGGAACGGGGCCCCCGGCGATAACGAGAGGCATTCAAATCAGGGAGGGGGCCGAGACGAGCCGGAAGCACGGAGCGCATCTCTTTGCCTAAAAGGTTTGGGGGGAGCGTGCGCGTTTTGAAGGGAAGGGAAGACGCAGGGAGGACTCAAAAAAGGGGGGCTCCAATCTATAGTCTCCTGAAGACGCCAGAGGATTGGCTCTGAAGAAAAGTTTACAAAACCACGTAACATACAGAGGGGAAAGAAAAAGAGGGGAAGTAAGGGGGGGAAGGGAAAATGAAGGGCTGTTACAAAGGTGCATCTTCTTGAACCGGGGTCTGAAAAGGGAAAGAAAGTCACTTATCAACCGTTACAACAGGGAACAGAAGTAGCAGTCAACGAGAGGGAACTGGTCTTTTAGCGGGAGAGGAGAAAACATCACACAATTTCAGAAATAATTACTTTGGCGGGAGGAATAGGACAACTGAAAGAAGAAAATCAAACAACGGATGTAGAGAATTCCGTTTGGCCGTTGAGTCCTAGACCGACCAAAAATCTAAGTAGGAAAGCGTCATCCAGCGCAGAGAAACACCGTACTCCTCGCGGCGGGAGGAAATGCGGAGAAAAAAAAGGAAATGGCTAATCAAAGTCTTATCCCATAGGACGAGACAGAATGTCGTAAAGTGGCAAGGGGAACTCGATCATGCGGAAAGGAGCCGTAGAAAATTGTTCATGGGAAAAAGAAAAAACCATGTAACGAGGGGTCGGTAAGATTGTCGGAAAGACATACGGGGAAAAAAAAAGGGGTTAAAACGGGCCTGGAGGAAAACTTCCATTGGGGGGTAGGTCCGTAGAAGGCGTTGGGTCAACGAAAAAAGAAAAGGTGACGGATGCCAACGAGAGTGCGGCTCGCTTCAGCATCGGAAAATCTTGTGCCGGCACCGAGAGCACGATCGCTGTGGAAAGTTCTTAAAGGAAAAAGGAACTGATCGAAGGTCTGTCGAACTGAACAATAAGAAAAGGTGGGGAGTTTTACTCAGAAGAGGGGGAGAAAAGTTCTATCTCGTTAATGGACAAGGGGGAAGGGGGGGGCTTGAAGGAAAGGGTGAGGTCCGATGGTTGGTAACACGCCTGGGGAAAAGAAATTGTTGCCCAAAATGGGACTAAAAAACCCTCGCGCGGCGGGCGGAAAAGAGAAAAAAGAAAAAAGGATTATGGGGAAAAAGGGAAAGAAAAAACCTGGGAAAGGTAGGGGTTCGGGAGAAGTCCTCGCTAGGAAAATAGGAAAGTATTCCTTACGCGCAAACACGCGTTCGGCAGGAAAAGGAGCGTAGCTTAGTGAATAATGAGTATTGGGGTTTGTGTTTCCGGTGGGAGGTGAGGAAAAAAGAACACGAAAACGGGATCCTCGACTGAGGCGAGAATAGAACGGGGAAAAAGAAGTAAGCCATGTCTCGAGAGATGTATTCAACCAAAGCAAGGAAGGCGAGCTACGTCTGGGGGCGGAGCGGATGGAAGGGGGCCGGAAGGAGGGTTCGGAGGGGGGGAGAAGCGTCGGCCACGGTTTGGAAGTTGTTGTTTAAGCGGAAGTTGATGCAAGGCGGCTAAAGAGAGAGGGGGTCCTGCTGCGAGACTTTTCGTTTCTAGCAAAAAAAGAAAAAGACGGCGTTCAAGAGGGAAGGGGGGGACAGCGACGGGTATGGGGAAGTCGTGCTTTGCTGCGGACAGGTTTGTACCCATGGGGGGAGGTGAGCACTTCAAAGGAAGTGTAATTGATGGGGAGGGGCGGTAGACCCTCGTGTTGAAAGAATCACTTTAGGCGGCTACTCATCGATCGCCGCGAAGGTTCTCCTTGAGTCCATCCACACTTGGATCAGGAGAAAAAAAATGTTAACTACTAATCGAAAGCGACAAGACGATGTGAAAAAAGGGAGGGTTATAGTTATGGGGGGGGGGCATGGCCACTAACACCGAAGTTTCAAGACGAAAATCTCAGCAAGGGGGTTTTAAAGGACAGTTTACGGCCTGGGGGGATCATAAGAGATGTTAGATCCGAGATTCGTGTGTATGTGCAGGAAGGGAACGGCAAGGAGGGTTTGGGGGGGTGGGGATGATCAAAGATAAAAAAAGCTTTTGCTTACGGGCGTCAATACATCAGGGGGGACGAACGAGGATTCTTAACCCGAGGAAAGGTCACGTGAATGTCGGGGGTTCGAGTGGGACGGGCAGAGGGGCATTGAGTGCATGCCGAGTTGTGAAAAAAGGTTGTGATTGAGGGGGTTCAGAGTGAGGAAATGGTAGGGGGGTCTCGAGGTTGTACATTCCTGAGCACCGTGGGGGAATGAACAATGCCACCCGGGAAAGATGAAGAAAACTTCGACTGTTGAGTCAGTCGAGAAAACGGAAGTTTTTTGGTTTGATCAACTTGGAAAAAGGACACACACACCGCTCTAACAGAAGTCATGTGGTGTGGGCGCCGTGTTTTGGGGCAATGACAAAAGCATATTTGGGTGGAGGGGAGACATCGAGCACGGGAACGCTTGAGGGGGGGGGAAAAAACTGCGAACTGATAGGAGTTGGCTGCGAAAGTTGGGATGTTTGGGTTTGGAAAAAAGGGGAAAATGTGTGGTCCAGGGTGACAAACCGGGGCTCCAGTGTGAGAAACAAAAGCGGCGCAATCGGGTGTAAACGCAGTACGTGAAGACGCGGGAGATAAATCAAAACATGAGGATTGTCAGGGGGGGCTGGGAACATAGGGAGGGCAGGAAGGGAATGTGAGGGGACCCCGGGACTTTCGACGGACGAGGCAGAGTTCGAAAGCCGTGGAAGGGTTTGGATAAAAGCAAGGGGAAGTCTGAGGGGCCGGATGGCCGATCGGGCGGGCGAACGGAAAAGGTGAATCTTCGGCAATTTGGGGAAAAGGGAGGATAAAAGAGACGCGCGAGAAAGCCGGGTGCTCGAGCATTAACATCGGGGGGTCATTCCAAGCGAGGAAAGGGTGGGTCGTCGGGAGGAGTTTTGACATGGAGGAAAGACATCTCTAGCGGGGATCAGGAGGGATTGGAGTACTGGGGGTTTTGAACGAAGAACCTCAAGTCGGGGGGTATTTCTCTCTCCAGAGCGAAGTGAAAAAGGGGGAACGAAAAGAAGACGTATGGGGGAGTGGGGAGTCCGCCTATCTGCGGCGCTGGCGAAAATTGAGAAGCGGGCGCGAAAAAAAAAAGACTGGAGACCGAAAAACACCAGGAGGGGAAAAGGAGAGACCTCAGGGAGAGTTTGCAAAAAAACTACTGTCATTCGGATGCGGAAAGACGCGGAGGAGAAACGCGGTGATAACGAAGCGTCAAAGGAAAAACTGATCTCCCGATCGGCCAAAAAAATCACCCGCACGGGAGGGAGCAAAAAGCCAGACACCTCAAATCATTCCGAGTAAACCTTAGGATGGATCGACGGTCTAAAAAAAAAGAGGGAAAGTTAGAAGAAATTCGCGGGGGACGAAGAACTGCAAAAGGAATAAAGGAGAATACCCACGTGCATCAAACGAAACGGACGTGCATCCAGGAAAAAGGGGGAAGTCTAAGGAAAGAGAAAACGACGCCGCTTAGCTCCAGAGAACTCTACACTGATCGAGACAAACATTTCAGGGGGCGAATTCCATCCTATGACGCGTAAGAAGTGTGAACAAGACCAGAACATGCCCAGCCCGGAAGCCGCGTTCTCAGCCCCCAGGGGAAAAAAAAGATTTGGTTTGGAGATACGAAAGGTCCTTATCACAAGTGTAGCGCAGAACATGTGCGCCGAAGACTCGTGAAGGAAAAAGGAGATAAAACTGGACCAAACACAATTAGAAACAGAAAAAAAAAAAAGACGTTGGAGAACTCACAGGCCCGTGTTCGCTACCAAAGCGGGGCGGCTAAGGAGGTCCTCGACCAAATAGAGAGTGTCAATCGGCACAGCGAGGCAAAAAAATAAACCCGGAACAGGAACATTGTTAACAAGCTGCTCAAAAAAAAGAGCAGGTAAAAGGAAAGGAATAGCTCCGCAATTGAGGGTCGGAAGGAAATGTCGGGGAAAGGGGGGGGGGGGAAGTGAGATCAACCCCTATCAGATAAAACCATCACCAAACCCAAACGCGTACCGCCACCGGTAGAAAAGAAAGGAAAAAATTCAAATGGGAAAAAACGAGAGATGCACGTCATGAGCTTGTCAGAGGAAACGAGACCGACAAAAAAAGGAAAAGGTTTCCTAACACGAGGATCTAGGCGAAAAAGGAACAGGAAAGCCGGGAGAATAGGGGAGGATCCCAAAACCCATTCCCAAAAGCTTCGGA
>Ga0179593_1511927_pt1 | contig 14413 bp, 13 predicted proteins | sample CZODoug2_1_08_16_FD_185931 | JGI IMG/M metagenome (GOLD analysis project Ga0179593, IMG submission 185931) | Vadose zone soil fungal communities from Angelo Coast Range Reserve, California, USA - CZODoug2_1_08_16fungal (PacBio error correction) | ecosystem: Environmental > Terrestrial > Soil >...
CGCACTCTTGAAGGGGAAACGGCTAGACTCGACTAAGAAAAGAGGGAAAACCGGAGGGGAAGCTAAAAAAAGTTGTTTTTCTAGGCGGGAGGACGCGACTTAGATTATATAGAACCTTTTATCCGACAAAAGACGACCACGACACGGCGGCACGAAACGGCCAAAAAAAGGTGCTTTGGGAGATAAAAAAAGGGGGAGACAAACTTGGGAGGAACATCGACAAATTACGAATCAGGAGGTCAGGTGTTCCCTGGGAAGGCGAAGAATTGAGCTAAATAAATTCCACCGAGAAGGGTCCGCAAAAAAAATGGTCTCCAGCCTTAACCGTGGCATGGGCAAGAAAAGAGGGCAGCCAATCGCGACGTCGAACCATTGCGAAGAAAGGGTAATAAAGAAGGAGGGTTTATAAATCGCTGGGAAGGGGGGGAAGGTCGCAGAAATGGTTCGGGGAAGAAGTGAAACCCCGTTGGGATGCGGTTACAAAAATAAAGTGGGGGGACGAGGCGAAAGTGAGCTAGAGAGAAAAGAACAGAGGCTCAAGGGCTGGAGGGTAGTAGGAGGCAATGATAAACAACTCTGATTCCGGAGATCACCGTATGACGGCGCGGTTAGGAATACGAAAAAATCTGGCCGGGGTAGTATCACCACAGGTCGCGCTTCGTTCGCGAGGACGAGAAAAGGGAAAGGGAACCTCCTGGGATCTCCAAGGACGTCTCTGCGTGCTATCCAATATGTAAACGGTACCAAAGTTGCGGCTGCGGGGGATGCGCCTTGGTAAAAAATAAAGGGGATGAACCATCGCGAGGGGTTGCATCGTCGGCGGGGGAGCAGGGTGCCGCCGCGTCATGGTAAAGGAAAAAAAATCCTGGGACAAGGGGAGGGGCATGAAAGGAATAAGGCATCCGCACGCAGCATGCACCGAACTGCGCTAGACCCAATCAGGTTATTCTTTACCGACCTGAAGTAGAGAGGAGGGGGCTGTTATATTGGAGGCAGGGGTCTTGCACTGCCGGAGTGGTGGGGCTGAAAGTGAAGTGGGACGCAGCACGCCCAGGGAAGGGGGTGGACTATTACCAGCAAAGAGACTGAGTGCATCACAGAGGCTACGCTCGTAGTCGAAAACCAGGGGAGCAAGGGGGGGGGATTTTTGGGGGGAAACAGGGTGAATAGTAAATACAACTGCTAAGAAACGAGGTTCAAAGGGGCTAAAAAAATGAGGGGCTAGCTGTAGGTTTTAGGGACAACAGGGGGAGAGGGAGTGAGTAGTTCTCATATGAAGGGAGGTGGGGGTTCTAGCATCAAACAGGCACAGGGTCTAAGGACTGAAGTCAACAAGCAGAGTTAATTCCGCCGAGTATTACATACGCAGTGCCGCGAATGAGACTGGAGGAGGCTTTTGTATTCCTGCTGGGAGACGGAAGACTTAACCCTGGACGCTTGATTTGAGGAAAAGACTCTCATAAACCACAAAGAAGGAAAGTTCCGGCAAAGGGTGAGGGGAAAAAGGAAGCGACGGGAAGCATATTGTATCCGAAGCTGGAGGGGGGAAAAAGCCTGCTCGCTCGCAAAGAGAGACAGATTGAAAGGTTTCATCGGACATTGAAGCAGGAGTAAGAGGGGCTAAGAGTCTGCAGAAGAGAAGGGGGGGTTGGGGGGGGGGGGGGGGGGGGGGGGGGGGGGTTGGGGGGGGTGTTTGTTGGGGTGGGGGGGTGGGGGTGGTTTGTTGGGGGGGGGGTGTGGTGGTGGTTCTGGTGGGGGGGGTTGTGTGGTGTAGGGGGGGGGTGTGTGGTAATGTTGCTTAAAGCGTGTCCGTCGCCCCCCACTGCCCTCGGAGCAAGCCTCTCACCCACCGCCCGAAAAACCACGGCCCTTCACGCACTACTGACCCTTCCCAGGCGGTGGGGGTTTTGGTGTGGTCTTTTGGAAGCCGCTTTCAACGCATGTGTTTCCAGAGTAAAACAGGCCAGGAAGGAACTGTCGACCTTCTCATAGGCCGCGACGCGTGCGGCCAAGAAGGCGGTGAGGGGCGCAACAGGACAGGCGAGGCGAGAAAGCCAAAGGGACGCAGAGCGAGTGGACGCCTGGTATAGGTCCTCCAAGCTAAGGGAGGCAATCGAGGGTCAACGGGGGTCTGCTCTGAAGAAGGAGGATGTCGGGTCGGATATAGGGGCAAATGGTGGAGAGGCCAACTCTGGGAAAGGTCCGCCCTGTTAATGCTTTATCGAGCGCATAGGTTAGTTGGCTTCCCCTGCGGAAGACCAGGCGCCAAGCCAGACAGGACGCGCCGCTGAACACAAGAGTAGAGGTCCGAGGGTAGGAAAATTTCAGTCCCTTTCTTCGGGAGAGACGATTTGAAGACACGGGAGAAAGGAGCCGAATGAAAGAGGGCAGACCGACTGTAAATCGGTGCGGCCGAAGTCCTGAACTTACTAAAAAAGAGTTGCTCAAGGGAACTCGAGGATATCCTCTAACTTCTCGGGACTCAGCGGTGGGCACTCAGCTGTCGAAGGAAGGTTGTATTTAATAAAAAGGGGGGGGTTTCTAACCGCCAAATGCGATGTCTCTCTCTTGCGAGTTCCCTGTGGGAAAGAGCACAAAGTTCGCACAGCGTAAACAGCCGTGGGTTTTGTGCATCTAACTAAAAAACGAGGTTCATGTTGCGAATAAAATGGCTAAAAGGGGGGAGACGGGGGATCAACTTCTCAAGTGAAAAAGAGGCTTTACTCAGAGTGTATTCAAGGGATGTGACGCATTGTGCTAATAGAAGGGACTCGCCGATGGGGAGAGGAGTTTCTTTCCATGGGGACAGGCTGGCAGAGGGAAGGGTGGTGGAAGGCAGTCGTTCGGGTGACATGAGGCAGTAGCTCGAAGAGGTCCTGTTTTTAAAAGAGTCCGGAACGTTGAGGGAAAGGCGTGCGTAATTTGGATGGGGGAATCGGGAAATTTTTTCGGGGGGGAACAAGATTTAGACGGGGGATCTCAAATGAAAGCCAACTTCAAGGGACCGGAAGGGCGAGATGGCAGGGGAGGCCATCCAACTACTAATTAAAAAAGCGAACGTCGGCTCGACGTCCAAAAGGAAAAAAAAAAACAGGTTGTCGCTTAACGGAAGGGGGCGGAGGTCAGGGAGCGAGCAGAGTGCAATGGCAATAAAAGGCGGCGGAACACGAACAACAGTAGTAAAGGAGAGAGATCGCCGCAGAAGAGGAAACTTATGCGCACTCGTAAAGGGAAAGCTATGACACAACTAAGGTCAGACGAAAAGTACGGGGGCAGGCCGTCGCGGTAGGGGCTAAGGGCTTGGTAGCACTAAAGTAGAAACGCACTATCGGGTCGGCGGGCTCCCTAACCTGGGGGGGCCAGGGTCGGATTGTGAGACCAGAACAATTGAAAAAAGACATTTGAAAGAAGAAAAATTGATTCCTCTACGACCCCTGCAAAGACGCACTACGCTGACGTCAACGGGGGCAAGGACAGGGAAAAAAAAGAAGGAGGGTGCAGACTGAATGTCCCCTCTGGAACGGTAAGCCAAAAAGGGCGTTCAAAAAGGCAAGGTTTATCAGGGGCAAGAAAATTAAGGGGGAGGCCTCTTCGAGGCAGGGACAAAATTCTTAAAAAATCGTTCCTTCGATGCTCGTGAACAGATCCAGAGAGGAAGTTTGGGGGAAGAAAGGGGCATAATTTGGGAAAGTCACAAGAAAATGTAAAGCCGTTTTGGCGTAAAGAACGGTGAATTATCGGTAAAAAATGGCGAAAAACTTTGTGGATAGAAAGGGCTCAAATAGCGCAGTGGTTGTCGTTTAGAACTCGTGGCGGGAAGGCTATAAAACGGGGCCTAATCGGGGTGCCAGATACCGATTAAAAAAGGGGGGACCGGTGATATTAAAGCGAGGGAAGGGGGCTAGCTCACCGTATCCTTGCATGGGGGGCTTACCTCAACCCCAAAGAAAAAGAATTTTCCTATCGTCCGGACTATGTAAGGCGGCAGTTTGGGTCTTGAAAATGAAACTAAACCAGGGGGGCCCGACGGATTGCATGGGGATGAACCAACTTCGGGGAGATGGGGAGGTTACAGGAAAACGCGGTTCTCTTTCCTTTGGGGTCTGCAAAGCTTGGAAGAACATCGTCGGTAGCCTAGAGGGCAAACTGCAAAATCTTTCAGAGAAAAAATAAGTACTGGACCTGAGCGCTTGCTCAAGAAAGAAAGTCTTTGTTTCTCTACCAATACATTTCCGCATAGCATACAACTGGGGGGGAACTGTTATTAGTAGGACGAAAGTCATGCTTGAGAGACATCTATGGGGGCTGAGAAGTCGCTTCTACGAGATGTCGTTGCGAAAGACATAAGTCATGGCTGGCGCATCTCGACGAAAGTCCAGTCCAGATTGACTTCTGGGGGGGGGACCGTAGAAAACAGGGGAGGGTTTAAGCGGAGACAGCACAGTAAGGGAAGAGTCGGTGGAGAAAAAACCACAAAACCGGTCCAGGGCGCTAAAGTCAAAATGTCCTGGGACTGGGAGATCAAATGTAGGAAAGCGAAGGATGGTCTGGAATTGCAAAGGGGGGGGAAGAGTGGAGCCTCGCGGGGAACGCAGGTCGTCTATTGGGAAATGCTCTTGCGAAAGACGGATCCTTAAATAGATAACAATGTCGATTCACACTCAAGTGCATCGTAAAAACTGGCTGAGGCGAGTTAGCAGGGCCTGCCAGCGGGGTTGCCTGGGGGGGTGCAGTAATGCTTAACCCGGTCGAGGTGGAAAAAAAAAGGCTCTGGTCTAAAAAAGACTCAACGAGGCAGAGGAGGAGCGAACCGTAAAAAGGAAATGACTGTTTTAAGCACATCCGAGACGATGCCTGAATAGTCGCAGGAAAATAACCAACGGAAACTCATCTCGGGAAGTTTCAGGTCTGGCTGTCATCGATTCCGGGTCAGTCGTGTAGGAAAAGCTCAGTCGGGAAAGAGGGTCCTGAGGCGGGAGTTCTACGACCAAAGGGCGGTCATTTTAGAGACCAGCACTTATAAAGGAGAAGTTGGATCCTCGCAAATGGGTAACAGTCTAAGAACGGTAGGCGCCAAGGTTGTTTTGTGGGGGAAACGCGGGGGGGGGGGGGCGCGGGTTACCTTAAAGCGAGCGAATCCTGACTCCTAAAAAGCGCAGTGGCGAGATTTCGATACAAGGGGCGGTAGAGGGAGTATTGCGGGGAGCGATGACGTGCGGTCACGACAAAACCGGGGAGGAGGGTTCCTAAAGGTCAGGCCAACTGTCTATGGAGACCCATTGTCGGTGAAGGTCACCTCCGAAAGACCAGACCGCCTTATTGTCCGATATCTTGCCCGGAGGTCGCAAAAACGAAGGCGTGTGGGTCTGGGGGCCGGCCCGAGAAATGTACAATGCGGTAGGGGGGGGAGGAGGGAACAGAGATTTTCAGGGAATATTTCCCTATCTCGACCGTTGGTCGGACTGCCAATAGGGGAAAAAGAAGGAATCCAAAAAGTCGAACATTCTAAGGGTCGAAGGAACTAAACGGGGTTATCAAAGAGAAAGTAAAATGACAGTCGGCTAGCTCGTTGAAGTTATCGTGGAAAGGCATAGATCAGAGGTATCTTCGCGAGGGGCTTCTTACGAGGGGAGAGTCGAGAAAGTCTGCTGAAAGAATGAGAGTGGAGGCAGAAACCGGCCGATCGCCGTGCTAAGAAATCATGACAGGGGGTTTCCTAAAGCGCTTGGATTCCGTGAAACTTCGAAAAGGGCAAAAGAGAGGCGCCCACTCGGCAAGAAAAACTTTCGATCGGCACAAGTAACCGAAACCGTTCTTGTGGGAAAAAAAGTACTCCAACGAGTGGACACGTTTCGGGGGGAGAAAATTTCGGGCGAAGTGCGTACATCTCCGGGAAAGAGAGGAGGCGCGTCTCCAGTGGCAAAGGGTTAAGCGGGGTGACAGGAATGCTCACGGGACGTACCTCGTCAAGGCTTGCCTCTGCCCAGAGTCATAGCCCGGGGGGGGTGGCGGGAACGGGCCGGGACATGGTCGGGAGCTCGATCAACTCGTAAAGGGGGGGGTTAGGCAGTTACGCTGGAGCGGGGCTCATGAGGGGGCAGGCACGGATATTGGGGGGTTGAGTCGATGACCTCAATGGGGTTGGAACCCTACCGACTGGGTTTGAGGGAGACAGGTCCCTGAAACTCCGCCGGAAGGTCGTGGGCAAACCCAGATCGGGTGTCGAAAGAGAAAAGGACTATTCTCCTGATGAACGCCGGCAACAGCCGCGATCTCAAAAAAACAATGAGGGTGGTGAAAAGCCGTTGAAAAAGTGCGAGGGAAACAAGGGGAAAGGAGGGCCTCTTTTTCGAGGGGAAAATAGATCGAATCTTCTAGAACAAAAGGAAAAGTAGAGAATTAAAATCAGGGAGCCGCTCTTGGGGACATGTGAAACGCTGGAATCTCCCCAAGAGAAGAAAAGGAAACGGTAAGAAAAAAACCTCAGGTTTTTTTGAGATGGAGCGGGGCGGAGGGCCGTAGGAATAAAGGGTATAGAATGAAGAGGGGGATCACGACCGCGCGGAATAAGGAGGTCTGCGAGGGAAAGCAGTCTTTCAGGGGGTCATGTGTGGATCGCACCGTCGGAAAAAAAAAGTCTTTAGGGGTCGAAACATGGGGATGGAAGAGAGCCCGGTAAAAAGGAACGCACGCCTCTGAAGGTGAGCACGGGGTCACAGAAAAGCAGGACAGGAAGTGATAAGGAGAAAAGGCGATTTCACAAATTAACCAAAACGGGTTTCTCTTCACCCTGAAAATGTCCATCAGATGGGGGCCAGAGTTTACGGTAAGAGCTGATTTCTCTGGAAGGGGGAGGGAAAAAAGCAAAAAGAAAACTAGTCAGAATGAGGAGAAGAAAAAGCATCAAAGAAAGTTGAAGGTCTTTCTAATGAAGGGAACGCGTAAGGGGGGGGGATCACCTCGTTGTAGGGGGAGGGACAAAAAAGGGGAACTTGAATGAAATTGGATCAGTTGTCGGAAAAAGGGGGGAGGAGCGAAAATTTCCCAGAGTACCGTTTGGAGCTCCTTTTTCTTTGAGACGTGCACGGAAAAGAAACGCGGCTGGTCGTACAGGGGCCTGTCTTCAGCTAAAGACGCAGAAAAGGGAAAGGCGGAACCGAGGGGGATAGGCTCACAGAAAAGAAGACGTTCAATTAGGCAAGCTTGACCGAAAAGAACCCAGAAGTCCTAGAAAAGGGACTATGGATATGGGGCTCAGGAAGGCCCCTGAAACTAAAATGAAAAAAGCTCGCGCCTGGGGGCAGGGAAAAAGATCACTCATGGGGGATATATCGAGGGGGTTTGGTTCTAAGGGCTTCTTTGGAGCTTGCTGGTAACGGTAGGCGTCATTGGTACGAGCACGCTTGGATCCCGAGATCCATGGGAGAAAAAAGGATGGCTTTGCATAGGAAAAGATGCTGCAACGGAATCGGGGGGACCGGCCGTAAAACATCAGTGGCGGGATGAGGCTGGCAGGGGAACAGAAGCACTTTGCAAAGGGGCCTAAGGATGGGTCTTTTATCGAAAAAAAAACCCGCAAGTTGACGCCAATTGTCTGGGCATGGGAGGGCGGCGGGAGGAACCGCTGGAGGGGGACGAAGGGCTATCAATCGTCTGGCGCAAACAGTCAACGTCAGGAACCGAGCCAAACACAAAGGGTGATCGCCAGGGCACGGCGAGTTTTGCGAGGAACAAAAGGGGAAAGGCTAATAATAAAAAAAAAAAAACAAAAAAAAAAAAAAAAAAAAGAAAAAGACAAAAAAGGACATGAGCGAAAAAGACACAGACCCAAAATGAGAAAAAAGAAACAACCTGGAACCGTGCGCAGGTAAGAGGAGAAGAGGGACCGACGTAATGCACCAGTGAGGCTGGGTAAGCACCGCGCCGCCACGCCGAAGGGGGGAAAAAGGGAGTAGGGAAGAGCGGAGTAAAGCCGAAGGATCCGGCATCTGCCCCCTCAGCGGGTTAAAAGGGTCTCTTCCCCGGATATAGACTGTTAAAGGTGGACTTTCTGGGGTAGCACAAGGTAGAGGTGGAATGGTCTTCAGAGCTAAGGATTTGGGGTTCGGACTAACGGACCCTGCGTGGGTAGAGGAGAATGGATACAAGCAAGACTGAGGGAGCGAACGCATCAATTACGGATGACACTCATGCAGTCGCTTTAGGGAGGCGAGCTCGGGAAAAAGGACTGGGGGGTACAACGGGGTAAAGGCGGAGGGGGGGTACCGCTTTCAGCTGAAGAAGAGGGGGTGCGGACATCTCGATACAAAACAAAGTAAGGTAGTAAGATGGGAGGGAAAATTCGATTCAAGGGGAGAAAAGGAGCATCATCAATGGAGATATGAAATTCAAACAGGATAAGAAAGAGATACAGCATCTCGCTCAATCAAAGGGAGGGTCGAAGAATGAGTCAGAAGTGGAAATCATCTTGGGGACACTTCGTTAATAAAACTTCTTGTTGAAGGAAGTCCTTGGGGGCCTTGAGGGAGCTTTAGGGGCTAGAAAACACAATACGGGAAAGATATGAGCCAAAGAAGTCTATTCTACATTGGTTGATGCCGACAGGAAGCCGTACAGTCAGCAGAAAGGGGTTATCTCGGAATGTGAACCTCTTTGTGGGGGGGGAACGAGTAAAAAGGGAATTGGTTATTCAGAACCGTCCTTGGGCGGGCTTGGGAAATCCTTCCAATGAAAAGGAGGGGCTTCTAATGCGGGGGGCTCTTTCATGGAAAGAAAGAACCTACATAGGCTTCAGGGATAGCGAGTTCCTGTAGAAACCAATCGTCTTTGGCTCATGCCCTTGTGGTGTGGGAGTTAATCAGGAGAGAATAGGAAGCCTAAAAGAAGACCAAAAAACCAACTTCATTCTTGGAAGTCAACTGGAGGCGGGTCTGAAGGAATAGAGAAAGCACTCTGGGGGCGGGGAAGACAAGGATTTTCGTGGGAAGAGGGGCAATCTCATTCATTACTTACCGAGTCGCTCGTTGAAAAAGGGTTTACGTTCTTTGGCAAAAGAGGAGTAGTCTCCTCAGACACGGCAAAACTGAAGACTCGGCGATTCAAAGAGAGCCCGAGGGAGCCCTTTGCTTATGTCTAAAAAGCCTGAAAAGGAGATTTCTCTTAGTAAAGAAGGGAAATTAAAGTCGGAGGACTAGGATAAATCAGTATTACTTCAAGGCGTCTTGTGGGAAGGATGAAAATGCTACTGAACTGAATGAAAGAAGCCGGGAAAAAACCGGGCCGTTCTGCTAGGATCCTCAACGGTAGCTAGGAAGAGTAAAGCTTTTACGAGCGCTGACAAAGCGAGGTGAGCAAGTCGAAAAAGACGAAACGAGAAGATTCGCAAACTAGGGGGAAGGGCCCTTGGAAGGGATCGGCAAAAGGGGAGGGCTCCCTCATGGAGGGTGCAAATCACACCAAAAGAGGTTGTCATTGCGGAAAAAGGTCTGGGCAGACAGTCGTGTAAATAAAAAAAAGGCAAGCGCGAGTTTGAGAGCGGGCGAGAATGGGACGGGGGGGGGGTGATCATGGGAAGGAAAGGGGTCGAAAGTCAGCAGTTGTGGGGCGTAAGTCTTCACGGGGGGGTGTCGCATTTGCATGCTGGGGAGATCAAAAGATTTTGGAGAAAGGGATGGAGTGACATTAGTCAGAACGTCAGAAAGTCAAAGGGTTGCCATGGATTACCGAATTCACGGGAAGTCGTCATCAGTTTTAGGGGGGGCATTCAGGAAAAAAGGGAAAAAAAATTGGTTCGAGACAATGGACGTTTAATACTGGGGGAATACAATAATGCGGAAAACTCCAAGCGGTTCGAAAAAGGGAACCAGATCGTGGACGCGGTCGGGAAAAACACTTCACTAAGACTAATTAACGTATAACAACCTATACACACGGGCCGCGAAGAAAAAAACGTAGGGGGGTTGACTACGGAAAGGGGCCGGGCACCTTTCTGCTAAAGGTTTAGTCGCTAAAATACCGTGTGCGAGGGTCTTTCTGGGGCGAGAAAAAAGACGATGTATTAGTAAACTAGAGGAAGCAATCATTGGGGGTGTGTTGGGTGAGGGCAACTGGCACCGGAAACGTTCGTCTAGCTAGAAGAAAGAGACTGAAGACAGTGTCGGAAGCGGAAAAAAGCGGGGTTGGGGGGGATAGAGCGTTCGATGTGGGCCGGTGGGACGTAGACGGCGGATGGGAAGGATGATTGGCTGCACGAAGGAAACGATATTGTTGGACGGCACACAAGACGGAGTCTTCCGGGGAGGGGTGCTCCCCCGGGAACAAGTCTGAAAAAGAAAAAAAAAGCTAGGCCCGCGGGGCAGGAATCGGGGAAAACAGCTCCTCCCCTGGACGGAGACCCCTCAGTAAAGGGAAAACCTGTTCAAGGGAACTGAGCTTTAGAGAAAGTGAGCTAGGATTAACTAATGGGGAGCCTAACATAATTTTACTCCGACCACTTCGTGGGATGGTGTCTTCAGACGAAGGAACCGTTGTGGTGATTTATGACGAAGGGGTACGCCCGAATTGCCTCGGGGGGAGAACGTACGAAAACGAAAAGAATCCCGGTCAATAAAAGGAAAGCGGGTCAAAGACGTGTTGCCAGGAAGGAAGGAAGTATAAAAAGGGGGTTGAAAAAAGGACAAGATGTCAAAAGAGCAGTGGTGATAGTCGTAAAAACTCCCTGTCGAGAAAGGTGGGGAAAAATGTTGGGTGACTATCAGAAAAGGGCGCGGGCCTGAGTGAAAAAACTACACGGTGGGGTACGGGGGAAAACCTGAACTGGGAAAAGAAAAGGCTGTCCCAAAGGAGAATTAGAGATGCGGAAGAGGTGTGGATTACACGGAAAATGCGTCGGTTAAGGGCTAGAACGCGAATCAGGCGCAAAAACGTCTACTAGGCTCCCGAAGCTGACGCTGGGGAGCAGAGGGCTATTGAAGTATCGGCCGGGGAGGAAGATAAACTATTAAACGTCTTATCAGGCCCGGGCTCCTTTGTGTGTATACAGAGACCATATTAGGCGATATTTGGCGTGGGGGGCATCTGCTGCTGACGGCGTTTCGGAAGGGCTACTTAGAGAATAGTATCTAAACTCCACGGGGGATAGAGTTTGAATTCGACGGCATATGATAAAACACTCATAGGGGAAAAGAGAAACCGAATCGGTGGGGACTCTGGGGGATCACACCTCCGTCTTTTGAGGTGCGAAAAGCGAGTCAAACCACGGCGATGGGCTCTACGACTGGGGGTTTTTGGATGGAGTGACTGGGGAGACGTAAGGGGTCTACTGAAAAGGGGGGGTTTGTGGAGAGTTCGAGGTGGCTCAAGGTCTTCGGCTCGATGGCCGGGTGAAGGTGAAAAAAAAGGACACTTAACAGAGTCTTTAAAAGGCTCACGACCTCGGCGCAAAAATGTAGGGCGACGATGAGGAAAGGGAAAAGAGCATATTACTGAAAGGGAGGGGGATAGGGGGGGTGGGGTGGGTGGTGAGGAGGGTTCCGGTCGGGTGCCCAGGACACGGGGGGCGCGTGCATGGCGGAAGGTCGGTGGAGAAACTCGAGCTAGGACCCGTGGATAGAAAGTAGGAGAGCCCGGGAGAAGAGGGGGGGTAAGGGTGCACCGCTGAGGCGGACAAACGTGGGGGGACGGTGAGCCTGGGGAGAGGGCGGGTACTGTGAATCCGACGCCAAAAAAACCAACGACGGGAGTCCACATTGGTCAAACTTTTCTGAGATTTTCTATGCTTGGAGGGGTTTTTAATTTGAAGGAGACCGTGAAAATAGGAGGGTTCTGATCATATGACGGAAAATTGGTGGTGTGACACCAGCTTCAAGTCATTCGATCTAGGCAATACTACCGGGAACCGAGAGCGGGGAAAGATAAATTACTCTGTGACGAAAAGGGTACGGTCGAAAGTCCGTGCGAAGCGATGCTGTATCGATTGAACTTAAAAAGTTTTTGAAGAAGGGCAAGTTAGGTATTTTCTGAAAAGCAAAATCGCTGGGGGGGAAGTGGTCTTTTCAGCATCTAGCTAAAAAAAAAAAAGAAAGGAGTAGGATAGAAAAATAGAAGAGGCTCACCGGGCTGAAAAGGGCGAACGTTTGACAGAAGCTGTATCCGTCTTCCGGAAGAAAAATTGCAGAAAGAGGATCGGAAAGATATCAGACAGGGAGTGGAAACGGCACTGACGTGTTCAAAGAAAAGATCAGAGGGGGGGATTAGCCCCAGCGTGTCGTGGTTCAGCACGGGGGGCCCTTCTTGAAGGGAAAAAGGGCCAAGGACGAGTCAGAAAGAAACCTCCCCTCCGAACTTCGTATCAATGGAATAAGTGCGCCAAGTAAAGGCAGGGAGAAGCATTTTTATGGGGAGGCCCGCCTTTGGGGGTGGAAAAAAAAGTTTGAAGGTAAGGCAAACTAGGCAAGGTGTTGCGCTACTTGAAAGGCTCAATACTAATGGCAATTCAATATTCGGAATGGGGAAAGGGCGGAAGTTTAAGGGAAAAAAAGCACTTTAGGGGTGGGTATTCTTACGCACAGTAGAGCGTTCGGTTTGAGGAAGAAACCTTCCGGGGCCTAGTTGCATTCGTAAGAGAATTGCGGTTAGATCGGTTCCTCTCATAGATAATACTGCGCCATTAAATAAAAAGAAAGAAACTTAGAGGGATTACATCAGAAGTCTCTTTGTTTTCTTATGAAGGACCTGTACATGGGAAGAGGAGGTTGACTATGGGACATCTCTGCATCCGGGTCTTCTTATCACAAGTGGGGTATGAGATAGGCTTATCAGAGAAAAGTCAACAAAGTGCACTACACAATCCCGGGCAAAATACCTTGGGAAGTATTTTATAGACGGAAAGGCTGACTGCGTTCTTGCGGTCTCTTGGAAGGAAATTACGGCCCACAGGTGAAAAAGGTATAGCTACGTAGGCCTCGATAATCGCTGGCGCTGTTAAGAGGTCGAAGAAGAAAAGGACGTACATAGAGGGCGAACCCTGAGAAAGACCGAGGCTCGGCTTCATAAAAAAAGGGGGAAAAAGCTTCTGGGGGGGGGGGCTGACGCAGAGGTGGGGTCAGGTCTACAAGGAGAGTTGAGGAAGAGCACACGGGGAAAAAAAAAAACACCAAATCTATGGAAACCGCTGGTCCGGCGAGCATGGGACGAATAGACAGGGTCTCCATCTCAGACCGAGAAAAGCCACTGCGTCTTTTGGGGCCAATACTCATAAAAAACGTGGAGAATTGGGAGGGAAGAAAATTAAGATGTAGGTAAATAAAGGGGACACGAGGCATATTTTAGAAAACGATTTTCCACAAGACCAGGGGAGGGGAGGAAAAGAAGCGTATTGGGGGGAAAAAACGACGAGGCGTAAATCAGATGGAAAGGAATGGGGAGTAACAAGTATGCGGCAAGTTGTCTGGGGAAAAAAAGGAGGGAAAAGTTCATTCGGTAAAAAGATCCCAAGGCCTGGGTTGGGGCGTCCATTTAGACTGGAACTTGGGACAGTGTCCTGGTATCCGTCAAATGGGGTCCGGCCTCTCCGTGAGTTTTCTGCTTTAAATGGAAGAACGTTCCCACGGGTTGGAGATTCACGGAGCTTTGCTTCCTTGTTTAGAGAAGGGTTGGTCCTCGGGAAGGGAGTGACCATTGTGGGGTCGGGGCTTCCCCGAGTACTGGGTTGGATACGTTGGAACAACGAACATTAATAAACCGGGCGTTTTCAGGGGGGTGAGCTGGTTCGACAAAAGAGCGTGTGATTTCTGGGGCTGGGGGAGCCAGATAATTCTAAATAAAAATGACGAAGAGAATCGTTACAGAAGGTTGCAAAGGGGAGTCATCTCTCAGGGGACCTTATTGTGGGGTCAGTCCGCGGAGTTCAAAGGTAGAAAAAGAGACGGGGGGGCAGGACTCATCTCTTCAGGCAAATGGAGGGACGGGAGATAGAAAGCAAAAAAACAACAAGTATATGAAAATAGAAAAAAGATTAGGAAAGAAAGGGGTGAAATGGCAATGGGGTGCGTCCCTTAGCTACGCAAAGGATCGGGGGAAAAGAGAGAAATCAAGGTTTTTTGGATAAAAAAAAAAGGTCTGGAAGGGTGACGTGCGAGTAGTGAGTATTGCGTGGGGATCACGACCGACGCTCAAATGGGTTAGGTTCCCAGAAACTGGCAGAGGGAGGAGCAGGTGCATTTGGAGAGAAAACGGGGGAAAGACGGTAAGGCGAAGGAACAAAGGGGAAAGGAAGATATCAATCTAAAAGAACACGAAACTAAGTTGATTCAATGTCACAAGGTAAGCGGGATTCGGAAAAAAAGAAGGGGTAAAGACTGACGAATGTCACAGAAGGACCGAAACCAGTGTGTTCAGGGGAAAGCAATCGACC
>Ga0179593_1283970_pt1 | contig 14412 bp, 10 predicted proteins | sample CZODoug2_1_08_16_FD_185931 | JGI IMG/M metagenome (GOLD analysis project Ga0179593, IMG submission 185931) | Vadose zone soil fungal communities from Angelo Coast Range Reserve, California, USA - CZODoug2_1_08_16fungal (PacBio error correction) | ecosystem: Environmental > Terrestrial > Soil >...
GCCTTCTATCAGTAGTGAAGAGCGCGGCGTCAAAAACCCTGGGAGCTGGTATGTAGTTTAAATCAATGGAGGGAACACCTGATTCAAGTTCATCAGGTTACAACGCAAGTGGTTAACTGGGCTTCCCTTCACCAAGCTCAGAGAGAATTTTCGTCATGTCGAGGGCAAGACAAAAAAACCAGGGGCTAGGCCGGGGGGGGCGGGTATTTTCTCATTCGGGGACACCTCCCTAGAAAATCGGAACTCCATGAAGATGTGGATGAGGTCGCGCGAAGGGCCCTGGAATTAAATCGCAGCGTCATATCTCCAGAAATACGGAACGTACAACAACCCAAACAATCAAATCTTCGAGCGCGAAAAGGTGCCTCGATCATCAGACGGGGGGGGGCGGAAGCTCTTCACATAACTAAAAAAAAAAAAAAAAAGACCAGTCTTCCGCGCCCGGCGCGCAGGAAAAAAAGAAAAAAAGGAAGATTCCCTAAAGCACGGCCACGGTCCACAGGGAAAATCGAGTAACGGGCGTTAGGGAGGTTCATCTCAGTGAATGGGGGGTGCATGAAGGTTCAATACTTACAGTCGTAGAGAACGGGGTAACAAGCAAAAAAAATGGAATGCCGAGGCATGGATTCCACGAGGCTCAAGGGAGGGGAGCTCAGCCCTAAGTAAAACTCATCAGAAGTGTAAAGAGCGGGCGAAGGCCCAGGCTCCATTGGTCTTGGGGGATATAAATAGTTTTTGACCGGTCAGTTACCCTTCCATTGAATTCGAGCCACAAAGTTGGATACCTTCCAAAGGAAACTCTCTTCTGACAGCAGGGCCTTGGTCAGCACTGGTCACTGCCAAGGAAAGCCGGCAGACGGAGGTTCTCGTATGCAAAGACAGCAATGAGACTTTGAGGGTCGGGTGGTCTCCTGGCGAGGGAAATGGGGGTAGCGCTGTCGGAACGTAGTTTCTATTAAAAAAACTTAGGCAGGAATTGCGGGTAGGATGTAACCGGGGGGGGCGGGAGAAAATACGAGGATTAGAAATCTCCAGGCGAAGGGGCTTATATCACTGGATGAATGAGCGGCTCAGGTACTGCGGCGGTCCTACGTTCAAAAAAAAACTAGAGACAGAGTTGCCTGGGTGACGGCCAAGGGATAGAGAGAAGGAAATCTATTAAAAGCCGGCTTATTTATAATGTCCTTTGTCCGCCGGGCACTTGTAGGGAAAGAGGGAGGATTCGGCCCTTCAGCTCGCTAACGGCTGGGGGTCGCGCGGTCAGGGCTGGCTTCTTGAGGGTGATCAAAAGCCATTACCATCCCACAAGGGGGAGGGGGGGACTAATGCCAGGGGGGGATGGTTCAGGGGGGGGAGGAACCGGGAAGACTACCAGAAAATCAACCGATGGGCGAGGCACCTCCAGGGACTATGGGGAGAAGAAGTGAAATGCGCTCTCGTCTTGAGGAATGGGGAACGGAGACCATAGGGGTCGAGGAACTGACAAACAATCATCAGCTTTGAGAAGCGAGCCCATTTACTAGAAAGCACCCAGAAGCCAAAAGAAAGCGAGAGGAAGAGAGACTGCCACAGGAATCAATCAGGGAGAACAAAGAGAAAAAGCGACGGTCTAAGCCAAACATCACTTTTGAGGGAGAGACCAAAGAAAGGAAGAAAAAAGAGATTTTTCTCTGGCAGCGGGCAGAAGGGGGAATTGGGAAGAACTGTGGCGTCAAGACGGGGAGGAATATTAAAGAGGAGGGGGTCTTTGTTCGGGTAAAAGTAGAATTATTAGACTAGCTCCGAGGGAGACAAGGAGGAAGGAATCCTGGGGTGCGCCAAGGAGGAACAAATATCTCAGTGGTTGACGACGCCAATGCTAAAGAAGAGAGATCTTCAAAAAAGCTCAGCATGACTAAAAAAAGTGTATTGGTAACGTGTGAACAAGAACGAGAGTCACCTTTCCTCTCTCTAGGGAGGGGAAAAAAAAGGCTTTCAATGATGTGGTGTAAGAAAGCCCAGTTAGGGAGGAGAGGTGACAGTAGAGAGGAGGACCAGGAGGGAGACTCCTCTCAAAAAGGAAAGGAAATATAGATAATGTCAAACCAAGAAGGTATGGCAAGGAAACTCACGGACCTCCCGGACACTTGGGGGAGAGAAGGAAAGACCTGCACACCAGGGCTACAGTTCAAGAGCGTCCAGTCTCGCTAGGGAGGTTCAAAGGACAAATGGTACCATAAACCGAATGTTACAGTAAAGAGCATCTTCTTACAATTCGCGAGGGAGTCTCCGACGGCGGTAAAAGCCTGGCAGGGGGAGAAACCAAGCGACGCTTTCTAACAGGGGAGAACCTCTCCGGTGGCAAATAGAACTAGTCCCAGAAGAAGACGAGACCTTCCATCAAAAGCCGACCACGGAAGGGGAAAGGCCATATGGCGACGATAAAGCCCAGGTCGAATTCACTAGGACCTCTGGGAAGTAGCAAAAAGAAGATTTATACGGAGGGGTCAACTACTGCGAATTTAAAGTGGAAGCGGATACAGCCGACCGGAGAGGAGGGTGGACGTTATCCCTTAGGAAGGCTTGAGGTACAAATCCTATTACGTAGGTATGTCTGAGAGAATGATGTTCAGCGTGCGCAGGCGTGAAAGAGGTTCGAAGCTTCTCCTTATCTGAAGAAAGGCTGGGGGGGGAAGCTCCTAGGCGGAGGCCGCAAAGAGAAGTCAATAGAGAGCGCAGGGAACGAATCTGCTCAAAGAGTAGAGAACTATTTTGGATGTGGGGCCACGGTACTTCGGAAAGTGCTGAGGTAGAATTGACCCATCCGGCCGGTCGGAAACGAGAAAAAAATAGGGGGGGGAACAATGGCGGGATTAGCAAAGTCTCCGGGAAAACACCAGCAAGGACCGAAGCTCATCAAAGAGGATTAAAGGCAGGCGCTGGGGAGACTCTACTCAAAGACCGGGGCAATGAGAGTGAACGGAGTCTAAAAGTCACCGAAGAACGCATAAAAATTCTTTCCTAGGGAAGGAGAGGTCAGGCAACCGGAACTCTTCAGGCAAAGGGACCGACCAAGCTAGAATGAACCCGCTCCGCTATCCTAGGACATAATGGCCCAGAGAAAAATCAAATCGACGAATCTCAGGACTTCTCGGCGTAAGAGCCCTGGACCGGACCGTAAGAAAGTTAGAGAAAACGAGAACAGAAGCTAAGGGACGCGCCGGCCGGCGGTCATAAAAACTCAAAAACTCCTTCTGGGGGCGGAAAGAGAGGCGAAAATCGGATCGGGCGCACTTGAGGGAAAGGGGTTAGAACTTCTTTCAGAATAGAGCCCGGAAGCGGAAACTCTTTGGATCATAGGGCAATGGGCCACAAATAACAAACATGTGGGGGGGAGAGGGCGAAAAACGATTCAGGAAGCATGGAAGACCAGCGTAGACCTAGGAGGAGAAATTGAAAAAAAGGGTCTACAGCGGGGGCAGGCTGATGGGGGGATAAAATTTAGAGTCACCGGTGATGCAGTACTTACCAAAAAATACCAGGACGAAAAGGTGGTCATAGGGGGGACCATCCTACAACGGCTAAGGCAGGTTGGAAAAAAAAAAAGCCAGAACTACCCGAAAGTTGCCAAACAACGGGGAAGGATTGTGGTGAGAAGAGAAAGTCAGTGTAATCTAGGGCACGAGGGGAGCTTCATAGGGGGGGATGGCTGGGGCTTCGGGAATTAGGAAAAAGTGCGCCGGCAAACAGAAGACGTTGAAGTAGAGCATTGCGATGGGCAGAAGGGAGCTCCGAATCCGTCAATGAGTATGGAAAGAGGAAATACAGGGAGACAGGGAGTTGAAGCTTTTTGGGGGACCGAAAGATAGATGTCAATCAGTATACTGGAAACGGGGTCAAACAGCAAAGGCTTCTTGTCCTCAAGAGGACAAAAAGTAGGAACTAGGTGCGCGAGGATGTGCTGTTCCGCAAACGGGTCTCTAACCATATAATAAGCGAATTGCCTGAGGAACAGACTGATCGAGAAAAACATTCTGAGCGGAGAAGGGGTTTATTGGGCATGAATAACGACTGCGAATGGCCTGACTTACAATATCAAGGTGGCGACTCAATGGTCCGGACAAACTTGGAAGACCGTATCGGTGGCACTCTGCTGAGTGACATCCCGCACATGATCCAAGCGACTCCGCTGTGCTGGAGTGGCTGATCGGCATACCAAACCAGACCCTATGGGGGAGGAGGGAAAAATCGCTATCTTGAAGTCTAGAATTTTCTTTCAAGGTCGAAAGGGGGCTCCCAATCTTTCGCAAGGTTTGTGACCGGCACTCGGGGGAACTTCCTGAGGGTAAGAGTAAGAAACACGAAAGCACAGTTCACCAAGGGGGGGGGTCGAAAAAAAACTAAAATAGCAGGATTGGAGGAGATCAGGCGCGGGCCTCAACCAGGAGAGGCAATCTTTATTTGTGCGAAAGCATCAAAAGCAGGACGCAAAGAGAAAAAAAGGAAAAGTGAAGACAAAAGGAGCGGACAGCATTCTCGCGCCGCCTTTACCGGCTTAATAGAGCAGGGAGGAGAGAAAGAAGAGGAAACAAACCAAACAAAAGAACCTTGGGCGGAGATCTGTCAAGTCAAATCATTCCGCGGAAGCGACAGGGGAGGGGGGGGAAACTAGGCCAGCACTAAAAGTCCAATCAGGGGAAAACCAGGGGAAAAGAGAAACGTGAAAGCAATCACTGAGAGAAAGGGAATAAGAAACAACCATCACCATTCCAGAGGAAGACAAAAATTGCATTATTGGAAAAAAAACTGGAAAATCTAAGGGACTTCTGGATCTTTTCGTGTCAAAGCTCGTCATGTGTGTTAGAGCAGAGTGAAAGAAAAATGTAGTAAAGGGAAGGTTGACCGGTCCGCATCACACAGGGTGATCCGAGAGGGGAATGCGAGTCTTGGAGTCGAGCCGCAAAAACAAAGGAGAGGATGAAGGGTAGGGGAAAACTCCCTTCGCCTGGAAGGGAGGGTGTCTCCTGAAAGAAATGGGTGTGAATCTTATTTACAAAAAAAAAACCAAAAAAAAAACCAAAAAAAACACCACACAACAAAAAAACAAAAACACCAGAAATGGGAGATCTCTATTGCCAACTAGATCTTCTCCAACGAAAGCAGGTAAAAAGAATTTTGAAGCAAAGTGGTTCTAAAGGGCAATTCCTTATCACGAGTATCTATCCGACCAGCAGCAAACTTTTAATGGGGCCGCCGGAAAGAAGGACGGGTGATCTTCTTGAGCAGGTGGAATGGAACATGAAATAAAAAGGGGAGGTAAGGTCGAGCTACGACGTTCAGAAGAAGACAGCTCTTTTTTCTAGGTGAGGCCAATGAGGAACTGGCAAGGCTCGTCCTGAGAAATTGAGTCGAGGCAACGACGTTGTCTAAGGCTCAAAGGAAGGGTAGTGGTGCCAGGATCTCGATAAATCCAGCGAGGCAACTTGAATATGGAGTGACTTAAAAGTGAAAAGAAGGACGATTTAGGAGGAGGTCGAGCCGGGGAGAACGTGCAGCAAAACTTCTCCTCTCTTAGAGGGAGGGTTCAAAAGGGGGGGGGAGGGGCCGGAGGTCGTCGAAAGGTTGAACGGCAGCTCCATGGACTCCCCACGAAAGATGGGGAGGGGGAGAATCCTCTAAAAAAGGGGAGGCAGACTAAAAACCAAACAACGATTCACGGGCACCGAAACCATAGGTGGAATAAACGATGTGTAAAGATAGGGGATTTGCTCGCAATAGCGGAGGCTAAAAGGAAGGGATAAACAGTACCTGGCTGAACTAAAAAAAGAATCAGGAGCCGATCGCGGAGCGCCCAAGCCCCTCATAATCTCCAGACTTGAAAAAAGTCCTCTCAGCCACAGGAGTAGGGAGGGCCGCAGCATGATCATGACCAGAAAACCAGCAGACCTGTTAAGTCTAGAAAGGCCCTAAAAGAAAGGGTGTCACAGTCCTGATACCCCGGAGGCACCAGGGACTTGTGGCAGGGGGGGAACTAAGAAGTGAGGGGAAACTGGGGAAGAGGCAGCCAAAACGGCGTTGGGGCTGTCTGTAATTGACGAGACGTCGTCGTTCAAAGAGAGGAGACCTCCTTGGGGAGAACAAGGAGAAGAACCTTGAGGGTGCGCACGCTTGTAAAAGAAAGAAAAGGAGCCCGGGCAGCATTTCACACCTTGGACAAGGTGGAAGAAACTGAGGCGCCATGTTGCGCAAAACCAGGGGGGGGCCGCATTTTAACCTCAAGAATAGCAAAGTGTCAACGGTGACAAACAGGGGGAGTCAGGAAGAAGAAACGTAGGACTGCTGAGGAAATCAAACTCTGGAAAAAGAATAGGGAGAGGCTATCGCTCGACAAAAAAAAATTGAGGGAAGGAGAGGACGATCCCCCAGCATTGTATGGCAGACGAAACTGACCGGAAGAAAAAAAAGGGGAGGAGACTGAAAAAAGTCCGACTGCGTGGGCTAAACTCGGAAGCTATCTCTGGAGGGGAAACGCGGCACACCAAGGGAGCAACAGTTGACTCTCCGTCCCCTTTTCTTGAAAAAAAGAGGTGCAGGAATGTGCCAAATGTGAAGCAAAACGGTCAGACGAGGACCAGTGCTAACAGAACAAATGAAGCCGTGGGGCTCAAAATTCGACGTCTTCACGGGAAGGGGGGAGCACCCCGTCGGGGGAGAAATACTGAACCCCCGAGAAGAAGTAAAAGGAATCCAAAAGGAAATCCGCAAAGCAAGAATAAAACTAAAAGAAAGAGGAGGAACATCGCGGCCTCTGAACCTAGCCCAAACGGGAGGGGATGCTTGGGGAAACTCAAAGGGGGGGGACCAGTTAGGGAATCGTCGAAAAAGGGGAAAATCTCGAGTTTAATGCGCCTCACTGAGGAGGAGAAGAAACGGTAGTCGTAAAAGACGTGTCTGGCGCGGCCTGCATTTCAATGCGGGGCGCTGACGGGTCGGATCTTTTTGAGCGAGCACGCTCCTCTGTCGGGTGCCGAGAATAGGACCTGTCGCGGAGCCCCAAAAAAAGCTCAGGCAAGCTTCAACCCCTCGGGAACTCAACGATGGGGGGAAGGGGGGAACCCAAAGAGGGGGGAAAGGGGGGGGCGGGGGTCTTAGGGCGAAGGAACATCCTTCCTTAGGAAACGCAAAAAAGGAGGTGGAGAGCTTTAATTGGTCAACACTCGGGACCCAACCAAGCAAGAAACCTCCGAAAGCTCAGCGAGGAATCAGGGAGAAAGGCCTGCTCTAACCGTCTAGAAAAAGTCAGTGAAGAAAGAATACTAAGAGAATGGGCTCATGGAAGCGGAGATGATGCTCTAACGGGGAACCCGTTCGAGAAAGCCGACGTCAGGCCTAGTATCGAGAAGGAAGCAGGAACGATCCTCTGAGAAAATCAACCGTCGACCCAAAGTCTGCTGAGGGGAAAGGCCCTTCTTATCTCGAAAGTAAGACCGCACAGTAAGGGATCGACATGGAAGGAACCGATAACTTGTCTCCAGGGACCAGCTACAAGTCAATCCCTAAAGAAAGGAGGCAGAGGAAGACGAACCGATGATCGCATGCCCCGCCTAAAAAACGTGGTCATACCAAGGTGTACAAGATCCTACTATCAAGGGGGGGAAGGGGAGAAAATCAAGAAAGTAAAAAAAAGGGCAGGTTCAATGACTCGGAAAAAAAAGATTATCGGAACTACTAGGCGGAGACAAGGCAGGCGACCATCGGGGAAATTAATAAAAGAGGAAGGTATCTCTTCTGCGAGAACGACGCATACTACATCATTAGGAGTCAACAAGCGGTGCAGCGAGGGCGGCCACAGAAAATTACTAAAATTGTGAGAGGGGCCATCTGCAAAGGATCCTTCTATTACCTGATCAGCAAATTGACCTGAAAAAGGGGGGGGAGATCTGCTAGTCTGGACTAGGCATTTGACGGATGCTCAATAGGCCTGGTGCTGGTGACTGAGGGAAGCGACATGCATCAAAACGATGGCTGGGGCTCGAATTGGGGGAGTTCGGGGGAGGAAAGGGAGAAAACAATCATTGCTGAGACGAGAAACAGAGAATAAAGAGAAGACGTCCAGTTGTGCGATTCCGGGGATGAGATCGATCGGAGTCGTCAAAAAAAGGTACCGCGAGAGAATATCTTAAGCGAGACAAGCTTAGGAACGAGGAGACGATTGCTGGATGAGGTGGAACGCACACATAAAATCATTCGAGAATGAGAGGGGGAAAATCGTACCTGATATGCGCTAAGAATCGAGGTCAACGGAAAGCTAACGGGCAGGGAGGTCTTGAACCGAAGTCACGGAAGATGGTGAAGATCAAGGCAAAGCCGAACAAACTGCTTGTGAGAACTCTAGGAGGAACACTCCCCTTATATCCTGAAAGCAAGAAAAAACAAACGTGAGGTTATATATAGGTATGGTAAAGACATTTCTTAATTCTGGGGACTTGAAAAAAGGGATGCAAGTTGCTTCACTTGACAGTGAAACCGAAAGTAGGTCCAGACCCGACATACACTATTCAGGAAGGAAGTAGAAGACCCAGAGAGGAAACGATGTCTCTAGAAGGAGCGACTCCCAGTTCGATGGTGGTAGGGAAGACTGATCAGCAAGAACCCAGCGGCCGTGGGCCAGGAAAGAGGACTTCAGCAATGCTCTTTCAAAGCATGAGGGGAGAGGGCGAAATCGAATCAGGGAAAACCACCAGCGAAAAGGTACGGGCTGAGCTTTGACCTCGTCCTACTGATTGTAAAAAGGGTTCTCGGCCACACTACCACAAGATCCGAAGGAACAGAGAAAACACAACTGGGGTCAGGAACAGATCCCATCACGGCCGAGGAAGAATAACGAAATTAGAACAGCCTTAGAAAGGAATTAAAATAGGAAGGGAGTTTGGCATACGAAGGGAATCCTTATTAAAAGGCATATTAACCATGGACAAGGTAATTTGTTAAGGTCACCATGGTGCCGAATGAAATAAAAAAACGCTGCGTCTCGCCTACTAGAAACCAAGAGAAGGGCCGGTCGAGCTTTTCTACAGCCAAGGCGAAGCCTAGTCTTTGGTGAACGAGCACGATGGTGGTGAAACCAGGGAAGGGAAAAGGAAAAGACTGTCGATCCATAGTGTGCCGGGAAACGCACTTCCGCTAATCTTTACGGGCAGGGGAGAAAGAATGGGTCCAAGAAGGCGGAATGAGAAAAGGCAGTCGCGTTGGGTTCAAAACAAAACCGTCCAACAAAAACAAAGGAGCTTGGGGAGGGATTGGAAACCGTTAAGGGGGAAAGGTTATCGGTAAGGGTCAGAAGCTTTAGACTTAGGAAGACAGGTGATCGGTAAGGGGAAGAGGGAGGGGACGCCGATGACCACGCCGAGCGCCGGCTGGGGGGTGATCTGCCATAACCAAATACAAAAAGTATAGACCTCTCAGTCCTGGCAGGGTCGAGAATCGGGTAGGAACAGGACTCGACCGAGGGGGAGGGTTTTCCATGGATGAAGCGAGGCACTAAAGGGGTTCTAGAGTGGGAAGGACAAAAGACTGGGTGGCGAAAAGAACACTATGGTTCTGAGCCGGAGGTGCGAGCAGGCTCATCTAAGGCAGAATCAGATGACGGAGGAGGTTACCGGGATTGGGGAAAATTCTGGAGACAGAACGGAAAACCATTTCCTCCCAAGAGGGGGGGGAGGTGGGGACCATCTTAGGTTTGACATAGACCTCCTAGTAAAAAAAGACGCCCTCATGAGGGGGGCAAACCCATCGGGATACTATGGGGAGAAAATTACTTGAAAAGGAGTGTGAAACGGCTCTGTCTCCTCTCAGGACGAGGCCACCAAGAAGCGACGAAGGAGCACGTCTAAGAAGATGTAAAACCGCCCGAAAGCAGCAACTCTTGTCTCGGACACAGCGAGAGGAGAAGGTTACAAATAAGCATCAGGAGGCCAGGAAAAAAATCCTGAAGCGGGCGAAAGTCTTTTCACATAGCAGCATTCAAATACCTTGGAAGGGTCGAGACACCACAAAGCCAAATTTCTCAGGCACGCTAAGAACGAATTTTTTAATCTACCAGGTCAAAGAAAACGCTTATGCCGCGGGTTGGTCGTTTTATCATTGAAATCGTAGGAGTCGGCAGGAGAGCGCAACGGCCGTCGGGTCAGAGCACGGCCGAAACGTAAGATGTGTCGTCAGGGAATAAAATCTTGGGGGGGCTCCTGAGAACTTCTGACTTCCTCTAACGGGTAGCTCTTCATCATGAAAGAACAGGACGAAAATGGTGGCAGGGAACAGCCATGTTTGGCTAAGGTTGGGGTCCTTCTTTTGAAACAGCAAGATGAAAAGGGAAGAATTAGAGAAGGGAAAAAAGAGCAAAAAGAGGGCATCGGTCTTGTCGTCGAGTCAGGCGTCGGCTCCGGCACATAGGAGAGGCTATCTACTCATCAAAAAAAAAAGGGAAATAGATATCGCATCTAAAGCAGTCAAGAAAAAAAAATAAGGAGAGGGGGGAAGAAAGGGAATATGAACACTAACTGTCTCTAAAGGAAGAATGCAAAAAGGGGGAAAGGAAAAAGCGATAACGAAAAAAAAGTGGGAGAGATGTGCATTTTTCCACTAAGGGAAAAATTGAAAGGGAGAGCTACGGCATGTAGGGGAAAAAGAGGGGAAGAGGACTTGCGGGCAGGCCACTAGTCACAATTCAAGCTGAAGCCGTGGGGAAAAAAAACCTCGAACAGATTCGGTCCTCCTGGGCCAAGAGCCGGAGTGAGAAAGATAAAAAAGAAGCACTAGAAACGACATCAAAAGAAGACCTCCTGCCAAGAGAGAGAACTGCCCATTGCTCAAGGAAAAAAAAAATCACGGGAAACGAAAAAAAAAACAAAACGCTGGGTCTGCTGCCATTGGCGACGACAAGAGTGAATTCTCGAAAAAACTGGAATGGTAGAATTTCCCCTTGCCGCAATGCTGGATTCTTCTTTTGGGCGGGAAATCTGGAACTACTCTCTTTGAGGCGAGGCCTTCTTTTGCGGTGAGCTTTAGGAAGTTTAAAAGAGGGGGAGAAATTAAAGAAGGGGCTTCAATTGGGGGGGGGGTTCCTTCCTCCTAAGTAAATGTCTGCTTCAAAAACGAGCCGAACGCGGCTCAAGAAATCTGGAATGGCGCACATCATTTGAGCCAAGCGCATCTGGGAGATTAGGGGGAAGACGTCTCCTTAAAACACCTCCGGAAAGTCCCACCTCCCCACTCGAGCAACACTTCTTTTGTAATGGAAGAGTGAAGGGGCACCAGTAGCCGAACCAGGAAAGCCCGGACCTCCGCTTCAAAGAGGAGAAACGGGATTGTCTCTATCCATCAAGAAAAAGAACACTCTTGAACGGGGAGGAGGACGACATCAGCAAGTGGAAAGGCCTGAGCGGATCAAAAGTTCTCAAAAGCACATCTGTTCTATACGGCGCCCGTCGGAATAGTACAAGAGAGACCGACGAATATATCAAACTGAATATACAGAGACCCAGACGGAGGAAAATTAGGATAATGCCGAAAAAGGCTAGAAAGAAAAAAGGTTGGGAAAGAACGGCTCTCCGCAATAACAAGACTAGCACAGCAACTTTCCGTACCTCATTCCGTAGTCAGCAAAAGTAAAAATCCTTGGCGGCATAGGAAGAGCCGTGCTAGAAAAATGAGACACAAGTCGTGAAAGAAGGAAACTGAAAAACTAGTATAACTTTGAGCTGACTCTTCAAACTTGGATCGAACGGAAATGGCAAAGTCGTAGAAAACACAAATTTTAGAAGGCACAAAAGGTAGTGGAAGTTAAAGGGTGAGTCGCATCAGGAACGAGAATGATTCGGAAGACTGGGGAAGAATACTCAAAAAAGGAATATCTGCTGAAAAAAAAATCGGTGCATGCTCTTAAAGGCAAAAACGACAGGAACATGGTTATATCCGTAGGGAAAAGGCTAAAAAGGAGACGTCCTCCCGTTCCTTTCCTTCTGGGACCAGGAAACTACGAAACTGGCCGTTGCGGGGGCAGGGAATCGGCCCTTAAGGGAGGACGGGCCTGCCGCCGGTGCAGAGGGCAATGTGTTCAAGGGAGGGAGTGGAAGGCCTCGCTCATCAACGGAGAGGAGGAGGAAAGTAACCGATACACGACGTTGCGCTTGGGGGGGGGGGGTGACAATTCACAGAGGAGAGGGCGAATCGTGCGCTGCAGATTCCAGGAGCGCGACCTATACGAGAAGAGAAGCCAAGGAATAAGGGTGGTCGCTAGGCGGGGGGGAGGAAGACTTAACACAATAACAGACGAAAACGGCCGTAACCTCCTACTGAACATTCTCGCTGAAGGGTGAGGTTAAAACTCCTGTAACGACTGCGGGCGGTACTGCTGAAAAACGACGACAGGTGAACGACAGTGAAACGAAAGTCCTAGCTGGGAGACGTCTCCTCTAACACTATCAAAGGGATCGGCCGGGAAATCGATCTAACAACAAACAACGAGTAGATGCAAATAACTCATAAATTTCTTTATCGTCCGGGATCGCACATCTAGGTCATTTTCCGGACTCGGGGGAAAAAATTTCCAGCGGGCGCAACCAATAAAGCCAGGCAAGTTACGGGCAAAAGTAGTCAAGCGAAGCGCATTGGCGAATAGTCTCTTGGAAGCCAGGCGGTCTATGGCCGGAGGTTAGACGGGGAAGAACAGAAGAGCGGAAGTTCTGATGATGGAGCTATCTAGTCCGAGCCGGAAGGAAGGAAGAAGGCAAGCTCAGCCGATGAAAAAAGAAAGGAAAGCGTAAAAAAACAAACGCAAACGGCGGAGATGTCCTTTCCTCTAAGAGGATTGCTGGAAAGCGGGCATCAACCTCCAGCGATAAGAACAGCAGAGAGAAGGAAGAAACAAAATCGACTCAATGCCCAGAAGCACAAAGCACAAAAGGACCAGTCCTGAACCAGCACGGCCAGGACGGTCAAAGGGCAAGGTCAAAAGCAGCTGAAACTAATTTGCATCTCCTGGAACTGGGTGCATGATGTCCGACAGAAACCAGGGACGCTTGGAGTGGAGAGGTCAAGCAGCAAAGTTTGGGTTAAGCACGGGGGGGGGGGTTCTTTAGTCAGACTCCGGAGGAAAAGGGATAAGGGGCCGCCTGACGGAATCACCGCGAGCTCAGGAACAGGACAGGGGAATAGTATTGGCTCAGAGAAGATGGTGGGGTGGAAACCTTCTTTCAAGTAACATTGAAAAGAAAAAGGATCCTAGTTTGAAGGGGGGGACCGTAAACCTTAAAAGGCGCGGAGGACAGCAGGTATCACTGGGTCAGAACTGTGCGGCAGACTTCAGCGGGCATCTATCAGAACAAAGCGATGGGGAGGGATTGCAGCAGGGGCAACCGGGATAAGGGGAACTTGCTTTCGAGGCGTGTAGCTGAAAAAAGAACCGGGTGAGAGAAGAAGCCAGAGGATCTCCGAAGAAAACGGACGGATGGGGGGGGGGGACGGTGATGGACATCTATGTCAGCGGGGGAGGAACACGGTACTTGACTCGATTAAGGGCCGACTGTCGCAGCTCGGCCGAGTTCTTTTTTAAAAAGGAGGGGAGATCGCAAGGGAAAAGATGCACAAGGAATGCGTCGAACGTCCTTACGCCGGGCACGATTAGGGTCTCTTTGAGGCATCACTGTCCTTATCAGAGGGGCGTGGGAATGAATTGTCCTGCTGGGAAAAGCTAAAGGGGGAACTGAGAGCCAGTGACGCACCAGTTGGTGGTCCGTAAGAAGGCGACACTCCGAATAAAAAAACCGCAACGGCGCGGGAAATCCAATCTGATTGGAAAGAAGAGCCTTGCGAGCATCTCTCAGAGGCCCTCGAAAGATTCGCCGTCAAAGAGCGAAGAGCCGGAAAAGAAAAAAAAGAGGGCCGCCAAACCGCAGGTGCAAAACCCAACACAAAAGAGGTAAGGAATAGATCGCACAGCAATAAAAGGGCGTGACACAGAAAATAGGCTTTGCCAGAAGTCAAGAATTACTTTCGAACCAGGGCGAAACCAAGAATGTGGATCTTGCAGGGAGGCCAAGGTTTGAAGGCAATGGGGAGTTCAGCGGAGCCATATTATGGGAGGAGTGGTAGCTTTGTGAAGTGTAACTTCAGTCGGGAAAGGCAGGTGTTCGCCCATTCAGAAGGCAAGTGACGCCAGAACTTCAGCAACCTTGTTGACGAAGTCGCCCGAACGAAACGGGGGTCAAAACCGCTGCAGCATGTCAAAAGGAAGAGAGAATTGTTGACTACAGGGTGGTTCCCGGGGTGGGAACATATAACCGCGAGTCTAGAGTGCCAAGAGAGGGGAAAGTCGGGAAAAACAAGAGGTGTTCTCGATGTCAGTCGGACTCGGCAAGAAATTCGGAAAAATAA
>Ga0179593_1289896_pt1 | contig 14412 bp, 11 predicted proteins | sample CZODoug2_1_08_16_FD_185931 | JGI IMG/M metagenome (GOLD analysis project Ga0179593, IMG submission 185931) | Vadose zone soil fungal communities from Angelo Coast Range Reserve, California, USA - CZODoug2_1_08_16fungal (PacBio error correction) | ecosystem: Environmental > Terrestrial > Soil >...
GGGGGGGAAAAGTGAGATGAAAAGGGGGCAGGGGAAGTGAGGTACATTCAGTCAGAGTGAGTAGAACGGGTCCATGCCAGAAAGTTCTCACTACTAATGGGGAAAAACGAGCTGCAGAAAAAAGCCGAAGAACAATCTCAGTCTGGGGGAACTTCGAGGTGGCAGAGGAGGTCTCAATCAAAACAGAAACGTTGAGACCCCTTAGATAAGCATCTAAACAGGTATATGAAAAAAACTCGACTTCGGCTGGCTAAAGACGGGGCTGGAAGGAGAAACGGCAAATTGGCAGCAAAACTCCAATTAAGAATTGCCACTGAAGGCCGGAAAAAATAAAAAGGGGAAGTGACCGAAAGGGCCCAATCGGAATGCACGGGCCGCAAGTATATGTGGGCAGGTTCGTGTGAACATAACCCCAAGGTATTGTGAAAAAGCAGGGAGATAGATAATTTCAAGGCCGGGGGGGACGCTCTATTGCCAAGGTGCGACGTGGCCCCATGATCGAGAAAATCATCGACCGTGCTCAAAAAACAGAAAAAAAGAAAAAAAACGTGTAAAAAACCAACGACTGTGTTCTGAGCAGAGAACTGGATAATCCCTAGCTTGCGGGAACTCCTTCATGCGAAAAAAAACGAGACCAGGACAAAAATGACAACGAACGAATCCTTGATAAAAAGAGGGCGCGGACCGCAGTTGTAGTAGCCAAGGCTAGTCGCCCTGCGGAGCATGGGCCGGCGGGGGAAGGTCCACGGTGACGAGGCAACAAGAAGACCCAAAAAGGTAATGTCAAAAGCCAAAGAGACCAACGAAACTTCCCTGGAGAAACGCCAGGCCGCCACGACTGATGGCGGGAGTGGCGATTGTCGGCCTCGGGAAAGAACCATCTAGCGAAGCAGACACCGCCCTAACAAGCTAGAGACGGGGGAGCCGAGACGGGAGAGTTTGACCAATCCTCCACCTCCAGCCCACTGGAATCAATCGTCAACTCAAAAGATAATGAAAGGGTAAGAGGGAAGGGGGACGAATGCGGCTGCGGCAGCCGTCGTCTGCAAAAAAACAAACGACAAACCAACGGCGCGGGACAGGCGATAAAGGCAAACATCGATGTCAGACGAGATACAACCCCTAGGCCGAAAAAAAAAAGAAAGTGCGCTTGAAAAGGCAAGCAAACGGGAAGGGATACGCACGAGAAGACCCAAAAAGGAGTGTAGAAGAAAGAATTGCTCCACCATGAAGGAAGGAAGAGAAACATAGGGGAGCAAAACAGAAGAGGGCCGAATGGGGCGTAAAGTTGCGTCTGGGACACAGAAGAAAGAGCTTACCCCTGCGGGCTTGAAGGCACGACAAGAAACCTAAGCGTAGGTTCCCATAGGGAAATTAATTAGGTTATGGGAGCAAGGGCCTGTTCAAAGCAGGCGTCGCCAGATGATGCTGGGCCGGATCGGAGACCGCCAAACGGGATAACAAAAAAATACTTCGTCATCAAAGGTCCATAAAAAAGGTCCATTGGGAAGAAACAAAATCGGCCTGCCAAACTTGGAATAAGGCGGAGAATAAAGAATCGGAACAGCCTCTGATAAAGGGGGAACTGGGCAAGGCGGGGAGGCAAACAACAGATGGGTAAGGGTACCATGGAAAAGCTTTCGGGGCAAGGTGAAAGAAAATGTAAAAACTCACGCAGGCTTCCATCCCTAAATAAGGAGGCATGAGGGAAAGAAAACAAAAAAAGCTGTCGTAAAAGACGACTGCCACTCCGGATACTGACTAAGCAAATTTTAGAGCTGTCTGGGAGTTAAAGCAACACAAGATTCCCTCAAAACCATCCTGTGCTGCGTCTGAGAGGAGAAACAAACGATGCGAGATCGCCAGGATTGTGGGGGCCGAGGTGGATCGGCGACAAAAAGTCGCAAGGAAAATGGTGAGGGCGGTTGTCAAAAAAACGAGGGGAAGGGGGAGAAGAGGGGGCGCGGACATCCCCGACAGGAAACCGGCCGGCCTGGCTGGGGGCCGTAGGAAAAAGCACGGAACCTTGGAGTGTGAGTCGAAATACTTAGAAAAAAAACGGGCCAGTCCTAAGGGTGGTGCAATCCGGCCAGGGGACGGTTTATCCGGGGGAAAAACTTCTTCCTGGGGAAAAAAAATAAACGGAAACAGCCGACCAGCGACAAGTTCGCCAGAGTAGCCGGGGCAAGCCTACGCTGCGCGGGGGGAAAGACGACGGGGGAGGGTGCGAATAGGAAAAACTATAGCAGGGGGGAGCATCAACGGGCGAATGCCCCCGAGATGCACGGCTAGAGAAAAAACGAAACAGGACCAACAATTGCATGGCGAATCCCTAAAGTTCCCGAACCGAGGTAACCAAAAAAAAATCCTCTGGAGTGAAAGTTCCTGGCGGAGCGCAGCGTGCGACCAGCAAAAGAGGCGTTATTGCAGAAAAACGACCCAACTCCACTCAGGGCCAGACACTTGCCGTCTGACACCTTCTGGAGGGAGAAGCAGATAGGAAGAGGTTTGAACGATGCACCTTTCATCGCAAACGCCGGGATTTGGGTAATCGCTTCCTGGGATGCACCCGCTAAAGTGAGAACACACGGATATTGAAAAGGATCTATAGTTGTTCGTTAGAGACCAGAATTGATCTGATTTGGGTCGAGCAGGAGAACGGCCATGCCTGATTATAAGAAAATTTTCTCGCTCAAGACGGGGAGGAAAAGAAGCCGCACCATGATCGAAAAAATCGAATCGCGTAACAAAAGGACATCCTGTCTATATCCGAAGTTCGGAAACATTGCTTAAAGACGGTGAAAATGGGGCGAGATGGAGCTCCTAGGGGTTTGCGGATTAAAAAGGACTTCGCTATAACATGATCCTATCTATCGACATAGAAGACCTCTGAACTGACATCATCAGACACATGCCCCTGTCAAAAGGATTTGAAAAAAAATTCGCCGGTTAAAATTGTCTGTCGTGTGGTCGGACAATAACGATACAACTGCTGAAAAATCGTACGAAAAAAAACCTAAAGTCATCAAAATACACCCAGTGGAGTGTCATAAAATGGACAAAGTTGCGCGCAACTTCTATGAGCTCAGGGGAGAGAGTGACAGGAGGAGCTGCTAGCGAAGATTGCTAAAACAAAGGCAATCGGCAACGGTGGCTCTTGACGAGCAACCCTGGCGAGGGCTCGGCGCACAGAAAGAGAGACAATGTCATTCGAAAAAAAGAGGATTCTTTCACTCTCTGACGGGCAAGCTATTCTGGGTAAAGTAACTGCACTGTATAGTCATAGACGTTAAACAGTTGCGAAAAATGAAGGGCCTACAATACCACGAAAATCGATGTCAAACGGAAAGACCCAGCGACCAACCCAAGGGGGGGAAAAGATGAAAATTCATCTCACAAAAGAGTCAAGAAATATCAAAAACCGGGAATTTCTTGGGCTGAAGAAGGGCTCTTGCCAATAAACTGGGGGGCAAACCCAGCGCTGGAGGAACCCAAAAAAAGAATCCGAGCTAAGAAAAAAAGGTCTACACCTGGGGCGAGGATCAGGTAAGGCCGGAAAGAAAGTCTTCTCAGGAATAGCCGCCGGGGGCAAAAAAAGGAACCCCCAACGAAGCGGTTGAACATGAAGCGCCGGGGTGGTCTGCTGGGTAGGGTGAATCGTGGGGCACCATAGAGAAGGGGGAATAGCGTCAGCCCCGGAAAGCTGGATGAACTTGGAACCTGCTGGCCCGGAGACGCCGGACTGGGCGTGGGGGGGCCGAGGAGGAAACGGTCAGAATCTTCTTCAGAAAAGTAAATCGCGAAACTTCACAACCAGACCGGGAAGAAAGGCACATTACGTGCTTCTAAAGTCGCAATGGCATCGAAGGGGAAAAACCCCCTCCTAGGAAGGAAGGTTGAACCAACGAAGGGGCAAAGAGAGCAAGCCGACAGTGGAAAAGGGGATGTCCCTTTCAATGGGAATAATCTCAATCAGATAATCGCACAAAGAATGAAACCGGCAGGGATACCTAAACTCGCTAAAGTGTAGCAAATAGGTAAGAGGGGCTGGGAAGAGGACATATAGGCTCTATCTGTAAAGGCGAGCCTTTCAAGAAGCCTCTACGGGGATGGGCAGGGGTAGACAGAAGAGCACAACACAAAATGAGATAAGAAGATGGGAATTATAAGGCCGACGAAGACAGTGCACCTTCGGGGCCCTGTGGGGAATCTACATTACGCCTGCGAGGAGTCGATCAGCCACCAGAGGTAAGCGGCGCCTACCTATCGTCTGGGGGAGGGGGCCAGACAGGAAAGCAAAGGGGGAAAGGGCCTGTCCGTTTCCTCAAAATCCCCCGCACCTTTCTAACAGAAAAAAAGCACATTGAATACGTTAAAGGACCGGAATCGCCAACTGCAGGAACGGGAAAAAATAATCTTATCCACTTGCGACGTGGAAAAGCTCGTCCGGTTCCGAAGGAAAATCAGGGGAAACCTTGTGAAGGCGTGGTGCAACCCTGCCGCCGCGCAAAAGCATCAACAACAAACGAAAACGTTGGAGGGAGCCAGTCCAGCAAACAGTGACCCGCCTTTCGTATGACACGAGGGAAAAAAAGGACGAAGGCTGCACGTCCGAAAGGACCCAAAAAAAAAAGCCGGCCAAATAAATCGAGGGGGAAAACTGTTTAGAGGGGCCTCGTTCGGGCCCAGCTCCCGATCAGAAAGAGGAAAGAGTGGAAAAGGCCCCTCCTGTGTCTGGATGCCGTAGGAAGTGACATTTCTTCGGGGAATCGAGCAGGGGGTCCATGCGTCGAATAAGTGCCAAGGCATCGGCCAGGAGGGTCTGTTCCCTCGTGAAATTCCTGGGCAGAAAGGGACCTGTTAAGGACATTATCACGTTCTGTGGGGGGAGTTAAAAAAAAGAATCGTGAGGGCGGGTTTCAATGGGGGAAGTACCCTCCCTGTATGGGAAGCAGGGTACGAAAGATTGGAAAAGAAAGACTTGGCCAGCTCGAACCGCGGTGCCATGACGGCGGTTCCCGACACTGAAAAAGGACACTGCTACGATCAGAATTAAGTAGCTACTACGCAGCCACAAAATGGTATCGAAACCGGAAAGAGGTCAGTAGACACGCCTTCCCAGGACCGAGACGAGCGCGAAACTGCAAGGACGAACGAACGAATACGGATAGGGCGGTCTTCAGGAAAACTGCGAAACCATCGCCTGGAGAAAGGCGGCCCTGCTGGGAAAAAAAACGTTCGAACAGACTCTAGGGGAAGATTCAGACATGAAAAAACCCGCACGGTCACTGGGAGAGACCACCCCAAGTCAAAAAAAACCCACAAAACTGGTTGCAGGAAAGAAAAAACAGCAGTCCTAAAAGGACTTTTCGCGATTTCGGTGCTCGAAAAAAAGTCGGCTGCCTACTAGGCGCCGAGAGGCCGAGAATCTGGAATGAGAACCTCAACCGGGAGAAAAAAAAAGAATCCTTCATTCTACTCCAAAAACCGCCCCGCTTCCGGAAAAGGAGGGTCATAATATAACCTGAGAGAATCCCGGCAGAGAAAATTGGATTGTCTTCCTTAACTGTGGGCTCGGCCGCACGGGGTCGTGAAAGGCCCGAACAACGAGAAAGAGAAAACCCGGAACGCACAACATCGGGGGGAAAGAGAAAACGAATCCACCTAATCTCTCAGTAAAAGACGAAGAAAATACGGGCGGGAAAGGAGCGTGCTATTCGAACAAGACGGCTGGGGAATACACGGAAAAATATTCACGAATAAAAAGAAGGCACCAAACTTAGGATGATTAGAGGGGCAGAAGGAAAAGAATGGCGACATAGGCTAAGGCAAGAAAAAAATGGCGCATGTGTGTCTCGGGGTAAATCCCGTCAATAACGCAGACTTCGTATGACCTTGGCGCACCGGATGAAAACTCGATGCGCTCCACGAACATACGGATGGAACCTTGGAGTGGACGCACCCATTGTCTGGTAGATGCGCAAAAGACCGTCCTGCTAGTTGGGGCAACCGCGCTCCTAGACAAATCGATCGGGGGGGGGCGCAGAGACTTTCTTCAGGACGGAAAAGACGCGCCTCTTCTGGTAAACAACGGCAAATCGAGAAATCACAGACCTGGGCTGAAGAGTAAGGTTTTCAGAAATCAAAAAAAGCGCTCAGGAGGGAAACAGCGAGCCACGGGGGGGACAATACTGCTGACCAAGGGATGGCCAAGTTGGTGAGCTAAGGAGGTCCTGGCAGAGACCGGGGTAAACAGGGATCATTCAAGTCCAGAGAAAGAACTGGTCCCACACCCGGAAACCTCGTCAAAAGGAAGGAGGGTCTGCTCAAAGTAAATCTATCAGGGAAGAACAAAGGCGAGGAACGGGTGCTCCTAATTAGGGGGTTATCAGAGCACATCAATCGAAACCTTTCAAACAAGACTTATCTCTGGGATCGTCAAAGGCAACCCATCATTAAAGGGAAAAGGAGAGTATCTCGATTGGGGCCGTTCGACCATTGGGGGAATCTTGAGAAAAATGATTCTCACACAAACTGTAGTAACTGAAAGAGATGACTAGTTGCGAAAGCCGAGACGTCCAAAGAGGGAGGGGCCAGTGCCTTTGGCAAAAGCTATGGGTGTGAAGTGTCTACGATCTATCCTGAAGGAAAAGGGGTCACACCAGTAAAGCTGGTTTGGGGGGGGACAGAAGTATGCCGTGCCATTGAGGCTCGAGAATTAAAGATGATAGGCACAAAGGACTCGGACTGACATTAAAAACAGACGCAAAGTCTCTTAAGAGGCCTTAAGAACAGACAAACGGGAGGGCCTAAGGGAAACTCAAAAGCCGTTTTCTAGAGGGTTACCGAGGGATGGAGCGGTCACCGGAAAAAGGCACCAAAGTCAATGAAGGGCGAAAGCGACAAACCAGAAAGATGGGCGCACTAAACCGATGAACCCAGTACAGAAAGACGGGGGATACCGGGAAGGGGGGATGCCGAAGACGAGGCAGACAAGGATCACGAATGTCAAGAAGGAAAGTGTAGTGCCATAGACCAAACGCAAAAGGAGGATTCGCCAAGTGGAGGCAAAAACGAATGGACCGGAGGAAAAAAACACCTTCTTAGCTGCGAGAGACAAGGCATGATTGGCGATGGCGGCTCAGGACTTAGAAAGGGGGATCTCTTGAAGATGACGAGGGGGGACGAAACGAAGCTGCACGTGTGAAGCAGGAAGTCGAACCTGCTCGCCGTAAGAGGAAGGTGGTAAGATGGCGATGAACGTTGACGTGAAGGGGGGACTTCTCGCCAAGGCAGCCAGCTGGTGTCGCAGTGTAGACGAAGCAAAGGGGGGACAGCGCAAAATTACCGACAAAGCACTTCAACATCAAAAAGGACCGGTTCTATGAGGAAGTCTTGAAGACGACGGGGAGGGTGGAGGATCCTTTGTGAAAGAAGAAGACGATCGGGACTAGAGCCAGGGGAAAGAAGAAGACAAGGTGAAAGATAGGAGCCTACAAGACAAAAGACAAACTACCATGCGGACAGGCAGTTCAAGGAATAGGGATGGGCGGTTGACTAGGCCGGACCGAATTTCGGGGGTGGGGGGGGGGGGGGTGGGAGGCCGTGGGCGGGGGACAAAAGAAAAACAGTTTTCGGGGCGAGGAGAGGGTATCCGGGGTTCCGTCACCGCCGGATGTAGGTCGAAACTCAGTCAGATAAAAAGGCGATGAAGCCCTAGGTTAAAAAGAGGCTACCTGATTGACGTACTTCAGTAAAAAGCCTGGAAACGAATTCAAGGGAAGGGAACGAAGGGCTGAAACGCCATCGCAAGGGATCGCGAAAGGTCTATCTCGAAAAAACGTCGAGGTCACGTGGGAGCGTATTCAGCATCGTGAAGGAGATGAAGTAGTCGTGTGCATAGAAAGGCGAGCGACACCTTGACACAGTGCTGGGGGCTATCCGGGAACAAAAGGTGATTGCTTCAAAAGGAGCGGCAAAGCGAAAAAATAAAAGGGGAAGGTTAAATTGAAAAGACAACCTACAAACATCACGATTCAAGAGAACCCGACACCTGCTACAGAATAGTGCGTCATTCACTTGGACGCGAAAAAAGGGGCAAAGGACAAAGTACCAACGCAGGGCCATAACTATACTTCTTGCAAAAAAGCAAGGCAAATTTGCCCAGAGGGAACGGAAATATCTCTCGCTGTCACAACAGGCCAGCCCGATCGCGGGGCGCCCGAAGCCGAGAGAAACCTGTCCGATGACTCGATGAAAAAAAAGGTGAGGGAAACCGATCTGCACATGGCAGCCAAAAACAACCAGAGACCAGGCCCAAAACAAGAGATTGGGGGGTACATGACTCGGCAGGCTTGGGTTCGGGCGACTGGTTCGGGGCAAAAAAAAACTTCAGTGACTAGCGCTAAACATCAGACTGGCCGAAGTGTTTGATACGCATCTGAGGAAAAGGTGGAAGAGATGGGGGGCCCAACACAAATTGAGAAGGAGGGATGTGTCGGAAAGTTCCAATTTAATTAGTGAGTTCAGAGTTCTGGGGACCAAAAAGAAATGCCTCAAAAAAACGTGGACCATGAAATCGAGCCAGACACCGGGCAACAAGCGGGTGCTCTACAAGCGGGCCCGGCTGCCTAGATGGGAACGAACCCACGAATCGTAGAAATGTCGGCGCCATTTCCCGTCTTCAGGAAAGAACAGTACATCGTTCCGGGGGTAGGCCAGGTGCATGGTCTGGCCGGAGGAGGAAAAACGTTCTTCGACATCTGCCAGGCGAAGTGAACACGCAACCGCGCAGCACAAAAGGTGCGGGGCTAAATTTTCAAGGTCACTATAGGGAAAGCGCAGCAGGGGGAAGATGGGCATCGTGGGAAGGGGGGGGGGCGAGAAGGTGGCCGGGCAAACTACGGGGTTAGACAGATTATCTAAAACAACAAAAACGGATGCTTTTCCAGAGAGAAGAGGCGTCCGGAAGCCGTAGGCCATTATAAGAAGCAAGGCCCAAAGAGAAAGCGAGACGCGGTCTGCTTTTTCGTAGCCCCCGAGTCGTGTAAAGAAACGAGGACCTGAGACGTAGCGCGAAAAAGAAGACCTGGTATTTCGCAGAAAGGGTGGACGAGGAAACGCGCCCAGCAAGGGCGGGGGACAATCACCAGGCACAGAATTACGGCTACTAACAAATGACGAGGCGCCATCGGCAATCAAGAAGGAGGGGGGTATATCCAAGTCGAAAAAAGGGGGGGACGCAGAACGGGAGATCCACAAGGGCCGGGACGAGCGCGGGACGAGAGTGTGAAAAGGGGTTAACGAAAGGTGTACCGAAGAGCAAAAGAAAACTGAAAGGTAAAGGAAAGAAAAAAGAAAAGACCGGATCTCCATTTCCGCAGGATCAGGAAGCCAGCCGAAGGGAACAGTACAGGGAAGAAGGTTGCCTCCCAGGTCGAGCAAAAAGTAGGGAACCAAAGCGACAATGTAGACCAAAAAACAATCTTTCAAAAGCTCTGTCTTCCCTGGTCTAGGGGTGGACTAGGAGGCAGAAAGAGAAAGAATCAGATAAGGAACCCGAAAAAGGTGGCGGGTAGCGAACGAGGCATCGACAGGTAGAACGTGAACCCTGGAAAAGCATCTTGTGTGTCCAGAAGTCGCTAGAAAAATGAAAAACATTTGGGAACGAGCAGCCGCCGGCTGCAAAATAAGTAGGGATGGAAAAGTGTATCAGGATTTTCCTGGGGGTGGCGAAGCGTACATCAGCATGACTAGGTATCTTGTAAGGTCCGGAGAAAATGTTACATTTTTGGGCGGACGTGGGGGCCAGAGTGAGCCCTAAAAAGGGGAGGGTGCAGCAATGACGAAGAAGGCAACATCAACACTTGAAAAAAGTCCTATGGTCCAGTTAAAAGGAAAAAAAAACGCAGGAAAGGAAGAGACGGAATGGCAGCAGGCTCAAAAGATCCGAAGTGCGGCAGCCGAAATCAACCGGGTCGGACAGAAGAATGGGAAAAAAGCAAGTAACCTTCCACTTGCGTGGCGCAGCGCTTCCAGCCGTCAACAAGCGACGATCCAGAGAGACTAGCGCCCCTCTTACTAGAAGCTGCCGCAAGGAGGACTGAACAAATGAAAGGGGACTAATCATCTCAGAATGAAATTGGCAAGGATTGAAACAAGAAGGTCGGGTGGGACGGCCCCACGCTAGACGCCGGACGCGCCAGCCGCCACTGGTCATTGCACAGAAGCACAGCCCACCCCAAGACCTTTTCAAGCACGAGGCAGCGAACATGAGAAAGGGGACAGATCTTTCATCGATGGAAGGAAGGGGAAGAGGGTTCTGTCCTCGAGCGTCTCAAAGGAAGCGCAATAGGGTTTTATCTGCAAAAAAAAAAAAAGAAAAGAAGATCAATCGCCGCCAGCTCGCGGCTGGTAAAACCAATCCGCCACCGGAAACCGCGTCCTTAACAAATCAATCGTCAAAAGGGGGAAGCGATCATGGTGGGGGTCGCGAAAGGGGGTGGTTTTACGAAGGGTCGGCGTCTACATGGAGGGAGGAAGCCAGGAGAAGGCGTCGTGCTCACGGCACCCAAACACCACAGCCGTGGCGGAAGTAAGGGAAGGAGAAGAGACCAGCAATTCAACATCGGGAAAATAGGAAAGAGGGAAAGTGATGAGCTCGAAGGTCGCTCGGGGGAGACGACACGCTAGACAGGGTCACTCAAAATCGGCAACTAGTGGGAAAATCACTAGAAGAAACAGACGGGAAGTGGAAGACAAAGAAGTCAAAAAAAACCTAAAAAGGAAGAATGCCTCGAGCAAGAAAAGGTAGGTAAGTCCGAAATCGATGGCCGAGCGAAAAAGCCTGAGCATTGGGAGGAAGCACTTCCAGACCTAAGTCTTTAAAGGAGGACGGAGTGGGCACGCTGACATCCTGGGGATTACGAAGAAGTTCCGTCACTAAAACAATAAAAAATTATGGAGGGGGAAAAGGTAACATAACCGTTTCTTTAAGTAGGGGGAGGAGAAAAGTGAAGTGAAGAAGTGGTTCCGCGGCTGCGCGGCCGTCCAAAGTTGGGCCGCTGGGACGGAGGAAAGAAACCTAATCAGGGTAAGCTCAACACGAAGGCGTGGAAGAAGAGAAAGACCGCGCGTCTTGTCGTCACGAAATAGGACCGACTAAACGACCGACCGGTTCCTTGAGGATGAGTGGAAAGAGACAAACTTATCAATACGGCTAAAAGGAAAAAAAAAGAGAGAAAACGTAAGTCAGAATGCTTACACCAACAATTGCGGAAAACCTTAAATCTTCGACGGGGCCTCCCATGTGAAAAGGAACCTAGAGGAGGTCACATTTCCTTCAAGAAGGGCACCTACTGGTACCAAAAAATAAAGTAAAGGCGAGCAGAAAGCACGAGGTCATCTGAGCCGACGAAAGGGACGAACGCCTCCATGGTTTAGTATGAATAGGAAAATTCTGTTTCTCCGATAAATCAAATAGAGGCAAGGAAAAAATCCTGCAGAAGATCGATAAAAAAAGAAACATGGGACCCAGAGGAATCGCAGATTGTTCCTCGCCTATGATGTTTATCGAGAACTCAAAGACGGGAAGTAGAAAGCCAAAACATGGAAGGGAGACTTGAGCGCTGGCATCGATGACGATGGGTCACTAACCCAACCAGAAGCCTGGCAACGGGCGGTGTCAAGTAGAACCGATGGAAGGAAGTCAATCTATAGCGGTATAAAGGGAGAGATGCCGTCGAAGCTCAACATTGACCACGCAGAATCTGTGGGGCAGACATATGGACTGATGGGATCGAGGGGGAAAAAATTGACAACAGAGTGATGAGTTAATCTTCACCTAAGAGTAATGAAATTAAGCCTCAAGTGGACGGGGCCGGGGTTGAGGCTGTAGGATCTAAAAGACGCGGCAGCGGGGAAGAAGTGAGCTCACCTTCGGTGCGATCCCGTCTGACCAATCGGAGGAGGGGTAGGGGGAGAAAACAGGCACGGCACCAACAGCATGGACTGCGACGAAGCTGCCATTAACTTCATGGCGCACCAGACCTACTACGAAACCTTATGTGCCCTTAGCAAAGCCTGGTAGAACAGGTGGAGGTTCAGGGAAAGTCGAGTAACAGTAAAATCAAGAATGTCCAGAACTAACGTGCCTGTCGGGCGGGAGAAAATACACAACCGTAAATGAAAATTCTGCCATCGAAGGGGAAGCATGAAAGACTTCGTCTGCGGATCGAGAAAGACTTCAATGAATGGGTCCGGCGCAAACACCTTGCAGATGGGAGCTCTTGCAAGACAAAGGACCGTTTCTCAGACTAATCGCGAGGTCGAGGAGAGGAAAAATCGGGGGATCGCCAGAAAAAGGAGTTGTCATGGATAAAATCACGGACCTTTAGTCGCCTGGCCCGAAGCCGCTGGACGCGTGCCGTTAAAAAACGAAAAGGCGAGGAAGAAAAAAAAAGAAAGACGCCGACCATCGAAAAGGAACAAAAAGGATCAGCAGAAGTGCTGGGATAACAGGGGGGACTTTTCACGGCTGTGGCGATCCTGGGGGGTCACACAATTCCAAAGAGAACTTGGGCGCGCGAAAGCGGGAATGTTCATATAAGAATACAGGCGACGACAGGTACGAACGAGCCCACTGGGGAAAAAATCCAAAGACCGCCAGCAGAAACAAGAGGGAAACCCAGTAAGGTGCGGGGAACACTGGACGACCAGTCGTGGGAGGGAGGAGGGCTGGACAATCGACCGTGGGAGTATGGGCAGCCGCGTCAGAGGAGTTGCCTGAAACCTTCGGAACAATCAAGAAACAGGTCTAAAACAACACAAAAAAGAAAGGGGGGGTGTCAATGGAAACGCGCCGATATCCAGGAACGTGCGATGAGCTCGTCAGGATCTGGTACCTGCCGTCGGAGAGGGGGGTCGGCAGGCAGGGAGGCGGTACGCAACAAGAAACTGTGATCTCTCCCAAGGATCAAATCGACCCTTTCTCGGGGGCGGGAGAAGAACGGGGCACTGACGGGTGAGAAAGGGAGATGGAAGGTAGCGGGCGACCCTAAGTCAACCCCAACCGGGCAAAAGAAGACGACAACGGCAAAACCGCCAGCGCCACCGAATGGCCCTATCGTCTGTCCTGGGCAGGCCTGCCCCCATATCAAGTCCAACACTTGGGATTTTTCATGGTTAAATTCTCTCGTGTTGTCGGATACCATATTTGGGATGAGGGGCCCCTCTTTACCATGGCCACCGGTTTATTTTCATAAATTGCAACTCCGTTGACACGAAAAAACAAGTTCTTTTGAACCGCTGAACAGGGCAAACGGGTATCGTCTTCGCCAGGAAAAAGGGTCCCGAAAAGCGCCAAAACCAAAAGTGACAGGCCGATCGACGCTTGAAAAATAGCCAGAATAAGTTCGGAAAGGAGCATGTCAAGAAAAGAGTTCAATTTCACAGCCAAAAGTATCTGCAGAAAAAAGCAGCAACTAAGCCGTGAAGGGGAAAAAAAGAACAGAGAGAAAAATGTCCGATGCATAACATAAGATAACTAAGGGGGGTCCTTTTCTGCAATGCACAAGAAATAGGTATTCATGGCGAGGTGATGAAAGAAGAAGAACAACACAGCTTCGAAAAGGCACACACCAACGAGTTGTACATGCGCAGAATGTGGGTGGAGAAGGGCCCGCTTTCGTTTGAAAAAACATAAAAGGAGGAGAACATGGGCGGACATCTGAGGCCCAACGAAATGTCATCCCGCAACAGGGATGAAACGGGAGAATTCAGGCCCTGTCGACGCCGGGGGTCCCGTGCTGTGGAGGCGGGGGAAGGAGCTGTCGGGCTCAAGGGAAAAGGGTCGGGGGAACAACAGGATCGCTCAAAAGGGGGAAAATTATCGCGCCTCGTCACCAAAAGGAGGTGGGAGGATAAAAAACAAGAAAAGAAAGGGAGACCGCCACCAGGGGGGGCAGCCGCGGGCTTCCAAAAAAGAGAATCAAAAGGGGCGCCATTCCAGTCCTATTTCGAGCCCAGCCTACCTGTCATCATGGGAAGGGTCTATGACCAGTTTGAGGGGGAGGGGGAGAGGGCCACGAAATTCACACCAGGCGGACCATGAAAAGAAGGCCTGCGAGACTTTCGCCACGGCACCGCGCTCAAGGACGGCGGAAGAATTGTAACGAGTTCCAGGTTGCTAGAGAAAAGAGACGAGCGATCTGTGCGGCGAACCTGCAAAAGTACGGAAGAATGGGCCGGAGAAAGGACTTTTTGCTGGAACACGAAAGAGCTAGAGACAAACAACACGGAGAAGGAAAGGAAAGAGGAGGAGGCTTCGGGTCCAAAAACGCCCGTCACCGCCCTGTCAAAGAGCAAAGCTACAAGATCGCCGGCGGGGAAAAGTGGTCAGAGAAGAGACAAACC
>Ga0179593_1523088_pt1 | contig 14412 bp, 22 predicted proteins | sample CZODoug2_1_08_16_FD_185931 | JGI IMG/M metagenome (GOLD analysis project Ga0179593, IMG submission 185931) | Vadose zone soil fungal communities from Angelo Coast Range Reserve, California, USA - CZODoug2_1_08_16fungal (PacBio error correction) | ecosystem: Environmental > Terrestrial > Soil >...
GGCGGGCGCCATTTGCGCCGTGCTGGACATGCTGAATCTGCCGGGAACTTGCCTCAGGCCGGCCTCATTCGCCGGAAGAGAACTCGACGAGGACTCCTCGCGAATCGCTTTGGCCGCGTCTACGCGATGGCGATGCCGCCGCGGCAAAGCGCGGCGTGAACGGGGGGCGTTACGAACGTGACCATCGACAAGCGTAGGTAGGTCGGCTCTGTGAATCGAGCAGGCCGTGGCTCTCAGCCAGTCACGCGCTCCGTGGCTCCTGAATCAAACCATTTTGCGGGCACTTCCCAGCCTGTAACCGTGTAGCCCCATTCGTCCATGTCGCGGCCCATTCGTTCGCAGCCGACGTTCGGCGCAATGCGGCCAGGATGATTTGCAGTGCAGACGGCATCTCTTCCTCTGATCGCCGCCGCATTCGGTTATCCAACCCCGCGCGCCGTTTCCGGCGTCATGCAGATGAAATGGGCGCCCTCATGCACACGAATGGACTCGTCGGTGCGAGTCGCGCAAAGGATGTTTTGGCTCCCATCAGGCACGCCTCGGCTCCGCCCCAGTACGATCCGGGAGACTTCGCGGGCGCGACTAGCTGCATACAAGCCATAGCGATCCAGGAGGCTGCAGGGCGAGCCGATCGATTGGCTTAAATCAACAGCATACACCGTGGAATTCACGCCGGTCGCTACTTCAAGCTCGCAGCCGGCGCATCGCAATGGACACCAGATCGCGCGCCATTTGTTGGCGCAGGATGTCCCGCTCGTGTTCTTTGGCGAGCTGCCCAGGGCTTCGTTCGACGTGAACGTCCCGCGACAGCTGATCGTCTGTGGAGCGAGCAACTCCTTGTCTGGGCCGCGCACGCTGAACGTGACGTGTAAGTGAGCTCTTATTCGTTCTGGATGTTCTTCGCCGACAAACCGCGAGCGGTGCGTTGCTCACCATATCCTTCGTGACCCTCGACGGTTGCCGTAGCGGCGGCGCCGCACTGCGGCCTGGCGCCGAACTCTTGGCTGGTGTTCGATTCGTCGCGAGAATTCGGTGTAATGGTCTTTCAGCTGACAGATAGGGCCGGCCATGACGCGGCAGCGATCACTGCGGCCATCGAACCCGCAACGCGCGAGCGCACATGCGCCAAGCATAATCAAATATTTTCGGCGCTGGCCACGGCGCATTACCCACGATGTTCAGAGCTTGCCGTGGCCGATAATCCCTTGCGCAGCGCGCCCGAGGCGCCGGTGAATTTCTTTACATTGGGGTCTGCGAGCGCCCGTCTCCGCACCGCTGGCGTCGTCGCGTCACGGCGACGGAAATAGCTCGCGCCACCTGCCGTTCACCTTGTACGACCATCTGCCCGGGATGATTGCATGCTTCGGCGTCGACCTTGAGCCATGACTCTCATCAACGCGGTGCGGTGACCCAAGTCCCGCCCCAGCGCATGCGTCCGTCGGAATAATGGGCGAACAGCGCATCACGGGTCAATCTCCAACGCCTCCTGGCGAGCTCGATCCTCGGCTCGCGCTCGGAACTGCCACGCGTTCAAGAGCTCAGGACGGCGGCAATGGCCGTTTTGAACGTGCGGCGGCGGCCCTATGCGTCCGTCACTTTCGCCAAGTCTGATTAGAATGCCTGCGAATGGCCCCTGCCTTTCCCGGTCAAGGCCCGCCTTGTCGAGCGTGCGCCGCCGGCCCTCCCCGCGATACGGGTCATACCCGGCTTTCACAGGCGTTTGATGAACCGGAAACGCCCCTGCCCACGCCTTAATCCGACAATTCCATCCACGTTTGTTCCGGCGGCGCCCCGCGAACTCAATGAAAAGGCGTCGCCGTATCGGTCGCCGAATTCGTCCACCAACATTTGCGGATCGACGCCTTCTTTTTTGACTTGGACATGTGTCACAAGTCCTCCGGACTCCACTTCTTTGCATCGGCGCGCATCACCGCGACCGGTTCTGCGTCGCGCTTGTCCGGTGGTCACCCGTGACATCGGCGGATTGAAGTACTCCACCCGCCCGCATTGCGTTGCGGTAAACATGCTGGTCAGACACCATGCCCTGGGAACAACCGCGCGAACGGCTCTTGACGGCACCGCGCCCATCTCTTCATGAACCGCGTCCAGAGCGCGCATAGCATCGGTGAGAATGCGTGTTCGCTACCGCCGATATATGGGCCACGGGCAGCCACTATTGGCGGACGTCGAAATATAATCCGCATGGCCTGGTCATTGTCGGCGCACGCAAAGCGCAGAAATACCAAACGAATTCCACGAACTTCCATGGGGGTCGGTTTCGCGCCGGCGTCGGCCAACCGCATTCGGACTTGGACGTTCAGAACGCGGCATCTTTTCACAGCGGAGTGCCGCTGCCGTCGGGCACCAGGTCGGGTCGTCATTTGTGGGTGGAAGACGCAGAAGGAAATCAAGCACCTATTCGCGTGGGTTTTCTTCGCGAGCAGTTCCGGCTCTGATAATTGGGCATGCTTTCGAACTGGCCCACAGCGAGGTTCTGAGTCCCACTGGATTGTTGCAGACTCCCTCCCCGCTTTTAGTGAAGGAATACACAACCGTTATAATCCATGCCCGGGTATCCCCGGCGATTAGGTGTCGGCGGTTCGGCCAGAACGTGTCCAGCTTCCCACGGAACGCTGCCACAGTACCTCTGACGTAGTCTTTCTAATCTCAATCCGGCACGATGGCAGTGCGGACACTCCACAACTTTCCATACTGTGGACTTAGTGCCTAACGGCATCTTCGAGTGTCGGTCCATATTTCCCTCCGTTCAAGCGGAAGTTCGACTGATTTTCATTCCAATGATGCGGGGCCGTGAAACAACACGGCCAGGATTTCACATGAACCGTAGCGACAAGTGAACCGCTTAGCGCACAGAAGAAGTGTCTCCAAACGCTCTGCAAGAATCCGCCTGCCAAATTTGGCTGCAGCACCTAGATGCTCGGACGCGGTAGCGATTCTTCATTTTAAGCGGAGACGAACTGAAAGAGCACAAAGCGTGGCGGTTCATCAAAATCTGTCAAGAAAGAGCAGAGGGAGGAAGGCTTCCAGTTTTGTGTACAACAGCCAAAGGATAAGCCGACCAAGGCCCAATCCCTTGCGTTACTAGGAGAGCGCGGAATCCAGCACCCGCACGTTTTTAAGCACCGTCTACAAATTTGCTCCGAGAGGCGGAAACCCACGACATCCAGCTAACCGTTTTCCTCTACGGAATGGAATTTACAGACCTTGCGTAGCTACGAATCAAAGGCTCCCGCAACTCTCAGAATCCCCCGGACCAGTGTGGGAACTGCTCAACCGCGCTGAGTTGTACGCCTTGTCCGACGCTTCGATTGCCACGCACGAGGACCTCGCCTCGAGAGTTTCCTGCATCCGTCTCCGCTTGCAATCTATCTGACGCGTACTACTTGGGCAGGAAGTTTTCAAAAACGACGTCGCTCTTGCCATCGAAGTCTGTCGAGACTTCTTCCACAGTGGAATCCTTCAACGCTGCCGCCAATATACACAGAAGCAGTCCATCGACGGGCGCGCGTCGCAATCAGGATAAAGACTCTATGCTGATGGCAGCACGTCGAGCGTTTTCAATCATCCTTCTCGCGTTTGTGGCTTGTAAGCAATCGTGACTCTGGCCCGAATATTCGCACCTTATTGTGTCGGAAACGCGGCCCCCTGTCGAAGGACAACAATCGAAGCGGTGCGCGATATTTGAATGCACGCCAGGATTCGAGACGCGCGTTAATCGTTTGTGTCCCCGATTCTCGCTCCCGTCGGCGACGGCAGTGTGATTCGCTGGAAGTTCCGATTCGCAGGACTCAAGTTGCCGCAGTCAATCGAGAGTTCATCGATTGACGCCCGTGGCTGTCCGAAAGCGGACGTATTCTGTTTTGATGACGCCTTTCGGAATCCTCAGGCACCAACGAAGTAACAAATGCAAAAGTCTGTGAACAAGCCGATCTGTTAGTCAAGCGGAGGAAAGAGGTGGCTACGTCCCGACGTCGTTATCCGGAACGCTTACAGCGCAAGAGATATGTATTACGAACTTATTGATCGTCAGCCAAGAAGAAGCGGCGGATGAAACATTCGCTTATCGTGTTGACCCTGCCTTCACAGTGGTCCCCCGCACTCCACTCACAATGACTGTCGCATTGTTGCCGACATTAGAGAGTCGGAATAGCGAGGATTTTTATTCCCGAGGGACTCCCCGTTAGAGTTTGCGGCGTTTGGACATGCGCACAATCCACCTTCTCATTAGCCAGAACGTGTGCATCTTCCCTCCGCGGAAGCCGACTGAGGCTACGTTTGTCAGGTTTCGACATTGATGAACTCCGCTCAAGAACCGTCTGGTCAGGGTTTTCGGCATCCTATCGTTGCCAACAGTTCTTTCGTTAGAATCGCGGCCTTTCAGTATTTCTCGCTAGCGGACAGAAGTTTTGGTCGTAGGAAAGTACAACCGTGATGGAGCGCAGGACTTGTCCAATTGCGGATGTGCGCGCCGACCGCTGCGCGAGGCGAGTTTGGTCAAGGCGCGGTCGAAATGATTAAGCAGTGATGTAACACTGTTTCGTCGCAGAGCAAGGACGTGGATGAAACCTAGCTCAATCCCATCAACAGAGGGTTGTCTCCGTAAGGCATCCCGTGCTTACTTTCCGCTTGAAAGTAATCCAGCCCACCTCACCGCACCGTTTGAAGGCCCGTCTGCAAACGTTGAGTTGCACGTTCACTGGTCGTTTGTGGTTTGACTACTGCCGCTCCTTGAAAGATTACTTTTTGGTGAGCTTTCCAAAAGTCGATGGCGGTGACAAGCGCACAGTTCCCGTAATGATCCGACTCAATCGATGGAATCTCTGTGATTTTCAAGAAAAAAAGTTTAGGGGCCTAACTACAAGATGAAATTCCTGTAGAGGATTTTTTGACCCAGTGATCGGATTCGGATGACCGCCCCCGGTCCGCCCCGCGAGTAGCGTGCGATCGCTGTGATCCTTTCGAGCACATCGCATGTGAGCCTGGAGAAGTGATCCTCAACTTGACCACGTCCGCCCATAGCCTATCGTTATTGTGGCACCTCTTATTCCTAATTGCGACTCTAAAATGCCCGAGGCCTCGTCACGCGACTCGTACCCGCAAAGTACGCTCTGGAACTTCGTCGCAAGACGCCGGCGAAAGCGGGGGCTATCAGGGAGCGGGCTTCGGGCCTTAGGTACAGGCGCCTGAACATGAGTCTCGTGGTTCGGTGCCATTGCCTCGCTGCTGGCCAATCGCCCGCGTTGTTTGCCTACGGCCGCTGTGGGTTTTACCCTGGCCCCTAGTCGTCAGCAAGTCGTTGATAGTTGTGCCTGCTGCCCCGACTCGCAACGGGGGACCTACTGAATTAAGAATCACTTCGCCGATTGCTGTTTTCAGAGGAGAAGCCAAGAATTTTGCCCCCAACCACGGCCCAATAACGCCTCGGAAACCCTGTATTTTGGCGTTACAGCGGCTCGAGTTTTGTGGCAATCTTCTGCGGTGCCTCTTTGGCCGGACGCGGTATCGATAGCAAGACGCATCCTCTACTAGCTGAGCGCCCCAGGGATCCGCAAACTCTTCCCCCACAAGGAGGGAGGTGGCTCTCGTGACTGCCGAGACAAATTGTCCGCAGCCGGACGGACTGGTTTGATCGTGGCGGGGAATGGCCAAGCTGTCAAGACCAAGGAACTGTCGGGCACGCCGCTCGGTCCATCGATCTTGGCCGGCTAGCCTGCGTACCGTTGGACCTCGTCCAAGCCTCGAACTCGCCCATCTCGCTGTCCTTGGGCCCGGGCCACATCCAAATCCTATACCGATGGCACTGGCCCCTCTGCGCGCGAAGCATCCTACTTCAATGGGCCGGATTACCGGATGCTGGGCCTTCCGCCTTCCGGTCATCGGCGCGGCGTAATGGCCACGGCTGGGCCGGCAAGACGCCTTCTGGAAAACTGCGCATGTCGCGACCGTTAACGGATTCCTCGATGAGACCTGGTTCACGTTCTGTTCAGACCCGATTACGACGAGGTCGGGCAGTCGGCGGGGTATTCCTCCTGTCACTGAGCTGAGCCTCCCAGGTTGCTTGTCCCACGGCGGACCAAGACGTTGAAGGGAACTGGCTGCCGCCGCGGGCAAGTGGTCAGACCGGCCAGGAAGCATTCGAAGTGCGTCGGCGCACTGTTCTCCGAATCCAATCTGGATCTGCCGTTCGCGCGTTTTACGTGGCGACGAGGCCGGGCGACTGGCGCAGCTGGTGGCCCATGCAGGCCTGCCCGGCCGCACTCCGATAGTCCCACCCTGTGGATCTGAATGCTCCCGATCTTGCGCCGGTGTCCGATCAGTGACCTGCTCGCGGCGGCCTGGCGCAGCAGGTGAACGACGTGGCATCCGGTCTGTTTCCATGACGGTCGGGCCGTAACCGCGGAGTTGCCCAGCAGGGCGTTCGTCCTGGCCCATCACTTTTGCCTGGGCGGGAGCATCCGGTGGCGTGATGGTGGCAGGTGTCAGCTCGCGGCTGCGGACGGACGATCCGTACCGCAGTTTTCCTTGGACTCGTCGCCGCATCGGATCGCGCGCTGGCCAATGCCCGCGCCCATGAAGACGAGCGGCGCAAGTCGGCAGCGCTGGCGGAAATCGATCGGTCCATGACCGCCTTCTTTTTCCAACATCAGCCACGAGTTCCAGGACTCCGCTCACCTGCTGCTCGGGCCGCCTGGCGTCCGCTTCTTCGCCAGACGCCAGCCTGGACAACCGGACCCGGAGCCCTCGCACGCAGATGACATACCGCAACGCGCGCGCCTTTGCGTGCTGGTAAACGGTTGCTCGACTTCTCCCGCGTGGAGGCCGGGCGGCACTCGCGCGATTCGTGCCGACTAATCTCGCACTCTATACCGTCCGATCTGGCGAGCATCTTCCGCGTGGCGGTGGAGAAGCAGGGCGTTCCTTCGAGTAACTTGCCCCGCCGCTTCCGGTGCCGATCTACGCGGTCGACACGCGACTGTGGTGAAAAATCGGTCATGAATCTGCTCTCGCACGCGCTCAATTTTACGTTCGCGAGGGTGGGAGTGTTGTCGGCTTGATGCCCGTCCCGGGCGGGTGCCATCCGTAACGGTGAAAGACACGGGCATCGGCATTCCCCGAGCCAGAACTACCAAAGTTTTTGCAGCGGTTGCACCGCGTGGAGGGCGCGCACTCGCCGCTCGCCCGTGGAACCGGCTCGGCCTTGCCTTCGTCGCTCGCTACGTGGAGCTGTCCTCCCCCCGTGCAGCCCACGAACTCGGAACGAGCGCAGGCGATGCCGGTTCCCTCGCGAGCGCGAGTGCGCGCCTCCCCGGTGAAACGCTGACACCCCTTGGGTAGTTCGCTCCGGTGAATGCGCGATGCCCGTGTCTTTCACCGTAAGGCCGCACCGCCCGGACGGGCTCAAGCCGCACTACCACTCCCCCCGCGAACGTAACTTGGAGCGCGTTCGAGAGCAGATGTTCATGACGATTTTTTCCCACATTCGCGTTCGACTGTGATCGGCAACCGAAGCGGCGGGCAAGTTACCTCGAAGGAAAGCCCTGCCTTCTCCACCGCCGAGCGAAAGATGCTCGGGCCAGATCGACGGTATAGCGTGCGAGATTAGTCGGCACGAATCGCGCCGATGCCGCCCGTCCTCCACGCGGTAGAAGTCGAGCAACGCTTTACCATCCGCAAAGGCGCAGCCGTTGGCGTTGCATCTGCCAGCGGCTCCTTGCTCCCGGTGCCGCTGCGTCTGGCGAGAAAGCGACTCCAGCGGCCCTAGCAGCGCGTGAGCGGAGTCCTGAACTCGGGCTGATGTGAAAAGAAGGCGGTCCTGGCCCGATCGATGTCCGCCACGCTTCGACTTGCGCCTCCGTCTTCAGGGGCGGGCTTGGCCAGCCCGCGCTGACCGATGCGGCGACGAGCTCCAGAACTGCGGTACGGATCGTCCCGTCCGCAGCCCGCTAGCTGACCCTGCACCATCACGCCCACCGGATGCTCCCGCCCAGGCAAGTGAAGGGGCAGACGAACGCCCTGCGGCAACTCCGGGTACTGCTCCGACCGTCAGTGCCGACCAGACCCGAATGCCACTCGTTCACCTGCTGCGCAGCCCGCCGCGCGCGGTCACTGATCGGCCACGGCCGCATCGGAGCATCAGATCCACCATGGTGGGGCCCTCTCGGAGTGCCGGCCGCAGGCCTGCCTGGGCCAACATCTCGCATTGCCGCCCGGCCTCGTCGACCACGGAACAGCGCGAACGCAGATCCATATTGGGATTCGGAAACAGGTGCGCCGACCTTCGAATGCTTCCTGGGCGGTTCTTGCACGTGCCCGCGGCGGCAGCCAGATCCCTCAACGTCTTGGTCCGCCGCTGGGACAGCAACTGGAGGTCCGCTCATGACTGTAGAAATACCCCCACCCCCGACCTGGCCGACTCGTCCGTAACGGGCTGAACGAGACGTGAACCATGTCTCCTCGAGGAATCCTAACGTCGAGGAACCTTGCCGCATGTTTTCCAGATAGGCGGTCTTGCCCCCCACGCCGGGGCATACGCCCGCGAGTGACCGGGAAGGCGTAGGCCCAGCATTCCCGGTAAATCCTGGCCCATGGAAGTCGGTTGCTTCGCGCCGCAGAGGGGCAGTAGCCATCGTTATAGATTTTGGATGTGGCCCGGCCCCAGGACAGCGAGATGTCGAGTTCGAGTCTTGGACGATGTTCCCACGTAACTCAGGCTCTTGCGTCCAGTTCGTGGGACCAGCGCTGCCGACCATCCTTGGTCTTGACCACGGGCCATTTCCCCGCCACCGATCACCAGTCTCCGGCGCGGACAATTGCTCTCGGCAGTCACGAGAGCCACTCCTCCTTTTGGGGTGGGAAGAGTCTGCGGCAACAAATCCCTGGGCGCTCAGCTAGTGAGGATGCGTCTTGCTATCGCTTACCGCGTTCCAGGCCAAGATGCCCCGCAGAAGATCCATACAACTCTAGGCCTGTTTTACGCCAAATAATGGTGTCCGAGGCGTTATCTGTCCCGTGTTTGGGGCCAAATCTTGGTTCTCTCTGAAAACGCAATTCGGCGAGCTGATTCGAATCAGCAGGTCCTCCCGTTCGGTCGGGGCAGCACACCAACTATCACGACTTGCTGACGACTAGGGCCAGGGTCACCCACAGCGCCGTAGGCAACAACCGCGGGCGATTGCACAGCCATGGCAACAGAACCACCGCAGACCTCCATCGTTCAGGCGCCTGTACCTACGGCCCATCATCCGCTCCCTGATAGCCCCGCTTTCGCCGCGTCTGCGACGGATATTCCAGAGCGCTACTTGCCGGTCAGTCGCGACGAGCCTCGGGCATTTTAATGAGTCGCAATTCCGGAATAAGTTCCACACTACGAAGGCATGGCGGACGTGTGTTCAAGTTTTGATGATCACTTCCTCCATGCTCACATCGACGATGTTTGGCTCGAAGTATCACAGCGATCGCACGCTACCTCGCGGCGGACCGGGCGGTCCTCCGCATCCTATCACTGGGTCAATAAAATCCTCTACAGGAATTTCATCTTGTATTTAGGGCCTACTTTCTTGAAACATCACAGAAGATTCCATCGATTGAGTCGTCCTTACGTGAACTGTTGCTCTTTGTCCCGCCATCGAATTTTTTGGACCACCAAAACGTAATCGTTCCAATGGCGGAGTAAAACCAACAACGACCAGTTGAAAGGGGCAACTCTAACGCTTTCGCACGACGGGGCTCAAACGGTCGGTGGCTGGATTACTTTCCAGCGGAAGTAAGCAGCAGGGTGCCTTTACGAGACACCCTCTTTGATGGATTGAGCTAGTGTTTCCCATCCACGGTCCTGCTCTGCGACGACAGTGTTACATCTCTTCTCATCATTTCGACCGCCGCCTTGACCAACTCGCTCTCGCGCCAGCGTTCGGCGCGCACATCCCAATGACAAGTCCTGGCCTCCCTCTACAGGTTTGTACTTTTCTACCACCACCCACTTCTGTCCGCATAAGCGAGAAATACGAAGCGCGATCTAAAGAAAGACTGTTTGAGCAACGATAGGATTGCCGAAGAACCCTGACAGCCGGTTCTTGCTCGAGTTCATCCTGTCGAACTGACAACGTAGCTCGTCGGCTTCCGCGCGTGGAAGATGCACAGTCTGGCGCATGGAGATGGGGATTGGTGGCGCATGTCAAGCGCTCAACTCCTTCACTGAGTCCGCTGGGAATAAATAATTCCTCTATATCCGACTCCTCTAATGTCGTCAACCATGCGACAGTCAACTTGTGGAGTGCGTGGACTTCCTGTGAAGGCAGGGCCAACACGATAAAGCGAATGGTTTTCATCGCGTTCTTCTGGCTGCGCTATAAGTTCGGAATACATATCCTTGCGCTGTAAGGCGTTCAGAGACTACGACGTAGCCACCTCTTTCCTTCAGCTTTGACTACAGATCGCGCTGGTTCACCGACTTTTTTGTTTGAATTTTTACTTCGTTGTGCATGAACTTCCATGCAGTCCCAAAAAGAATTACTCCGCTCGTCGCCAGCCCCGGTGCTGTCCATCGATGAACTCTCGATTGACTGCGGCAACTTGAGTCCTGCGCATCGGACTTCCCAGCGACATCACAACGCCGTCGGCCGACCGGGAATGGAGAAACGCGGTGACAACGTAAAGCGCGTTCTCGAATCCGGTGCAGTCAAAATATCCGCGCCCCGCTTCGATTTGTCCTTCGACAGGGGGCGCGTTTCCGCACAATAAGGATGCGATATCGGCAGATCACGATGCGCTTACAACCACAACCGCGAAGGATGATTTGAAACGCTCGACGTGATGCCATCAGCATAAGTCTTTGATCTCTGATTGCACGCGACGCCAGTCGATGGCCTGCTTCTGGTGTATAATTCGCGGCACGTTAAGGATTCCACTGTGGAAGAAGTCTCGCCAAAAAAAAAAAAATAATAGACGTCGTTGCATGAGCGAAGTCGGTTTTGAAAACTTCCTTCCCAAGTATACGCGTCGTTTCAGCGGAGACGGATTTTGCATGACCTCTTCGATGCGATGTCTCGTGCTGGCAATCGACGCGTCGTACAAGCGTACACTCAGCGCGGTTGAGCAGTTCCCCCACAACTGGCTCCGGAAGTTCTGAGAGTTGTCGGGGAGCCTTTGCTTCGTCTACGCAAGGTCTGTATAATTCTCATCGCGTAGAGAAACGGTTTAGCTGGGATTTTCGTGGGGGGTTTCCCGCCTCTCGGAGCAACAGTTTTGGTAGACGGTGCTTAAACGTGCGGGTGCTTGATTCCTCGCTCTCCTAGTAACGCAAGGGCTTGGGGCTTTGTCTGCTCATCCTTGCTGTTGTACACAAAACTGAAGCCTTCCTCCCTCTGCTCTTTTCTGACAGATTTTTGATGAACCGCACGCTTGTGCTCTTTCAGTTCGTCTCGCTTAAAGATGAAGAATCGTACCGCTGTCCGCGCCTCTTCGGTGCAGCCACATTTGCAGGCGGTTCTTGCAGAGGCGTTTGGAGACACTCTCTGTGGCCGCTAAGCGCTTCACTTGTTCGCTCTGTTCATGAAAAATCCTTGGGCGTGTTGTTCAGCCCCGCACATTGGAATGAAAATCATCGAACTTCGCTTGAAGGAGAAATATGACCGACTACTCAAGATGCCGTTAGGCACTAAGGTCACATATGGAAGTGGTGGAGTGTCCGCACGGCCATCGGCCGGATTGAGATTGAAAAGACTACTTCCAGAGGTACTGTGGCTAGCGTTCCGGGGAAGCTGGACACGTTGGCAAACCGCCGACACTATCCCGGTGGATACCGGCAATTGATAAGGTGGTTGTCATTCCTTCACTCGAATCGGGAGTCTGCAACATCCAAGGCTCAAACTCGCTGTGGTCCAGTTCGACGCATGGCCCAATTATCGAGCCGAACTGCTCGCGACGAAAACCCACGCGAATAGTGCTTGATTATCCTTCGGCGGTCTTCACCCACAAAATGCCGACCGACCTGGTGCCCCGACGGCAGCGGCAACACGCTTTAAAGATGCGCGCGGTCTTGAACGTCAACTGTCCGAAATGCGTGGCCACGCGCGGCGCGAAACCGACACCATGGACACTGTTTCATGGATTCGTCTTGGTATTTTCTGCGCTTTGCGTGCCCTGACAATGACTCATGCCATGCTTGATTTATCGCGTCCAATATTGGCTGCCCGTTTACCAGTGAATATCGCGGTACGACACGCCATTCTTCACCTGCTGTATGCGCGCTTTCTGACGCGGTTCATGACCGAGATGGCGCGGTGTGCCGTTCAAGGAGCCCGTTCGCGCGTTGTGTCCCGCAGGGCATGGTGTTGAACCATAATGTGCTACCGCAAAAGCATCCGGGGGTGGGAGTACGTCAATCCCGCCGATGTCCAGTGACACGGACAACGCGACGCAGAACCGCGTCGCGGTTTTGCGCGCCGATGGCAAGAAGTGGAGTCCGGCGGACTTGTGACCATTCCAGTCAAAAAAGAATGTCGTCGATCCAAATGTTGGTGGACAATTCGGCGCCGAACGGCTCGCCTTTTCATGATGTTTCGCGGCGCGCCCGAACAAACTCTGGAATGGGGGGTCGGATGAAGGCGTGCAGGGGGTGCGCTTTTCCTTTCAATCAAACCCTGTGGACAAAGCCGTGTATGACCACGTATCGCGGGGCCGGCGGCCGCCGCTCGACAAGGCGGCCTTGACCGGGACGCCGCGGGCCATTCGCAGGCATGCCTCATCAGACCTTGGCGAAAGTGACGGACGACATAGGCCCGCGCCGCACGTTCAAATACGGCCATTGCCGCCGCATGGAGCCTCTTGAACCGCTGGCCAAGTTCCGAGAGCGAGCCTCAGGATCGAAGCGTCCGTCCAGAGGCGTTGGAGATTGTCCGTGCTGACGCTGGTCGCCCTTATTCCGCACGTGACGCATTCGCCTGTGCGGGGACTTGGGTCACCACACCGCCGTTGATTGAGGATACATGGCTTCCAGGTCGACCCGAAGCATGTCCATTCATCCACGGTTTTTTGGTGCAAAATGGTCGTCAATGAACGGCAAGTTGCGCCGCTCATATTTCCGTCGCCGTGGGACGCCGACGACGCCGCGGTGCGGCCGAAACGGCGCTCGCCGACCCAATGTAAAGAAAGTCACCGCGCTCGGCGCTGGCGAAGTGATTTCGTGCCCCGCAACTCTTGAACATCGGGTGGAATGCGCCGTGGCCAGCGCAAAATATTTGATTCTGCTGGCCGCATGTCTCTCTGCGCGTGCGGTTTTCGACTGGCCGGCAGTGATCCCTTGCCCGCCGGCATGGCCCGCCCTATCTGTCGCTGAAGACCCATAACACCGACTTCTCGCGCGAATTCGAACACCAGCTCAAGATTCCGGCGCCACCCGCACTTGCCGCGCGCCGTCCGCTACGGCAAAAAAAACCGTCAGGTCACGAAGGATCTGGTCGAGCAACGCACGCTTCCGGTGTCGGGCGAAGAACATCCCCCGAATACGATCTCACGTACCCGTCACGTTCAGCTTGCGCGGCCCCGACAAGGATTTGCTCGCTCCAAGACGATCACCTGTCGCGGGACTTCACTTCGACAAGCCTGCAGCTCGCCAAAGACACGAGGCGGACCATCCTGCGGCCAACAATGTCGCGGCGATCTGGTGGCCTTCGCATTGCATCGCCGCTGACGAGCTTAAGTAGCGGCGCCGGCGTGGATTCACGGTGCGGTTGATTTAACGCCATCGATCGGCTCGCCCTGCAAGTCCGCCTGGATCGCTATGGCTTTCATTGCAGCTCGTCGCGCCCGGCGAAGTCCATCCCTCCCGGCTCGTCCTGGCTAGCGCGAGGCGGGCCCTGAATGGGAGCCAAAATCTTTGCGCGCTCGACACGGCCGGTCCTTCGGTTGCTGCATAGGGCGCCCATTTTCATCTGCATGCCGCCCGGAACGCGCGCGGGGTTGGATACCGATGCCGGCGGCGATCATTCGAAGATAATGCCGTCTGCTACCCTGCAATCATCCTGCCGAATCGCTGCCGAACGCGGCTGCGACGAATGTGCCGCGACATTGACGAATGGGGCTACACGTTCAGGTGGGGAAGTGTCCGCAAATGGTTTGATCAGGTATGCCACGGACGCGCGTGACTGTCTGAATGCGCCACCGGCCTCCTCGATTCACATAGCCGACCTCGCCGCTTGTCGATAGTCCCGTTCGTCGCGGTTTCAACGCCGCGTTTTGCCGCGGCCGGGCATCGCCATCCGCGTAAGACGCGGTCCCAAAGCATTTCGCTAGGAAGTCCTTCTAGTAAAAAACGATCTTCCTGGCGAATGAGCCGTCCTGAGGCAGTTCCCGGCGCTCACAGGTCCAGCACCGCGCAAATGCGGCCCCGCC
>Ga0179593_1677357_pt1 | contig 14412 bp, 19 predicted proteins | sample CZODoug2_1_08_16_FD_185931 | JGI IMG/M metagenome (GOLD analysis project Ga0179593, IMG submission 185931) | Vadose zone soil fungal communities from Angelo Coast Range Reserve, California, USA - CZODoug2_1_08_16fungal (PacBio error correction) | ecosystem: Environmental > Terrestrial > Soil >...
TGTCTTAGGCCCCGCTGGTCGCTGAGAAAAAAAAAAATCTAATCCGACCTCGAACGTATTGGAAAGACTTGAGGGAGCATGAGCACTGATCGCCTTTTTAAAGGAGGCCGCCACCGGGCGCGCCAGATGTTCAGAGAAACTTCGAGTCCCATCGGGGGGGCGGAGGGTTGGGTCGGAAAAGAAGAAAGTGGTGGTCGTCACTATGGGAGGAGGGGACGCGGGATGTAGAGCATGTTCAGATCAGTAAAGGCCGAGGAAAGGGATCAGCAGGATAGTAGGCAACAGCCGGAAGAGGAAAAGCACGAAGACACCAGCTGCGGAAAGACATAATGGTGGCGTGATAAATGGGGTAGACTTTGGGACGGTGCCTCATCGCCAAACAAGGGGTTTTCGCAGACTCTGAAATCTGAAAAGGGAGGTCCTGAATAAAGACCAATATCCCAAAAAAGACGATCCAAAAATCTTGTTCGTTAAAGCCAATTTCAACTCCATTGCGGGTCCTTAAGGGAGGACGTGATGGAGGAAAAAAAGATAAAGTGGGCCAAATGCGCTCAACGGAAGGGAGCACGCCGCGAACTGTTCCACTGGCACAAAATGGCCGGATAGAGAGCCCGAGCTAAACCCCTACTCGAGAAATAACAAGGGACAGCTGCAAAGGGGGAAAAAGCTTTACAAAGGAGGGGGACGCCCGATTAAGAAAGGAACTTGACACTTTTGGGTCCTGAAAAGACTCCTCTCTTTTTCGTAACTGTGGAATTATAAAAGGGGGGGGCACGTATTTGCTTCGAAAAATAAATGCTGGCTAAACCGGTTCATTGAAAAAAAGCGGATCCTTTTTTCCTATGCATGAAGTTCGAAGGAAGGGACCAAAGGAATCAGATTGATACATGTCTGGGGGAGGGGGGCGGGATGTTAATTGGACCTCATCAGGGTGCAGCAAAACGCCATTCGAAGAGAGGGGGAAAAGGGAATCTCCATCTTCGTAAAGGATGCCCATACGGCAATACTTTCCTGAAAAAAAAGGAACACACACTAAGTCTGGAGAATACACTTCGGGGGAAAAAAATGGGAAACACGCTTCGCTCTTACGAGGGAGACCGAAGCGAAAGAAAACTCGGTAGGTCCATCGCCCTATTTCTTTGCATATTGGAAGTGAGCAAGATTCAGAGGAGAAGGTGGACTTTTATTCTTTCAAGAGAAAAAGCACTCTCAGATTGGGGGGAAGCTGATTTCGTTGACGCAGGCAGACCGGAGAAACAGTTGGTTATTAATGGGGGAAAAAAAAAGGGGACACCCTACATGGAACCCCTTGTGAGAGTCCCATTGGGAGGAACCCGGAGGGAAAGGGGGGATTGAGGTGCCATACAGGGAAAAGAAGGGCTCGGCCACTTTTACGACACGGGAAAAGGAGGATATCCAATTAATTGAAGGTCGTCAACCAAATTCCCAAAGGGATAATAGTGGTGGGAAAAAGGAGGAAAAAAAACCAACTGATCGTATAGAGAAGGGAAAGGAGCCGGGAATTTATTCGTGTGGGAAAAGGAGACCTGTTACCACTCATCAAGCAAAGGAAAAAGGTATGATCCCACTTAACAAATGTAGATCGCAAAATGACAGGGGCGGGGGTGGGGCGATGGTGGAGGGGAGGGAAAAAAAAGAAAAAGAAACCCTGGTAACCTAAATATGTGGCTTACGGGAGAGGAAGAAACTGACCAGCATCCTCTCTCAACAACACAGAGATAGCTGGCCATTTCGCGTGACAAACATAAGAACAGAGGGGGGGAAAGGTCGTTGTGTAGTGTTTGACGGGGGGGGAAAGAAAAAGGAACAAGAACCATCGCACCGGAGAAAAAGATCGTACCATTTGTTCAGGGAATCCCAAGTCTCCCTAGCTTACTGATGATGGGAAAAAGAAAAAGGGGGTAAACAACGAAGAAATGACAAGGGGAGAAAGGAAAAGCGTCCTTCTATATACGCAATCATTGGTAGGAAAAAAAAAAGGGGAAAAGGGAACGAATATCCTTTGGGCATTTGGGGAAGGAAAAAATAACCGTAAATAATTGGGGGAAGGAAGGGAAAAAAAGGTGAAAAGTGTCGTAAAATTGGGGAAGAAGGAGACAAACTGTATAGAACCATCAAGCAATCGGAACGACCGGGTTCACCTGGCCTTGACGAAAGGTTGAACAATGGGAAAGGGGGGGGGGAGAGAAGGGGTACCTAGAAAAAAAGGGAAAGGAGGGAGGGGGGTAAACATTCATCAATAAAAAAAACCCCCTTCCTTGCATTCGGGAAAAAAGCGAAGAGTGCGTGTTACCCTGAATGTGTTTGGAAAAAAGGAAAGGGGAGCTGTATCTCTGGGAAAAAGAAGGCGGGCCACTAATTGATTCAAAGAAGAGGCAGAACAAGAGTGGGCACCGAGTTTTCGGGGGAAAAAAGAAATATGTCCGGACATCTAACGAGAAGCGGGGGGAAGGGAAAGGGAAAGGGTTCGACAAAAAAGGGAAGAAAAGGGGGGGAGGGGTAGAGGCAGGAAAGTTCTTGACGATGGGGGGAAGAAGATGGCGTATCACTTCGTGTATGGAAAAGGGGCTGAAAAAAGGGAAGAATAGTCAATTCACCTTCCCGAAAAAAAGGATACATCTGATTTCCGAATTCGGGGGGAGATAGAACTCAATAATATGAGGAAGAAAAAAAAGATACGAGGGGTGATTCTCGGACTGGGAGGGGAGGAAAGGGTGGAGCAGGTTCGATCCGAGCAAAGGGGAAAAAGGGGGAGTGCGAATCACTACGTTGAGAAGGAGGAGAATTCCCCCAACTTACTAATAGGTAGACCAGGGAAAAAGGAAAAAAAAAGAAGATTTCACGGGTGGAGGGAAAGAGAGAAGAGTCGAAAAGCGAACTGTTTGGAAAGGGGGGAAAAGTCTTGCTTCTCTTTGGCAAAAGGAAGAAAAAGGGGTTAGCCGATCCTGTAATGGTCAGAAGGGGGGGGGGGCCCAGACCTCAGGGAAAGAGTCTGCCAGGGAAAAATGAAAAAGGAAAAAGAATCTGTTGAGCTCATTTGAAAGGAAAACAGAAACATCACGGGTTTTTTCAGAGGAAAGTAGTTTAATACTATCATTTATGACTGAAAGGGGAGGGAAGAAAGGATCGTCTTTGTCCGTCTTGGAGGAAGGGAAGAAAGGGGGAGAATTGTCTTTATTCAGAAAAAAAAGCGGCAGATTCAGAGTCTCAAAACCTTTGACCGGTGGAGACCGTAAAAGGACTAAAGAGAAACTACCCATTTATCACTCACATTAGGGGAAGAAAAAGAAACCGTCGCTCTGGTTTGTAGAGGGGAAATGGCTGCGACTACCGATGAAAAAAGGGGCGGGGCCAGCCTTACTTATCTGGGGGAGAAAAGAAGGGAAAAATTGCTCTACATCCATCGTCCGGAAACCCTAGTTAAAGGGGGGGGGAAAAGACCTCCAACCCGACGGACCATAAAAAAAAGAAAAAATTGGGCCTCGAATTTTCGGGAAAGGAAGAAGGGGGCAGTCCCGGCTTGCACTCTGTTGAGAAAGGGTGGATCTCATACTATCGTATTGAAAAAACGCGAGAACAGTGGAAAAAAGACGGCTAGTTTCGGATTGAGGTCAAAGGGAAAAACTCCTCAGGCGAAAAGGGAAAGTGAGCATCCCTCGAAAAAGGTCTGACGACCTTGGGGTGTGGAACGGATAAAAAAGTGTTAAGTTCCACCAGCCAAGAAGTTCGCCTCGGGAACTAAACCAGAAAAGGAGAAAAGAAGGGAACCCGACGAACAATAGGGAGGGTGATATGGTTCCTTGCCAGCCCAAGGGTAAACTGGATCGAGCGAAAACAACACGGAGGGGGGAGGGAGCACTTTCGCAACAAGAAAGAAAGAGCAAAGCCGCCATTGGTCGTCGAGTAGGGGCAGGCTAAAGGGAAAAGGAGGGAAATGATCCCAGGCGGAGGGGGGGGACCATATGGGGGAATCGGAGGCAGGAAAGAAAAAAGGGTAAGAATGTTCTTGGCCGGGTCTAAGGAATACAAAGGGTCGCCTGAAGAAGGGTGAAAGGAAAAAGAGAAAAGAAACCGCAGCCGTAGGGGAAAAAAAGGGAAGGGAAAGCTGTCAATGATCGCCGGGGGAAAAAAAGAAGGGGATCCAAAACGTCTTTCCGGCCACCTCGCGTGAAAAAAAAAGGGAAAGGGAAAAAAACAATCTTGATTCGAAAGGAGGGAGGGGAGGTCGGTAAAATCCTACAGAAAGGGGGGAAAGGGGGGACACTATTTTATCGACTGAAAAGGGAAAAAAAGCAATGTTCCACAACCTTAGGGAGAAGGAAAAAAGACCCGTAGAGAAAAGAAAAGAAGGAAGGAAAAATTGCGCAAAGACCGGAAAAAAAAAAAAAAGACAGAACCAGAGCTCCGGGTGAGTTAAAAGGGGGAGAGGCCGGATGATTATCCTTTGGAAGTTTCAGGAAGGGGAGGAATACTCTTAATAGGCGCTGTTGATGGAGGGGAGAGAAAGGTCCTGAATAAAGAAAATAGAAAAAGGAAGAGAAGAAAAAAGACAACAAATACGTCCAAACATCTTGGGGGAAGGAGGATAAACGAAGTAACTTCACCTTGTGGGGGTCAACGAGAAAAAAAGGCAATTTTCCAATGCGACCAAACGGAGTGTTGTTGTATGCACGCGAGAAAGGGGGAAAGGGGAAAGGGGAGGGGGGCAACCAAAATCCGGATCTATCCTGAGGAAAAAAATACTCTAATAAATCACACGCAGGAAAAGGACAAAGGGAAAAACGCAGCTGTACAAAAAGTGCGCTTGACCGTGGTGTCCTCCCGATGAAAGGAAGAAAGGTGTTCCGTTTGAAAAAAAAAAGGGGAGGGCCGCTCTCCTCCCTCTATTCGGAGAAGAGAGTGTACTTATAGATCAGGCGCACCGGGGGGGAAGGTTCAGACACCAGCCGGATGGGGAAAACAACTGTCCTCGATCGAAAAGAAAGAAAATGGAAGAACAAAAGCCTGGAGCGAGGTGGGAGGAGGAAGTTCTTCAGTCGGGGAGGGAGTTACTATCCTTACCCAGAAAGAAAAAAGGGAATTCGTAAATCATATTGACAAGGAGGAGAGGGGCGGTATTTTAATTTAAACCGCAAAAAAAAGAGAACATCACTTCGATCGAATAAGAAACAAAGTTATCTGCCAGAGTAGGAATCATCGGTAGAAGGAAGATTCCAAGAAGGTTCAAAAAAAGAAGGGCTTCCCTTTTTTGGCGAAAGGAGGAACGAAACGGAACCTCGAAGTGTGAAAAAAAGAGGGGAGGAGGAAGATTTCCTTACATCGGGGAGGGAAAGAAAAACTCTTTTTCAACTAGAAAGGGAGAAAAGAGGAGGAATCATTATTGGCGCACAAGGGAGAAGAGATTAACAGAGGCAAGTTGCCGTTTTACTGGGGGAGGGTCTCCGGGTACCCGCACTCGACAGATTGTTAAAAAAGGATTTCTTGACCCGGGGGAAGAAATGAGGGAAAAGTTCGAACAAGGTGGGGGGGTTTCCACCAACACGCAAACCGACGGAAAAGAAAAAAAACTGATATCGGTGTTCCATTGTACTTTGAAGGGTAACCGATTTATGAGGTTCCTAGAGGAAAGAGAGGGGGGGAGGCCACTTTTACGAAACGTGGAAAGGGGAAAGGAAGGACCACATTAAGTGTCCGGTTATTTGGAAAAAAAAAAAAAATTCCCAAAGAGATTCGTTACTTCTCTCACTGCCAAAAGGAGAGAACGAAGCTTGTCGGGGGCAGGGGGGAAGTTCGGCGTTGGTAACAAAAAACGGCGGAAAAGGGGGACACCATCAAGCAGCTCAGGGTGCGAGGGGAAAAAGTAAACAAATGGTACGATCGCTGTGGTGAAGTGACCCCAACGTAACCTCCCAACGAAACCTGTACCTCAATGGGGGGAAAGGAAAGGGATGGAATGGTGGTCACTGCGTAAACTGGCCAGAGAGAGAGAGAAAAAAACAAAAAAAAGTAGGGGAGGAGGAACATAGAGGAAAGCGGGAAAGTGGCGCCGTTACCAACATATCCATCCTTCCCTCCAAAGCCAAGAAGGAGGTCATATTACTCAAGAACCCGAGCACCGAAGGGAAAAAAAAAAGAATCTGGACTCATTTGGTAGTGGGGAGACGTTGCCGCCCACGAGAAAGAAAAAAAGCGGCTTGTGATGAGTGGTACCAGTATCGCAAAAATTACCCGCTAAATGCCACACAGGAAGGGCGAAGAAGAAAGAGTTTTAGTAATCAGGAAGCGTCTTTGAGAAAATAAAGAATCTCCGTTTTGATTTGGTGGGGAAAGAAAAAGGGGAAATTAATTGGAAGCCATGGGGGAAGAAAATATATTTATCCTGCAACTGGAGAAGACAAGAAATCGGTGAAATAATAGCACGTCAGGGGGGGAAAAAAAAAAGGTACCAATGGGAACAAGAGGAAGGGGAAAGGTTGACCCTGAGGGTTTCAGTGGGTGTAAAACATTAAAAGAAACAGTCCTTGCATTGCGTTGCACAAAAAATGGAAACAATCTGAAGTGGGAGGGGGACCAAGGATTATGGAAAAGACTAAAGTAAAAAAAGGAAAAGGGGCGAAACTGCCCTTGTTCCAAACACTCGAAAGTTTCTTTCGCTTACATGGAAAAGACCGAAGGAAAAGAGGAAAAGAGAGACTCTTGGTGGCCAATGTTGCGCTTGTGGAGTGGCATACTTGGAGGAGAAGGGGAAAGCCAGGCGTTGGTGGATTTGAGGAGAGAATACCTATTGATTTACGGAAGAACGGCTTGGGGGGGGAGGGAATGGGAAACTGCGATCGAGGGGGCCTGCGCAAAATTTGGTACGGGGTGAGAAACAAAAAATCCCAACCAGACCGGAAGGGAAGAAAAAGTCTCTACTGGGGAGTTTGGTCTTCTCGGAAGGAGAGACTGAAAGCAATCAAAACAAATGGAGCCTTTTTCTTTCTTAGGGGGGGGGAGGTGCCAGCGTCTCCAGCATTGAAAACAAAAGAAGGGAAAAGAAAATAAGGGGCGCGATCTATAAAAAAACTCAACAGTACTAGAGGAAAAAAACAAAATTTTTCAACGGAACACTAATCGGAGGAAAGCGATCTGCGTCCAAAAAACGGGGAGAGGGGAGGAACGGTTTGTGACATCTGGAACAGGAGGGACGCGGTGGAAAAAAAATTGCAGATATTTGTTGAGCAGGGGGGAAGCGGGAGAGCTCTATCCTGCCAGTGGGGGGGGGGAAAAAAAAGGACGCAGCGACCCGCGCCTCGCGAAAAAAGGATCGCCTTTTGGTCCAACTGATCGAAAGGGGAAGGAAAATCCCTGTCAAGAAAGGGGAAGGGGGGGGAAAGGTGAAAATTTACTTCGTTTAAAGAAAAGAGGAAACAAATTGCTGAACTAAAACGGGAGGTCGTCTTTTTGGAGGCCAAGGGAGAGGGGGGGACTCTTGTTCTTTATCAGAAAGGAAAGGAAGGGAATCAAACGCTCCATTCAAGAAGGTGGCCCAAACATAAAGAATCACCCTCCCCATGTAGAAAAGGGAGGAGAAAAAGAGAACCAGGAACATGGTTTGTCTGAGGAGTTTGGGCGGCAAGTGGGCGGGCAAAATGGCTGCTACTTCCTATCGACTTTTCTGGGTGTCTCCTGACTGATCGGGATCAAAGGGGGAACAGGGGATATACCCTCCAAAGGGCAGAGGAATCCACATATTGCCAAACAAGGGAGACCTCCGCCTCTACTCCGAATCAAGATGAGAGGAAAAAGGGGGCGGGCTCCTTCCGGTAATTTGGGAGAGGGAGAAGTCGAAAGGTTGCCGGAACGTCACAGGGGGGGAAGAAGAGAAAATTGGAAACCCTTCGATCATGAGCAGCCTCACAAAGGACAGAAGAGGGAGGTTTTTCGATTAGAGGGGAACACGAGAAAATCTACAGCGGGGAAAGAAGGAAACAAGGCGACCAACTTCCACGCAAAGAAAGAGGGGACGGACTCGCCATCCGGGAACCATCCTCAGGATCATTTCGCAGAAAAAGGAGAGAAAAGACGCCTACTCGAATAGAGACAAGGAGGGGATAGTGGCATTGTCCATTCAAGGAACGAGAATGATAAACGGATCTCTCTCTAAAAGAAAGGGAGTAAAATAGATGATCCATTTGGGAAAAAAGAGGGATCATTTTAATGGAACAAGGAAAAAGCAGCAATTTGTCGTCTATTAGGGAAAAAGGGGTCTATTACTATTTAAAATCAAAGGAAGGGAGATTCTGCTGCTATTCCCGTCCAAAGGGGAGAAAGGGGCTTTTCCGGGGGAGAAAGAAATGGTCTTGGAAAAAAGGAAGAGTGTTAACGGCGGGCTCTAAAATAAGTCGTCTGCCTATCAATGATCGCCGAGAAGAGGGGGAAAAAATATCCAAAACGGACGTTAAGGAAAAAGGGCAAAGAGGAAGAAAAGAAAGCCCCAATGGACCGGGGAAGGGGAAAGAGAAAAAAAATCTTGATCGTTTATGGTGTTTGTGGGTGGGGGCACTCTGTTAGCGAAAAAGGAAAAAGTTATTTCTATGCATGTTCCACAAAAGGGATCCAGATCAGTAATGCGAGGGGAAAAATAACAGCGATACGGTCCAAACCAAAAAAAACCAGAGTCGCCTGGTGAGATTTTAGCGAAAAAGGGAAAAAGGGGTATTTCTTCCTGCGGATTAGACTTTGGAGGGAGCACCGGAAGGGTTGGATGAAAGAAGAAGAAGGGTTTGATTCCGTCTTTCAGACTGTCTAAAAGACAAAGACTCTCCAAAAATTTGTTCGTTAAAGAAAGGGGGGAAGAGTACACTAAGTAAATTTCACGAAATGGAGGGCCGCGTGAAGGATGAAAGGAGAGGGAGAAGCGAGATCAAGTTGCCAAGCTCTCAAAAGGAGAACATTGTTTCCACTGGGCACGGTCGAAGAAAGGGGGGGAAAAAAAAAGCCTTATAGAGCCCGAGGCTTACCGATCGGCAAAGATAGGAAAGAATAAAAAAAGTCCCCCGAGAAGAAAGAAACCAAAGAAACTGTACCAACGTTCGCTTTGAGGTAAAGTTGGGGAAAAAAAAAATGAGAGCCGTTGAACACTTTTGGTCGTGCGAAAGAGGAAAGAAGATCGTACTTTTGGGGACTTGATAGCGAGGGGAGAGAGAGAAACAGTCTTTGCTGGACGCCAAGTGGGAATTGCTGGCTCTCTAACAAAAGAAAAACGAGCATCCCACTCGAATGGGGAAGAACATTTCTTCAGTCTTAACGAATTGCGTTAAGAGCCTTACCAAGCCAGAAAAAAGTATAGTTCGAAAGCAGATTGTACGAGGGGGTGGGAAAAGAGGTTACTTTTGACTATCCTCAGGGGGGCATTCAAACGCCCATTAGAAGGAAAGAAGGACCAAGAAAAAGTGAGGGAGAGGAAGGGGGATCGGTATGAGCCAAAAATATATTAAAAAAAAACACTCCTGGGCTTCCCTGGGGGGGGGGGGGCTAATCCACAGTCTGCAAAAAAGGAAAACGGGGAAAAAACGCTTCGACGAGTAGGAAGGTCCTTTCCATTGAACAACAACAAAAAGAATGAAGAAAGACATTATTGTTCGCCACAAGGGCGTTCGAAAGAGAAGGGTGGACTTTAAGGCTTCAAGATAAGGACAGGGGAAACCTCCCTCGAAGAAAAGGGGTTTTCCTGCTGCTTGCGACCAAAAGGAAGTGGTATTCCTTTTTCACCAAAAGGGGACCCCTTTGTTCGAGGTACACAGGAATTCCAATTGGGAAAAATTTCCTTAAAGAAGGGGAAAAAGAGGTCTAATTTAACCGCTTCTTGGGGTAAGGGGTGGGAATACTACCCTTGTCACGTGGGCAAAGGGAAGAAAGGGAGGCCGTTTTATTTTTGGCATGAAAAAAGGAAAGGGGGAAGAAGACCGTCTTCCGGAGGATACCACTCAAGGAGGGGGGGGTCTGTTTCATTAGCGGGTAATTTTCTGGGGAACGGGCTACCCTAGGAAAAGGGAAAAGAGGCGCCTGGGGGAGCCAACTGTATGACCTTTAAAAAGGGTGGGAATGCTATGTTCTTGATTACTATGACCCCAACGAAGGGGAAACAAAGAAAAAGAAGGGGGGGCTTTACGAGTGGGTGGAGAAAGGGGGGGCACACGGGCGTAAAACTGGCCGAGAGAGAGCTCAAAAAAGAAGAAAAGAAGGAGAGCAAAAAGGGTTACTCCGTTACCCAACATATCCTCAGTTCTCAAGAAAGGGGGGGAAAAGGGTCTTTTGGATTGGGACGTGGGGGATAGAAAAGCAGGGAAAGGGAGGGGAAAGCCAGCCAAACCACAAGGGGAAGGTGTCATCAGGTCCAGAAGCTAGAAGGGGGGGGTCTCACTGTTTGTACGGAAAACTCTCTTGCCAAAAAGCTTGCAGGAAAGATAACTATCAGGTGGGAGAAAGAAAAGAAGGCAAAGGAACGAATATCAACCTGGGGGGGGGAAGAAGGAAAATTAATTGATATAATCCAGTGGGGGGGGGAAAGGGGACAACTTGCCATTTTCGTAAAGGGGCGAGAAAGAAGAAAGACAAAATGTATAGGAACCAAAAGAAGGGAAAAGCCAGTCGGTTTCAACTTGATTGGGAAACCTATCATCAGGTGTACAACGGAAAGGGGGGGAAGTTTTGGTGGGAAACATAAAAGGGGAGGAAACGTTCCCTCCTGTCTTGAAGGAAACACGGAAACAGGCATGAAAAGATGTCCCAAAAGGGAATTGGAAAGGGCATACATTCACATTCACTTTACCTAAGGGAAGGACGGGGGGAAGGGTTCGCCCACTACTGATAGGGGCGATGGAAAATTGTGCAAAGGGGAGGGGTTGCTTTACGGACTCAAATGGAAAAGGGTTTCCAAGTTCCCTCTGGGGAAGTGGGAAGGAGGCGCAAAAAAAGGGAAGGGGGGGTTGCATGGGGAAAAAAAAGTAGGGCCAAGAGGGGGGCGGACTAAAGTGGGGAACGATCGGGGGGGACCTTCGATCGACGGGGGGGCTGGGACTGAGGGGGAAAGGGGGGGAAGGAAGTAAAATTCACCCACCCAGAAACCAAAAAGGCGAATTCTTACTGTGTGTGGGGGGGAAGGTAGTAACGCAAGAATAAGGTACGACTAAAAAAGGGGAAAACTGTATCCGAGTGAGGCAGAAAAAAAAAAAAAAAAACACAAAGGGTGGCGTGTAGCAGGTTTCATCGAGCGGAACTTGTTGCGAAAGCAATACGTGAAGAGAGAAGGGAGTTATATTCCCAAAGTAGAAAGGGAATCAGAAAGAACGACCCAAAAGTGCGAGGAACACTAGAGAGCTGAAAAAAAAGCTAACTGTTTGTACAATCTTGTAGAGGGGAGGGCGCGGTTTGCCGGTTGAGAGGGCTGGGGTAGCCGATCGTAATCCTCGGGCGATAGACGGCAAAGGGGGGGTGGAAAAAGAGGGAACAATTTTCTCAAAGAAAAATCCTTCTGTTGACGCAAGGTGAGGGAGAGCGGACTCATCGTCTTCCCCTGAAAAAGAAGAAAAAGAGGAACCTCATAGGGTGGAATGGGGGGGAGTTGGAATTGCTTAACGAACAAGATTTTTGGAGAGGAATGGGGACACATTTATTCTCGTCGTCTGGGTATTGGAGGGGAAAAAAAAAGTCGAGCCCGCGGACTCACAAACAGGGAAACCGCAACCGAGGTCAACCGTCAAAAGAATAAAGGCACCTACCCATGAATCACGCACATTAGGACTACCCGGCGCTCTTGTTTTTCTTGAGGGGGGGGGGGGGGGAGGCAAATGGGCTGCGACTACCTGGGTGGAGGTCCAAAAAGAGGATCCACCTCAAGTTGTGAGGAAAAAAAGCCACGTCCTTCGCTCAAGTCGCAAAGGAAGACAAACCTTTCAGGAAGTAGGTAAAAACCCGCCCTACGCCTAATCAGATGGGCAGAAAGAAGGGAAGAGTTGTGCGTATGGCTTGCAAAAAAGGGGGGTACAGAAAAAGGGGCCGGAACGTCCGGTGTTTCTCAAGGAGGGTGGAGTCCTCACCTACGTCATTAGAGGAAAGGATTATAGTCCGCGTTCACACTCGGCCTGCCCACGGGAAAAAAAGAAGTCGAACCAGCCCTAATAAGGGACTCTCCTCCGCATCTCAAAAGGAAAAAAACCATCCGAAGGATCTGGAGGAGGGAAGAAAAAAACCATCCGAGAAGAAGGAAAAAGAAAACGGAAATTGCGTTGCGAGTTGAGACAGATGATAAACTGGATCTCTCTCACAAAGGGGAAGGGGGGAGGATTTCCCGTTTATCACTTGAGCACACGGAGAGAGGGGGCCACTTAAAGAATAAGGGAAAGTGGGCAGGAAGAATAGTGAGACTCGGGAAGATTCTACAGGAGGAGTCTGGTGGGAAAGAGGGGAGGATTCGTCGGCAGTCGCCAATGGGGAGGTTTGCCTTCACTGTTCGTTGAGGGGGGGGAAGGAAAGGGAGATTTTTCACGGCGTACAAAGGGAAAATGAGAGGGAGGGGGGAAAAATTACTTCGGTGAGGGAAAAAAGAGGGGAAGGGTCCAATCCCGTATTTTGGAAAGAAAAAATGTTCCATCCATACTCCCACTACCGGAAAGGGAAAAGGGAAAATCTTTAATTCGGAAAAGAGGGAGGGTGTTGTCTTTCTGTAAAAGGAAAAAGGGGGGTGTCGGACCAATTGAAGAGGGGACGAATAGAGCAATGTTCCACAACCGGGGAAAAAAGAAATACATTCCGCAGGCACAGAAAAAATAAAATCAGCATTATAGCGCAGGGAAGGGGAAAAAGCAAAAAGAAAGGAAAGAAAAAGACCGAGCGAAGGGGTTAAAGGAGTTCTCAATGGGTAGGGTGAAGAAAGGGCCTTTTTTCCTGTGCCTCGGGCACCTACCCTTTTCTGAAAGAGGGAGGAAGGGTTTGATGTAATGCTCGAAGGGAGGGGAAAAAAAGACTACAAAGACGATCAAATCTTTGGGAAAAAAAAGGGGGAAAGGGAAGAAATTCGAGGATTAAACAGAATAAATTTCGGGAAATCTAAGCCTGACTTGATGTTCAGTAACGAAAATGGAAAAGGAGAGAAAAGGGAGATCACAGAAACGGAGGGTTGGAACCCTAAGGAACTTTATCGGCGGGGGGGGATCTTTTCACCAAAAATGGGAGAAAGGGCTTCCCGAGAGCTAAAAAAAGCAGAAGAAATAGGCCAACTCCAAAGAGAGAAGAAAACATTTCGCTTTTCGAAAGAGGGAAAAAGATTCTCCCTTGACAGATTAATGGGTTTGGGGGGGGGGGGGTCGTGCTGCTGGCCAGAGAAGAAGAGGGGGGGGGGAAAGATAGCTAGTATATAGAAGAAACGGAGGGTGTTAAATCCTGGCTTCGATCGAAGGGAAAAGATTTACGAACGAAAAGGCCGAGAAAAGAAAGGAGAAATGGGGACCTATTCTATGCTTGCAGGGGAGAAGGAAAGATGAAAGAAGTAAAAAACAAAAGTTATACAGGTCCTGGTTGAAAAAGAGGGAGATTGAATTGAATATCCTCCCCGACAAAAAAAAGCAAAGAGGATCGATCGCAGGAAAGGGAGATCCATACTGAACGTCAAGAGGGAAAGGCATCTACCCCCATGAACAAAGGGATCCCTTTTTTGCGAAGAAAAAAGAAGGACAGAACAGAGACCTTGTAAACAAGCAGGAAGAGAAAGAAGTCAAGAAAAGAGCCGGTATTGAAAAATCGGTCCTCGCCCTATTCTTGGCATCATAAAGGCATTTCCAGAGAGGCAGAGGGAGAGGGGGTGACGTTAGCTTTAAAAAGAAAAGGGGGGGAAACCCGCACTATAAAAAAGATTGGAAAGGGGGGACAGATGCAATTCACATTCTGTCAACGGGAGGGGGAGTGTTCCACCAACGGAAACAAGAATGCGAGGTACACCTTATATCGTGTTCAAATGGGAAAAAGGGACAAAAGGGGGAACAGTAACGTCCGGGGGGGGGGGGGAACAAGGGACGGCTCAATATATGCTCGGCCATTTACGAGGGAAAAAGGACACCCTTTCTGATATCCCATTAATTTTGGGGGAGGGTGTGCAGTCGTTCAACATTCAAAAAAGGGGGAAGAAAGGAAAAGGAAAGACGCACTGCCGGAGAAACCAAAGGGGAAGGAGGGGTACTGCTTCGTGTGGGGAAAAAAAACTTTTACCACTATCACAATCTGTGGGAGAAAACTGTAGGAACATTAAAACATTGGTAAGGTCGCGGGGGGGAGGGAAAAGGCAGGGGCATGGGTCGTGATAACGGGAAAAAAATATGTGGCTTACTGGAGAACTGATGTATAGAAGAAAACACG
>Ga0179593_1359079_pt1 | contig 14411 bp, 8 predicted proteins | sample CZODoug2_1_08_16_FD_185931 | JGI IMG/M metagenome (GOLD analysis project Ga0179593, IMG submission 185931) | Vadose zone soil fungal communities from Angelo Coast Range Reserve, California, USA - CZODoug2_1_08_16fungal (PacBio error correction) | ecosystem: Environmental > Terrestrial > Soil >...
GCCACTAAGAAAGAAAGAGAACCGGATCGCGACCGTAACAAAAGAGAAAGGACGAAAGAAAGCGGGTCCTCGCTGGCTGGGAAGAAACCACGCGTAAATCTCTTCACGCATGGCACCAGCGTTCAACTCCAGCTCGAATAGTTGCAGCGCGGAACCCACAACCAGCGGGGAGAGGCAACACGGAGGGGGGGCCGCGGCGTGGTGATCAACTCACCGCAAAGAAACCGGAGTCCTACATCATATATCAAGCCGACGTGAAAGCCTCGAGAAGAATGTGATCATACTCAGCCCAATAGGAGGTCGGAAGAGACCGGAAAAAAAGGACAAATAGGTCGGAAGCTGGGCTCAAAAAGCAAGGGAGAAAAACTACGTGCGGCTGGGACGCCTCAGAAGGATGTCGGAATCATTGAAATGTTCGTACGAACTCTGCTGCAGATACACATCTGTCATGGCATGCAAAAAAAAACACTGGGGGAAGGAAAAGAATCATCGATGTCTAACAACTCGATATCGCGAAACCCACGAGCGCCCGAATAGCCCATTGCCCACTCTCGTAAAATCTGAAATTAGTGGGAAGGGGAGAACTCATCTCTCAAGTTTGTTGGTCAAAAACGGAGGGAAAGAGAAGAAGGTCCCCACTAACAAAGAAATTTTCTAAAACGCGTGCGGTAGCCATTCTGGGAACAGTCGGGGTTCAGAAGGAGGGGGGTCAAAACGGGGACACATACCGCTGCGACGAAGCCGCCAGACCGGATGGCATCGCCCGCCTGATCTCCGCAGTGGAGAGGAAAAGGGCCGTCAGAACTTCGGGTCAGGGGCACACCGGAGGAAGGAATTATCCAACAATGTAGGAGCAAGCCAGGGGGGGGCGCCTGCGACCAATTTTGTAATTTTGAGGCGCAAAAGAGGTGAGCCTCCAGAGAAGAGATGCAAATGCGTCCTGAAAGAAGCCAGGAACGAAGCGCGGGGGGTGGGGCAACCGGTCTGTTACAGGAATAGAAGGGGATTTAGTGACCGAGCGTTAGGGGGGAGTGGGTCACCGCGCCCTCGCCGGGATCGGGGGACCTAGGCAGGGGGGGATGACGCATGAAATCGGGGGAGTGGGCCGGGAAGGTGAAGGGAAAGCTCAGGGGGCCGATGTTTGGAAAAAAGAAAGGGAGGATTCGGCCAGCGGGAGGATTCGTAGCTCTTTCTTGTGATCGATCATGAAGGTGTCGATCCTGTCGTTTGCAAGGAAGGCGCAAAAGTGAACGTCAAAGCCCCTTGCGAAGTTCGAAGACGGATCATGATAGACCCGAGACCGGAGGTGCAGTACGCGGTTTGTTCGGGGGAGAAGTAGGAGACCACGAAGAAAAAGTGACAGCGTCGATCCAACTCGACTCAATCAATGAACGAGGGTTGGTATGGCCGGGTTTGGGCGAAATCCTATTTAAATCAGGGAAGAAAGTGGGAGTAAGGACAAAAGAAAACTCGTCGTTTGGAGGCATCGGTCAGCGTCATATGTCAGGGGTAAGAAAGAAAAAATCCGGACCTTCCACGTGAACAACTGAGGTTCGGAGGATGATAGAAGAAGCGAAGGGTAGTGGGGGTGTACGAAGAGGGTAGAGCCGGCGCTGAAAAGGACCGCACCAGCTTCTGAGTAGACCACCCACTCAGGTCTGGCAAAGGCGCTGAGAGAGTCGAGGGCTTAGCGGATCATCTAGAGGGGTCCCGTAACTCGAGGAACGTCAAAGCATTGGTGGGCAGCGAGTAGACGGCCCATCAACAATGGAGGGAACAAGAGAGGGGCCAACGTACCGGAATAAAGCCGCGGGCGGAACGAACACCAGCATGGGAAGAGGGGTCCGCAGAAATCATGGACGTGGGATTGAGGATCGAAACAAATTGAAAAGGGAGGCTGAACGTCAAATGGCGGAAGACAAGGGGGGAGGGGGCAATCGGACATCGTGGAGAACCCGACAAAAAAATCGCGCGGTTGGTTTGGGGGGTAACAAAGAATCGGCGATAACAAGGAAGCGGAAAAAAAGAAGGAATTTTGGAAAAAAGGGAAAAAGTGCCTACGGACAGGAAGGCTCGGCCAACTGGGACACGTGGGGGCGGTGCGGCAGCGGGGGGAGCGAGGCAAAAAAGGTATGGGTGGAAGGACTATCGCGCGACATGCCACCTAGCGAAAAGGGGGGCGAGCTAAGAGGAAGAAAGACTCATCGGGTCTTACTGGGACCATGGGCGCTTCTCACGCAGCCCTTGTTGCGATTCAGCAAATCCACAACTTAGGGGCAAACGGGAAGGCTGTTACTCCGGAGCTTCCTTTAAGAGATGAAGAGGTCCGCGAGGGAACCAGAGGAAGGTCTCCGACGCTAAAGCACCACGTGTAACGCTCGTCGTTTTTACCCATCACAAAAGTGGAAGATGGACAACAGAAAACGGATAAGGGGTCGTAAACCACGCTCGGAAGGGGAAGAAGACGTTGCGAACTCTCACGGCAGTTGGTCCCATCGATTAGGGGAAAAATCTTGAAACAAATCAACCGCGGGTGGGCGGAATACTCGTGTGAAAACATCCAGCGGGGACGCAAGGGAGGAGTACGGAGAATAGGCGAGACTTACCTTTAAAGGAAAAAAAGAGAGGGGGAGCGACTTGGACGGTACTTGAGCCCTGGGCTAAGCGGATATCAAAAAAATAGGGATGTGAGTGGAACTAGGAGAACCACCTCCACCGAGACTGTCGATCAAGCCGTAAGCCATAGCAAGACTGGGGAAAACGAGAAAAAAAAATCTGTGAGGCAACGGCCAGCATCCTTCTGAGAGCATCACAGATCAATTCTGAAGGCTAGGATGAATCGCGGACAAATAACAGTCGCCTCATTGGACACGCGGGGAAGAGAAAAGAAGAAACGTACATACTTAGTTAATAGGCGAGTAAAAAGAACGCACAGATAGCGAAGCTAACAAAAAAAGTAGGAGGAGGCCCAGAGGAGTAGGATGAGTACTTCATCTTAAACCGGGGCATCAATGCCGAATGCGGGTTAAGGGGGTCCTGACTGAAAACGGCGGCGAACTGTGACTTTCCCCCAGAAGATGAGAAAATCACAGAGGAGCAGAAAAAAATAAAATTGTCTCGTAGGCTACGCGATCTTCGGGAAAGGCCAGCAAAAGGCGAATGGCTCATGATCGGAATTGCTTCGGGTCCACGAGAAGGAGGGGTCAGGCTGAGGAAGAATATAGAAAAAGTGAATAGAATCGGGAGAGCATAACCAGGGCGAATTAAAGAATGGCGAAAATGACAGACACCTCGTCTGTGTTGGTAGGGAAATGTTGGGGGAAGTCTCAAAAGAGAGGAGGGGTAAAAAGACCAGCATCCAATTGAAGGGAAAAGTCTTTAGGGGGCGGCGGATGACCACCGCCAGTTGGAGACCTTGTGAAGCCTATGCTGCCGAATGCTGGTATCACCGTGACTGGGGGCAACGAGCCACATCTTCGCGAAAAACCCTGCGAGGAGGCCGACAGGGAAAGTATCCATCTATGTGTTAAGGAAAAGTGGAGGGCGAACACGGATGATCTATCTAGACATCTTACACGCCGCGCAAGCAGAACAAGAACAACGCCGAAGTAAAGCAGGGGATGGCGGTGCAAGTCATTTGGGGGGGGAATTTAGCGGAGAAAAAAAATTTCTTCGCAGAGGAAGGAAGGGCACTTCAAATATGTTGCGGAGAGCTCTTCCTCACTGGCAGACGCGGAAAAGCGCGCTGAGACTGCAAACCAGACGGTGAAGACTAAAACACTGCACGCAAAAGAATTCCAACAATTTTTTCGAAGACGAAAGGGATGGTCAGAAAGAAAAGAAGAAATGCTGAAAAGCGCCACAATTCGCAACGTCCTATCGCAGCTTGACGTCCAAGACAAGCCAGATCTACGTTCTCCTGGTTGTGACGAGGGGTGAAAGGAAAGTGACGATTCCCGCAGGTCACAAGCCTGGGGCGAACAAAAGGGGCAAAACGTGCTACGCTGTTCTCAGAAGATGAACGGCAGCACAATTAAAATATCGGGAGACCTCGATGAAAACGAGATTGGTGGAAACTTAAAACCGAGGGGAGTAAGACCGTACCGTGGAGATGTGAAGACGGGGGATGGAGGATAACGAGATCCGGGAAGAGGTTCTGAGGCGAAAAAGCCCAAACCCCGATAAAAAGGAGCCGGGGGGAGCGTAGCCGAGGAAGGCCGCGCCGCTGCAAGACCGATTTTGTTTTGGAGAAGGAAGAAACGTGAGGAAAGATTAAGCTCGCCGAATACTGGACTAACACCAGGTCGCGAATACTCCAAAGAAAGGCAGATCCAAAGGACGGGAACCATAAGTCAAGTAAAGGAGGACAGGCGATGGGACCCCTACTAGAACGGAAAAAGAGCAAGATTCATTAGTCTCTTCGAGATCCAGGCACAGCCTGCGCCAAACAAAGGATTGTCATCAAACGCATTAAGCCAAACGCAAGCGAAAAAAAGAACGGAAAATTGACGATACAGGGAAGAAACGACCAAAGGAGAACCAACAAAACCGAGTCATAAAAAGTAAATCTCAGTCTTGAGGAGCCGGGAGGTAGCAATTGCATGAACAGCCTAGACACCCGAAAACAAACTGGGGCACACTCATAGAAATTCACAACAGAGAAAGGGAAAAGCCATGACGATAGAGAGAATCGTTCTTGGAATGCGGATAGAACAATCAATAGGCAGCACAGGGAAAAATCTTGAACGCACGCCGCTGTACCTATTTAATCCGAGGGAAAACAAAAATCTGCTAATTATAGGAGAGGTCTGGCAGACAAAAACCGCCGCTGAATCAACATGGGAAAGGCAAAAAAAACGGGGACGGGGGGAAAAACAAACAAAAAAGGGTGTCCTGGGCGCTTTGGAAACGAAGTAAAAGGAGGGAGGGCCGGAAAGTGGTCAGAAAACCGGAACATCGGCCCCGAAAAACAAAGCGTTGGAACGTACAGCGGGGCGCTGCAATGAAAAACCAACATTAAGGGAAAATAAAAAAGGGGAATCGGGAATCTCTGCCGCGACTCTGAGAGAAAAAGAAAACTCTTGAGGAGGAGATAAAACTGTTTCTGCCATACGGGAGGAACATCATATAATGACCAAACCATGCGAACGCAAAACTCGAACCAGGGGAATTATCAGGGCTTGGGAGCCGGGAAGGCATCTCTCTCACACCCAAAGGAAGGAGGAGAGGAGAACTCCCTCACGAAAAAGAAATGGAAAGGACAAGGTTCACGCGCAAAGTATGGGCGCTTCCGAGTGAAGCAACTTAACTGGATTTGGGAAACAAAACGATCTGCGTTTGTTGCCATATGGAAGCTGCTCGCCAATGGCAAGAAAAGGAAATATACCAGCGCACTGACGGGGGGGGGGAAGGGAAAGACTATTTTCAAAAAAATGTAGAAACCGGGGCGAATGTAAGTGCAAGCCGCACGTGGGAATGACAAAGGATGTTGGTCGGCAACCAACAAAGGCGGGACAGATTTTTGAATTTGCGGAAAGAGGAGGTTACTTGCCGCAGCCAGTCTGAGACCGCCTAATCGGGGGGATGGGGAGGTGGGGCACCGTCGGGGCTTATAAGATGTGGAGGACGCGGCAGTTAGGGTGGGGGAAGGTTGGGATAGGCTCCCCGCGACAGAGAGGTTTCCCTCTCATGGGTTTGGGGGACAGGCGCGTCAAAGACGAACCAGTATGTCAGGGAAAGGGGTGCCGAGGGATTACAGGAAAAAATCGTGGGGGAAGAATTGTCCGAGCAGAGGATCGGCGATCGGCCAGTTGAAAGGGGAAGAGCGCGACTGTATCAGAGAGTTCTCCTGATCAGTTACTGGCTAAAAAAGATGTTTAGAGAAACCAAATTGGCGAGTCTCGATAACTAAAGAAGAGCGGAAGGAAAAGGAAAGGTCAGGGGTACGGAGAGGACGAGGGTTGGGGTCCTGTCAAGGTTGGATCTCTCCGCCTCCCAACACGGTAGGAACTCGCGCTCCCGTCGGTTGGCAGGGAGGAGGGGAATATTTGGCGAAAAATACAGGAGGGCGCTTGAGGCTTTTTGAACGTGCAGGAGCAAATCTCGTCGGGCAGCGTAAACTTCTTAACCGGTAACGCGATGAAAGGAATTCAAGGTGAAAAATAAAAAAAATAGGATCTGCGAAGCTCCGCCAGTTGGGGAAAGATCTGACTCGTGGGGTGGGAGGAAAAGAATAGTAGAGCACTGAACTAAGACAGGAGCATCAGATAGGTCTTGGGAAAAGCGGAAAGCTAGCGGAGAAGGAAACGAAAAAAAAGAAGTGGACGCCTAGAAACGACGGCCATCCTTTTTAAGCGAAAGGAGAGGAAAGAAATAGACAAGGAGAGAAAAAAAGGCGCACTACACCAGCGCGTTGATCTATGGAGAAAAAAGGGAAAAATAAAAGGTGAAGTGGGTGGGGAAATCTCGACTAAGCACAGTTTCCGGAAGGACTTCGGCCAAAAACAGTCTTGGACGGCGTCAAATCGTCATCGGGGTCGAAAAGTCCGCCGCAAAAAAGACCGTAAATCTGGGTGAATAGGGAGATCGGGCGAAAAAATGATAGTACACGTGAAGACATGGGGGTAAAGCCTGAAAGGGCCATTGATGCCCTAGACAAGAGACATTCCTGGCGCGTCGCCCGAGATGAGGGGCCTGTTGCGGCAGCTGTGGGAGGCGAGTCCAAAAGTAGGTAGGAAGAAGGAGAGAGCTGCTACGCCAGAAAGAACCCAACAGAGCGCTCGATGGCAGACATCATTACAACGGGGTTGATGACAGTCCTCTTCTGCGAAAAGAGCAAAAGCTTGTTGAGTAATATTCACGAAAACCCTTGAGGGGAAAAAGCAAGTATGCTGGTGAACCACAAGAAGAAAGAGGGCGTTTGAGTGGATAGTAAGGCTTAAGAGCTGAGGGAGAGGGAAAGCGGTGCGACTCCAGAGCTTCGCTCCAATCACGTCCTCCAAATTGGGGGGGGAACCAAGGGAGAAGTGACTATGTCGGGGGAAACGCGAGAGGTGGGGCTTCTAAAGGCACATGATCGTCTCCAGGTTTTTTCCCACAAGGAGAAAAGAACAACGGCAAAAAAAAAAGGTGCTGGGGCATCTTCTGCAACCGGCTAGGGGGGGGGGGCGAACATCCAGTATTCTTCAGCGGGATGTAGTAACGACTAATCGGCGGAGGAAAAACAAACAATTGAAAACAAGCGACAAAGACACAAGGGAAAAGGCGTTCCTTTAAACTGAGCAGCGACGATGAGATTCAGACTGTCGAGAGACTGGACAAACTCGCTTGTCGAAAGAAAACAAAGCCGATAACTGAGAAAAGGGAAAGGGGAAAGGCAAAAAAAACGCAAAACTAGTACCTAATCGCAACAATGGTATCGGAATGCCTCACGGTGGATATAGCTCTGGGTCGAAAGCGCGTTGGAGGAAATAACCGCACAGCACAAAACGGGCCAAGGACGGTTACAAATTGCTGCGAACGCAGCCGCATACGAAGAAAACACACAACGTGAGAGGGAAGAGTAGATGGCTACCAGGCGGAAAGGGAAAAGGGAAATCGGAAAAGAGCAATGACAGCATGCTTTAGTGTGAAAGGGGGGGCCTGCGGAGAATGGAAGAAGGGGAGAATAAATCCTTAATCGAAGAAATAACTTGTGATCAAACAAAACGGAGGAAACTGCGGGCAGTGGAAAGCACGAAAGGGTTAAAAAAAGGGATAAAAGTAAAGGAGATGGGGGAGGGAGTCCGAACGAGGAATAGGGTAAGCCAAAACATCAGGGCATTGAAAGCAGGATCATCCAAAATACAAAAAAAAGAACGAATGGGGAAGTCTCATGACACTCTAGGGAAAAGGGGTGGTAAGGTGGAAGGAAACTGAGACGTCGTGACAGAACCTTGCAGACAAGCATGGAGGGTTAAACTGCAATCGAAAACGATGGGAAAAAAAAGTTAGCCGAGGAACCGGCACGTACTGGATCAAAAGTCGGTGCCTAAGAGGGGGGGAACCACGCTGAAAAACATGAGACGAGATGGGGGGGAAAATAAATGCGCTGAGGGGGATACAAATTGGGGCAAGCAGTACCCGGGTCAAAAAAGAAGATCTCGAAGAGAAGAACGCTCGCCGAGAAACAGCCGCGCAAGAAGCCCATTGCCCGGAAGGGAAAAAGGAAGGAGCAAACGGCCTAGCGGTGAAAGTCAAGGTTGGTAGTTTCCTTCGCAAAAAGAGGCGGGCGATGCTGGGAGGACACGCGCAATGAGGAGGTCCATCAAAGTGAATTCGCAAAAAGGGACCGAGAGGAGAGAGAAGCACCCGCGGTGAATCGGTAACAAAAAGGGAAACCCCAGGCCATGGGGGACCACTCCACGGATGACTCGCTAAGACGCGAAATGAGGCCAAACGCTAATCGATCATCTTCCCGTCAAGAGAGAAGGGAGCACTAAAAAAAAGCCGAGATCTTGTATTACTGGGGCAGGGCGGCTGGTCAACCTGGAACGTGCCTCCTAACAAGGCTTGGAAAATAATCAAACGCTTGTCCAAAAGAGCCGGAGATTACTCAAGACCAAGAAAAGAAACTATCGCCGCGAGAAATATATAGATGTACAAGGGGGGGAAGTTTCTTGAGACTGATGGAGGGACAATGTTGAAAAGGGAGTGGTTGAAAGCTGCCACAAAATGGACGCCTCGCGTTCTTCGCGAACAAAAAGAGAGAAGGCCCGACACTTGAGAAAGGAATAGACCGAGTAGACGGTGTTGGTATTGGCCAAAACTTTCTGAGGAAACCGCAGAAATTATCGCAAGTAACACCCACCCGTCGCTATTCCAATGAGCCCGAAAAAAATGGGTGGTGGAGTTTTTTTCCAAAAGCCAGAAGAAGCTGGAACGGTTCGTGAGAGAAAGGGGGAGGGGAAAGGAACGGTATAATGCCCAAAGGCGAGCTCATGAGAAAACACGTTTCAAGGGCTAGACCGCTCCGACACTACGTGTGAGCCAACATCGAGACGGGGAAAATCGCTCTTTCGCGCGAGTGTGGATACCGTGACTTCCAGGGCGAAGAACCTAAATGCCTGCGTCAGAACGAGCGCTAATGCGTCACTCGCGATAAACTAATCGAGACCGGAAAAGGTTAATAAAAACAGGGCCGAGAGCCCGCTACAGAAGATAAAAAGATGAAAGAAAAACTGACGGACGACCAGCCCAGTGACGCTCGCGAACTCGCGGCTTTCGGGAAAACCCTACTGCAAAGAAATAGGCCAAGAGGGGGGGACCGTCCAATCCTTCCCTCAGCCTCTGTCAAAGTGAAAGAGTAAAAAAACGATAAGCAAGAAGGCAAACCGGGGCGCTAGCGGTGGCCAACCTCAACACACAAACGCAAGGCACGGAGACTCCAAGGACCCGCGGAAAAGGAGGTGCAACAAAGACGAGGGCTTTGCCTGGGAGATGTGTCAAGAAAAGGACAAGAAAGAGCGCGTTTGCGGGGCCTAGGGGAAAAAGGGAGGGGTACTAGAAACAGAGTCAAACCCAACAGAGATGGAGATAGATGGGCGGGGACTGGAAAGAATGAGCATTCGGGCGAGCTTTTAAAAGAGTCATTCGGACCGGACCTCTTCTCGCCCGAGCTCAAATAAGAGAGGGCTCAAAAGTATTGTAAAGCATTCACAAGCGGGTATTGGAAAAATAGAAAGGGTGGAAACAAACGAGGCCTGAACCCCCTCGAAGCGAAAAATCTAGAACGAAGAAGAAGAATGATTGTGAAGGGGAACCGGTAATGGCTAGATACTAAAAAAAAAAGGAAGGAGTGAACAGAAGATGCAAGGAGAAGGATGCAAAACCAGAGGACACGAGCGGACTGGGCGCTTGTAGGGGGTTCAAACACGGCGTCTGTTGGGGGGGAAGCGGTCTTCAGAATTTCGCCATAAAAGCGGGGAGGGGACGCCAGAAAGATCGAGATCGCAAGGTCTCCTGACGGGTGGAGAGGGGAGAAAAAGGCCGTCACTGACTAGTTCAAAGGGAAGGGCAGAAAACGATGTCTGCGAGTGCAAGCCCAAGGTGGTTCTCAACGAACAACGCGGATGTTGGTAAATTGACCAAGCGGACGACAGTTTGGGGGGAAGGTGGGAAAAGCCGTCGTGGAAAAAAACGGAACTGAATCGCCAAGAACTAAATACTGGGGGTGTCAAAGTCAAGTACGCGTGAGTATGGAAATGTTACCCTCTTCGTGTAGTTGGGTGAGGGGATCACAACTAAAGGAAGGATCGGTTTGCCAAACTAGGTGGGAGCTGACGACAGCGGAAGGGTACGCTAAGAATTGCGGGGACCAGGAATTGTTGAGAAAACGGGTCTCTACTTCCTAAAAAGAGGATAGAGGGAATCAAATGGGATGGAATCTAAAGTAGCAGGAGGGGGGGTAACGCTGGAAGAGCTTCTCGCGGTCTTTGGAGGAGGGGAAGCCAGGGGCTGTCTCAGCATGAATTCGGCCCCGGAAAGAAGAGGAATGGGGACTGGAGGGGGTTGGAGATGCGTTAGTGGGAGGTCTCGGCATCAAGACCAGGGAAAGGGGCAAGGCCTAGAAAAAAGCGCGCAAAAAGAAGGAGATGTTCTGGAGAGAAGGTGAAGTTCTAACCAAAAGGGAATGAAAGGACAAAGGAGGAACTGACAGTCCAGAAGCGACTAGTGACCTCGTCGGGGAAATAATCATCGTAATTAGAAGAGGTAAGGGGGCCCTCTAATCCGGAGAAAGGAAAAGAACTGACGAGGGGGCAAGGAGGGGAGATGGACGCACGAGGGAATGAAGAAACGTGAAAAAATAGAAACAGGACTCCGACAGGAGGTCTGGAGGAACACTCAACAAGAATTCTGCGAGAAAGGGAAGGGCTGAGAATAGGCACTGGGGCGAAACCGAATAAACTAGAGGAGCGCCTTGCAAGCGAGGATCTTGCAAACAAAAGCCCTGGGTCTCTAAATCCTTAACGAAAGAGAAAAGAGAGAAACAACCAACGAGCGTGGACGATGAGATAAAAAAACACGAGGGAAGTGGTGGATTCAGAAAAGCAATAAACCAACTTTGAGAGCAAAGGTGCGCCTCATGCGCAACAACAGCTTGGGATCGAGAACTTCAAGAAAAAAAAGGGTCACCGCCTCCGGGGCAACAGGCAACCTTAGACGCGTCTTTGAGGTTGTGGTAGGCAATCGGGATCGGAAACCGTGCAAGATAGAGGAGGTGTAAACATAAGGTTGCGGCATCGCGCGTCGGGGCGGGAAAATTCCTGGGCGGCGTCTAACGAACTTGTGGAAAAGTGAAGGGTGAGGGATGTTGGAGGCGAGGAAAACAGGGTGTGAATTGACCTACGGACAGAGCCGAGCGCAAACAACCGTTTGGCAGAGCGAATGGCACGAAGTTCGGAGCGGAATTGAAACTCATTGTCCTGAGACACCATAAGCCCCGTGGTGGAAGAGAGGGACTAAAGATTGCACCGAACGTCGTTTAACTCAAGGCAGCTGAGGAAAGGTTCAGCCTGGCTTTCTTGAAGGACTGGGGACAGCAAGGTGAAGCGTGCCGCTCAAAAGAAGCCGTGGAGAAAAAGAGGAAAAGGCAGCAGTCTCCAGGGACAGGAAAAAAAGACTAGCTAATGGGAGGTACCAGACCTCGCAGAAGGGGCAGCAAAAGCGTAAAGGAAAATGGCTTTTTGCACGACGCGGCAGCTCGAAAAGACAAAGAAGGGGGGTCATCGCTTGCCTCGCTTGTCCGTGAAACAGAAGCGGGACAGAACGGGGTGCGGATGTAAAAACGATCTGCGAGGCGCACGGAAAAAATTGAAGCAACCCGTGTCACCGGAACGCAAGGGAGTCCTGCGGACCCTTGGGGAAATAAGACGATTATATAAAAGAGCAAAGGTCTGAACCTTAAAGACTGAAAAATAGGCTTTAAAAAAAAGTCAAAGAGAATAGACTGATCACTTGTAAATGAAGAGGGAGGGGAAGGCAGCAAAAACGCGTCCTCGTCCGGAAAGAAAAAAGGTATCGCGAGCTCAAAGGGGGTGAAAAGCGGCGGCAAGAATCGACCTGTCCCACTAGGAAACAAAAACGGAGCACCGGTAATGCAGAGGGTCAGCTAAGCCCCAAAAAAAATTAAAAAACATATCCAATAACCTCACCACAACTGGATGAAAAGGGTAAAATATCATATAGGCAGAGTGTATACTTTCAAGAGTGAAAAGAATAGAACGTTGTCTGAGTAAGCAGCACTGGAGATTCCTAGATCGCAAGAAGAGCCTCTACGAAGGCCGGAATGATTGACTCTACTCGGATGTCTTATGGCGTTGCAAAAAAGAACAGCCTTTCGCCAAATGGAAAAGTATCATTCGGGAATGACGCCAGAAGTGTTTCAGGTTCTGTCGACATATCGCCTGTCAAAATATAAAGAGTGTCTAGAAGTAAAGGGGCGCAATACGGTGGAATGATTTCTGAACAAACAGACGGGAAAGGTCGTCAAGGTTGAATAGCACCGCGCGTACATCCGCATCAACGAATGACCGATGGGGTTTGAAAAAAAGAAAAAACAGAAGACCAAACGAAAGGGCACGGGGAAAGAGAGAAGGAAGGATGCTTAACAAAGGGCCGGGACGCGGAACGACGTGTCGCAACAACGCGACCAAGATAGGGGACAGTGCTGATGTCCCTGACGTGAAGACGAAAGACGAGTACGCAGGTCTTTATCGCGTAGACCCTCCTCCTTCTTTCCCATCAAGCAGAAAGAAAGGAGAAAAAAGGACGAGAACCGCCTACGGCGGGACATCTGGGGGGGGGGTGAGGTGGAAAAAGGGATGGCCGCGCGAAGGAGGATTCAGACGACCAGCTGGGATGTCGTAAAGGAGATGAAGGAGAAGGTTCCAAAAAAAACAGCGACGGAGCCATTTCAGCGAAATGAACCAATGCGCCTGAACATCTGACCGACCTCATTGGACCCAAGGAAAAGAAAGCCGTCCCTTGACAGACTAAGAGAGCACGATGAAGGAAATGTCGAGACACCTCGTCAAAGGGTTCAATGAAAGTCCAACCGATTTGCCTACACACAACAAGCCTCGACTACAGTCGGAGGGGTCTGCGGAACACTATTACAGGGAAGGAAGGACACGCGGAGGGGGCCATGAAATCAACGAAAAACTGGGAAGCTAAAACATACATCCAACAGGAAAAGTATAGAACACGGGAGCAAGATCCCTAGAGGAAGTGGGGCGCGACTGTTCTCATGCCTTGAGGTACTTTCAGGCTCCTGTGTAAGAAGGGTGGTTGCAGAGAAAGCGAAATCTGCAAGGCGGGAATCAATCACTAGTGAGTAAAAAAAAGTCAAAATCGGAGAGAAGAAGCAGTCAAAACCAGTCGAAGCCGCGAGCAAGACAATGGTCAAAAAATTTAAACATGCCCCGGCACGAACTAAGGGGGCGCTAAAACCACACCGCGGAGGAGCGACAGAGCCACCGAAGGACCTCTTAAAGTTTCAACTGGAGGTGACGTATCGCGGAACCACCGTAGAAGGAACGGAAAAACATTCGCTCGACACTTACAAAGTCCCAAGGTTATCCGCATCAAAAAAAGAACGGGTTGGACCAAATAGCGACGAAGAACATCTCTTTCTCAGATGGAGAGAGTGAGAAACGTCAAAACGCCACCTCAAAAGCAAAACTAAAAAACGAGGGCCTTCCATTAATCATCTGCTGCTGTGCCTGATACGTCTCAGAAAGGAGCAAGTTCAGACCCGACGGGGAGAACCGCTCAGAACGAATACGAAGGAACGGGAAGAAAAAAAAAAAACCCAAAAACACAAAAAAACGTCGCGACCGGGGGTTCAAACCACCATCCTTTACTCATCTCGTCCCAGGGGGAGGTAGCAGCCACTATTAATGAAGGTCAATATCTCCGAGGGGAAAAGAAAAGAATGAAAAAAGGGCAAGAGGGAAATCAGCCTCAGGAACCACCCCGTATCGTGCAAAAACGATCTTCGCTGCTCGGAAAACCTCCCCAAACTAACCTCGGACACATGCTGAAAGACTTTTAAACAATCACCGCGAGGCGGGCGCGCAGTTTAAAAGAAAAAGCAAAAGGCTGGCCACCGCAGTAGAAAAACCTGCCACAGCCGGCCCAACACAGAGTTGGGAGGGAAGTGCTGCTTGAAGACGTTGATGACAGGGGCTCGTCAGAGGAGGAAGAGAAGAAGAAAAGCTTAGATAAGGGCGAGGGAAGATCCACAGATGGTTAAGCAGCGGGGGAAAAACAACGCAGATAGACGCAGACCAAAAGCACTTCTGACAAACTCTACGCCCCAAAGGAGCAGGGTATCTCTTGAAAAGGGATGCGGGGGGGGGGGTCATTAGAAT
>Ga0179593_1389588_pt1 | contig 14411 bp, 10 predicted proteins | sample CZODoug2_1_08_16_FD_185931 | JGI IMG/M metagenome (GOLD analysis project Ga0179593, IMG submission 185931) | Vadose zone soil fungal communities from Angelo Coast Range Reserve, California, USA - CZODoug2_1_08_16fungal (PacBio error correction) | ecosystem: Environmental > Terrestrial > Soil >...
TTGTGTCAGCCGGGAAAGAAATCACAGTAGAGCTGTTTCCTCGTGACCAAAGCCGGGCGGGGCAGCAGGAGCTGATCGAAATGGAGAACCTCAGACGCTTAGGGACCTAGAATACCAGAAAAATCACGGGGACGAGGCGCGGCCTACGGTCAGAGAAGAATGCAAAAAATTCGATAAACAGAACTATGGTCAGAGAGACCAGGGTGGGGCATAGAAAGAGGATCCAGTGAAAAAAAAATTGCACGATTGGCACCTTAACCCCTAACAAGACGGGGGAAACAGGGAGTCGGCGTGTATGCCCGACGGACAGGACTCAGGGTGAAAAAAGCACCCTAACGATGTTGAAAATGGGATAGATGAAAACATTCTAAAAAGGGATAAGGAAGAGAGAAAGGACCGTGAACTCACGTGATCCGCGTTCAAGGACAACCGGCAGCAGAAGTAGGGGGGCGAGCGAAATCATCACCAGCGGAGACACTTTTAAAAATGGGACGTGGGGGACAACTGGGGGGGGGAAATGAGCAAGAAACATTGACAAAGAGGGGGGGGCAATGGGTGTGTTCAACAAACAAATGGGCGGTAAGAGGGATGAAAGTCATCCCATCAGAACTTAAAAAAACAGACTTTTGGGCGGAGAGCAAGGTAGGAAAAATAGAGGGAGGTCAAGTGAAAGGGGATAAAAAAAAAGGGTCCGACGATATCGACCAATTTTCCAAAACTGGTTAAAGGACGTGTGGTAAGAAACCCGTGCGCCGGCAGTTCGGAAATGAGGAAGAGTTCTCTAGAAAAAAAAAAGAGCATGCGCAAACAGAGGGAAGGCAGAAGAAGGACAAGGGCAGACTGAGACCGGGTGATGAGGTTAATTGCAAATTACGCAGGACTAACGTAAAACAGCTGTGCACGGAATTCCCAGCGGGAACTCTTCTACGAAAATAAAGTAAAGATAACGGGAAAGGAAAAGGGGAATGCCAACGGAAAAGCCGCAATGGTTGGCCTGCAACAGAAGCACATCATGCGGAAGAAAGGAGAAAAACCACTACCACAAAAAGTGGTCCTTGGTACACAAAAGAACGGGGAGGTGAAACGCACGCCGAATGGGAGAAGCTGATTGATGGCCCGCAAGCCTGAAATTAGAAGGGGGTAAAAAAAAAAGGGAGAGATTGAGCAAAGTTGCACCAGAAAAAGATGATCAAAAAGGTCCAGAGGGAAAGGGTACCGAGGGAAGAATGCTGACTCTGAAAAAAATGAGGTAAACCGCAGGAGTTGGGCTTGAAACATGGAACGTCGAAACAAAATAGTTATTACAAAAGTGACGCAGAAACAAAGATAAACTAGGGGAAATTAGCAACGTTCAAGGGTTGGAAAAAGAGGAAGAGCGGGTCTCTACGAGGAAAGGCAAGCCCGGGAGAGGGTCAGCCCAAAATCCAGCGCAATTCTCAAGTTCATGGAGTCGTTAGGATGAAAAACAAACTCATTGGAAAAAAATGAGCCAGAGCTATGTGTAAATTCGGGAGAGGGCAATCGGGGGCGTCGCGCGCAGTTCCATAACGGCAATTTAAAAAACACGAAAAACTCAGCGGGAAAGGTTTAATCTTAAAAGCTCCCAGAATGAGTTGGCAAACACAACGTCAAGATGCGGAACCAGTCAAGAAAGTAACGTGCCCGGTGACTCTTTCCACCGGGGGACGTTGGGGAAAAAGGAAAAAAAACGGGTGAGAACTCTCTGGAAAAGAAAAAAAAAATTCTCAACCAATCGCCGTAGATCTAAAAATGTGGGGGTCAAAAAAGGACGAGCCTCAAAAAGCCAGGTACTGCGAAAAAAAAGAAAGGCGCGCAGGATTGTTTACTACTCTCAACCATGAGGGGGGGAAACCGCGTAAGGATCGAGACGCCTTTATAACAAGGGGCACTGGGAGAAACGGAGGAGCAACTCAAAGGCTAAAGAATCTGGGAGGGGCCAATCCTGAATAAATTGAAATTAACAAAAGGAGAAACTCACTACCCTAAAACAAAAATCACGAGCAACGAAAAAAAATCAAAACCGCCCCCTGGATAGGAGGAAAAAAAAAGCGATTGGGGAGAGGGCTCGTCTCTGACTAAGAAATCGAGAACCCTGAAAGTGACAGGAAAAAGTTCAAGAGAGAGTAGCGATGCAAAAAAGAACTCCAAGAAATATAATTTGACTAAAGGAAGCAAGACAGCGAGATCAAGAAAGAGAAAAAAGCAAAAATTCTTGAGGAATGCAAGTGCGAAAAAAATTCCCGAGAAGAAAACCTTCTTAAGCAAAGGAAGCAGACGATCACTTCCAGGAAACGATAGTGTCTGAAAAAAAACAAGATGATGGGTCGCAACGCTCCACAAGCTCCAACAACAAAAAGAGAGAAGATGGAGGGTGAAAAGGCCGACTGAAAAATGGGACAAAGGATAAGGCAGGGCAGGAGCGGACGCGGGAGGGCGGGCAGGAGGGAAGGGATGTTCTGTCGGAACGATTCGAACTGTCGTCGAACCAGCAGAAACGAAAAAGTAAAAGCGTGTGACAGACTTTCTTGAGGAGTAGGCTGTCGGAGATCGCGAAATACGGAGTCAGGGGGGAGGTGAGGAGACTGAGACCAATCGGCCGGACACATTTTTAACGGGGAAGTAAAGGGAACTTTGTTTCGAGTGAGGGAAAAGAGGCAAAAAGAGCGGAAAAAGCATGTCGAAACAAAAAACTGATTGGGGGGGACGGGAAAGTGTGGTTGTTTGGGGGTAGGAAATGTGAAGGGAACAAAACGGGAGGGTTGTGAAAGATGGAAGGGGTCAGCCATGTGAGCACAGGCTAGAGAGGACGGAAGAGCTAAGATCCGTGTGCCAACAATTTGGGAAGAGACATCAGGAGGGGCCGGGGAAAAATGATACGAATCCCGAAGTGGAGAGTCGTAAACAGACGCGAGCGTGGTGGCCATCCCTTCGGGGGGGGTCGTACAACCAACCGGATAAAAGGGGGTAAAAAACTTTCAAGAGAGCGGAGCAGTCCAGGGTAGCAGAAACGGCGTTCGAAAAGGGTGATAAAAAAACCACCTAAAACAGGCGGCAAGGGAAGGGGAAAAGCGTTACTGTGCGCAGACTATGGGTTCTGCAAAGCGGGACCAAGTTGGCGACAAAACAGAACCGGGACTGGGACGGACTAATAATACGGAAATACATCACTCGAAGGATTAGGGATCTTCAACTTGAAGAAGAGTACATAAAACATACTGGAACCTGGAGAGGACCTATCAAAGAGACACAATCTCATCGCGGAACTAAACGTGGCTAACCAAGTCCACGCAAAGGGGGGAAAGCCAGAAAGCAGACTCCAGTGAAAATAATGGGAGGAAAGGAAAAAGGACTAAAGGGAAAGTCTCTACCGCCCGAAAAAACGTAGAAGACTACTACTCAGGCAATAAAAAAATCGCGGGGGGGGAGCAACTCTGTCTGGCGTCAACAGCGGTAAAATAGGATACTGACCAGGTGGTTGCAAGAAAGAAAGAAGGGGGAGAGTAAGGAAGGGTAACCAGAGGTGAACATACGTGCACAGTTCCACACAACTGCGACGAGTGGTCATTTTCTTTTAAAAAATTGACAAGTCTCAGGAGGGGTCCAGTCGGTTGGAACATCAAGAGAAGTACAGGGAGGCCGGGCTCCGACCAGAGGAAGAGCCCATTGCGGGCGTTAAGGAAGAGAAAAAGGGTCCGTTGGTTTACCCATAAAAGAAGTGTTCTTGGTTTAAAGAGGTCAAGAAATCATTAGTGGGGGGGACGTAGGGGGGGGCAGGCCAAATGTGCGCGTTGCGAGGGATTGCACGCAGGGGGGGGGAAGTCGACGGAAGTGTTCCGGCAAAACGTAGACCCATGCAGCTAAAGCTGCCAACGTTTATACCGCGAGAGGAAATTTGAATCAAATGAAAAGGATCCACAGTGAGGGGAGTTGGACAAGAGAATCTCCTTCGAAAGGAGGACCTTCCTTGGTGAAGGGGGATGAAAAAAACCTTCTGTCAATCCAGATGCCGATGAAGATGTCGAACTCGTCCGGGGAAGAACGGGTGAGAAAAAGACGAAATGAACGGAAGGGGTGATCTCAAATCAAGCAGAGTGTTTTTGTACAGCTGAACGAAGAAACGCGGTCCTCAAAAAAAAATTTGTGAAGGCAAACGATTCCGCCACCGAGGGGGGGGAGTTCGTGATGTGGAGGAACAAAAGCTCCCAAAAGCACGAAAGCAAGGGGGGAGAAAACACCAATAAAAAAGGACAAGGCTCAGGAAAACCAAAAGAGGAGGAAACGGAAAAACTCTATGATCGCGGGTGAAGGAGGAGCTGCGCCAAAAAAAAAAAAAAAAAAAAAAAAAAAAAAAAGAAAAAAAAAAAAAATCCCGGTCTGCTGGGGGGAAGGTCGGCGAATCGCGATCAGGTGATTTTTACAATTTTAGTGATGGGGGTAGAGGGAAGGAGAACCTGTGTGGGAAAGAATGCGCTGAAAGAAGATTAGAAGTTCAACTGCGTGGGTCGGGAGCTTTTTTACTACTCGTTCTTCATCAGTGCAACGCCTATCACTACCCGAAAGGAGGGGGGGAAAATCTTGGGGTCAGGGGTTTAGATCGTAAGAAGACAGATGATACGCAGCTGGGGTGATCGACTGCTTCGCAAGATTCTGCTAAATTTCCGGAAGGATGGGGCGAAAAGATAGAAAATAAGAGGAAGGGAGTTCTCACAAAGAAAAGATCAAAACCACTCAGGCGAAGGAAGGAAGTGGTATGGGTAGCCGGAAGAGATAATTCTGGGTGTCTCAACACAGAGGGAAACAAAAGGCTCTCTCCAACAAAAAAAAAAAGGGGAGAAGAAAATTGGGGAAAGCGGGGAAAGCAACATGTATAAGCGGGGCCCGAACACAACTGAAGAGGTTCGCAGAAGCTCCCGTGTGAAACCTCGAGACAGGTTCGCCTGAGATAGGGAAACCATCCGGAGATGGACGCATGCAGAATCTTAAAACAACAATACCAATGAAGAGGGAGGTCTATAATCCGTGTCTTTCAAATAAGAGAAGACCACCAACAGAAAAGTGCACCGCCCAATTCCAAGCCCAAAAACGTGAATCGTTTAAGGGGAAGAAAAAGGATGGAAAACGAAAGCAGGGGTCAAACTCCCGCTAAAGGTTTGGAACGGGAATGCTTTCAGCGAAGGAGAAACAAGGGATAGGCATGAGGATAAATCAATTCCCCTGAACATCACGTGGAACTAAGGGGGTGAGGAAGAGAAAATCAGCGGTCATGGGCGAAAAAAAAAATCAAAAGAGATCCTGACTTGGACTAAGGTTGGAAGAACGACCTAAGGATGGTTTCAACTGGGCACATCAACATGGAACGTGTTTTAAGGGGGTGGTTCGCCCAATGCGGATCCGTGTGGGGGGGGGGCAGGGTTCAGCTCACCAGAAAAAGTCCCTCCTACGTGGGAGAATGGGAAAAAGGGCAGCAAAACAGGAAGAGGGCTCGGAATGAAAAACCAAAAGAGGGGGAAAAATCAACCAAACTATTATTTCCGTTATCTGGGGGGGGGCGACCAGGGGCGTCCGCTAGGTAGGGGGGGGGAAACATCACGGGAAATCGGGCAGAGGGACAAATGGTGCCCTAAACAAGGCAGGAGAAAAAAAGGGGAAAAAAGGGAAGAATGGCAACTGCAAACTCGTTATAAGGTGAGGTGAAGTTAATTTCACAGTACAGGGACGGGAGTCAAACCTTTTCATCGTTCGGGACAATGCAAGAGGAGGAAAAAAGGCGGACGAAAAGCCGATAATATCTTACACCGGAAGGAAAGGAGGAAACAAAGCAAATGGTTGGACTAAAACCCATAACATCCATAGAGAAGGCTGAAACACCCCGAACAAAAGAGGGGGGAAGGGGGTTACACAAACATCTGCAAAAAAGAAGGTGACGAAACAGGGGAACTCAGATCATCCAAGATGAACAAGCGCAGGAAAAATGCGATGGAGGGTAAACGCCTAATGGGGGAGCACCCAGGTTCAACGCCAGAAAAAAAAGAGGGCGCGTCTCTTCTTGGGAATCATGGGAAAATGAGAAGATGGAAAACGGAGTACCGCGTGCTTATGCAACAAACATGGCCAAGAGCTAACCGGGGGGAGGGGGAAAGCGCAGGGTAAAAAGCCATACGGCATCACCTAATTCAAGAGTAGGGAAGAGTAGGAGCATCTCTTTTCGCGGGGCCAAAAAGAGAAAGGGACAATCCTGGGGGGTCGGGGCATCCGAAAGGAAGGAAAGTTCGTCACGTGGATGCGTCGCGAAAATTTCTTAAAAAACACGCATTTTCGAAAACGAGTCCGGAGGAGGAGGGGGGGGGCCTAAAAAATCGGGAAAAAAACTCTGCTCAGTTCGGAAAATGTGAAGAGCTACAATACTAATAAAGGACTGGAAAGGAAGATTAAAAATCGTCAAGGAAAGTCTTTGGACAATAATGAACTCGCCCTCTCTTGGGGGAAAAAGGGAACGATACCAAAGCAGAACATGGTTCGTTGTTCCAACAACTTGTTCGGGGAAAATCGAGTAAGGGGAGCCTGTCGAAAACTGAGACCAGGAGGATAGTTAAATGGTGTGAAAAAAGTGGTCCTACGCACCTACCATGGAGGGGAGCAAACAACACGACCGAAAAAAGATGTTTGGAACACAAAGACGAGGGGTTCTTCTAAACCTGAAGTAAGGGTGGGGGGTATCGTAAAATGAGAAAACATGTTGGTAAAAGAAAAGAGTAGCTCGTCGCCTCGAAAACGAAAGAGTTAGAAGAAAGGCCTATAACGACAAGCCCAACTACAAATCAAAAGAACCCGACGACAACGCAAGACGCACACTTCAAGACAATTACGCACAAGATAAGTACGTCGAGACCTTAATCAAAGATGTGGGTGAGCTCCTCGAAGAGAGAAAAAAGGAAAAGTTCCATGGTGCCCGGCGTTCAACTGAAGGGAGGGAGGGGGGATGGTCTCAGTCTCCTAAAAAAGAAATGAATTTATCGCACGAATATAGCGGAGAAGAGAACAAGCGACAAAAAAAAGCCACTTCTTACTGGGAGAGGGGGTCGGAGGGTGGGAGGGGGATCAGGACAAAACAAAAAAAAGAATGCAACCTAACCGTCAGCAATGCGCACCGGGGGGTGTAAGAAGGCTCCCTGATCAGTGTCGGAAAAAGGAATTCCTCGTCTTATCACCAACATCGAGCAGCAGAAAAAACACGGAGGAAGGGGTGAAGCAGTGCAAAAACAGTTGGGCAAACGGGGAAGAAGAGTGGATCTGGTAAAAGAGACGGAATGAGTTTGACTTTATGTCAGGAAGGGCACGAAAGAGGCAAGAAGACGGAAACGCGAAGCCAAATTCGTTTTAGGGGAGGGATGTATATCGTCAGCGAGTCAGCAGAGCTAAAAAGTTAGAAAAACTAGATAAAGAGAAAAAAAGATCCGTGAAAAAAAACCTACTTGCAAAGGGTGAATGCGAGTCACGAAGGAGGGGAGCAGACCAAACGTCTTCTACGGCGTCGAGACTATCGGGTTACTTAATGGCGGGAAAGGTTGACGATGATCCAGGATGGGAACAATTGCGGGGGCACATAATTTAACTTGAGAGAATGAGCGACCTAAAGTATAGGGGAGCTCCGAGTTCCCGGGGGGAAAAAAACAGTTTTTCCTCAATGTAGCGAAATCATGAAAGGGACGGGAAGACGAACCCAGAGGAGAGAAACAAACTTCGCAACAAAGGAGGGGGGTTGAAGAAAAAAAGGTGTTTTCGGTCCGAGGACATGACAACAAATCAGAGGCGGAAAAGAAGGTTTGACAAAGCGCAAAGAAAAAGTTCGAACAACTTGGTACAAACCAATTTAGGTGAAAAGGGGAACGAATTGGGTACGGTTACTCAATGTTTTTACGGGCAGCCGTGAAAGGAGGTTGGAAACACAACACAAGACCGAATTGACGAATAATCACAAGAAAATCACTTAGTTGTCTCGACTGGAAAAGTAAGGGGGAATATGGCAAATATCTCCTCAGGACCCTTATCTGTGCAGAGAAGAAAGAACCCTCCTAACCATCAATAGACTTCCTCAGTTATGAAGCACTGCTCATTGTAAAAGGAGAGCCGAAACCAGTGAACCCATGAAAAAGGAACCGGACTCGACTTTATTTAGGGGTAAATCGAACGTAACGAACGTCTTTCTCTGAAAATAAAAAGCAAGGGAGGGGTGCGAATCGAGTATCGCCGGGCTTGCGTAAAGACAACTAGCAGGAAGAAAAAAAAGCCGTTTAAGGAAATGGCACGGGGTGCAAGCCTACTTCTATGACAAGTTGTTTCCAGAGTCGCAAAGTGAGTTAAACGACAAACAACGAGAAGGGAGAACATCAGGGCATGTAGTGGAAAAGGGCGCCTTCTCGATTTATAAAGAGTTTTCAACAACCCAACAGCGCATTACATGCTTGGAGCGTCATCCATCAAGGGGAGGAGCGAAAAAGTAAAACTGGTGCAAGGTTTGGAGATGTTTGTTTTACCGAAAACAGCTACGGTGTTTCGGGGGGTAGGTCCCTTCTTCACAAAATGGGAGAGGTTTTGAAGAAAACTAAGCTGGGAATGGGCGCGTGCATGGAGGTGCCGTCAGAATAGTCAAGAAAGGGGAGGGGACATTCAAAAAAAACCGCTTCATGACGAAATCTGCCCACTGTGGGAAAACGGAGAAAAAGAGACCTTGTGAATTAAAATGAACGAAAGGATCCACAGTGTGGAAGTTAAAAATAGCAAGGCTCAAAGAGGTGCGAAGGACGTTTGAAAAGGGGAAACACTGCTGTCCTAGGAAAGATGCAATGATGACGAAGCTGAACGGAAAGACACGGTCGAAACAACGGGATCACAGCAGCAAACATGTTAGAAAGAGCATGCGCCGGGGGGGGTAGGCAACTTGAAGGCACTGGGGGGGCAATTCCAGGGCGCCATTCCGCAAACAGGGCAGGAGGAGTTAGGGTGAACTCACAAAAAATACCAAACTGCGGTACGGGGCGACCACCACCCAGGGAAAAAGGGAAAGGACATAGGCTAAAAAGGACCGAATCTTCTCAAGGGAAAATATAAACATGCAAAGAATCGTCTGGTGAAAAGATGAGAGAGGGCACAAATATAAGGGCAAAAGAGGGGGGAGTGGCTAAAAATCAAGAACGTTGATTGATTAATTTATTTATAAAAAATGTCCTGCTCTCACATGTTCAAGAGGGGACAAGCTATTATCACAGTTCAAAATTCGTGGGAAGGAGGGTTGGGGAACCTCAGGGGAACGGCATCGTGGGACGGGAAAAACGATCAGGGGCCCGAGGGCGGAAATGGGGTAAGATGGTGCGGTTGGGGGAACGGGGTAAGAGGGAGAGCCACTTATTACACTAAAGCGTACTTTTTATCGAATTATGGAGAAAAGAGGCAGGCAAATCCGGCCAGAGCATACGTAAGGCGGACAAATAAAAGGAGAGAGGGGGGGCTAACAGGGGAGAGACACTGTCTATCATCAACCCCAGCGCCGATTGGTGCGTCCGGGCACGAGAGAGGTAATTTGGGGATACTTACAAAACTTGATAAGAGAACACAACAAAAGGAAAAAGATATTAAAAATTGTCGCTTTGGAAAATCAGCATTCTCGCTGGGACAAATTCAAGCACCACCACCTTTCACAAAGGAGAAGTGTCTAGACAAGGGAGGAAATGCGAAAGGGACCATCCCAAAAAGAATTGCTCTGGAAGACGTGCAGAATAGGCGAAGAAGTCGATACCAAGGAAAGGAATGAAAACATCAGGGGGGCGGCTCAGAGAGGGACTTTTCCCCACACTGCAAAAGATTGGCAAATGAACCATGAAAACGAACATCGGCAGACGTGAACGGCGTGTGACAAAAGGAAAAGAACGCGTGGGGGGGAAAAAAACTACCCGCTCGGTAAACGGAGAAGAGGCAGTGGGGCAGCGCAATAAAGTAAAAGAGCGGAAAGGGAAAAAGAAAATTCCCTGAACATCACGTGAGAAAGGGTCGCAAGGACAAGAAATCCTTATCGGGGAAAACGCAAAAAAACCAGCGATCCTGCTGGGGATGGGGTGAACTTGCGCCTCCTTATGGTTGTCCGGAGCATAACATGGCAAATCGTTAATGGGGGTTGGGGGGGGGAAAACCCAATGCTGAGTAAGTGGGGAGGGGGAGCGAAAAAAAAAAAACCAGCCAAACTCCGACGGTTTGGCGGGGGGCGACCTGAATTCCCAAAGCCTGAGAAGCTGGGAGGCGTGAATGAAAAAAAACTACTATACAGAGGAAGAGAAGCGCAGACACTGAAGGGGGAAAAAATTTCGGTGTGCTTTTCTTCCATAGTTCGGCATCATGAAAATCGGGGAACTAGGGGACATGGCAGTACAGAACTAAACCAGGGCGCAAAACAAGGAGAAGATAGCATAAATTTCAAATTCAAGAAAAGGATCCGTGTGGAGGGGGAATTTAATCATCACTCTTTGCGACGTTCTCCACGGGGGGAAATGTCGCGATGCAGTGAGCGGCGGGACGGAAAGCAAGAGTCGAATCGTCCATCGGAAAAAAGGGAGAGGGATGGGGTGAAAAAGTCGAAACTCATGCAACATCATAAAAAAATGAAGATTTATCAAAAGACCCGAGAATGTGAAGAAAACATCGTTCAGACAGAAAGAAGGCAATGGGATAGATCATCCTGAGTATAAAAAAGACACCTGTAATGCGAAAAAAGGAGGGTTGAAAACAAGACCTGGGAAAGATGGAGGCGAACAAAGGGCAAAAAGCCAAAAAGAGGAGAGAGCTTTGAACTAGGAAACGAACAATGACCTGTAAAAAACTGAGTATCGTAGTCCTTAGGCGGAAAAAAAAGGGCCAAGTACTAACGCAAGTGGGTACTTAAGTTGAGAAAGCCCGCCGGATCAAGGAATGCGAAAGACATGGAAAGGATTCGTCGGCATCGAGAAAAAAGACGTCGGGAAAACAAAAGAAAGAAGGCACGTCCTTGATTTCGGTCAAAAAACGGAAAGGGCATGGCGTCGCTTTAGGAGGAACGGTGCGCTCCTTTTGTCAAAAAAGAGGCACTTCGCTGAGGATTGTGCCGAATTACGATCCGGCGGCGAAGGGGCCATCTTCGGCCTGTTTAAAGAAGACTCAGAGTGAATGTTGGCAGCTGTATCGCGTCAAGTCCCTTCGTTGTTTGACAACCTGAACGGGACACGCTGAAGAAACAGCGCTCGCAAACCTAGGTCGTTCATAACGGTTTGCAGGGGTCGAAGAACAAAAAAGGGGAGCTCCTTGTAAAACTTTCTCAAAAACCAGGCCTAGTCCGATCTGAAGTGGGGTACGATGTCGACTTCCGGAACCAGACCTGGGAGGCTCAAAAACAGAAAAAAAATAAGTATGGGTTGAGCTTTGGAATCGACAAAAAAGAACTGATCGCAAAGGGAAAAAGGGGGCACACGAACGGAAAAGAAACCCGAAGAGAGAAATTTTCGCTGCATTCCGAAAACGAAAAGGAAAGTCCCCCTCAGTTACAGGCGCAAGAAAAACCCCAAACGACCGAAAAAAGACCTCGAAACATCTCCCGAATCCGCACATCTGACGTCAAAGGAGAAAAAGGGGGGGGGGGGGGGGGGGGTATAAAGACGCTATGAATCTCACTCTAAAAAAATAAAGGTAAAGACTCTCCAGTAACTTATCTAGGGCGAGAAAGGAGCAGTCTCCGCACAAATATGACTTTAGAGGGGGGGTAGAAGAAAAACAGGACGCGCGAGGAAAGCGAACGCGCGGGGAAGAATTCAAATGGGATACTCATCAACAATTCAAAGAAGTCACCTCACCCTTCCTTCCGCAAGGAAAAGGAACAGAGCACTCCCTGCGTCCCTTATCCGTTCATCAATTTTGTCAAGGAAAAAGGGGAGGTAGGAACAGAGACCATCAAAAAGATTATGAAGATGCCACGAGGAGAAGAGGGGGGGACAGTTTTCCTACAAGTGAAGACGCATTTTTCCAGTGAAACGGGCGAAGGAAGGGGGTGAACGGAGGTCGGAATGGCGACAGCAAGTCGTAAAGGCCTCAAGACGCGAAAAGCCGCGCGTGGAAGGCTTCTGGGGATATCGTCGACAAAAAACTCTCTCATTGGGGGAAAGATAAAGTCATAGTGAGATAAAGACCCTCTCGAAAGAAAAATGAACGGGAAGTGAGGAAAACTTTCAGGTTTAGAGATTGCGATGGAGCGAGCTCTACAAAATCCGCGCGAGAAAAAAACGAGCTTCAGGGAGAGTTGCGAGGGGGGGGGGGACGGTCGTGGGTTGTTGTCATAACTTCTGTGTCATATTTTCTTACTCAGGAATGAGCTACAGATTTAGAGATAGAGAGGGGCGAAGTATGCTCCGAGTTCACCTAAACCGGGTGTCTAAATGGTCTAGGAAGGGAAGGTAGAGAACAACGCTTGAAACATAAAAGGTGGGGGGAGCAAGACAGGCTTGTGTTTCTCCTCGACATCGGAAAAAAAGAAGACGATCTAAAAAGTTTTGAAGAAAAGCGAAGGCGCTTCGAACACTTGGGAAGAGACAACCTAAAACCAGGTCCGGACAACGGGGACCGGCCTCTTGAGGGGTTTTGACGCGAGGGGGGGAAAAAAAATCTGTGTACCAGTGTCGTAGCCAAAAAAGAGATGGACTGAAGAGGGATAATCTTCCATAAATAATAAATATTAGGGGAATCTCTTCACAGTTGCCGAAATGGCAGGTACCGCATCCGAACGGAGCGCGCCATTCGAAAAAGATAAAATAAATCCAAAGAGCGACGGGGAATAAGTTTCGGAAGTCTAAGAGAAAACGGTTTAAGCCATAAGCCGACGCCAGTGTAACGGGCCAGAAATGGCTCCTGGAACTGTGCGTAGACCAAACCGGAGGTTGCGGAAAAGTGAAGCGCAACGCGAACTAACCCAAGAGTCGAATCGAGGGGGGGGAGCTCCTGCGGCTGCGTAACAATAAAGTTGAACTCCCGGCGTCTGATACTGGACATTGTGCAAGCCCGACGACTGGCAATAAAAACTAGAACGGGGGGGGGGGGAAATACAGAAGCCAAGGGCACAAAAAAGAGAAAAGGGGAAAATCGGGCAGTCTTTTCCCTTGGGGTCACTAAAAGTCTGATCCATGCGGGGAAAACTCAAGAGCATACATCTTGGCTTTCTTCTTCATGACTCAGATGATACGGCCAGGGCAGGGAAGGGCTTCGAACGTTGAACGGGGGGGGGGGGCCAGTCCACATCTAAAGTAGTGTTTCAAGGAATTCAACACAAAAGGAGGTTTCTGTAGGGGGGGGAAGGCCAACAGCTGGCGGAAGGGGAAAGTGGAAGTAGGTTTTCCTTCGCGAGGGAACGGTTTTTCAGGTCCGACCAGACAGTCGGGCAGAGCAAAGCCCAAGTGAAAAGAACCTCGAACTCGAAATTGGTCAGGGGAACAATGACAAAAGCGTTCTGCAAGAAAAAAGATAGATCTCCTTCTCATCATGTCGCTGAATTGTTTAGGTCTGCGACCTAGGAAAAAAGAAGAGATGAGACCTCCCATCTGGAAAAAGAACGAAAGAACGACTTGTCAAAAAAATCGTCCTTCTTCCATATGGGGTTGTACACTTGGGTTCATAACAGTTCACGAGATAATGAAGAAGGGAGTGGATTCACATGGTCAAAAAAAAAAAAAACTAGCCATGCCGCCAAAACCGTCGTGAGGAATGTACGGGATGGTGCGCTCACCCGCGCAAAGAGGATAAAAATCTTGGGGGAGCACCATCCAATTGCAACCGATTCTCATAAATCAGAAAAAGAAAGGGGAGTCGAAAAATAAAGCCATTCAGGATCGCTGGGGAGTGAAAAGGACGGCGCGCCCAAACTATCCGGATGCTGGAAAGTTGTACTGGCGAACATCGCGTGACTTGGAAAGTTCAAACGGGGAAGGGATGGGGTTCCTTCTCTCAAGGGGTCATTGCGCCTGCAAGCCGATGAAAACAGTGCAACCAAGTCGGGGCGGGAGCTTTTTCCATCAAGAGAAAAAAAAATCGGGGCAGAAAGAAATCACGTGGTGCCCTCTTCCTTTTATGTGCTCCAAGCTGTTGCCAGGGGGGGGTGTTGAACGATCCTCGTATGATAGCAAACGGAATCGACAGCATCTACTTGGAGGGGGGGAGGGGGGCTCAGATTCCTGCAGGCCAGCATAAGCGTAGGTGGCAAACGGAAACAGAGGGAAAGGAGAGCGGAAACGCATTCTAAAAAATGGTATTATCCTCTCCTGATGAACCGCCTGAGTGGTCCTGGCGGCACAGATAGAGGGAAGGGAGGCACACGCTAAACAAAAAAA
>Ga0179593_1418238_pt1 | contig 14411 bp, 15 predicted proteins | sample CZODoug2_1_08_16_FD_185931 | JGI IMG/M metagenome (GOLD analysis project Ga0179593, IMG submission 185931) | Vadose zone soil fungal communities from Angelo Coast Range Reserve, California, USA - CZODoug2_1_08_16fungal (PacBio error correction) | ecosystem: Environmental > Terrestrial > Soil >...
ACTTCACCAGTGGGAAGGAATTAGTAGTTTGGGAACAGACACAGGCAACACGAATTCTGCGGAACCGGAGGGCTAGGAGAAAATAGACTCACGCCCATCGAAATCACCTGGTATGCCATCGAGGAGGAAAAAAGGAGCGAAACAGAAGTAAGGGGATGATAAGGATAAGGATGCCGGATCTGCTTGTGGTGGGGAATCCGGCGACTCCGCATAGAGGAAGAACGAAAGAAGGGCGCCAAGTCAACGTTCCCTCCAATTCACGGACTGCAAACAGAAGGGGCGGAAAAACATCCCCTAGACTTTAAACTGGACCTGCTAGACAGGCCGTCGCAATACCATCAATTACGAAAGTACTGGGGATTCGGACCACGACAGGTCTCCATGCGACACGACTAACAGTCACCGGGACTACGACTTCGCGGAAGGAGGGCTTCAGCCAATCACAACATTCTCTAGAGTCAAACCGATGGCCGAAGGAAGAAGGCACATTAAGATTGGGGCGCGATGTGTCAAAGGAGATGACGAGGACTCTTCCGACCCAGGCGGCGGGCTAGAGAGTCATGGGGAGAAATCGACGAGGTTCCAGAGAATCAAGGAACAAAAGCTTCATGAGCTAAGTGCGCAGCTCACATAGCTGTAGAAGGAAAAGCATCACAGTTCAAAAAAGGGGACTTGAACGGACGGAGCCTATCGCGGGGCATCTCATGCGAGCTCCTAGGCTTTGATATACTCGTCTGGGGAAGATTCACTAATGGCCGTGCTTGCCTGGAAAAGCCACGTTCGATAGTCTCGACGATCGTACACGACAACACTCAAGAGTCTACCGGCTCAAGAGGGAACAACGGCCCAAAAGACTTCGATAACGAAGAAGACTCCATCGACACTCACCTAGGATCTTGGGGGGACAAATTAATCGCCGGTACGGCAGGGAAGCACTCGGACGGGTTCTTTAAAACCATCCCAAAGCACGCTGCCTGCATTCTCTTTCACGATACAATTGTCTAAAGGCATTTCTAATTCTGATATATGGGAAGAACCTGAACCTGAGGGAACTCTCCTGGGGGCCTGACGGTCACTTTCGTGATTGAAAGACAACGAATGACGGAGGTCGTAGCGATCCTGTCCCGCTTCTTATGGGCATGATCATACAAAAAGAAAGGTCTTGTGAAATCGGAGGAGAGGTTTCCTGCGTAGGGTTCGGAACACCGGAAAAAGGAAACGGACAACGCCGCCGCTGAAACGATGAAGTAAACATGCTCCAAGGAGGAAGTGTGACATCGGAGCAACAATGACTAAGCTGCGATAAATAGAAAGAAATCCCAGGGGTACTACGCTGAGGGCGAATCAATTCTCGAGACTCGATTCCAGGCGGGGGATGTGATGTCACGACGGCCACGGCGGGTGAAAGAGGTATAAATCCATCCGGCATATTGGGATTGAGATGACGATCATGCGATCTGCGGGGGGACGATGAATCAGTTCAACCTGGCTCCCAACTTCCTCGCTTATCGCTTGCCACAAGTTTGTCAAGGAGGAGAGAGGAGATTCAAAAGGGAGTCAGAGGGAGGGTCAGCCTTGTCGCTCAAAACGACTCGCTCACTAGACAAAAGCCATAGCCGGGCAAGCATCTTTCTCAATTTCGACCGTCGCAGTGGGGGTGAACGAGTTGCTTGGTGGGCGCTATCACATGAACGGGAAAAATAGGAACTATTGGGATGCCAGAGGTCGAGGAGCGACTGTTACCTGTGGGGACCGCGCTCGCGGCTCGGTGGTCGGTTTTGAACCGCCGATTCTAAACCGCCATAATGTAGGGGCACCGTAATCAGGGACTGCGTACAAGAGCTGTGCGTTCTAGCGTCCTCATCATGCTCGGAATGCACGTGGAGCAGGGGGGAAAGTCTCCAAGGGAAGGGGGGACAACAGTTATGATGAGGCGCCTACGTTTGGCACATCACCTCCTTCTGAAAAAGCTACCGGATCTCTGCCGGGATGATCTTATGTGGTTTTCAAAAATCGCAGAAAGAGGGATCCTGACACCTGGGGGGCAGTGCAAACTATACTGGCAGAGTAGAATGAGAGACTCGTCATAAGGATAGGGGAAATAGCCAGTGGAGAGGATCGAGATCAGCACCCCTCCGATGAGCTTTCCGACCTGGAAAGGAGGTTTGGACGTTGGGGGTTCAAGGACATGGGGCCCCCGGAGTCGATGAAGGGGGGGTAAAAGAGCTCATACCTTGTCATCTTCTGGGTGGCAGTGTCCAGCAGACTCTAGAAGAGCGGCGCTCGGCTCGGCCTTAAGGGTAAAAAATCAGGCTTCGATAGGAGCTGGGGAAAAGGGGGATTTTTAAAAGAGCAATGTTTTCGTTACCAGAGAAGGTGCTAACTGAAATAGGGGGCAATGGGTGACCGCGCGAGTGAAGGACCAAGAAGTCGCAATAAAGGGGCAATCAAACACAAAGGAGGAAAATTAGCATATATTGGGCGTGTCTGCTTTAAAAAAAGCAACGGGAACCAGCCAAGAGGGGAAGGAGTTATAAATTGCGGAACGCCACAGTCTGCTACCAGAATTTAATACAGTAAACAGATGAGACCTCATAGCGAATCTCGCATGCCTGACGACGTGCTTATTGTGTGAACCGAGCGACTGATAAAAGCGATGGATATAATATTCTTACAGCAAATAATTCCATTTTATCACATTTTCAGACAGGGGGGGAAGAGACTGCGGCACACGTACCATGCAAAGGGAAAGTAAGTCCACGATGGGGAAACTCTTCCAGCAGGTTGCCGAAGAGAGGGGAAAAAATCTTTCGAGGCAAATCGCATATGAAGAGAGTCAACGGATGCTGAGCCAGTTAGTTTTGCACGTGGTTCACACGACTCGGATATCTCACAAACTAAAGTAAAGAAATGCGGAAGCGAAAAATGAAAGGAAGGTCCTAGAAAAAAGGGGCAGGCCAAGAAAGGAAGGGATGAGCATGGAAAACTAATGTCAAACGAAAAAGAAGACAGTGCAAGCAAGGGTCCATTTACCGGAGGAGAGACCCAGTCCAAAAAAGCAAAGAAGCAGGCGTAAGCATGGCCCATGAGGGCGGTGACGAACTCGGCGGAGGGAGCATAGGGCAGCACAAGAGCCTCAAACTCTACCGTAAAGGCTCTACGAAGAAGCAGAAAATATCGGCAAGAGGAACAGTAAATAGGACATATCCACAAGAACAGAAATGCGGACAACCAGCGGTAGAACGGAGACCTTAGTGGGGATGCGGAATGGTCTTGAACGAGTGAGCGAAGGAAGTAATTTCTCAAATTCAGCTAAGCGTGCTCAGTGGAAGTAAAGAATATAAAAGTCAGACGCCAGAGTCAAATGCCGCTAAGAAAAGAGGGACGTTGAGAGCAGTGAAAGGCGTGTGTCCAAGAAGTAACTAGAGGAATGATCGAGAAAAATATACAAAAGAGAACTTAATCGAGGAGAAGATGTGAAAACGCCGGTGAGTCTTTCAGGAAAACATCCATCATTGCAAGCGAGAGAAGAAAGATGACTCCCGCGATGAGTAACATTTGATTAGAGAAAAACAGTGGGGGGAAATTTTCCGCTTCAGAAAAGGTGCGCGATGGAGATGCTGGATAGGAGTACTACCTGGCAGCGAGGTAGGAGAGGGTAATGCCCCTTTTGAAAATAAGCGTCCAAAGATAAGAGAGGAAAACCAGAGGAAATGGTGTGGATCTGCTAATGGGAAAAGGAGTTACAGGAGAGGAACGACAACGTACTCGGGAGAGCATTGCGGGAAGCACGAAGGTACTGCTGAAGAAGGAGAGTCGTCTTCCAGGAGGAGGAGAAAAATACTATCAAAAAGGAAGGCTAGAAACCCAGGGAGGACAGGGGCCTATAAGCCAAAAGTTGCAGGTGGAAAAGAACAAAAGTCCCGAAGGACTTCATGACGACCGTGGAGGGAAGTGGAAACCAGAGAAAAGCGTTACTATAGAGGATTATGGTATAGCGTGAGTTTCCATAGCTGTCCGGAGCAATGAGGTGAACCGTCCCGGTAGAGCTTTTGCGGGGTATGGAGGGGGAAGCGTCCGAGAATCGCTACGTGGCTGGGTCTTAAAGGGGAAAGGAAAGAAGAGTGAAAAATAATCCGGGAAACGGAGTATCCATGAAAATGCTCGAGGCCTCCTCTGGTCGACTGGAGAGGAACGGGGAGAGAAGCAGAAGTCTTTCAAAGGGGGGTCGTAGGGCAGCTGTTGGAAGGGTGGACCTTAAAGATCAGGTGTGGGAGAGCTGACGAAAAACAGAAGCTTTTTTCGCAGGGATAAGAAAGAACTAAGGGTGTCACAGGCACCATACTCAAAGAAACTTGAACGGAGGTGAAGAGGAATAAACTTTGACAAGATAGAGACATAATTCAGCACGGCTGGGAAGGGATACTCCTGAGGTGAAAGAGGTTGCCACCCCGAGGTCCGACTGGTGGGTGGAGGGGGGGATGAAGAACGTCGCGAGTCGGATAAAGAGGTCCGGGAGGCGTGAGAGAGTTAGACGAAAGGGTAAAAAAACTCGCATCCAGGACGTTGGATGTTGGGGACGAAAATACTCTGAGGTCGGACCGAGGGCAAGAGAAAGAGTAGCGTGATGGTGCCGAGTTCGTGAAAGTCAACTTGTGAAGGAGTAGGAAAGTAGTTGTTGTAATTGACAGGAATCTAGGGATCGCGTACTCTAACACACAATCAATACTTCAACTCCGTCAACTTCAAAAGACAAGAACAGCGTTTTCTCGAGAGTTGGTGACAGAAAGGAGGGGAAAGACCGTGAGGATATGGAGGACTTCAGCAGAGCTCGAAAGGGTCGACGATGGAAGGTGGAGGTTCCGTCGGAATTCCTTCACCTGCGGGGAATCGATCTCCAGACAAAACGGAGGAGGTAGTGCTAGGCCCGAGGTGGGGCGGACTTGGTGACTACAACTAAAAAAATGCGCGAAAGAGTAGAGGGACTAGAAGACGAGCCCAATCGGCATCACCGGGGAATTGCCAGACGAGCGGGCAACCGATAAGAGAACAAAATGGAGCGATGAGGATGCCGTCTTACCGTATGAGGAATTTGGGGGGGATGGTCCTTATGAAACGCCTATCCTGGGAAGGAAGCGAAAAGGGAGAACGTGCCTCAGCCTGTACAAGAAGGAAAACCTAGGAATGGAAAAGAAACGCAAGGGTCATTACTAGGTGCCTGCACAGGTCTAAAACCAAGTACAGGAAAAAAAAACATGAGAATGGACCTTATTGCTGAACCAGTCAGGGGAACATCGAGAAAGAAGACAGACCTAAGTCGAAAAAAGAATGTAGGAGGAAAAAAAAAATAAACATTCCAACAACACAACGGAACAGGGGCCACCAATGGCTCACATCGAGTTCCAGCCGAAGGCAGAAGGTATGGACTCGAATGGGTCAACGCTTTCTATTATTCTAAAGGAAGGCCCCAAGGCTCGGCCCGCTTCTGAGTATTCATAACGTGAACGCGAGGTCAAAGATAGGCAGGGAAGCCAAAAACCATGCTCAGTGAAACTCAAAAGAATGGAATTACACCAAAACAAAATTCAAATACACCCAAAAGGTATGAATACGAGAAAAGAAGGGGACATCGAAAGGCGAGGCGGGACCGATCATCGTATACTCCGCTAAGTGAAAAGGGGCTTACATGAAAGGAAAAGAGAGTATAGGGAAGATGAGGGGGGGAAACTCATCCCGAATGCTGAGAAGGGGAGGGAATCTTGAATAAACGGAAGCGATGAAAAAGGAGAAGTCTCTCGGACATCACTCTCACCGAAGCTGGTTTACACAAGTCTAAGGGAGGGGAATGAGGACTCTGGGCGGGATGGAAAAAGCCCAGACTGATGGAGAGGGAGAGGAAAAGAAACTGGGTGAGAAGAAGAAATTGTGAGTCGAAGAGGGGTTGAGACATCAAACCAAATACCGACGCGACGAATCAAGGGAAAAGGAAACGCAGTGGGACGGGAACCGCCAACCAAAGGATAGAGATCAGGAAGGTTCGTCGCCCTCCTGTCAAGAGGAGGCTGAAGGGCAGATCAAACAAATATGAGGGAATTGGGGCATCTATTGGGGCGTGGAAGAGGGGATTCTCACCCGGGGCCTCAGAAATAAAAACCCATGCAAAGAGTACAGAAGGGAAGCCCCTCTTGAGGGCCGCGCAAAAGGGCAAAAAGCAGGGGAAGATACAACTGGAGAGAAAGGAGATGATTCCCAAATGGGAGAAGCAAGGAGAGGGGAGGAAGGGAAGTAGCGCGCTCGCTGACAATTCGCTGGGGGAATGACACGACTGCAACTTTGCCAGAGGATCTGACTCCGAAGTTCTTCAGCTGGTGGGGGGGGTTGTATTGAAGCGAGCAGGGCTAAAAGTCGGAATATTGAACACAGGGGATCGTCACCGGATCCGCAAGTCCAGCTTTCTTAACGTCGGTGCCGGAAATGAAAGGGTCATGCCTTCTTCCTCTCTACTAGAAAAAGAGTCACTCGTATGGAATGCCTGGCGAGGGACAAATTAAGAGATAGAGCACTCTCACCAAAAAAAAGGGCCGCAAGAAAGAGTTCTCAAAGAAACTGGAGGGGGAATTCGCCGCTGGTGAAGAAAATGTGGAGTGTGGCCGGGGTGAGACAAGAAAGGATCCTGACAGAAGAATCGAGGGGAGGAGTCGCAGTCTTGGGGGGGGGGGGGTGGGGGGGGGGGGGGGGGGGGGGGTGGGGGGGGGGGGGGGGGGGGGGGGGGGGGGGGGGGGGGGGGGGGGGGGGGGGGGGGGGGGGGGGGGGGGGGGGGGGGGGGGGGGGGTGGGGGGGGGGGGGAGGGGTTGGTTGGTTGGGGTTTGGGGGGGGGGTGGGAGAAACGGGTGAAGGGTTTTCCGCGCTCACGAGGAAGAGGGGAGGGTTTTGGGAAGCCTATTCGATCACGCCGCAGAAAATGGTGGCGCAAAGGAGAAGCTGGGGAAGGGCAAAACGACTGTGCATGCTTGCTTCTCTCATGCAAAAGTGAAACAAATGGGAAAAGGCTGCTGCCTAAAGGGCCGGGACAGGGTGACATGACGGAGAAACGGTGGCATAAAAGAAAAACCGGAAATGCTGGAAAGTAGGAAGCCGGAGAGTACTAAAAAGACGGGGACGCGGCCACATGTGGATGGAATGTTGAACTCGCTTGGGTTCAAAAAAAACTGGTGCACTGAAAAAAGGGGGGGCATTGCAAAAAAGAAGGTAGCATGAGCGAGGAGAAGATATTTGGGAATCTCTAACGATGGGTCGAGCCTCGATCGCGGAACCAACGAGAAGGTAAAAAATGGAAGCGCTGGGGACTTACGGCCTTTTCAGCAGACTGGCCCCGAAGGATAGTTCAAAATGGAAGCAAAAAAAAAACCATTTATCAAGAGAGGGAAGGACGAGAGAATAGCCGCAGAGGGAGAGAGCTCTGTGATGGGAAAAGGGAAGGAAAGGAAGAAAATGAGTCAAAGAGGGAAGGTTACACATAGAGGAAAGAAATGGGGGCGGGAAAACTCCAAATTTCACGCGGGAAGAGGGCAAAAGGGTGCCAGGAGAGAGTGAAACTGACCAGATGGCGGAAACAAAGAAAGGAAGAGATCAAACAAAAAAAGGTAGGAGGACAAGAAAGAAGAAATTATTGGCGTTATTGGACCGAGAGGGGGTCAGCTAAAGCGCTCGGGGACCATTGCCCCTATTCAGAGTATCAATTGCGGAGGGACACTCCAACAGTCTGTTCTTCTACTCTGGAGGGGAAATGAAAAGACTGAGAACGAAAAGAGAGATATCGCAGGGAAATGAGTCTTTGCAAATAAAAAGATAGTGAAAGGGAGGAAGGCGATGGATAAAGAGCATGACGGAAGAAGAGACAGGGGGCAAAAGACGCTTGTCTAACCTGTAATAAGATCGGAGGGGGGAAATAGGGTCATCTCAATTCAGCAAAAAAAGGCATATTAACTATTGGGAAGGAAGATGATTAAAAAAATAGTTCTGAGATTGCCAATGAGGGTAAAGGAGGCCGCTGCAAGAGAGAAAGAAAGTTTACATGAAAGCCAAAGTGAAGGCAGAAAATCGGATGCAGCAATTGAAAAAGTAAAGAAAAGGACGTCAACTCATTCAGGGAAAAAGAACAAGGGGATGCCATTTCCAAGGAACGGTGGAGGATTCAAAAAAAGTAGAGGCCTCATTGAGACGGAACTGAAAAATGTCGACGGGGCGAGCACGTTCCATGGAAAGAGCATGAAGAACGCAAATAAGCACCAGAAAACGCAGTTAACCCAAGGAGGAAAATGTTACTACCTCTTCTTGAGGACTGAGAGAGAGTCAACGAAGAAAAAAAAGACGAATCGCAACAAGAAAGAGAGAACGAGAGAAGAATCCAATAAGAGGGGGCTTATTATGGCAAGGAAAGAGTGAGAAAGAACTCAACATCAAAAGATGGCAGGGGGAATAAAAGGCGTACTTGTCGACACTTTCCTTGAAAAGGGATGCGTCTATGGTCTTTGGGGACAAAAAAGGTGTGAGAGAGAAGCGGCTGGCGCCGACAAGGCGAAAGACGCGGTACATAGGGTATAAGAGAGAAAAGCACCGCGAAAAGGAAAAAAGGGCTAATAAATACTTGTTAGGATTTGAAGAGGACAAGAGTCCGCCAAACAAATGGAGCAAGAAATCGAAAAAAAAGGAAGAAAGAGGGCGAAGAAGGGAAAAGGGGGTCACAAAAGTGGCAGTCGGGAAAGGTCACAAGAAAGCACATGGCAGCGAATGCGAGACGCGGGGGAAGTAAAAGCAGAATCATTGTCTTAGGAGCAAGGGGGGTCAGAGAAGATACCAGTTTTAAGGACGACTGGCTCCGCCAGGGGTGGAGAGAGGGACAGGGGAAGAAGGATCCAGGCGTACTAATGTTAATAGAGAAACGTGACTCGGTATAGGCGAAAAAGGGACGAAGAAGGGAGCGCCACGTACGAATGGACATCGCTCTGGTGTTGGATCTCAAAGGCAATAACGGGAAGGGAAGAGAAAGACAACGTACGTATCGGAGCAATGGGGAAAGGGGAAAAAAAGAGGTGAGTGAGGAAAAATGCGCTTAGTAGGGAAGAAAATCCTCCATGAAAGGTCTAAAAAAACCGGTAGTAAAAAAGGAGAGTCGATGGGGGAAAGGGGGAAGTAGATGAGGAATATTCCGCAAGAGGGAAGAGGGGGGTTGAACCAGAGAAAGGGAAAGTGAAAAGGGATTAGATGTACGAACGGATGGAACTTCCGCTCAATAATTGACGCCAGGGAAGAAGGTCGGGATATTGGGAGGGCGTACTAAGATCGCTATCGGGGGTCTTAAAAGGAAAGCAAGCGGGAGAAAACGGAGGTATTACCAAAGCTCTGAAAACTCATGATATCGAGGGAGGAAAAATTCCTCACAGGCAGAAACTTGGTGGGAGGAGGGGGAAGGCTGGGAAACCTTGGTGGAGGAAGAGATTGTTGCGCAGGCGGCAGGGGGAAGGAAATTAGAGTGGAGGATAATAGATACGCGAACATCAAAAGACGGGAGGTTCTATTTCCTCAAAAACTACGAAGAGGGGGGGGGGGGGGGAAGTATACTCAGACAGGGAGGGGGGGAAAGAGAGGAACATACTCGTCAAGGAAGTAAAGTGATACTCGAGGGTGCAGCCATCTGTGGGGGAAACAAACAGTCAAGTTTTGTTGGGGGGAATCCATTAACACTCGAATCGGGAGAACTATTCACGGGTTATGGGTGAAGATGGAAAAAGGGAGGAGACGCATCAACTTGAGAAGGGGAAGGGTATTTTGCAGAAAAGGGGAAACAGGGTATAGGCAGGAGGACCGAGAAATTAGTCGGCGTGGGAGGGTAAGGAAAGAATAGGGGAGCCAGGTGGTTAAGGCGCGTCACGTTGCGATAAGGGGAGAAAATTTGATTTTCATTATCAAACCTTATCTTCAGGATAAAGTCAGTAAGAATAACAAAAAGAAAGAAGTCCGGAGAATAGACAGGCATCGTCACGAGAGGGGGGGGGACGCTCGGGGGGGCCGGACCATGGTCCGATGGGCTTGTAGATTCTCGCAGAAGCTCAGAAAGGGAGCAAGGGTGTTGTAATGGGGGGAGTAGAAATAAATCCTCACCTTCGGGGAATAGTATATCAAAAAAAGGAGGCTAGTAGAAGGAATCCCGCAGGGGTGAAGGAGGATTATGTGACGACGACACCTTCAAACGCAACAGACGGAACGCACCGGAAAGAGATGCGAAAGAAAGACAAATAGGACACTAGTGAAAGAGACTCGTCCACACCTATCTGCGAACAACTTTAGTCATTATGAAGGAGACTTCGGGGGATGAGGGGGGGTTTTAAGCAGTCATAAGCATAGGAAGAACAGAAAGGGGGACGAAACGATAGAACGTGGGACAGAGCCAGTCAACAAGGACTGCCACGAACAGAGCCAGGAAAAGAAAGCCGACTTAAATTTCTCTAAGAGAAAGCGCACCATGGAGGCCATAAAGACCATCAAAAAGGAGCAAAGGGAACTATTGCGATACAGAAGCTCCATCGCGAGCCTACCGAGGGCACCGGGGGGGGGGGAGAAGGGTGAGCAGGAAAATATCTTCGATAAAACATCAATAAGGAGGGGACCGGGGGCCAAAAGAGGGCTCAAAGAGAGGTCCAGCGAAGGCCGGGAATGTGCTCGAGAAAAAGGGTGAAAGACTATGACGATTACGAAAGGAGAAAAGAGGCGTCCTCTCAGCTCTTTTAATCAGAGTGAACAGGAGAAGTGTGGATCGGAGAGAGAAGAAAAAAGAACAAAATAGGAGGATAGGCGGCGCGCAAAAAATAGGGGAAGAACAGTCAACAAGAAGGAAAAGAAATCCAAAAAGGGAGGACTAAGAGAAAACGACCTGTGAATCTAATGCTATTCTCAAAATAGCAAGTTTACGTAAGAAAAGAAGAGGAGAAGTCACTAGGCGTGGATGAATGTAATAAAGACAAAAAAGAGAGAATCTGAGAACGATCGGACACTCATAAAGAAAAAGGGGGAGAGAAAAAAGAGGCGAACTTGGCTCACGGACAGTGCTATTACTACTTAGGGAATACTAATAAGAAGAAAGATTAACGAAAAAACGCGGGAGATGGGGTAGAACGGAATAGAAGGGGCTGAAGAGCAGCCGGTCAGGGGTTTCCGGAACAAAAGAAAGCAAACAGCTTCTGGCTCTGAGAATAAAGACAGGGGGGGTCTCCAGTATTTTCTTCAGATAGGGATGGGGTTTCGCCTAAAAGTAAGGAAGGGCTCTGCAGAAGGGGGGAAACGTAAAGGGCGGGGAGTCCCGCCAGCGAGCTCGCGGAAAGTGTAGGCGGAGATAAACTGTCCCCCTCGGTGGCAATGAAAGAGAAAAAAAGAACCGTGGCTTATCTTCTAACGGCCGAGGGAAGCGTCAGCCAGGTACGGAATGATAACGAGAACGAAGAAGGCGACAGGAGAATACCAAAGAACTAAACTGCTGCCAAGGGCAAGCGAAAAATGCGAAAAAAAAGCGACGATACCAACTGAGCTGGCGATGAATAAAAAGGGAAAGAAATGCAATACTTCTGTCTAATCAAGGGTCGCGATCTCGGAGGAAACTGGCTTTGATGTAAAAGAAATGAGAGGGGAAAGATGGGATAGCCTCCGAGGAGGAAAGGAAGTGGTGAATTGGCGATAGAACTCAGGAGGAGCAAGAAGAAGTCTGATAGTCAAAAGTGCTCCAATCTTAGCGGAGGGGAAATAAAGGGAGGACTTCAGGTCTAGGGATAAGGAACAAGGGAGTCAAAGAGGGGTAAGCCTGGTAGACGCCACCTCCGTCTAAAACCTTAGCACAATCCATCGCCGATCATCAGGTCGAGACGTGGAACGGGTCCGCTGGGTGGAATCCATCGTTTGTCAGGGTGGAAATCTCTCAGATGGAAGGGAAATCAGAAGAAAGAGAAATTGTTTTCAAAAAAGAAGAAGACTGGTGGACCAGGGGGGAATGAGCGCGCGGAGATGGTCTGTGTTGCCGAAGTCTAGAAACCGAAGCGTATGTTGGAAAAAAAACATGTGGAACGGGGATAGAGAGAGGGGGGAGGACGGGCTGCATCCTCAGCTCTAAAGGACGGGATTCGAAGCAGCCCGTTGAAAGAAGGAGGAAGGGGACGGAAAAAGGGGGGGGGAGCAGAAAAGGCATGCTTGCCCCTGCGGCATAAAGGAGAGGGAAGAACGTGGAATTGGCGGGAAGAATGGATGTACTTGGGTCAAATCGCTGAAGAAGAGGGAGGGGAACGGCCACCTGTTCAGAAAAAAACTAAATACATCAGGTAGCATAGGCGAGAGGAGAGAGATTGGCAATCAAAGACTCTCAGAGAGAAAACCCGAGGTTTAAGGGTTGGGTGGGGGGTTTGGGATGGTCAGGGGGAAAGCGCGAAAGAAGTGAATGGGGAGGCTACGAGCCCACGCGATTCTCTTCCAAGGGGTGAAAAAAGGTGAAAAAGGACCAGGGAGACTCCTCTTCTTGAAAAGAGCGACTGCAGAGAAAGGCGGCGCAGTTCTGGAATAATCAGCACGAGATAGGAAGGTAGGTCTCATTGGGAAGGGGAAATCGCGAAATAAAGGAAGGTGTGCGTGGCAACAAGACAGAATTTGCTACAGGAGAGGGGGAAGGTGGTGAGACCTAACTAAAATAAAAGAGGAAGCTCTCAGAAACACAACCACAAGAGAGGAGTTGGCGGGGCCATCTGGGAAAAAAATCCGAGGGAAACATTTCCAGGGGAGCTGAGCAAATGGGAAAGGTGGGCACGAAAAAGGATGAGAGGATGTATACACTTACTTCTGCATAATGAAATAGCGGGGCAGCCTTCTTCGGAAAAGCGAAGGCCAGAAGAGGGAGAAAAGGACACTTCCAGGGAAAGGGGGAGGCCTGAAGATTTTTACCATTGGAGAATCCTGGGGGAAAAGACGAGTAAAAAGGAAGTATGCAGAGAAAAAAGAGAAGACATAAGTTTAAATGAAAGAGACCAAGAGTTCTATAGGGAAGAAGTCATTATAGAAGGAGAGAAAGAAAGTAATTGGGGGGAAATGCAAGGCCGGCAGAAACAGCTGTTCAGCTCTTGGAAAAAAAAAGCCAATCCACAGAGGAAACAAAATGAAAAGGTAAAAAAACGATCCCTTTGCATCAGACATGAAGGGAGGCCCGTCGCGCCGCGGAAACCGGGAGAGGTGAGACACTTGAAAGGGGACAGAGAGGAAGGCCGCTCAAAATGCACAGGAAGAATTCTTAAACATGCACAATAGCGGGGGGAATGACTAACATCTGGACGCGGCGGGGGGGGGAAGAGGAAAAAACATACAATATCCTCTTACGAGACAAGACCATGTAGAGAAGCGCGACGCAGCAGAATAGAGGAGTCTTATGGACTAGGGGAAATCTGTGAAGAACACAAAGAAAAAAGTACAAATAGTTGCGGCCAAAAAATAGGAGTGGCTAGAGATAAAAGGAGTCGGAGGGAGGGGTGGGTGACGTAGGTTTATATCGCGTATGCTTCGCGAAACGGACAAAGAGGAAAGATAAGGTGAAAAGAAAAGCGGCAGAAGCGACCGCCAGGAATTTCAAGCAAGGACTAGGGAAAAGAGTACGTGAGAGAAAGTGACGAGATCGGTCAATAATAAAAGGGCGCCTATAAAAAATAAATAAAATCTGCAAGTAATTAAGGGGAGAGAAGAATGTCAAAACAATTGGAGGAGACATGAAAAACAATGGCATAGAAGAGCTGAAGGAAGGTTCGCCCTATAAGGGAGTAGAGACCCTTTGGAGAAAGAGTCAGAGAGAACATGTAATCGCTTTAGGAGCACAGGTGGAGAGGGGGGGAATGGAAAAGAGGACCGTTGATCACGCGGAACTCAAGGGTCAAAAGGTACATCAGAAATGCTCAGGTAAGGCGAAGGTTAACGAAAGAGCCAGACGATACAAAATTAAAGAAGACAGGGAGGGGGGGGGAAATCTTCTCAGGCTCAAAAAGAAGGGAAAAGGAAAAGCGAAGGAAACCGTAAGAAGCGAGCGTTGCGGGAAGCAAAGTGAAGGAGGGAACAGGAGAGCGAGGAGGCAGAAAAAAAGAAGGATCATAATAAAGAAGGGATATAACAGGTACTCGCTATAGCAGGGATTTGGTGGGTGTGAAAGAACCGGAAAGACTTCATGCCGGACGGAGTGGAAATCTCCTAGCAGGTGAAAAGAAAGAAAATTATGTATCTACTTAGGGTAATAACTGGAAAGGGAAAGAAGAAAGATGGGGAAGCACGGTAGAGAAGGTGCTTTATTGAAGTTGCGATCAGGTCCTAGCGCAGTCGGGGTCTAAAGGGGGGAAAAAAAG
>Ga0179593_1423269_pt1 | contig 14411 bp, 12 predicted proteins | sample CZODoug2_1_08_16_FD_185931 | JGI IMG/M metagenome (GOLD analysis project Ga0179593, IMG submission 185931) | Vadose zone soil fungal communities from Angelo Coast Range Reserve, California, USA - CZODoug2_1_08_16fungal (PacBio error correction) | ecosystem: Environmental > Terrestrial > Soil >...
GAGATGCAAGGTTGCACAAAAGGGGGACGACGAAACATAAAAAAGTCCTTCTCCTGGCTTACTATAAAAAGTTCTGAGCCTGTGTAGATGAAGAACTCATAGAGGAGCTTCCAAAGAATGAAGCAGTCGGAAGCTTATATCGTGGAGTTTGTTAAAACAGAAGAAAGGGTGTAGGGGCAAGAGTAGCTGTTGAAGGAAGTTCTCCAGAGGTGGGGGGAAAGAGGCGCTAAAGAGAACGACGTGATGCCCTCGGCCTGTTAGCACGTATTCGGAATGGAGAACAGTGACAGAGATTGGGAAGACGAATAAGTGGTCTAACAGTCAATGTAAAAAGGGGGGGGAAGGGGGTGGATGGACCGTGAAAAACTCGACTTGGATCAACCTAAGCTGCTTAATCGCAGCCAGAGTGGGCGAGTGGGGCGAACGCCTACTGGGATGGTAATCTCTCAACAACAAAAAGGGGGGATATTAACTGAAAATAGGATGATACGCTCCCATTAGACTTTCAGGTGAGGAAGACAAACGGCAAAAAAAAAAAAAATAACCGGGGCATCGAACAGCAGGCGCGCGGCATGGAACAAGCAGAGTTTTTTCTCAAGGTGAGAAGTTGGGGACCACACGGACCTTTAACGGAAAGAAACAGTGAGTCAGGGATATAGGAGATAACATAGCCGGACTAAATCCTTACAAAAGAAAGAAGATACGAGAGACGCACAGCGGAAAGGACTTGAATAGATTTGAGGCAGGAGGCGGTAAGGTCGAGAAGCAACTCACACAAAAAAGTTATTGAGGGGCGTAAAAAACTAATACGGGTGACTGTGCGTACGCGCATTGGGGAATATCAACAAGTCAAATGAAAGGACTAGAATAGGTAATAAGACAAGGAAAATTTGTATTGATCAGTATTGCAGGCGCTTGGCTAAGAAAAAACCTTGATTCTAGAAACAGTACTTGGCACGACGAGAAAAGCATCTAAGAGGAGAGACAGACACACGGGGGGGGAAAGTCAATTCTGGGGGTTTAGACCACTTGAGGTGGGGGTTTGTTTTGTTGGGGTACCTTCATATGTCAACACACGAGGACAGTAAGAGAACGTCGCACACGCGGTGGTCAGTGGTCTAAAGGTCAAATAATCAACCAGAAACGCCGAAGCGGGGGGCAAGGTGGAGGTGTTGTGCCCGCTGTGGAGGTCAACCATAGATTGGGGGGCGAGACGATAACTCGGCCCAGATTGAAGTCAGAACATACTAAGACAAAAAAAAGGAACACTTTGGTAGACTTGCTAAGAATCACCGCAACGTTTGGTCGAGCATTAACTTAGGATTCAAGTCTCAAAGACTCGTAAGAAGTGAGAATATCGGGAAGTACTCGTGGAACGACAGGATGAACATTAACTCTGAAAAAGTGATCTCACAAGTAGTCCGTTAATTTTTCATAAAAGTAGGTGCTAGTGACCCATTGATGAATGGGAGGGGGGGAGTAAGAATCTAACGCCATCCGAAACGCGGCAGAGAAATTTAGAGGTCGAGGAAGTCCAAGCCACATTTTCTCGTATGCATTGCGGGGATCTCTCAGAAACCTCACTCCTCGAGAGAAGAAAATCCGTTCTGTGCTTGAACATGAAATGGAAAGGAGAGGGGAGGGGGAACGGGCGGACCGGGGGAAAACAAGATCTATTGGACGAGAGGTCAGTAAAAATCCACGAAAGCAGCTTGCGTATTCCCAGATCGCGAGAGTTAGAGTGCTGGAACGGGAAACAAAATTCCCTCTCTCAACAAGGGATTGATCTTGGTTTGGGATTTGGAACCCGGATTGGGGTTTGGTTTGTAACACCGGTCATGTAATTCTACGGCTGCGGCACTACTATGACCGCAGGGAATGGGGGAAAAAGTCCCTGGAGGCTGTTGTGCGAGCATCGACTTTTTTCTAAAGGGTGGAGAAAGGAACACAGGAGTATGAATTTCCTGCCTGGTACGTTGACTGCTGCACGTTGGGAAGCTAGAGTTAGTTAGCAGGGGTGCCTCGCGTCGCACAGCTCAGGTCGGCATGAAAGAGTTCTGTGGTTCGGATCCGACGACTGTGACAAAAAATGGGCTGAAACACCAACAAGAAACAAAGGAAGCAACAGTATGCCCCCACTGGAGAAGAATCGAGGCCTGAGCTCGATCGAGTGCTGGACGAGAGCGACAAGACGAAAGGAAAGGATGGGAAAATATGGAGAACCGCACGTGGATACACCGGGGAAAGGAGAGGGACGGAAGCAGAAAAAACGTACCGCTTTCTAAAAGCTGCGCATCCCCTTTTGGGCCGGTTCTTAAAGGTGCAATTCCGGGGACATGGAGTGCGCGGTTGAAAGAATACCGACGGCGGGAACCACGACGGGTGGCGGAAGAATGCTGGATGGGGAAGGGGCAAAAGGTTGAATTCGCCGTAGGATGGCACAATCCGTGAGGAGGATGGGGCGGCGTGACCGCTGAATGGTAGAGCGTATTTATAGGGGCAGGGTCGGGGAAGTGAACCGGGGGGAGGCATGGTACAGCACGCAACAACCGTGAAGCGGTGGACCGACAGAGAGAGATAAAAAAAAAAAATGAGATAGGAAAAGGAGGAGCAGGGTGGGGAGGTGCAAAAACACGGACGAAGGTGTGATGCTGTACCCAGCACAGCGCCGGCAAGATCTTCAAAAACCAGGAAATTACTCGGTGACATACCATCAAAACCAAAAAGGGGCAAAGTACCAAGGGATAGAAAGACCAGTGCAATCCCATCCTATTCTGGAAGGCAACTTTCATGAGAAGTATTCGGCGCGAAACAAAGAATCGCATGGTCAATAAACGGAGTGTGCACTGGGACGACCTTCTGTAACAAGGGGTAAATTCCGCGAGCTCAAACATTGCGTTGAGGAACGCATTCAGGGGGAAAAAGTGGCACATGAGAAGCACAAGCGCTGCAAGGGCATTTCTAATCATAGCTTGCCCAAGAACACAGTGGGACCGAGGAGGGACCGTAAATACACTATCGAGATCAGGCAAAGGGTCTCGCGGGAAGGAGGGCGAAGTTGGGGGGAAAAGACTGGTGAGGAAGCTGAAAATAGTCACCGGCCAGTCGTCACTTATCGCATGCAAGGAGAGGAAAGGGTTTCTACCAAGGCTAACGCTAAGAGGATAAAGCTTAACTACGGTCGACGACTGGCAACGTGGCATAGAAAGCGTCACCAGCGCGTAGCCAAGAGGGGGAGGTTGCTCCAGGTAAATAATTCCGATGAAGCAAACAGACCGCCGGGAGATTGAAAAAATCTTTAACCCGTCAGTGGAGACGCCTGAACCAAGATTCCTAAGACCAGAAGACGATGACAGTGACGGGGCGAAATGCAGCATGGTTAAAAAAAACAAAGAATAAAGTAAAGAAAAGCATCACTATTGTTTGTCGGGTGCCGTATAATCAAGGGAGTCGAGATATGGAGAGGAACCTGACATATAAAGGGGACTACTGAGAAAAGAAAGGACTCTATAAATATTGGGAGAGGAACATGGGAAGGCACCGAAACTCGGGCTGTCCGCCAGTCTTCAACACTTCCAAAGGGATTTATTCGGGCTAAAGTGATTACTTGGTTCTGCAACAGACCGCAACAGAAAGAACGGGGGGGGTTTCACTCTTCGACAAGCTGATAAAGCTAATGAGATCGGGGACCGCGGTTCGTAGCTTCCAATGACATTCAAGGGAGCAAGCACCTCGGTTTCCTTCTAAGGAGCGCGGCGGAGAAATGGAAATTACGGAAACTGTGTGCATCCACCCGTCTAACCCGTGAGGTGGGGGCTGTTTAACCTGGGGGCAAGGAGGGGTTCTAAGTTATCTGAAGAGGACATACGTGGTAGAAAGAAAGGATACACTGAGCGGTACGAGGAAATGGGGGGAGGAAATGAGAGATAAAAAAAACTCGCGAAATCTAGGACATCCTAAGGAAAAGAAAAAGTCGGACAAAGAAATCCAAGGAAACAATAAGATTCATCCTGCGTAGCTGGATCAAGCAGTCGGCTAGCTGAGATAATACTGGGTATGTGGGGGTGAAAAGTAGAAGGCTGCTTACTCTGAGGCCTGGGGCGTTATAATAGTGAGTCGAGACGAAGCCCCATGTAGAACACGGTGAATCTGACGAGAAATGATAAAAATAGAGCTGGAAAGACTATCAGTTTGGGAGGCAACAGGGATCTCGGAACAGCAAGTAGTGGTGCATTAAAAAAAAAACGAACTCGGTAGGGGACAAAGATGACCGACCAGACCGGACTCTGATGACGGGTAAAGGATAAGTCATATAAAAACTGGAGGGGAACGTAAGCGTGGACAGAGAGAGATCTCGGCATCAAAGTGAGAGTAAGGAACGGGAGAGAGGGTGTGTGGTTTCACCCACTCCTTGTGGGCAGCGTTTCGGATAATACCGGTGCTCGATGGACGGGATTAAACAATGGACGTCAATGCGGCGAGGGGTGGACAGCGTGAAGACATTTCACCTGTTAGCGCGTATACAGAAGGCCAATATAAAGACAGGGGCGAGATCAGAGGGGAAGAGGAAACGTGTGTGTGAAGGTTTTGTGGACATGAAAGGGGAATTTGCAAGTGGAAAACTCGAAAAGAGGACAAAAAAAACATATAAACCAGACTCTCTGCGGCATGCGGATGCGCTGAGTATATGAAAGGAAGGAAAAAGGAGAGGGTCTATGTAGCTCTCAAGGAAAAAACCAAACGGGGGAATTATGAAAAATATAGTGATGATCTGATAAATCGTTAGAGGATAGGAGACACCAAAGCGACCAGAAAGGAGAGAAAGAGGAGTAGGGGTCAGAGTTTGATAAAGGTAGAAATTTTTTAACACTACATTTTAACTCCGCCAAAAAATAAACAGATTTTGCCCAGATGGATAAAGGAACTGAGAAGCGAGGGGTAGATCCTTTATTCTTCACTTAACAAGAAAAGATTAGTCCCATCAGCGGATCCGTGAAGCTATTTTGCTTAGTGCGAGGGGGGTAAGCTCCATAGAGCAACAAAACAAGGCAGGTCAGGGAAAGAAAAAAAGAATCTCCGGGCCTAAGGAATGCGCACTTGATTGAAAGAAGGGGTCGGGGAAGATTAAAGGTCCAGAATTGGTATAGTAGGGGAGGGAGTGTCCCGAGGAGAAAAAGGGGAGAATTGGGTCATTTGTGGGACATACAGTAGGTTGATCGGGTAGGAGGTGACAAAGGACGGGGGGGGCTCCAATCCGACGCGCAAAAGAAGTCTGCATATGGATTAGAGCACTTTCGGTAAGGGGGGCGGACTATCAGGAGAAGGGGGGGACACGTAAGGTCTGCAATCACGGATGAAGCTAGCCGTAAACTTCGCAGCAAGGACAGGTCTGTCGAGAGTAATCCACTGCACAGAAGGGGAATCTCGAAGTGGGGGACGGGGGGACTGGTTTTCTGCGGGGTGCAAGAAGGGGGGGGGGCTGGCACGGGAGCGGAATAAGACAGGAAAAACTGCGCCCTCATACAGACGCACAGACCATAAAGGGACTGAAAGAACGTGGGGTAAAAACGAATGGGGAAAAGAGGGGGGGAAAATAAGTCAAACTTTAACAAGGGAAGGGAAAGAAAGGTTGACACTTGGGGGGAGCCCAGTGCCGTATAAGGAAGAAGCGAAAAGTGCCCGAGGGCTCTGATGGGCGTGAAGGGAGATTGAAAAGCAGAAAGTCAAGAAGTTTACTTACTCAGAGACTTGAAATAATTGTCAGCAAAAAAAAAAAAAAAAAAAAAGGCAACTGCTAACGACTAGCCGTTCGGGGAAGAATCTGTCAACATGAACCGTACGCAACAGTGACAGGGATAGACGAGGGAAAGGAGGAAAACACAGGAGGGGGGATGGTACAGAGCACACTCCAAGATGCGCCACGACTGGGGTCAAGGGATATAGGGGGGCGGTCAGGGGGAGCTCAGAAGACACTGAGGCTGTCCAGTACTACTCTGGAGGCGATAAAGTGCAAGAAAGGGAAATTGAAAACGGGGGGGAGGGTGAAAAGAGGAACCGTGCGACAAAAGGAAATCAGTCGACCAGGGGATAAGGGCTTGACTCTAGGGAGAAGAAAAGCAAAAGCCTCTCCGCGAGCGAGGTCGTCAGTACGGGGATAAGTAGAAAATGGGGTGGGGGGGGGAGACATAAAGGAGGGGAAAGGCCAGTATTGGACTCAGAGGAAAGTGAAGAGGGGGACGGGTAGGAATAAAGGAGGACGACTACGACCGGGATATCTTTTAATCTTAGTTTTGGAAATGACGCAGGGCACTCGGTTGCAATGGAGAAGGGAAGAAAAGAAGGACAAAAAAGAACAACCAAAACAACAAACTCTGACAAGAGGACATGCCGCTGATCCCTGCATGAACAGTTGCAGTAGGGTCAAGGAGGGACAATTGTTGGGGGCGAGCCTTAGGCAGTGGGGTGTGGGACGTGTCTACGGGCGCAGCCCAACATTATAAAAGTGGATAAAGGGAGGGGGGGACGGTGGAAGGTAGGCACGGGGGGAAGCGGAAAAAGGGGTGCTGCGTTTTGGCCTAGCAGATCACGAACTGCCATGGTTTCTCAGGGGAGGGGAGCAAAAAAAGCTAGGGAGAGGGGGACTGGGGATTAGGGTAAGTAAGAACGACTGGTCCGCGAACGCGAATCAAGAAAAAAAGGCAAAGGAACCCCTTAAAGGGAACTCGCCGGAAAATGGTAAAAGTTTAAAAAGAGGAGGGAGAGTGCAAGGGGGGGGGGACAGGAGAGCTGCATCGAAAAAGGGTGATTACGAAAGTTGGGAATCATAGAGTGAGATAATGACCTTACGTGGTGAAAGGGGGGGGTAATAATCAAGGGGAAAGGGTGGCTGAACGTCAGAGAGTGTTGGGGCATCAGGAGAGATATGCCTAGCTGTCCGGTCAGTCGATGAAATGTGGCTGTGTACAAAGGGGGATTCGGAATAAATAGGGGGAGGACAAATCCTGTCGCGGGAAAGGGAATGCAGAAGCATGAGTGATTTGTTGGTTCACTTGTAGTCACGCCGGAAGGTAGAAAAAGAGGGAAGCGTTATTGGCGGCTAACGGACTGGTAGGTCATACTTTCGCGGCCAGGCGGGTCCTGGCCAGACTTAAGGGGGTGAGTGGGAAGAAAAAAAAATGAAGGAAAGTCATATGGGGAGGAAGGGAGAAGACCAATCAGCCCACAGAAGGGGGGGAAAAGGAGGGGGTAGTTCGCGCAGGAAAAGGGGGGGAGAGGAAAAATGAAGACGAAACGGCATCAGAAAGGAAAGGTCCGAAAATACCATCCGCGTGCGAAGACCAAAGCACAAAGTGAAAACAGGGCGGGGGACGAAGGAAAGACTACAAGTTCAAAATCCAATGCAAAAAGAGGCTGAAGACGCGGTTGATCATACGAAGGTGAGAAGAGAAGCGATCAACAGGGGGGGAAGAAGGATGGTAATGGGTCAAACCTGGATAGAAAAAGCCGTGGGGCGTAACTTGAAAGAATTCTCTGGGGACTTCAAAACGAAGGGAAAAAGGGGGTCTTCCAAAAAGGAACTTATGAGGCGAGGCAATAAATTGGATTTCTCGAATTGAGAGAGATAAAGAGGAAGAAAAGGAAGAATTCGTCGAACTGTATGAGAGGTACATACTGGGGAGGGGTGGGCCCGGGACAAAATCGTGATCAGGAAATGAAGGTGCAAATGGAGAGAAAGGGTAGGGAAAAAATGAGTGGAAGCAGGAGAGGGGGGGGGTAGGGAGGAGGAAATAGAAAAAAGTTGCTAAACTTAGGCACAGACTTCTTAACTATACTAGAAGGAAGAAAGATGCAGGATGGATAAAAAAAGAGAGGAAGAAAAGATGGATACAGAGGCTATTTTTCTAGAAGGAGGGGCCGTACGACGTTAACCCTCGTAGCCAAAGGGATAATTGTTAGGGTAGCCCGCTGGGGAAAAAGAAGAAAGTCGGATAGGCAGAATCAAGAGAAAAAAATGGCCGGGGGGTTGAAGTAAAAGGGCATCCGGCGCAGTTGTGATGTCTAGCCGCAGCAGAGAAACGTTTGTAAAAAAAAGCGGAATGGAACACAATGAGAAAAAATCACTGTAAAGAAAGAGGAATTGGTTGTGCCCCTTAATCGCCCTCAATCTAGGACTTATCTTTTAAGATTAGAATAAGGAGAAGAGCTCTAGTGTGACTATAACGGTACAAAGACTGAATCGATGGAAGGAGGACCTTAAGGTCGAGCCAGAAGAAGAGGGAGGAAGACCATTTGCAAGGGGCCCACCTTACCAGAAGGGAGTGATTTCGCTCTATTACTGAAGGAAGGAGGAGAGACAGGAAAGAAGGAAAGGGGGGGGGAGTCTTGCAAGCAGATCACTTGATAGGCGAGAGGGTCGATTACTGACAGTTAAATTAGGTAAAGTTCAGCAAATCTTGGAAGGGCCAGGAAGGACGCGTGCATGGTATATGATCTTCTCAACGGGTACAGAGCAAGAGAGATTATATTTACAAATACGCTGGGCGCTGGATCGGTCTGTGAACAAGTGGGGGAGGGGAGCCATTGCCTAAAAGGTCTTCTGAAGGAGGGGAGGGCAAAGTGAGAGGACTCGAGGAGGCCCACTTAAAACCAACAAATCATCTTGCTGAAATCTGACTGGTCATTGACTACAGAGTACGCTACGTCCTAGGTTACATTAAAAAAGGATCTGAAAATACTCAAAACCTTAAGGAACAGGGAAAGAGCAGTTGAGATTCTATTGTCTCGTCTGGGGGTTAAGTCCTGTTGGACTCGCAGGGGGGGGGGAGAAAAGTACAGCAAACAGACCAAGTCCATTCTCCGTATTAACCGCTTCGGCCTTGACTCACTGGACGACCTAAGATGATCCAAAAAAAACGTTCTAGAAGAGAAGGACTCTATGAAAGGGGGGGGAATTTCCAACTCCTGGGTGCTCTTTCTCAAGGGACTGAAAAAGTTCTCAAACAATCCGCGTCATGATAACAGCTTGTCCCTCATCTTTTCCACCTTAATCCTATGGGGAATAGGACTATTGAGAGGGGGTGGTGGGAGGACTGTTATGTAAGAACGAAAAATTGATCCAATAAGATTCTAGGAAGATAGGATCGGGCAAGGGAAAGGGAGGTCGATATCCGTAAGAGAGGGGTATCAAAACAAACAAAAGTGAAGGGGAAAAATGGGGGGGGGGGAAAAGATGTCCTTCAAAAAGAGAGTCACGCTAATCCAAGCCAGAGTCGACAGGGAAAAGGGGAGTCGTTGCATATCGGGGGTCAATTTTCTTGAAGACATACAGTCCCCAAAAAATACAGTGAGGGGGCCTAGGAACATATAAAATCGAAAAAATGCGAATCACTTAACAGGAAAACTAGGGAAAAGAGTTCTCAATTGAAGCGATGCTTCGAGGAAATGGCAAAAAAGATCAACTCTCCAAATTGAGGTTAAAAACGGGGATATCTCACTTTCCAGGGACGAAAGAAAGGGGGGGCTGTAAACTAAACAGAAGAATCGGGAAGACGGAAATTGGACCTGTGTGGTAAAGCTGAGGAACGGGTGATAGCATTTCTTCTCAAGAACAAATGAAGTCAAAAAGCGAAAGACATCTAATGGATGTCAAGGGAACCGTCTTAATTTGGAATCTTGGGGGGGAGAGGGGAAGGAAGATTGAAAGAAGTAAGGAATCGTCGTTGCCCAGGTCTCGATTTCAACGACACAGCCGAATAGCTCGGGTTGGCTGGGAAAGGGTGTCCAGTTTCACGTTCGCGATACTATCATCTGCTCATTCAAAGTCTTTTTAGACTTTCTCACGAAAGGGGGGAGCTAGAGGTCCAAACAGCCGTAAGACCAATCGTCGCTGGAGATGTCTGAGTAAACGAAAAAAGAATATTATAAAAAAAGTCCGATTTGAAGAAGGGGGAAGAAAACTAAAGATAGAAATGTATTGTCATGAATCCGAAAAGAACGAGGCTATCACAGGGATTGAACAGATAGAAAAGGGAAAACTTGATCTTTAGCTACCTGATCTCCCACGTCCTCGAGTCAAATCACTCACTTGGGGAAGGGGAATTAACTTTCTGGGTGAACAGTCTAGTTTTCTGGGGGAAGACTGGTTTCCAAGAAAAAGAGGGGGACGTGATATCAGGTAGAAATTAAGATCGCTTCCTCTTCAATCAGAGGGAAGAGGGGGGAAGAGATGATACGAGAGTCACGTGCTTGGTGAATCTTGTTTTGGAAATGAACGATGTTTTTGAAAGGGGACTCTTCTCAGCGTCTCTAGACAGAAAAGCGCCAAGTCAGCCCGAAGCTTGCAAGGATTCTGTTGTGCAGGGAATGCGGTGAGATAGGGCGCAAACTTCCTTGGCCCCGAACCGGGGGGGGGGGGGGGAATTTAACTTGCAAGGGTTAATCACCCACGGGGAAGGAAATGCCTCGTGGTCGCCACCGCTGATTAGGTTGTCGAGTTAAGGATAAGCCTCTAAAATGGACCGCGAACTTCTATCCAGCCAAAAACCAACACTTTCCCCTCAAGGAGAGGGGGGGGGAAAGGAGAATCAGGGAAACCGAGAGCGCAAAAGGGCTTCACCGATTGAAGGGGGGAGAAAAAATGAACACTCAAAAAGTGTGATCTCGTGAATACGTCATTGAAGGTGCAAAAAGTCCATGGTGTCGCGTAGAGGAGGGGAAAAGGTTGTCATAAGGTGAAATAAGTTTGGAAAATGGATTTATTTTGTGCGCCGAATACTTCAGGGTCCACTGTTTCCAGGAGGAGCTGTGGTTAGGGGAAGGGGGAGTAGCACCTGTTAGGGAACGAGGAGGAAGGATTTATTGTAAAGTCAGTCTCTAGTGCTTTCCTTGGCTGGTCTGGCCGTCTCCGTACGTGATGTAAAGCCAAAAACGGATGAGGTTTCCCTCCATAGGAGAAAAACCCAACTCTTAAAATAGAAAAGGTGCCCCAAGGACTAAGTTTTTGGAGGATGGACCACATCACTGGAAAAGAAGGAATACCAGCCAAGAGTGACTCTGACAAAAGAAGGGCTCGGCCGCTCGCCAGGAGCATGCGTTCAAGAAGGCCGGCGAAGAGGGAAATCAAAAGACAAAAATTCTTTGAAGGGAGTTACAACAGGGGGGGAAGAAAAGATGACGCCACAAGAGAATCCGTTGAAAAACGGAATGGGAAAGTACTAAAAGGGAAGTGATCAAAAAATTTGGCTGACCGAAAATGGCGTATTCACGAGATTCAATTACGGGTATTTCAGAAATCCATCGGAGGGAAAAAAAAGAAGGACGAAAAAATTGGCGCTCTCGTCCAAACGATTATAATTGCACATTTCATTCAAGAAGAAAAAAGAAAGGACCGAATGGCGGATCGAAGTTTCGCGGCCAGTAACGTTAGGAGAAGCCAAAGGGGAAACAGATAATCACTTTTTTCAAGCTAGCATCACCCTAGGCTCAAATCGGAAGAGGGGGCGCGGAACAACGGGACATCAACTTCAAAAAAAAAGGGACCAGTTAATGTGGAAACCGTAGAAAAGAAAGTCGCTGCTGCAAAAAAAGGACGACGGGAAATTGGACCCCAAGGGAAGGAAGGGCTAGGAAGGGGAAGAAAAGCAGCCGCCTAGCAGCGAGTTTGCAAACTCTTCATTGTCCCAAAAAAAAGGGAGAAAAATATAGGGTGCCCTATCAGAAGAAGATAGCGGAATATTTGGAAAGGCAAAAGAAAGCTCATACAAAAATTTTAGAATGACGATCACGGTACAACTCGGAGGAGCTTCAAACCTGGGGGGAAAAGGGGAGGAGACGCCAAGTGGGAAGCAAGGTATTTTTGGCTCAGAGGGGGATTGATGAAGAATAAATACAAAAGAGCTGGAACCTTTTTTGGAGGCTACAATATCTACATTATAGAATCAGGAGGGGGGAAAGGGGGAATACAATGAAAACGTCAGCCCTCTGTTCTTAAAATTCAAGTAAAGGGATGTTGGAAAGCTTGAGCTGCGGAGTCCTCCGAATGACTCCATCTTAAATCATGGGAGAAGGAGGAAACTTATGTTCAGGGAAAGGTCTGTACAACTGGTTCTGAGAAGGAAAACAAGATTTGCCGAATGTGTATTCCCTGGGAACTGTAGACCAATCTACACCACGTAAGCCTCCACGCCAAGAGGTCGTCTTTTTGGGAGGGAGGAAATGTTCTTAGTACCTTACTTCCGAAGTGAAATGGATCGAAAAGAGAAAATTGGAGAGCTTACTTCTTCAAAGAAGTTATAAAAAGAATCTTGGGGAAGTACCTGTTCTCAGTATAACTTTTGTATGGGAGGAAAAAGAATCAAGACCCTGGTCCGCTCAAGTAATCACGATTCGCCTTGAGAAAGAAAAAAAAAGAGTCTCGTCCAAAGAAGACGAGTCAACAACTTCCCGTTAGGGTTGTTTGGGCCCGAGAAAGGGGTTTTCTGCCGGGATTCAGACTTGGGAAGGAGGAGCAGAAGTCGAAAGAGAAGCTGTGACTCATCTTTCAGTTTAAGATGAGGAAGGGATAGAAATACTAGGGGTCGGGGAATATGGAACTCAAGGTGTATTTTTTGTAGTTACTTGGGGAATGTCGTTAAAAGAGAAAAAGGAAAGAAGCGTCCATAACGGCGCATCGGGCGCGGGCTATGAGACCTGAAAAAGAGGGTTATTGGATCTCAACACAACAAGGAGATAAGTGAACTCCCAGAAAGTTTCAGTCTAGATAAAACGCCTCAAACCCTCAGGATCAAATCAGAGGGAGGAGGTCGGTTTGATCAGGTTGAGTGTTTCACGACCGTGTAACTCAGCAAAAATACCATTTATTTCAAAGAAGGAAAATATACTCAAGACTGAGGACACCTAATCAGGACATGGAAAATGTAATTCTTGAAGAGATTGTCTTCGATGCAACGGTAGTCCAGAGCAATAAACACCCAGATAAAGGAGGAAAAAGAACTACTAACGCGGCGGGGGAAGAGAGGTCCAATAAAGCAACTCTGGAGAAGGGAGGAATTGTGACTCTGGGGAGAGGGGGAGAAAAATTGAGGAGGAAAATCACCCCGACGCCAAGCACTCAATATAGTATTAAACAACCTGAAAAGTAATGTTTTTTATCGTGGGAGGGAAAGTCAAGACTGAACAAGTACGTCGTCAATGCCATTATTCAGTTGAAAAGAACCCAAAAAACTGAAGAATCTCTCTTGGTTTAGGTAAGCGATTCGCGAGAAGATCATCTTGCCAAAATCGAGAGAGAGGGGGGGGGGGTACCTTTCGAAGAAAAACGTGGTCAGACCGCGCAGCGGCCAGCCGTAAGAAAGCCAATTCGATATCTGGAGACGGGAGGCTACCATACGAAAAGATAAAGAACGAGGAAGTTATTTTAAACCTATTGCAAGTTATTGAGAATGTAATTGTCATGACCCCCTCCCTCTTCTAACACATTTTACGAGGAGGGGAAAAAAAAGTTTCCTCTGTTTTGCGGCTGATCCCAGAACTCCACCTCGGCGCACGCCCCTTATGGAAGGTGAAATTGAAAGGAGTCCAGTCTTTTCCGGAAGGACGTTGACTCATAAACTATCGATTTTAAAGAGAGTCGGTAGAAAATCGATAGGCGAGGTACTCTGTCATCAAAAGAAGAGGAAAATACGGTTCACTTTCCCCGATTCCCGTGCTTTGAATATTGTTGGGGGGGGGAAAGGAGTGGGGTTTTGGGAAAGAAGCTTAGACTTCAAAAAAAAAAAGATATACCGAAAGATCCCCAAGTCAAATTTCAATCATGCCAAGGATTGGGGGGCTATCAAGCCTTCTTGGCTACGGCACCAAAATTAAGTTTGCTCCAGGTAGGTTTGACGTTCAATGGGAGGAAAGGGAAGACCCAGAATACGAGCCTAGTCGATGGTATAAGAGGGAAGTAATTTTCAAGGAGTGAGTAAGTAAGGGTTAAAATCTGACTGGTCGAGACCCTCCACCAGGGAAAAACACTGGCGCCTCGGAATGAGATAGAGAGATTTTCCCAAAGGACAGAGAGAAAGTTATCCTCCTGAGGGGGTCAAGATGATGAAGGGGACCAGAACGGGTAGCTAGCAATGGCCGTGCAGACAAACTAAGGGGGGAGACTGCGGAGTCCAAAAGGTTGGCAGGGGAGTTCAAAGGTGGGGAATTCCGTTTTAAAGAGGTTCGTTGTCAAAAAGTTCAAACGGTGTCATGCAGAATCTGGAGGGGGAGGGGGAACTTGTTTATTCTCAGTCTGGGAAAAACAAAAAAACGTGGGGCTGCCGACAGGGCGATTATCGAGTACTTTCCATCTGGTATGGTGACTCAAGTGACGTGATGGGGGGGGATGTGGGGGGGAATAAAAACCTTCTTCAAGGGGGGGC
>Ga0179593_1419427_pt1 | contig 14410 bp, 18 predicted proteins | sample CZODoug2_1_08_16_FD_185931 | JGI IMG/M metagenome (GOLD analysis project Ga0179593, IMG submission 185931) | Vadose zone soil fungal communities from Angelo Coast Range Reserve, California, USA - CZODoug2_1_08_16fungal (PacBio error correction) | ecosystem: Environmental > Terrestrial > Soil >...
AGGATCGGGCAGGAAAAGTGGAGAAAAAGGCAGATGTATATCAGACCTAAATGACAAAATCTGAAATAAAGGTGGAAAGAAGCGAACCCACAAGAAAAAGCGGGGGGAAGAGAGAGTATTGAAGGAGTGTATTTAGCGATGACATGTATTGACTCGATAGCAGAGTACAAGATCAGAGGGGAAGGCCAAGACGCTAATCTAAACCGCTGGAAAAAAAATTGAAGCATCCGGCGCGGCAAATTGTTCGCAGGTTGAAAAACGTTGGAATCACTTCCAAAGGGGGGGAATGCAACAAGGCAACAGCCATTGAGCGAACAGATGAGAAAGGGGTGAGTGGAAAAAGGACTAGGTGGAAGAGAGCTTAACACAGCAACAAAGAGCTGGCAAACGTGGGCAAACAATCTCAGAGGATTTCTATTTGGGGGGGCGGGAATTGTAATTACCTCTTGGGACATATAAAAAGTCTTCCAAAAAGCAAGGAAGTTAGAGATGGAACTAAATTCGGACTGGAATTTAATAACTGGTGCAAAAAAAACAGGCTCAGAATATTGAAGAGTTGCAAGGGCCTGGGTATGGTAAATTGAGTCGCAATAAGAAGACTACTGATGGCTGGCAAACCTCATGGCTCAAAGGGAGTAAAATCGAGAGGTTGTGAGATGAGCGAAGATAGGGGAAGCCAAAAAAGAAAAAAAAAAAGAAAGTTTGGAGCGCGCAGGTAGGGGTGCAAAAAGTTCCGGGCATCAAAACAAAAAGGCTTCGCAACTAAGGGCAGCGCTGAAAAAGAAGGTGAGAAATAGAAAACTGAGGTAGGGGGCTTCTGCGAGTGTAGTGAAAAGGCCGCAAAAAAAAGATTGGAGAAGAGGGGGAGAAGAGCCGCGGAGTATGTGTAACGGCTTTATATCTAGCTGTTGTCAAGAAAAGCCGGTTGACGTCAGGGGCTTAGAAAAAGCTAGACCCCATTCTTTGAGCCTGAGTGAAAGCACGCATAGTGGAATTCTAAAAAAAATTGCGTCGTCGTGAAAGGGGATGAGCATACACTAATAGGTGTCAGACGATAACTTGGTAGCTTCTCAGGGTAATTGGGTCCAAATGGACGAGCGGAAGGGCGGTACGGGGACATGGGAGGGGAAAACGAAAAGTAGCTTCAAGGGGGAAGCAGGCGAGGGGGAAGGCTGGGAGATCGAGGATCGGGTAATTGACACAGGTGGGGGGCAGAGGGGAGGGAGGGGACAAGATGGGGGGAGTGTTCGACTCAGGGAGTTACTTTTGGACGCTGCAGGGAGAGGGGGGAAGGGGTGGGGGCAAGACGAGCGCGGCATCGAGTGAAGGCTTGGTCGCAAATCCCGTGCAAGTTGGAGGAGAGGAATTCGTAGTGAAAGGATCCGCCGGGGGGAAAATGAGTTCCGGCAGACTAGCAGATGCTGAAGCATAAAACAGAGCACTATTCGACTGCAACTAAGGTGAGGACGAAATCCGAAGGCTTGGGACTCATGGCCCGGAACTCTAGTCCATACAAAGAAGGGAAGCGCATAACATCTCTCCAACGTAGTAGTAAAGGAAGAGAGAGGAGTATGGCGACATTCCACTTCCCAAAAAGGATATAAATGTTAGGGAGCCGTGGGGTGTCAAAGAAGGAAAGAAGACGGGGGGACAAGAAGTCGCAAGTATTTGGGTGCTGAGGCTCATGACCGATAGAGAGGAAATCATTCCGAGCGCCGCTAAAAGGGGAAGAGAAATGGAGCTAGAGTCCATAACTGGCCTGGAAGGGTGGAGAAAGGCCGGAAAATCGATGACGCGCCTCGGGAGCATAAAAAAGAACTCCTAAAGATCCGAAAACAAGCATTACTTCCCCAAACTTGGCCAGCGACTACCTAGACTCTGATTCCTTGGACGAGAGGAAAGAAAGGAATTCCTATGAGCGAGAGGAACATAAACTAGCTTCGTTGGAATAAAATCAACGAAAACGGCAAAGCGCCTGCCGTGGTAAGGTTAAGGAAAAAAAGAGACTCAGCTGTGCGGTCGTTCAATTCTATTATTGTAATTGAATCCTGTGGTAGCGACAAAAAAAAGGGGGAGGGATGAACAAAAACTAAGAAAAGAAAGAAAAAGGGCAGGGGGAACAGCAGGGTTGAGTCACTGCAAAGGTGTTTTATCATTGGGAAAAAAAAACAACATTAGCTATCTCACGGCAAAGTGAAACCGCGCGTCGAAGGGTAGGGGGTCCAACAGCAAATATGGGCCTGTACATACCTCGAGAGCCCTAAGAGGGGGGGTCGCACATAAAAAGTGTTAAAGCAGAAAAAACCCAATGAGGGGCCGCGGGGAACTTTTTTGATACAGAAGAGGAGGGAAGAAAATTTGGACAAACAACAAAAAAGACAGCGCGCGTCAAAACGGGAGACAGATAGAGCTAAATCTAAACAACAGCAGAAATCTACTGAGAAAAGGGGAGCTAGGGAACAATGGGGGCGCAGGGGGTAACGGAGGACAGAGTGAAGAAAAAAGCGGAAATTATAGGACCATTGTCAAATTATTGGTAAAAAAAAGCAAAAGGCTGATGAGGGGAGGCACACGAGTTATGAATGTCAAAAAAGGAACAGGAAGTGGGAAAATCTGGCCTGCTGGGCGTATGCACTTAAACTATCAGTAAAAGGAGTAGAGAAGCCCAATCGAGAGGTGCAGAACTGTGTGGGGACACGGGTGTGTCATCGATAGAGGGGGAAAGGGGTGCTTTGTGCTCTTTATATTAAAAAAAGTTTGAAAGGACAATGGCCAATGACCATTTCTGTTGTCCTGGTAGCGCAACATAAAAAATTTGAGGATGCCATACGTTGGGAAGGTATCGGGATTCTCTAAATCTTTGCAGACCAGGAGGGAAGGGGAGGTAAGTAGTAAGCATAGTGCGGGGACTCAGCAAAAGTTTCAGGAATTAACCGTAAAGAAATGGGGGGAAAAAAGGTAAGCGGAACTCGCAAAAATAACGGTGAACTTCATCGCTACGAAAAACAAAAAAAAGGAGGAGGGACAAGATAAAAGATAGGAAATTCGTTATAAAAGATGAAAAAAATCTAGTTAGAGAATATTATGGGATCTAGGGTAATTCCAAATATGACGCAAAGATGGGAACTAACGGCGGGGCCTTAAACCAAGAAAGGTGTTCAATGAAAATAAAGAAAAAAACGTGCATCTCATTTCACTAAGAACAGGAAAGCATGGGAAAGCGGAAAAAGTTCAAAATTGTTGATTGGGTACAAAAAAACGGCCAGGGTAGACAGGGTCAAAAAAAACGGCGGGGGGCACAAAAGGTATGCCCAGCGAGGGGGGTCAAAGGGAAGAAGGCAAAAATTCTTGGCGGCGAAAGGGGTGCCGATCCGCTTTGAGAGAGAGCCATATGGAGTGCACAAGGGAGAAGTAGTTCGGCGATAAAAAAAGACGACAGTCCGTGAATAAATAACCTTATGGCGCGAAATAACAAAAAGCAGAAGACAATGGCCGGGACAGATTGAAAGGGAGGGGCGAAGCAAGAAAGGTCAGCGTATTGCCGGCGGACCATCACGAAGAGAAGTTCAGTAAGCTAGGTGGGGATAAAAAAAAGTTACGAAGGGATCAACTGTGTTCCGTTTCAAAAGAGGGAAAAAGGGTGCAAAACCATCAAAGGGTCATCTAAAAAGAACCGGCGCAATCGGGGGGGGTGCGCGCTTAAACAAAAGGGGCCTTGCGAAAAAAGAAAGGGGAGGACGAGGGGTAGAGGCGATCAAAATTAGGCAGGTAAAAACAGCACTAGTGCTCGGCGTACGGACCGCAAGGTGAGATGGGAGTTGCAAAAAAAAATAAAACACCGGTGACGGAGGAGTAAACCTCGGGATAACCAATGCTTGCAAATTTTAGAAATAGGGGTCTTGAAAGCCCCTTGGCTCAAAAGAAACAGGTTATGCAGGGAGAGGCCTACGAGGGCAAAATTGGAGGGCAAACATGTATGAAAGCCACATGGACAGTCGAGAGGACACTGTAAGTGACATGGGATCTCAGGCCAGCCATGCTAACTCCAAATGACGAGCATGGCGTGGGGGGGGGAGAATTCAGACTATCGGATGTCAGTTGATGAAAAGCAAGTGAAGTGCAAGGGGGAGGGGAAAGATGGAAAATCGGTGAAGTTGGAAAATGGTTCAGGAAGAAGGTTAGGAATGTAGTTGTGAAAGGGGGGACTGCGCGAGGGAGTGAACGGCTTCGGAAAAATAACACAGTTTTATCGGAGTTTAGGAAAACTGGTATGGGGTCTCGCGCAAAAGGGCACGAAAGGGCTGAAGGCAATGGGGGCTGAAGCCCTAAACGAAAAAGTCTCTTCGCGAAAGGAGAAAAGGAGAACTAAAAGAAACCGTTAGGGACAAACTATGTGCCCCCCACGAACATCAAAGGTCCATCAAAGTAGAGGGGAAGGAGAGAAAGAAAACTGCAAAACAAGGGGAGGAGGAAAAAGAAAAAAAAGTGAATTATTGGCGACTTCCGCAAGAGAACGGCGAGGATGAAGGGGGAGTTAACATATTGGCAAAAATCGTCGAACGGGGTAAGTTCGGCCTAGTCAGGGAATTTGGCTCGAGTGGGAAGTGATCATTTACCAGAGAGGAAGAAGCCTTTGAATGGGGGGGAAAAAACGGGGGCGGACCTAAAATCACTTGAAACTGTATGTGAAATCACGGTCACCCTACAAGAGTAAAAAAACTAATGAGTACGCATAGAAGGAAAAAAAAGAAAAGGGGAGGGGGAAGAGAAGCAAGAACTGAACGCAGTCAGGGGGGAGAAAGCTGAATTCCTCTCGAGAAACAACCAAAACACACCACAAAAACCCAAAAACAAAAAAAAAAAAAAAAACAAAAAAAAACACCAAAACAAAACACCAAACAACACCACCCCCACCACAAAAAAAAAAAAAAAAGAGAACCGGAAGGAAGAACGATCAGGACCATGGTAGCTAGGAGGGGGTCATCGCATAAATAGAAAACAGGAGAAGGGTTACTTTAGTAGAACTCGAGTAAAAAGGAAGGGGTTAGTCAAGAAGGGGGGGGGGGGACGAATAGCAAGGGGAAAAGAAGATAAAGATGAGGGAATTTTAAGCAAGGGGTCCCATCGCTAAAAAAGGGTTGAGTGAAACCTAGCAACATAATTCAACATGCCCCAAGGGGGAAGGAAAAAAGAGAGAAATCGGTGAGGACCTATTAATAAACTCAGAAAAAAAGAAATAGTGGGAAAAATGTTGAACACGCAGTTTGGATTGGGAAACGAAAAACCAAGACGTTTTGAAAGAACGAATCTGTTGCCTAGAGGGGTAAAAAGAAAATACGCGAGACCAAAAGAGACGTGAACGGAGGAGCGCCCTAAACAAAGAGTCGATTAAGATGTGGTCTTCAAATTGTCTAATGGCAGGGGGAGAGAAAAAGGCCATTTTTGAAGGGGGACAAGGAGTGGGGGGGGAAAGGCAATAGCGGAGACGGGGGATGGCTTATTTCGGCCGAATAGTAGTTATCAAAACCATCGAGTTTTTCATCGAATGTAAGTGCAGCTGGATGGAGGGAAACGGTAAAGTACAGACAAGAGGAAAAAACAAATCGATAGAAAAAGGGGGGTGAAAAAAGGGGGGACAGCAAGACTTTGGCCATTGGTTGCAGTGTTATCTGACAACGCTTTACCAAGCATCTGACCAGGATAGAGACACGGGGTTGAGGTGGGAGGGGAAGGAGAATCAAAAGTTTGAAACAGGTAGAGAAAAATAATGAGAATAGAGATGCTAGAAGGAAGGAACGCCCGGGGGGGTACAGGGGGGAATCAGGGGTTAATGGAAAGGAAATCGATAACTTCACTTATGTTGACAAGAAGCTTCTCAATATGACAGAAGAAATACCGGGGGACAAAAGTCTCAGGAGGAGCAACAGAAACGGGGGCTGAGGATGACTAAGATCTGAGAAAAGGTTCTTTATGACGATGGCAGGATGCTAGAGGATCAGAGGTCATGGGGAATCTAGGTAATTCAACATTGGACACAAGATAGGAAGGAACGGCGGGCGCTCGTAAGCTCTCCAAGTCTAGATGCAAAGTAATGTGAATCGGGGGGGGAAGAAAAGTCAAATTGGAATTCATCTCAAACAGGAAAGGGGAAAAAGGCGATCACAACCGGGAAAGAAAGACGATTGAAGAAAGAAATTGGACAATGGGGTGCGTGGGAAAACTTACCTGAGAAGTGGAACAAGGAAAGAGAGGAAAAGTGGGAACCATCTGCATATTCCGGGGCGACTTTGGAGGGGGATAATGCAAAGTTGATATAGAAGCACAATGATGAAAAGGATCAAGTAATGAAGGAAGGAACGGACCGCGTTAAAAATCTTAAGTCATCTATAGTAAACAAAAGAAAAAAGGCCTGCTCCTATTAATCATTGAGCCTTTGTCAGGGGAACAAAAGGGGAGGTTCGCAATCCGAATGAAGTGTATGCAATGGAGAAGAGAAAAACGAGGGATGCCATTCGTAGCGAGTGCTGGTTGGGTGGTTAAGGACCTTTCAAGTGGGGGACATCGCGAGGGTTTGAGGGCGGGGTCAATGAGGACTAAAAAAAAAAAAAAAAAAAAAAAAAGACGCAGGGGGGATAAAAAAAAGAAAACGGGGGCCACTAGGGGCGCGCTTGTAAAAAGTAAAAAAGGACTCCCAAGATGAAAAGGAGAGGAAAGGGAGTATCTAGCAGTTGGGGGGGAGGCAGTGGCGCTAGTACCGCGGCCGTGATAGCGGGTGAGGGGTCAAGGGACCAAAACGGGGAGCGGAACCCGGGCTGTCACTGCGGGAAGCTTAGCCGCAGTAAATGCTAAAACGCATGGGCTTCGTCAGAAAAAGAAACAGAATAGTATGGAGCCTGACAAAGAGGGGGGTCTTCAAAGGAAGTAAAGTGACCACCTGGACGGCAGTGCGGCCGTGAAATGGAGGACAAAAACTATCGGGGAAACAAGTGCTATGATTCATGATGTAGATAGATAAAAGGGAAAGGGGGATTCAAACTTAGCTGCGTTCAGGTAGGGAAATGGCGTGGTGGGAGAATGCGGTGGGGGGGAAATGGTCTTGCGCTCATTGTTTGAATTGTTGAAGGCAGACGTCAATCAGAGTGGGTTGCGGCAAAGTCGACGTGGAAGGGGGATTCGGGAGGAATTATTAGAACGGGGGGGGGGGAGAGAGAAGCAAAGAAAAGATTTCCGGCAGATAGATAGATCAGGGATAAAAAAAAATAGGAAGAAATGATAATCGCTCGTGCTAACTTAAAAAGAGTGAACTGACATTTGGACAGAAGGGGAAACATCGGAATTATAGCCAAGCGGAGTAATAAGCAAAGAGAGAGAACACTAACAAAGGAGAAGGTAAGGTGAGAGGGACGACTTGAAAAGAAAAAGAAGGGATAGAATCTTTCGATGTTCTGCGGCAAAGTTTTCCACAAAGATTTGGTTCGCACGATGGGCGCAGTCACGGAGTGTACTACGTCCAAAGGGAAGAGAGAGGCTGCGGAAAAAAATCATTTTGAAAGGAGCGGGAACTAAAATTCATGAGCGGATAAGGGAAGAGATAAAAAACGGAAACTGTATTTTGAAAAAGCGGAAGCCTCAGGCGCGCTAGCAGGCCTAAGGAAAAAAACTAGGAACAAAAATCACATGTATTCTATAACTTCTTGACACACAAGGGGGAAAGAAGAAACGACAGGGGGGGCATCCGCGGAAGAAGGAAGGATCAAGAGAAAAAGTCCTAAAAAGGAAACAAGGAAGCAATTAAGCGAGCTGGGCGTGGAGCCATTGGTGGTGGGAGTCCGGGAAAAGAAGCGGAGTACGTTCGAATGAAGAAAGAGGGCGAGAGGGGGAGAATATGGGGTATTTGAAACATCCGTGGAACGGACAATGGGGCTGGCAGAGTAAAAACTATGGGATACATCTTTACAGTGGGTAAAGTCGACTTGGAGAAGTGAGGAAAATTTGGGGGTTATCTGGCAACAGTATATCGCGGAGGTGAAAAAAGTCGTCCGGGTAGGCAAGCCCAAATCCGACGACAGAGGGTTGAAGTCACAAAAAGAGAGAAGCTGCTCTCCCTAATTTAGGGGAACACACGGGAAAAGGTGTGAGGGTCTCTGATGGGACCGACTGGGGGGGGGAAAAGTGGCAAAGAAGAGTCAGGGGCAGAAGGGCAAAACATCTCCGGAAGGGAACAATCAGCTGAACATTGTCGAGAAAGATAATAACTAACAGGATTAGGGAGGACCATGCGTAATTAAGTTCAAAAACATGAGGAGGAGAAAAGATCATGGGGTGAAAATCGAAAGACTTGATAATGAGGGGGGAGAAAAAACAGAAAAAGGGGGTCTGTCTGATTTCGTGCACTAGGTGATTAATGAAGAACCTCTAAGGTAAGGGAGCACTTAATAGTATGAGGGAGAAAGGGAGAAGATATAAAAGGGATACGACAAGAGCCTCACAAGCAAGGGCAGACGTGGCCAAGGTTGTCCTCCGCAAACATAAGTTGTAGGGGTCTAGCAAAGGCTCGTCATCTGGACAGGAGGGGGGAGAGCAGGTCTGTTTCCGGTGGAGCCTAAATCAAATTTGAGCTAGGAGGCAACTTTTTACAAGGCGATAAAAAAGAGGAAAATATAATGATAAACGGTCGCGTCGCTGAAGGATCCTAGAGACTAGAGGGTTCCGCGAGGGAAAAGAATGAAAAGACCGAATAACGGTGAGCCTACCTCGTACAAACAACTGTAGAGGGGAGAGGGATGTGGCTTCACGGCTTCCCCAACACGACAATGGTCAAAATAATACTGGGAGAAATAAAAGAAAGTTGAAAAAGAGAGGGGACGGAACGCGTGCTCGATTAATGTCTAGACAAGCGCTGATCAATTTGGGGGGAATAGAGCCTTTTTCAACGTTTGACAGAGGCAGTAGCCCGAAAAATCACAGGATCATTATTCCTCAGTGAAGCGGTTGAGAGAACGGAAGGGAAGATGAAAAGGCACAAGTTCAAGCCTATGCCAAAGGAGGAGGAACGTAAACCAGGAAAGAAGGGGTGGTGGGCAAAAGGATTGGGGTATTAGGAAAATTTAAAAAAAAATGCAAGAAAGCTCCACAAGGGAAGGATCAACATAGACGCGTTAAGTCGTGGGAATGAAAGACGGCCGAATCACAGAAAGAATCAGGGTTGAGAAATTTTGACGGTGAAATGGCAGCGGACCAGAAAAAGTGGGAGGGGGATTTGCGCAGATACCGAAGAAGGGTGGCAGGAACCTCCAGCATGGCTCAAAAACATTTCTTAAGAATATTTTCGAAAGGGCGACACAATGTGGTACGCGATTGTTGGAAAGAAGGATACGGGTGGGCAAGGTCGGGCAACAGACTCTATGAAAAACAAGTCACAGGTCTCCAAGAGGGGGGCGCGCGGAACAAGTTCTTTTGGTCCAAAAAATGCTCGTGGGGAAAACGCACAAATATAGGAAGGGTCGACAGAAAAGGCGACGGGGGGGTAACGACGTGATCGCTTAATGTTGCTGGTTAAAGATACACAGAGGGGTTGAGGGGTAATAAAGAAAAAGACGTCAGTCTCACACTGCTTTACTGCTTGTCACAAACGAGTGGAAGTCAACCGAAAAATACTCGTCCAACAGGAAAGGATCGAAGAAGAGAAGTGAGAGAAAGGGAAACTTGGTATCTTAAGTATTAAAGGAAAAAGAAAACACGCCGCTGGGAAGACCATGGGAGACACCATGCGCATCTAGCTGCTGGAAATCAATGCTAGTATGTACACGGGGAAATTCGAGGAAAGGTTTTTGTCAGGAACAAAGTGGGCGGGGAAAGGGAGAATCGGGGGAGTTAATTTTAACGATCAGTTAATGGAAACAGCCGTCAGCGAGAGGGAAAGAGGGAGCACAAAAGTGCAAGTTTTGGATGTTCTTATAGGGGTATTAAGGGGTCGGACTGAAAGTTACGCATTCTGAGGGGGAGAGGTAGCAAGCGGGGCTGATGCATAACACTCAATCTCCCGATGAACGCCTAACCGACAAAGATCAAAGAGGGGGAACAATGTGAATGGGGGAGAAGGAAGATAGGTTCTGTGGGAGATCAACCACGTATCTTTATAAGTAGAGAGGCATTCGAAGACGAGATTGGAAGGAAAGGGAAGGGTACTCAATATTTGTCAAAAAGAAATGGACTCGGAGAGTTCAAAAAAGGGAAAAAAACCGTATAATTGACTAAGGAATTGTTTGGTGAGCACCTGATGCAGGAAGTTTTGACGCAGTAGAACTGTCAGTCGATATGGGCAGCGGACAAAACTTGCAATGGATGTTGTAGAACTCTTTAAAAACAGGACGAAACGCTCGTAGCAAGCCAAAGGAAAAAAACTACTAAATCCAGGCAAATACAATGTACAACCGATTCGAGAACAAGACTATTATTGCACCTACAGGTAACAAACGGGACTTGGACCGAGCAGAGAGATCAGAGGAATTCACTAGCCTGCACGCTGACAGAAGCTAGAGGCGTGGAATACAGAAAACGGTACGTCAGACGTGAAAGACGTCAGCAGATTTATTACATTGAGATAAAAAAAGAAGAAAGTCAACGGTCAAAGATGGTAGTTGAAGGGGTGGGGTAAGCAATGGGGTCGGGCAGAGGAGACAAATGGGGATAAGGAGCATGGAAAAGGGTTCTCCGGCACCAGGGGATGGTTAGCTGAAACAAAAAATATCACACGGCATCCCAAAGGAGTCCGGGTAGGCGGGAAAGAACTCGCCAAGCTGTTCGGCTATTCCTACAGAAAGGAACCTGCCGGAAATGGGGGGGGGGGTCATCTTACAAGGGGACAGTTTTAAGAGCGCCCAAGGTCAGGAGGTGGTTGTAGCTAAAAGGTCTGGGGAAAAGCTTTTGCAAAAGGCAAGAAGGGGAGGCCAAAAATTCGAACAAAGTTGAGCGCTAAAAATATGAAACAACAGAAGATTAAAAGGGGCGCATAGGAGGGGAAGGGGGGAATAACGTGCTGCGGGGAAGGAGAAATTGCAATGTGAAAATAGACAAGCCTTTGAAAGATCTGGGATCGAAGGGAACTGTTCGGTGATGGTCGGAAAAAGGGGGTATTAAAAAGACGGAACGCGTCATAGGGTTCAGCGGAAAACTGAATTGCAGACGGAAGAATTGGGGAATTAAAAGGGTCTTACGAAAAAAGAACTCGTGGAATACAAAAATTGCGCGCGGCGTACCTGCCAGTGGCATTGGGGGCGGGACTGTATAGGAACGGCCTTTGAAAAAGAATATCTAAAAATCCTGGGCAGGAGCAAATGTCTTGCGGCGGTTTAAAAATGAAAATGACACTAAAAAAAGAGTGGAAAAATGAGGGACACCGCCAGGGCAGCGAAAACTTGCACGTCAAAATGGGTAATTACCGTTCGGCTAAAAATAACAATACTGAAAACACGAAATAACAAGCAAACGAGAGAAAAAAAAACGGAGGTTATTTAAAAGAGAAAAGATTGTAAAAGGAGGTCGATGTCAATTGGCATACATAAGAGGATAGAGGAATTCAGGAAAATGGAAGCAAGAAGAGGGAAACGGCGGGGGTCTAGGTCAACTATGGATGCAAATAGTAGGGGAAAGATAAGTGGCTTGTCAAACCACATTTGGATTAGACGCTCAAAAAAAAACATTAAACTCCGAATGTCGAAGAATGGGGGGCAGTGGTACGACGAGGGGATAGCAGAGACAAGGGACCGGGAACAAGGGGGCCCTAGTCTGGATAAAACTAGAGGACTTGCGTAATTGAAAAAGGGTAGATCGCCAATGAGTTCAGAAGAAGAGATAAGTTAAGAATGAAAACTAGATCGCGTCAGGCGTGAATTAATAAGGGGGTCTAAAATCAGACCGAACATTCTTCAAAGAGAACACAACTCGGGGCGATTAAAAGATTGGGGAGGGAAAATGCGCGAGGTGCAAGGGACCTCCTGGGCCCGCAGACAGGGCTCAATGAGGAGAGAATGGTGTTGTGTGAAGGGAACGCTATCAACTGTTGTCGACGATTGGAAAAACTCGGGGGTGACAAAATGTGGCAAATAAATGCTGGCATCAAAACAGTCCCACGGCCCCAAACATGGTAGAGATTAAACAAAACAAAGTGCACTGCAAAAAAACAATCCAAAATTACTATGGAGATTGGGTATTGATAGAAAACCTGTCAAAGGTAAAAAGAAAGGGGCCGAAAGCGATAGGTTTACCAGTGGATATGTTGCTGGTTTGAAAAGATAAACATCTCGTTGAGCGGAGGGAACGCTGCTTCAAGGTAAGATGGAAAAGGGGAGGATTCCAGTTGCATGAGAATTCTTAAAAGATTTGATACCAAAGGGTCAAGGGTGGGGGGATCTTCCTATGGATATAAGTCACTTACAGGACGTCGAGGAGGACGAAATGAACGGTAAGAAATGTGATTAAACCGAATCTAGAGGGGTCAATCCTCGCATAGATATTAAGGATATGGAATAAGTTATGCAAAGGTAGTATCAAAGGCAAGGGAAGGGTAGAATCGGGTGAAGTGATTTTCTTGAGAAATTGAGGAGGGGGGAAAATTGGGGTCCGGGGGGAAGCGCTTTAGCGGGGGGAAATTCGCACATCCAGTGACAAGTTTTGGAAGTAATTATCGTCGGGAGGGGTAAAGGAACATGTTTGAAATTGGAAGGCAAAGAAGGCTCGATCGGTCAGGACGGCGATAACTCAAAAGACCGAATGGCAGAAATGCACGAAAGTGGGCGGGTAAACGAAAGAAGTTCTTGACACTCATGGCCGGAAATTATACGACAGAGCCGGTAGTAGTGGACTAAATACTCATCTCAAAAACAAGCCGAGGAATAAGGAGTGGACGACGATACTGCAAAGAAGGAGATGTGAAGCTAATGTTGTCAAAGAATGGACGAGAGTTCGTCAGAACGTTGGAAGGGAAAGTAGATTGTTCACAGCCAGTGAAAAGCTCGCGGTTCAAAGCGTCTAGAACAAAAGACGATAAAGAAGGACTAATTTTCGCATAGTCCAAAAAAGATGTTGCGAGAGCATGCCTCAATGAAACGCAGAGGAAGAGAGAAACATTCAATAATACTAAAAAGGGAAATTCAAAGAATCGAAGTTCGGAAAAAAAAAACTACCGTGCGACTATACTCAAGCTTTGGCAACAGAGGCCAAAAGATATCCTCACCGCGAATGCCTAGCCAACGTGGCAAAGGCGAGTGGGGCATCCACACCGACAGGCGGGAGCGAGAGGAAGTCAGGGGGACTGGAGAAATACCTAAACACGAAGGGAGATTTTTGTATTGGAAAATGGTGGGGGGGACAGGACATAGGGAATATAAGATGGAAGAAGTGGCAGCGTTTGCTCAAGATTCTGCAAAGCGGTGTGGTGTCTGTTGAAAAAAAAAGAAAATCTAGAAAACGAAGAAAACCGTGGTGCGGGATGCGCAAGGCCTCGAACTCTTGTGAGCAGGGCAATCGATAGAGCGCGCTACGGGGGCAAAGACTCCCAAAGTGGGGGGTTTAGAGAGGGGGTCGCCCCCATAAGTGGCGCCCGGGGCTTGTTATTGATGCATTGAATAGCGGAAAATTTTCAAACTCAGCAGAACGGCAGAAAAAAACAGAACAGGAGGGTCGCTACTCTAAAAACACCGAGGAAAAAGATGTGAGCCATGCGAGGGAAAAGGGGAAAGAATGAAATTCGATGGGGGCAAGAAAGTTTTGAAAATCGACCAAGGACGCGGGGGAATGGATATCGGAACGATGTCTGTCGTCGGAAAAAAAAGAGGGATGGTTAATTCAAGACTGAACGGCAGTCAGGGTCATAGGAATGAGTTAAATATAAATGCGCTATCAACGAAACACGGCAGCGCAACTCGAATAGGCCAAGCTTGTTTGCCAAAGTGGACCTCCGCCTTTGGGGGAAAGTTGGGGGGCGGGGGGTGCCTATTAAGGACGGAACGGAACGGTCCAAGCAAAAAAGAACATGCTGGGCGCAATTCTGTGGCCGTGGGTAAACCAAAGTGTAGGATGAAAAGGGTGAAAAAAGATCAGTCCAATAGGGGACATGGAATCGGAGGGGGGAGGGAGTTAGGGCAAGAAGTCATCGAGTGGCGTCGGGGGATTACAGAATCCTTTATCTTAGTTTACTCGCGAAAGAATAATACTGTACAATCGGCGAAAAGACGGTAGACGCTAAAGCTCATGAGACAAAAAAAATACGCTGAAAGAGAAGAAGGGGGGGGGAAAAGGGGGGGAGGCTATGTTTAAGTAGTGGAGAACATCCGGATAGGACACGATGGACACAGAGTGACGCAAGAAGCTTGGACTGAACGCGTGGGCTGCACGAATTCCGGTCAAGCGC
>Ga0179593_1631744_pt1 | contig 14410 bp, 17 predicted proteins | sample CZODoug2_1_08_16_FD_185931 | JGI IMG/M metagenome (GOLD analysis project Ga0179593, IMG submission 185931) | Vadose zone soil fungal communities from Angelo Coast Range Reserve, California, USA - CZODoug2_1_08_16fungal (PacBio error correction) | ecosystem: Environmental > Terrestrial > Soil >...
GTATCTCAAAAAAAAGGGGAGTGGAAAACCTTGGGTCCTCCAATTAATGGACGACGAGGACAGGGTCCCAGGGAAAAGTGATCGGGCACCACTACAAAGGATCCGAACCAAGACGGGCTGAAGGGGGGATAAAACGGCGTTGAGAACGGAGGGGGCCCTCACACGCGAAAGGGAATCCATGGGAAACGCCATCACCGGGAAGAAAAACGTCATTGACTTCAACTGTTCGGTGGAAGGGGAGAGGGGGGGTGTGACTAGGGAGGGAGAAGCTTTGGGGCACAATCATGGAAAAAAAAAAAACCAAGGGAAAGTACGAACGGGAAAAAACTGACAAAAGAAAAGTAGAGACTGAATCTCACAAGTCGGACACAAAACCACAAAACACAAAGAGAAGACAAGGAAAAAAAAAAAAAAAAAAAGACACGTATTGGGCTGGAAAGGACGGTCTGGCAAGGGGGGTTAATATGATTGAAACTCTCATGGTAAGAAGAGCTCATGACAACCAAACGAAACGTCGCTAAAAAATACCCCTGGAGAAAGAAAGCAAACGAAAAAAAAATTTGGAAAGGGGAAACAATCCAGAGGAAAGAGACGACTCACGGACATGTCGGCACTCAAAGGTGGGGGGTTGCAAAGCCCGAAAGTTGCTGGGAAATAAGGAATAGAGAGACGAACGGCCGAACGATGTAAAAGTGGTGTTGGCAGGGATCCAGACACATCAGACCTAACAAGGATGATCAAAAATTTGAATAGACACCGAAGAAGGGGGGGGAAGGACACATCCTCAAGATGTTTCGGGAGAGGAAAAAAAGGGCCTCAGAAAAGAAAAGGTTTTACAGAGTCGTCACAAAGGGAAATGGGGGAGAACGGGAAAGAGGGGAAAGCTTCCCCCCAAACGTAAAAGCTTCGGGGCCAAAAGCCTGACCGAAGGGTACAGAGCCTAACTTAAAAACGCAACGGGGTGGGGGGGCACGGCAAAAAAGGTCCGGCGGTACATCCCCGCCACAAAATAAAGGGGGATATAGAGAGAACTGTCAGGCGGTTCGAAACACCGAGGGAAGGCTGAGAAAGGAAACACGACAGTCGAGCGAACACGGTACCCACGCACCACGACGAGGGGGTGGGGATATCAAGGCCTAGGAACATCTATAACGGTAAAAAGAGGGGTACGGGAAGGCTCGCAACTACAAGAGACAAGGCAAAAGTTGAGACGGAATCTCACACTCGGGGCGAGACATAATGCATGCCAAAAAACCAAACCCACAACGAAACCCAAATCGCCAAAAGTGTAAAGCTTAAAAAAAGAAAGGGGCAAAACGCGTTTCACAGGGAGAAAGGGGGGGAAATTAAAGAAAGTTCAAGAGCATGAAACCAATACAAAAAAAAACTGAGGGAGCAGTGGAGGGGGGAAGGAAAAAAGTTGAAAAAGGGATCCTGTGGACAATCAATAGGAGGGTTCTGTTGCAGTTCGGCTCTTACAACGAAAAAAGGGTTCCGCGGAAGGATGCTCGACAATACACGACTACATGCCACTGGACTGAAGTGTTGCCGCTCGAAAGAACGGACGTGACAAGAGGGTCCCACAGACAGAACAAGGAGGCCATAGACAATGTTGGGGGGTCGGGGGAGAAGGTGCGCGGGAAGGAAAGGGAAAAACAAACGACCTCTAACGATTGATTTGGAGGGGAAGTCTGAGGGGCAAAAGCAGTAGACTCGAAGAACTATCCGGGGCAGAACACCAAAAGCGCTTAAAAGGAAAAGGGAGAACGTGGTTAAGGGGGAAGAAACTCACAAATCAGATCGGGAAAAACATTTCCACAGGCTAGAAGGTCAACTTCAAGGGGAAGGTCTCCCCACAGAAAGACCAGAAGGGGGGTACATGAAAAATGCAGGGTGAAAAAAGAAGAACAAAAAGCGGGAAGACGGGGAAAGTGAAAAGATCCGGGCGAGCGAAAGTCATGCGGAAAGAGAAACGTTCTTGGGGGCCAAGAGAAAAAGGGGCCATGGGGGGAAAATCATCAGATCGAAATGGGGACGGTCCGGTGGAACCATGACTGTCTCTAGTAAAGGCACCGGAATCAAGAAAAGCAAGAAGCTTGAAAAGACAAAAGAGGGCAAGAAAAAAAAAAGTGGACACAAAACGAGGGATCGAAGAGGGGAAAAACAATTCACTACCCGGCGTTGCTTCAAACAGAGAGCCAGGTTAAAGGGACAGGAGTACGTCAGGCAAGATTTGCACGGGGGACATAACTAGGGGGGAGCAGAAAGACGCCTGAATGAATGGAGGGGCAAAAAAAGCAACGCGGGGCAAGGAAAAAAAAACAATACGAAGCGGCCCGCAAAGCGACCAGAGGGAACGGTAACCTTCCGTTCCGGACGGAAGGCAAGATTCTCACGGGCAGGATCAAGGGGGACGGGACAAGACTTCACAGGCTGGTCGGGGAAGAAGAAGGATACGTGCAAAAATGGGTCCACGCGCTTGCCCAATCGAATTAAAAAAGGAAACCACATCATGACTTCAAAAAAAACTCGGGGCAGCAAAAGGAAAAAAGGGCGCCCCTTCCGACGAGAAGGGGGGGAGCCCCCTTAACCTCCACGAAAAAAAAATGCCTCAGGTATCTTCCAATAAGTGCGGAAAAAGGGTGACATAAGGGATCGATAAAAGGAAAAAACGTCAAGAATAAAAGGGGCGAAACCAGACGCGAGCATAAAAAGGATTTGAAAACAATGAAAATTGAAAGACCGAGTCCGGTCGCTTCGCAGGGACATCCGCCTGGCAAAAAACGCAACCCAGAAGGGAAACGCTGCAATCATCGGACTTCAGGAACACAGGCAAGCAGAAAAGGGAAGAAGGGGCATCCAACCACCCTGGCCCCAGATAATACTGCAAACCACCGAAGACTGGAAGGGACGAATCGAGAAAAAACAGGAGGAAGGAGGAAAAAATAGGTGAGTACCAGTCAAGGAAGGAGGGGGTAGACGACTCCTGCCAGGGTTGGGGGCCAATTGATTGAAAAGAAGAACTGCTTTCGAAAGAGGGGGGACAAAGAAGCGAGATGGCAGAAGTTGGGCCCCCAAGGATGAACTCAGGGAGGGGAAGATAAGCTACCGAAGGGGAGCAAGGGTGGAAGACAAAAAGGAAAATCCAGGGAAGGCGCCGAGTCGAGGGGGTAGGCCCCAGAAGGTACTTGGGGAAAACGACGCTGTTGGGAAGGAACGGCCTTTACGTGCAAAGGAGCAGAAAAAATTTCTTGCCAAAGTCGGGGGAAGAAAAGCAGGGGGGGCCGGGGAGGAGTGAGCCTAGGGAAGGAGAATCACTAGCCAAGAGCAGGGAAAAGAAAAAAAAGGGAGAGGGATGCGTGGTGGGTCGGTTAAAATGCCTTCCAGAAAGGGGGGGCAGCCGGGAAAACCGTTTCTCTCATCTGCTCTGGAAAGTCCATCAAATCTTAACGAACAGCCTCCCCAGGTGGGGGGGATAGTCGAGGAATCACCTTGGATCCTCGGAAACGGGAAACGAAGTTTGGTACTGAATTAAAGGGGGGGAACTAAAAAGGGATTACTAGCAGCTTCCGTTCAAGGAGTGGAAAAGAAGGCATGTCGTGCGGACGGGTGTGGGAGTGCCTTGAAAAAACCAGGCCGCGTTGGGAAAGCCGCCAGTAGGTACAGGAGGAACAGAAAAAATCCAATGTCGGGGCCCCAAAACCAACTGGTGTGCATGGGGAATCGGGCCAAAAAGGAAATCGAACGTGATCCGAACTTGAATGGCGAACAAAACCCCCCACATAGTTAAAGCAACTTGAAAAGGTTTTCGAGGGAAAATCATTTGGGTTTGGTGTTTGGGGGGGGTGTGTTCCATCCGCGAGCTCTCGTGGACTGGAACAAAAAAAAAAAAAAAGGTGCGTGCGAGCAAGGCCAATAAAAATTGTCTTGGTAGCCCAATGGGGGGGGGGTGGGGCACTAGCGACCAGCCATGGGTGCAAAAAATAGGGGACCGTCCTTCCGGGGGCGATTCTGGGAAAAGAGAGATCCAAAGGCAAGGTTGACCGATAAAAAGTTGAAAATTTAAAAATCAACACAGGAACCCGCCAAGGAACATGAGGGGGCATCCGTGCCGGGACGCTGGACTTTATGTCCAAAAAAATGCAAGTGGGAAGAAGACGGTTAAAAACAGGGCCTATGGGAAGGCCTTGTAAAAAGGGGGGACGGGCCAACTGTGGAAAGGGGGGGACCAGTGATGCATGGCGGCAGGAGGCACACGAAATAAAGACGCGACCGGAATGTTGCGAGGAAAAAGTCGGGGGGTGTTCTAAAACAAAAAATATCGGAGAAGGGATGCCGTTGGAACAAATCTGAAGGTGGGGGCAAAAAAAACCATCAACATGAGCTCGACGAGGGGGGGGGGGGGCCCCGGTGGGGGGGGGGGGGGGGATATGGTCCTGAAAATGCTCAAAAGAAAAACTGGTAAAATGGACTCGGGTGAAAAAGCGACCGGGGGGAGGGGAAATGGGAGGAAGTAGGTGAGGGGGGGAGAAGAGGGGGGGGGAGGGGGGGGGTGTGGAGGTAGGTGGGAAGATGAGGGAGAAAGGGGAAGAAGGCGTGAAGGGGTGTGGGGGCGGGGAAGAAATGGCGACCTCGCAAGCAGATGGCCATTGGGGAGTATGGCTTGAAGGGAGTGGGAAGAGGAGGCAGGGGGAGTCTCGGCACAATGAAAGCCACGGATCCGTTAGTGGGAGGCTGTAGTATTCACTGGGTGGGGGGTTTTCGTGTTGTGTAATCACGAACAAAAAAAAAAAAAAAAAACATCTTGCTGGGGTGAGAAGCCCTAAACGGGCCCTGAGGAGCCCTCCCCTGGCAAGGCCAGAGAACGGGGGATTTTTGTTGGGAGAGCGATGCCACTGATCGGTCACACTTTGCAAAAGCTGACAGGAAATTCAAAGACGGAAGCGCAGCTGGGGATGCATCTAAATCTAAAACTTTGGCGGTAAATTGAAGAAGGAGGAAAAGGGGGGGACAAAGACGTGAGTGAAAAAACCACTGTATAGCCAAACTCTTGCCTTGTTGAAAAGTCCGCCCCTTGTATTTGAAGTTGGGCCAAACGGAACCGGGAAGGAGAGGGAGAAAGGAGAGCGAGCCAGGCAAAGCAGCGGCTACCTAGCCAGAACTCAAATACCCCAGTAGGTGGGGTTGAAGGGGTTAGGGACAAGGCGACTCGTGGGGTGTCTGGAAAAAAAAAAAAAAGGGGTTGGACACGAAGGGGACTCTGAGTCGATCCAAACCTGGGCGTGGAGGGTAACAAACCAAGAGGCCGTACCAAACAAAGGGAAGTTTGTTTAAAAAGGTAGCAGGGCGACATGGAAACAAGTGTGATAAGTCAAGACGGACGAAAAGCGTAAATGACCAGGAAACGGTCGACTGAAGTAAGGGCCGTCCCCACCCGCAAACTGACGTGTCAAAAGGCGGGGAAACAGATCATTGACCCATGAAGTGGGGGGTGTCAGATCAGCCGCTGAGAGATGCCTAGAAATGACGAAAATCGAAGGGGGAAGATGTGCTGAGCTGAACTGTCCTGTTGTGGGGAACGTGGGGGATGGCTTGAAATGGTTTGCTTCGAAGAATGTACCCCGAATAAGAAAACTTAAAGCGAGAAAAACAAATCGTTTAGGGAACAGGTAAAACGGGTGGTCGGGGGCGGAAAACGACCGTTCAAGGGTTTGGGGGGGGGGACCCAATCAAAAGACGGAAGAACGGGACTTAAAAGAAAAATTCGTCCTCTTTTGTGGACGGAGACAAGTCTGGGCCGAATTGGGGTTACGGAAACTCATTTAAGGGAAAGGGGAAGGGTGTAGGGAAAAAAAAGGGAAAAAAACCCTTTTGAGCTTGGGGGCAAAAATCAGGGACTGGCCCCCGAGAAAACATAATCGGGGAAAAAAAAAAATTTGCCTCCGTCTTTCCTCCCAAGTACTCGAGACGTGACAGAAAAAGGGAAGACGACGAAAAGGGGGAGGGAGTGGTTTCAAAGAGCGAACGCCTGGGGTGTTGTCCCTTGGAGAAATGTCAAGGGTGTAGAAAACAAATCTAGAGCAAAGAAACCCGCTCAAGGGGACGAAGTTTCAGAAAAGAGAAAGGTCTGCACGGGATCATGGAAAGTACGAGCAACCTGCCGCACGATCAAAGGTTTAACACGAAAAAAAAAAGGATCCCCACGGTAATATGAATGGGGGGGGATGGGAACGTTCAATCAAGGAAGAAGGTAGTTCCGACAAAAGTCACGGGCGGAAAGGAATGAAGTCGAAGTATTCCAGAATGCGTGCGATAAGCGCAAAAAAAAGGAATAACAAACAACAGAAAGGGGGGAGTGAGGATAAAGAAGACCAACAACACAAGCAAGGGAAAAGAAATGCAGGAAGAAGAAAAGAAGGGGAGGCGTCATGAAAAATCTACGGCCGTGAAAACACAAATCACCCATCCTAATTCGGGTGGGGAAAATACCTGAGGAGGGTGGATAAGGGAGTTGGGGGAAAAAAAAAAAAACCGAGACGTCCGTCAATGTTCACCCAAACCGAGAGCAGTGCAGCCAAAGTGGAAAGGTAAGAAACTTTCGGTAATGGCGGGGGTGGGGGGCAGACACAGTCTCGGAAAATTGGGTTTGAAAGGCAACAAAAAGACCACGAAAAAAAACCAAGAAAGAACCAACTCAGAAAAAAGGAGTCTTCTTGAAGGCAAAATGAGCATAATGCTTCCCAGGGAGGGCAATTGTGTGACGAGAACTCAAACTTTCCAGCAGGAAGACGAGAAAGAAAGGCCACCAAGCCTCAAGGAAGGATTCATAACACCCACCCGTAGAAATAAGCAACGACGAAAACCATCGGTCTCGGCGAGAAAAACACTCCGGAAAAGGACAGGGAAAAAAAAAAAAATGAATTCCGTTTGCAAAAGCCGACGTTTCGTTTCAGAAAGGATCAAACGGACTTGTCCGAACGATGGGGGGCAACATACGGTATTGAAAAGAAAAAAAGAACGACAGCAAATACATGATAAAGAAAGGGGGAAATACAACTGGACCTCCGCGATACAAGAGGAACACAGACCCTCAATGTCAGGGGTGGCGTGAGCGACAAGGAGAAAAAAGGCAGGAAAAAAAAAGCCCGGGACACGAGTTCGAAACGCCCTTTGAAGGGGCAAACGAGAAAGGGGGACCGGATCAAAAACTGGTGCGAGGAAAAAAATCTAGCCAGACGGGTGCCCAAGTGTACAATCAAGGAAACGGCGCGAGCCTCATTGGGTGGGGGAAAAAACTAAGGTACCGGCACATCTGTCCGCCCAACCATCAAGAACGTGAGGAAAGATCGGGGAGGGTCCAAGCAAAACGCTGTGAGGAAAAGGACCACCACTCACGAAAATAACACAGCTACCTATCTAAAAAAACCTAAACAAAAACACCCCGACGACCTTGTGTGGATAGCAGAATGCATGGATCAGGGCCGAAGCAAGAAATCGAGAGCGGTTTTCCTGAAAGCTAAAAGGGCGAACAGTTTCCAAAAAGAAAGTTGCCCAAAGGGGAAGAACACGGGCTACTCCGGGGAAGTCTAGACCGTCGACGCCCAAGTTCGCAAAAAGGAGCATAATGGGGGGGAAGCAAGCGCTGAAAAACGGAAAGAAAATGGGATGAAGGCGTGGACGATCAGAAAAGGGGAAAAGGGGGCAACGGGCAGACAAATAACTTGACGGGTAAAACAGGGGGTGACAGATAAAAAGTGGAAAGTGTATTTGAGGCAAAACAAGCCAAGGGTAGGAACGGTTGAGTGAGTTACAAAGGGGGGGCGCGACAACGAAAAAACGTTAAAGGACATAGGACCGTGTAAAACCCAAGGGAAGCAGCTTGGAAAAGAAAGGGTCGCGCTCATAATAAAACGGGAAAGCGGTTTCCGCCAACAACATTGCGTCTACTAAGGTGGGAGTTTAAAGAATTGACGCAGAAAAAAACAAAAAACAACGAAAAAAGGGACGAGCAAAAAAGCGGAATGTTGCGTGGGGGCAAAAAGTGTCAAAAACCCTAGCCCGAAGCAAGCGTTTGGGGGAAAACACACCCGTGCGGTCCGAGAGGGCTCACGGTTTTTAAGGGGGGGGGCAGGTACTGCTAAAAGGGAAAAAGACGGTCAAAACACAAAGTACAAAGGGCGAGAAGTTCACTTCAAAAAGAGGCACTTCGGAACGACCACGGGGCGAAACCGGTTTTTGTAAAAAGGGGACAGACGGACATAAAGACACTTCAGGAAAGAACGGGAAAAGGATCCGAGCGCCAGGGCTGAAGGGCGACAAAGGTGCCCGGGGATTTCGTCAAACCGTGTTTGTGGGAAAGGGGGGAAAAGAAATCGAAAAATGGCCGAAGGTTTGGGAAAAGATGAACTAAAAACAAGGGGGGACCCCCAATGGACGCAAAAAAAAGGAAGGTACCTGCTCCAAACCGACCAAAAGGCGGCACCGATAAAGGGAGTGAACCAAAAGACTGGGCTTCCAGACAATCGGGGGGCAAATGTGACCGTCGAGTACGTGAGGGGGGTCCGATTGGGGCAGAGATGGCACCGAGGAATGGAAGGTGATCAGAAGACGCCCAAGATCAAACAGAGGGCTCAGTTTTGGCAAAAGAGGGGGGGTACAGAACCCAACAGAAACGTATGAAAAAGAAAGTAATCCATCACGTAGCTCGAAAAAGGACCTTTACTGAAGGGGAAGTCAACTTCGGCTTGGAACAAAGGACAAAGAGATAAGGGGGGAAGGACAGTCTCCGAGTATTGTCAGCAAACGGGAAGAAAAACTGCAAAAAAAACGGGCCGAACAAAGACGCGGGAAAAAGAGAGGGAGATGTAAACCGACCACAGCACAAAGGGGCACTTCCAAGACCTTGAGCAGTATGTGAGAAGGGCTGTGGCAAGAGCGATCACAGGGGCAAAAAAAAAAAAAAAAACCGGGGAAGTCACCAAAAAACAGAAAGCGGCCAAGGGGAGTTCAGAAATTTCGATGACCAAAGCTTTCATCAGGGGAGGGGGGGAGGAACTCTGACGCCCGGCTGAAAGGAAAGGTTCAGGATTCAGGAAGGGAATACGGACCCGTCGGGGACGAGGAGGACTCAAGTGGCAATCCAAGGGGGCTCAAAAAAAAATCCCAAGGCTTTCTCGAATCCCACGGAGACAAAAAGAAAACGGAGGGAAAAGAAAAAAAAAAAACACTGGCCCAGTCTCGCAAAAAGGTTTGGGCTGGCCTGAAACGGGGAAAAGTCCCTCCAAAACAAAAGGAGGAGTCGAAAAAAAAAGGGTCCTTTACAGTGAAGGTAGACTAGGGGGGGGGGAATGGTGGTGGAGAAAAAGGGGGTGGTCATCACTCTTGCAGGAAGGTGGATGGCGAGAAGGATGAATGGCAGCAAAGGGGACGGTCAAAGGGACCACTGAGGGAAGCAAGGGGAAAGGGTGAAAAAAAAAAGGCCAGGTTAGGAAGAAATCATGACACAGGGGAAGGGCATTCACGGCGTCACGAAAAAAAAGGGTCTCCCGAAGGGATCCTTGAATTGAAAAAAAGGCCCCTTTGGGGGGGCAATCAAAAACTTTTTGGAAAAAAGGAGGGACAAATGTGGAAAAAAAAAAACGCCGCGGTTAAGAAGCGCAAGGAGTTTTGGCCAATGAGAGCAACAGGGAAAAAAAAAAAAAAAACCGAAAAAATTCTATGCCATCAATCCCAAAAAAAGACTGAAGGCAAAAACCAAAAAATGCCGGTTAAATGCTTTCCGAGAAATGCATTGGAAGCGTCCAGTCGGGGGCCTTGGTCCGTTTTCCTAATAAACGAGGGAACTGGGAAAACTCCAAATGGCCAGCTAAGAAACTCCTCGGAAGGGGGGGAAGCCAGGGCGCCCCTTTAAGGGATCCTCTTCAAGAGTTTGGGGAACGGAGCCAGGAAAGAAGGTTTCAAAAATAACGTGTGGGCAAGTGTTTGGGGCTGGCAGCGAAGTTCCGGTGGCGAGCTCTTGTTTTGCGGAAAACAGTAAACCCCTATAAACCTAAAAAAACTTACGGACGAGGAAAAATAGCGATATGAGGGGGGAGTTAACCAAAAAGAATGATCCGTGGGGTCCTTGGTGACAGTCTGAAAAAAAAAGGGCAAATCGTGGGACTACGACTCAAAAAGGACACCGGCAAAGAAAGGGTGGTCGAAAAAAAAAGTTCGAGGGCCAAAAAGACTTTGGTTTTTTTGGTCTGGGGGGGGGTGGGGGGGGGAGTTTGGTTTCAAGAAAAAAAAATTACTTGGGGTGGTTTTTTTTTGGGTGGGGTCCACCCTCGGGAGAAAGGTACCGCGCAGAAGTTGGGGGCCCGTGAAGGGGAGGGGTGGACAAAAAAAATGGAAGGCCGGTAGTTAGGTGTGTACCAGAGCAAATCCTGGGTGCAAAAAGCGGACGTAAGGGATGTAGGGGAATGATCAACGGGAGGTGGCCAGGCCCTAAACAAGCGTGGCGGAAACAAAAGGGCGCCTAGGGGAAGAAAAATAGAAAAAAAATTGCAAGGTCCGAACGGCTGTCTTCATGAACGCTGAGGGTCGGGGAGGGGAAAAAAAAAAAAAAAAAAAGGTTAAAAAAAGCGGCCTCTTTGGGAAGATGAAACTTGGGAGGGGAACCTTATACGCCTGTAAATTTGACCGTCTGCTGCGACATATGGCCCGAGAAACGGCAAAAGGCTAGGTAAAAGCCGTCAAGCGGGGTGGGGTTACTGCAACAAGAGAAAAAAAGCGGGGGAATAATGGGAGAGGGGGGGATCTCGAAAAGGGGGTTTTTGCAAAGAGAAAAAAAACAACTAAGCGTTTTTCTAGGGTCTTTTTGGGGGTTGTTGCTGATCGGAACGTCAAGGCATCAAAACGAAAAAAAGGGGTGGCACAATAGGAGGGGTGGGATCTTGCCGGGGGTTTAACGGCAACGGGGATTATGAGCAGGAGAAAAAACGCCGAAAGCCCCGTGGAGAGGGCAAGTGAGGGCGTGTGGCGTGAGTAACAAGAACTCCAACTCAAAGGAGCGTCAATCGGTGGGGTTTTAAGAAGGGAACGAACGTCCGGGCCGCCACAACAGCAGGGGAAAGTTCAGAAAGGGTTCTGGGTGTGGTGAAAGGAAGAAAAAGACTGGAAGAAGTCACAAATACAAATGGGCTCCCAACGTAAAAAAAAAAAACGACCGAGGTGCTGGAGAAGCAAGCCTCGAAAAATGGGGTCAAGCTGCCTACGGCTCAGGTGAAAGAACTAGAGCACCTCGCCGGGGGATGCAAAACGTCCAGTTGGGGACAAAGTTGGGGGGGCTTTTAAAACAGAGAACGTGTGAGGGGGCAGGAAAATGAAAAAAAAGGAGATCGGGGGGAAAAAAGGTGGTCGAGCGTAAAACGAGCATACAGGCCTGAAAGACTAGAACACTCGAAAGAAAAAACAACCAAACTTCCCCTCGCAAAAAAACAAAATTGTCTAAAAATTCTTGAGGAGGTGGTGGAAAAAAAATGCCGGTTGGGGTTGGGCGGGGCACAATAAGACAGGGGAAAAAAGCGAAGGGGTGGCTCTAGCCACAGGGAGGGGCACGAGGTAACCAAACGGTAAGCCGAAAAAAACCAGTGGAGGTCAGGGAGACGGGGTTCGATGTAACAGTCGTTAAAAACCGTCTACGAGAAAAATCCACCGGTGGGGGGCGGAAAAGAACCTCGAACGGTAGAAAAAAGAAAAAGGGGGCGGGCCGAAACGCGGAAAAACTGATCTTGAGTCAAAAAAACGAGGGTTGGAAAAAGAAAAAACAAAGAAAAGGGGGAGGATGTGGAGAATATCGGTATCATGGGAGGGTCTTCTCGACGGTCGAAATTCATGGAGGGGGGGGGAACTTGTACGTGTCTGCGAGGTCCCGAGAAACGTCAAGTGAAAACCGGAGAACCGGAGGAAAACCGTCTACGGTCCTGGGGAAACAACCGTTACCGTCCGGCTTTTGCAAGAGAACTGAGGGACACGAAAAGAGAAAGTGCAAGTGGGGAAGTGGTTCGAAAGATGGATTGGGGGGTTTCCCACAAAAGGGGGGGGGGGTCGTTGGGCAAAAACAAAACGGGGAAGTTTCCATCCGGGGGGGGAGGACGTAAAGTTTCCCTTTGATATGGGGGGCAACTTGAGGGAAAAAAAAAACGGGGGAGATAGGCGAAGAGGACCATAAAAGGGACACACCGCAGCCTGAGCTTCCTTGTAGGAAAGGGAAGGGAAAGAAAGTTGTACAGGGTTTCAGATAAGAAAACGTTCTGAATGGGGGGGGAAGAAGCAGTAAAGTTGTGGGGGGTCGGGGCAAAAAGAGGGTAGAAAAGCAGCATCATAAGCCAAAAGAAAGTGAAAAGTGAAGAAAGAACTGAAGTCCGGAATGATATGGGACCCGTACTAAGGACCCTAAAAGGGGGGAAGAAAAGGGCCACCGCGAACCCCCGGTATCCCGGGGGTTGAGTGGGGAGTACGGCGAACAAACAAATAAAATGGGGTAATCAAATCAAGTTTCCAGAAGGAAAAGAAAAAGCCGTTCGGAGTGATGCAAGATCCTTCAATGAAACCGAGAAAGGGATCTCGAAACAACAGGGAGAAAAAGAAAAGAAGCACGGGAGGGAGTGGAAAGACTCGAACGTGAGGAGAAAGGGGAAAAAAAACTGAAAAGCGATGCCGACTACAAGTTTCGGAAAGAACAAGAAAAAAAAAGGTCAGGGCAATGGACAAGGAAAGCGAGAGGAAAGGGAGTTCCAGAGTGGAGACAGCAGGCTTACGTCATGTTAGAAAATAAAGGCAACCGTGCAGACTGGGGAAAAAGTTGGGCTGTCAGGAAAAAAAAAAAAAAGTTAGGACCCACGAGGAGGGGGGTAAGCTATGAACTGATCGCAGCTTTGGGTCACTGAAAAAGACACGTAAATGCCAAAAAACGAAGGCGTGAGAAACCACTCCCGACAGAGTGAGAAGGTGAAAGCCTACCAAGGGCAACAAGTATTTAAAGTTTCCACGCGGGGCGCCGTGTTAAAATTTGAGAGGACAAGGCAGGGGGAGGTAAAAAAAAAAAAATTCAGGGGACAACACAAAAACGCTGTTCCCTAACAGTTACCACAAGGAAGAAAGGGAAAAACGAACAATGGGCGGCAAAGGTCACAACGGGTTCCCTCAGAGAGGGATAATGTGTAACTGCGGGATGCCACCATGAGGAGGGCGCCGAAAGGTCTCAAGAGAAGAACAGACGGCGAAGGATGAGTGGGGCACGTGGGGCATTGACGGCCTTGGAAAGGACAGCAAGAAAAAGAAAAAACTGTACGAGGGAAAAAGCACGCCACGATGCCCTCCAGTCCACGAAAAAATACAGGCTCTCCGATTAAGCTGCGAATGTCAAAAAAAAGAAAGAGCTAGGTCGAGCGGGATGGGGAAGGGAAAAAAAGGCAGCAGGGAACCAGGGGGTAAAAGCTACTGGGTTCTTCAAGCAGGGTTGAAAAAGGGGGCGGCATAACACACGGTTAAGCGGAGGGAACAGACTAAGCCAAGGTTCACGAGGTAGCACGCAGAACGCAGGAAAAAAAAAAAAAACGAGTAGGGAAAGAGCAGAAAGGGAACAAAAAAGTGGAACAGGCCCCATTAGCGGTAACATCTTCCCGAAGCAGAGGTGATCGAAGAAGGTAGCGGGTAACCAGATGACCGTCTCAAGAAAAAAAACGCGGTCAAAGAGCTACAAAAAAGGTCACAACTCCCACACAAACAATAAACGGGCGTGGGAGAAAAAAGGAACGGAAATGTAAGAGCCTACGATACGTCGAAAAGGAGATGAGTTTCAAATGAAAAGAACTCCCAACGACAAAGAAAAACCCAAAAAGAGTTGAAGCAAGAAATGGAAAAGAGAAGAAGAGGCGAAAAAACTTCGTTGTCTCGGTAATAAATGCGTCAATCCCGAAGGGCAAAAAAGAAAGATCAGAAAGGAAGACAACCGAAAACACTCCGATGTGTCAAATTTCCGAAAACTAAGAAGGGCTCGGGGGAAATGAAAAAAAGAAAACATTAAGCAATGTGGGGCGATACGGAAGTTGTCGGCGTCGGCACAGAAAGTTCGCGGTTTTCCGGGAAGGTGAATGACAACTAAACCCGAAAACTGTTAAGAAAAAGAGGCGGAAACATGCCCACGAAAGACAAGAAAGGAGGCGGCAGCCGTCAAAAAAAGAATACTGCCGGAAGAAAAAACGGTTGTTACGGAAAAACTCACTTGCAGTGCGACTTCACCACACAAAAAACCACAAAACGTGTGTGGGAGTTTGATTATAAATCCAGCAACAAAAAGGGGAGAAAAAAAAAGAAAAAAGAAAAAAAAAGAAGAACACAATGCGTCAGAAAAGGGGAGGGTCGGGCA
>Ga0179593_1695919_pt1 | contig 14410 bp, 12 predicted proteins | sample CZODoug2_1_08_16_FD_185931 | JGI IMG/M metagenome (GOLD analysis project Ga0179593, IMG submission 185931) | Vadose zone soil fungal communities from Angelo Coast Range Reserve, California, USA - CZODoug2_1_08_16fungal (PacBio error correction) | ecosystem: Environmental > Terrestrial > Soil >...
CGTGCTTCGGAATCAGATGGACGGCTGAGAGAGGAAGGTTTCGCATCAGCTCTCCGGAAGAAGTCACGCCGCAGAGAGGGTTCCGGCGAAACCCGGCGTAGGGGAAAATAACGGGCTGCATGGTTCTCGACGTAAAAAAGCCAGTTCGCAAGGGGAGTCGCTCTGCGTCCCCAGGAAGAGCCGACCTAAGAAAGGAAAAGACCTGTGGGAGAAGAAGGAAAAGGGCGTGCTGTCTTCGTAAAGAAAAGGCTTCCGCACGAAGAGGCCCGTGCTGGAATGGCTGCAGGGAAAAAGCCGTCGCCTGCGTCGAGGAGAGAAGGGAAGCTCGGCGAGAGAGGGAGAGAGAGATAGCATCGTAGACCGATCACAAAGGGGGAAAAACCTTCATAGTGGAAAAAAAGCGCGTTCACGATGGGAAGACAGAAGCCGGAAAGCAGAAGAGCAGGGGGTATGGGCTTGAGACGTGCCGCAATCGCTCAAGAGCAAAAAAACCACGGGGTGCGCGGAGAAAGGTTTGCCGGGGGAATAGGATCTCGGAAGGCAGTCCTCCGGACCTATTTTGGCAAAGAAAGAGAGAAGCACTGGACGGGGCAAGAATCGGTCGCCAGGATTAAGCCCCCAGAGACAGGAACAGCGGTTCCGGAGGACCGTCACGCGCCCAAAGGGAAGACCAAAAAAAACGCGACCACGTCCGGGGGGAAAAAAACCTACAAGATCTAACCCACTACTGGTCCTCTTCTAGCACGCTCTATGAGGAAAAGTACCAAAAAAAGGGGAAGCCTGTTCAATCATTCCGGAAACCCCAAACCTTCCAGAAAGAAGACTCCGGAAGAAAAAATAGATTCTCCTAAGGAAAGGAGGGAAGGAGAACGTAGTTAAAAAGGAAGGAAGCCCAACCGACGTGCATCGACCGGGACCAGGGCACTCTCTCGAAAAAGCGCATCGCTCACGTTCCTAAAAGGGGGGGTGGTAGGGGAAGAACGATCTCGCTCGGAGAGAAAAAAAAAATCCACTCGAGCAAAAAGGGAGCGGGAATTCGGGGGGAGGGGGAACCCGCAAATGGCGATAGGCGCAACCACTTTAATCCCGTGCGAAAAAGGGGAAGCGTGCCGAAAAGGGAACACGGCTCCCCCGCACTAATTAGGGAAAAAGAAAGCGCAGCCCTAAGGAAAAAGACGTGATCTCTGTTGCGCGCACAGACCTGACAAGACCGAGCAAGGAAGCGTTCACCGGAAAACATGACAGGAGCCGCGACTATCGTAGAAGCCTGTATCGAGGGAGGGCGCGTCTCCATTGTCATCTAAACACTCCAAGAAGAGAAGCTTTGTGTGAAAAGAAGGAAAAGGGTTTATTGCGATCCTCAGGGGAAGCCATGAGGAAGGATCAGGAGAAGCAGATCTATAATTTGGGTGTACGGCCGAAAAGAAGGGGGGAGGCCGTGGAGAAAAAAGAAAAAAAAGAGCGGCGGCTTCGATGTTGATCCGTACAGAAAAAGGTCTTGTGGCGCACGTCACGGGGGGGAAAAAAGAATTAGAGAGAAACAACACAACGGGGAAGGGGGGGGGGACGTCATACCCGTGCCGGCAAAGGGAAAAAGAAAAAAGTCTGAAGAGAAAATCTACTCCGAAGGGTTTCCGCCAAAAGAAATACGGGAAACAAGTGACCTGTTCTGAAATCCAAAATGTCGAAAAGGTGGTCGCTGCGCGTAAAAACCTCTCGAGATGCATCAAAAAAAGGAAAAAAAGCGAGGGAAATCGGAGGGAAGGAAAAAAAGAAGGAGAGGTCGTAGCTACACCAAATCTTACGTGGGTTCTCTGCGAAGAAGGGGCTCGGCTACTATGTCTAGCAGACTAGGCTCCTACGAGGAAGGGGAAAGGGAGGGGTTCGGCACGAAAGGGAAAAAAAAGGGACGATCCCGGACGTCGAGGAGAAGAAAAAGCGAAATGAGCGTGCGGGGAAGGGAATACGAGTGTCGGCACGGTCCCTTTGCGCAAGGAAAGCTGTTCCGGCCGGGTGTCGAGCAAGGGGAAAAACAGGAAGGGAACGTCAACGGGAGAATGAAGGGGGAGGAAAAGAAAAGCGAAGGCGTTTATGCTTACTAGCGAGAGAAAAGAAAAAACACAGCTTCGCATCGTGCTATTCTCTCGTCAGGGGAAAAAAGCGGCCCCTGGTCACCGGTCAGAAAGAAAAAGGGGGAAAAAAGGGGGACGGCGGGGGAGAAAAAACCGACGCAGCACTTTACGTCGGAGCTCAAAAAAAAGAGAACGGGGAAAGGAGCGCTCTGCGTCGTGCCAAAGGGCGGTGGTGTGCACGCTGCTGAAGAAAAAAAAGGCATGTGGGGCATCTGGAAAAGACAGCAGGCGTTCCTCTCAGACTACGTCGTGGGTAAGGGCAAGGGGCCGACCAAAAAAAAAAACCGGCGGGTGGAAAAATTCGCTCGCTCGGCCCCGTCCCTGTTGCCCCAAAGCTTTTCTACTGTAGAAAAAGAGAGGATCCTGGGAAAAAGAAGAAAAAGCCGCCCGGCCATTGCGAGAACAGCAGAGTGACAAAACATCGCCCTTACTGGAGGCTAAGCGTCTACCTCTGCTGAAAGGGGGAAAAACCAGGGGCAGACCGGGGCGGCAACGAAAGAAAGAAAAAGGGAAAGCTCGTGAGCGACGTTCGCACCGTGAAAAAAACCCTACTGGTCGACGAAAGGAAAGACTGATTATTCCCTCTTTAACCGGAAAAAAGCGGCTACTCACTATGACGGTGAGGGACCAGCTTACGGTCTGAAGAAAAGGGGGGGGCTAGAGCACGCGAAAACTCCAGCAGCTTCGACGGGAGGACAGGCGACTCTGAGTAGGCCAGAAAAAAAAAGCAACGTTCCTTACGTTGCGGAACAAAAGAGGGGGCTGCGACCGACAAAAAGAAAAAAAAAAACAGACCGTCGCCACTGGTCGCTGCGGAAGGAGAATGAAAGGCTGAGCGTCGAGTAGGGGAGAGCTCTCCGTCTACCTTCTTCGCCGGGAAAGCTCGCTGACGGCGAGCACCAAAAAGGGCGACGCAAAGAAAAAGAAGGGTAAGGAACGTCTCGAGTCGTTCTTCAAGTAAGGGCGTCTAGCTTCTCTAACCCGACCCCGAAATTCCCCCTTCCATCTAGCCCGCCATCACTAGAGAAAAAAAAAAAAGAAAAGAAGAGATAGGGAGGGAAAAAAAGAAAAGTCGGCAGTCCTTTCGGAGGGACGGCCCCCGGGGGGGGGGAGGGGGGGACTCGCATGCTCTCCTTCTTCGAAACAGGAATTCCTGCTCACCCCGGCGTCGGATCTCGACAGGGAGGGGTACGACGGAAAGAAAAAAGAAAGCCATGCGCAGACTGTAGGCCGAAAATCTGAAAACCCCTATCGGAGAATATCCTCCGATTCCGACAGATAAAATCCCGCCGGGGACCCTTGCGAAAAAAAAAGAGGAAAACGTGCGTCAGGGGAGAAAGAACTGCTTTGCTTCCGCAAGAAGGCTGGGCCCGGGAAGAATCTCGGACGTCCTTCCTTCGAAAGCATGTCTCGGCTAGCGGAACAAAGAAAAACGGGAAAGGAGAAAAGTACTCGGGGGAAGTTCACCCAGGAAGGGGCCGCCTGCGAGATCGCGGAATCCTCCGTAAGAGGGACAATCTGGCGGCAGAAGAAAGGCATTTATGTTCGGGAAAAGGGGGTGAAACGCTCGAAAGAGCGTTCTTCATGCGTTCTTCAGCCCGCGTGGGAGGGAGAGCCACAGGAAGAGTACACAACAAGTCTAGATCCAACGGAAATGCCTATGGGGAGAGATCTCTCACTTGCAAAAAAAAATCGGTAAGAGAGGATCACTATTAAGGGGGAAACCCACCACGTTAGAGAGGTCAAGTGCTCGTCACCTTTCAAAGACCGCATCGCCGTAAAAAAAAGGAAAGCGTCCGGGACGGGAAAACAGGTGCAAATAGAGAAACCCACTCCTTCGAAAGGAAGCTTCTTCACGCAAGGTTTGTTTGGGGTTGGGTTTTTTTCCCTGATGGGAGAATTGAGAAAGGGAACAGCCATCATTCCGGGGAAAACGGAGACTTCCTCTACCTACAAAAACGCGCGCTTCGGCGAAAGGGAAATGCTTAAACGGGGGAGGGAGCTACTGGAACTCGAACAGGGGGCTCGAAAACAACCGGCATCGAAAATGGCCCCCTTTTCCAGCTCTCTCTACGAAAAATATAGGCAGGAAAAAAGTCATAGCGAAAGAAGGGAACTTTTGTGGGGGGCGGAAAATACCTAGCGATCTTCAGCAAAAAATCCAGGAGGACCCCTCTAAAACAAAAAAAATGACGCTAAGGATAAAAGGGACCTTTCATTCATCAAAAAAAACCTCAAGGGAGAAGCAAACATGGTGGTCGGTAACAGAAGAGGCGCACACACCTTTTACTGCCCAGGGCCCTTGCCTACCTCAGGAAGGACCAAAAAAAGAACTTCGCTGTTGGGGCCACCTCAAAGAAACCCCTCTACTGTTTACGAACAAAAAAAAAGAACAATACCGAAAAGAAAAGAGCGGACCTCGGTCAAATACCAAAAGAGAACTCGTATGCAAGAAGGTAATCGACTCCACAAGAAAATCAATGATCCCGAAGGGGGGAAGAAGGTCCCAGTTTCACGGCAGTCCAGGGAACGCCCATCGAGGACCGTTTGGAAAACCGTCACGGGCTGATTTTTCGGAAAATCCTCGGGGAAAGGGACAAGGAGTACCTCAACAAGGGACCCCTTTTCTATCAAGAAAAGCAGTCATACCAGTTAACTGAAAAGGGGGGACTTGGAGAAAAAAAGGGGAGTAGCTCTTCTGAAGGGGAAAGATATAATCCTTACGGTCTTTCCAAGTGTCCCATATCGAAAAAAAGGAGTGATATTGAGGTGCACTCAAGAAAGCGGCAGAAAAATTCTTTCTTTCCGGAAAAAAAGGGGGGGGGGCGCTCAGAGGGAAAAGGGCCAACACACAAGGCCTCACCTCGGGTTACCGAAAACCTACCAAGGAAGATCGGCCGTTGGGTGCGCAAGGGACCTCCAAATCTCCTAGTATCTGATCAAAAAAGCTATCACCAACCGATGGGGAAGGGCGCTTTCTTTAAAAGAATCGAAAAAGTAGGAAACGCGCTACCTCTATCATGGGGGGAAAGGCTCCTCTTCGCTGTCTAGGGGGAAGGGCAGGTGAAAAGAGGCTCCTCGAGAAGAAGGGGGATGGTCCGTTTCTGGTAAAAAAGGCGACTCGTCGAAGAAGGAAAATCGATTGTCGTTCTGCTTGGGGGGAAAAGGGTTCTCTGCACGCTCCGGGAGGGGAAAGGAGAAAGGCGTCACCCCGGGGGGAAACGAAACGCCGGAAAACATTAATTGTCTAGCCTACATTTTTCGGGGGGAAAAAAAGCAAGCATAGAAGGGGGGGAGAGGGAGTGGATCCTCTATGAGGGACTAAAAATCGGCAGGGCGCTATGAGCCGGTCCACGGGAAAAAAGGGAGCGATCTCTTCCCTGGGGGATGCCGAAAGGGGAGAGACCTGAAAGTCAAGACGGCTTCGACGGAAAAAAGGAAGAGCGCAACTAGGGGAACAGCCGACTCGCGAAAGAATGTTCCCGGAGGGGGAAACGGCATGAGAGAAGAGAGGAAAAAAGAGGTTGGGCATCGGGACAAAATGGCTCAAAAAAACGGTGAAAAGGGGGGGGAGCTACGTCTTGTTTCGCGAAACCCTTCTCGCTCACGGGGGGGGGAGGAGTCGGTCTGCAAGGGGATCCCAAAAAACCGTGGTGCCCGAGCCCCTTAAAGGTAGATGCGAGGTCGAGAAGAGGGGGAAGTAACCCCCTGGCGACCGTAAAAAGTTCTACGTTCTAAAAAGGGGAAAAAACATCGGCCGAGAAAAGAGTGGCTTCTGCTGAGGAACTGAATACTACCAAAAAAAAAAATACCATCTTCCGGTGAGGAAAACGGGGTGCAACCGCGGAGAAAAAAAAAGGGATACTCGGTGGGCGCCGCAAAGAAAAGTACAGTGCAAACGTCTCAAAAAAAGCATGACCGCTCTCTCTACGTAGAGCGGATTATTGCCATCGTTGAACGCAGGGAAAAAAGATGACCGAAAAACGGGGGATCACCTCGTACGGGGCAAGAGGAGCAGAGCAAAGACGCCTAGCTTCACGCAGAGACTCTATGTATTCGGGAAGGAAAAAAAAAAAGGGTCGTTGCGGGAACAACTGACAGAGGAAGGGAAGAAAAAAACCCGACGAACGCACGCCCGTTTGAAAAAAAGGATCGAGAAAGAGGGAAGGGTCATCGTGCGAGATCGCGAAAAAAAAAAAAGGCCGACCGTCTGCGCCGGAAGAGAAAAAAAAAGGAAAAAGGGGTCAAAGCACGGCAAAAAAAAAAAAGATGCCGACGCCGGGGTGAGCACGAAGGGTCGAGCTGCGGAAAAGGGGACGGCCCGTCTACTACGGGAAGGGAGTATCAAAAATCCGCCAGAAAGCAAAAGAGAGAACGCCAGCACGAAGGACTAAAAGAAGAAAAAAAAGGAGTGAGGAGGAAAATAGAGAGGGTAGGGGAGAAAAGATGAGCAGGGAGGAAATGCTCGCGGCGTCGTGTTCGCGCAGAGAGGATAAAGGTGGAGAAGCCCTGCTCGAGAATAAAAATAAGCGTCGGATCCGTCTTCAGCACCAGAAAAAGGGCGCACGGCGCTAGCACAAGAAAAGCGGCATTACGTTCCCGGCGCAAAAAGTCGATCTCGAAGAAGGAGCAAGGACGAAGAACAGCTACCCGTTGACACCGGGAAAGAAAAAGAGAGTGGGTACGTCGCAGGAGAAAGAGAACTGCGGGGCTTCCGCAACGTTCCGGAAGAAAATTTTCCCCTCCTAAAAGAAAGAAGAAGAAGGACCGCTAGCGGATGCAGATCGGGAGAGGAGGTCAGCTCGCATCGCAGAAAGGGAAAAAGAGAAATCCCTTTGCCCCCAGAAGGCTCCTGCGATGAGCGCGGGGAAGGCCTCCGTAAGCAAAAGAGGAAAAGGAGGTCTACGAGCGCGTCCATGGGGGGAAGGGGGGCTAATCGCGAAAGAAGCTCCACCAGGGACAGCGGTTTTTCCGGTGTGGCGAAGCGCTCGAGTAAAAATCAGAAGGGACTGTCGAGGCCTAATGTGAAACTACTGATCGGCAAAAAAGGCCCCTTTCAGTATCGCTCAGGAAAAGGACAAGATTATCTACCCCTCGCAAAAAAGGGGGAGGGCTCGGAAAAAAGGCGGAGCACTGCCCCTACCGAGAAGCACCCCAGGGGTCGCAAGCCCGGAAAGAAGATCTCCCCACGACAAAGAGCCTCTTACGAACGCGCAGGAACCTATTCCACCAAGGGAAGCAGGTAATGGAGGCACAACCGTCCTCTACGACGCCGGGCTCGGCAGGGAAAGGGAGGTCCGGGGAAGGAAACAAGTAACTGATACCCTTCGACTTCTTTCATCAACTCTCCACGACGAAAAAAGGACAAAAAAGTGAAAGGAAAATACTCGACTCGGGAACGACGCATCTCGAAAAAAAGAGGCTGTGGGGGTTTGAAGAACGATCGGGAGAGACAACACAACCCGAAGGGGAGATCCAACTCGAAATCCTTTTCCTTTCCTGAGGGGGGCGACCCGAAAGGGGAAGAAACCAGTCCGGGGGAAAAAAACTGGTTCTCACCGACGTGGAAGGTCCCTTTCCGACCTCGGGGTTCCGGAAAGGAAGATCAGAGACGTTGGAAAAAACTCTAAGACCTTGATAGAGGGGGGATCACCTTTGCTTTCCGGAAAAATACATACCCTATCTCTCTAGAAGATTACCCACCAGACCTCCAGAAGGTCAGGTAGCGACTCGGCAACTAAAACAATCAAAGGGAGGGGGGTATCTCTTCAAGAATCCTCGACCATCTTTCCGAAAGCAAGTACCTCAGGGTGTAAGAACGAGGGGGATAAAGGAGATGTTCCAAAGAGGGAAGCGACCCCGGGGGGGAAGCGGGGGTAGCTTGGTCCGAGTAAATGCCCGGCCCCGAGTGAATGCCGGAAGGACCCCTTCATTTCTCTTAGGAGAAGAAGGGGAATCACTGCAAGAGGTGGGTCCTCAAGGGGGGGGGGGGAATCCCGCATCTCTCTCACAACAACAAACAGAAAGATTCTGGACTCAATACCCGTAAGTACGTCTGCTTGCTGGAAAAGGGAAATACGACGCACGCGCTCCTCAGGCAGGTGAAGAAGGGGTGTTGGGTTTTTGGGGGGGGGGGGGGGGGGGGGGGTGGTGGGGGGGTGTGGGGGTGGGGGGGGGTGCCCTTCACCTCTTTTCGTTACTGTTCTGGGAAAAAAAAGATCCTCAGAATCGACAGGGTCTCGGGAAAACCTGGAACCTCTGCCGCTATCGGAAAGAAAAGCACCACCGCGAGGGGGAAAAGCGTGACAAGAAAGGACCCACGGAAAAAGGAGGCCCTGTGGATAGTGGATCAAGGGAGGGGGAGTTTCTATTCGCTCCGACTTAGAAAGAGCGTGGTCCGGTGAAGAAAAAGAGAAGACGTTCCTGAGAGGGGGGCAACTCCCGTTGCGAGTAGAACACTTAGGAAGGGGAGGGTGCAGACTTTTTCCACTCGAAAAAGTCACTCTCTATGGAAAGAAGGGGGGGAAACTGAGTCAAAGGAGACCAAGCGGCGGGTCCTGACGGGGGTGAGAAAATGTGAGGGACACGCCTTAACTTCACGGAGAGGGATTGTAGACGAGAGGCTTTGGATGCTAAGGAAAAAAATCGTCTGAGAAAAAAAGCAAACGTAGCAATCGGGGAAGATGCGCTCTTCGAGAAACTATCTCTGCCTGGTCAAGAGATGCCCGTCGTGGAAAAGACGGTGCTGAACGACGTCGACGGGAAAAAAAGGGCGTGAAGCGGATCATCTCGCCAGAGGAAGACGCCTACGCCGCAAAAATCTCTTCAGTTGGAGGGGGGGCACCGGGGGGGCAAATAAAAAAAGGGCTGAAGAGTGTGGAAGTGGTACCGAAAAGACTCTCCTTCTTATTAAAAGGGGGGGGGGGGAGCGTCGGGGGAAACCGAGCCACGTCTTCGCGAGAATTAAGCTTCTGGGGGAAGGGGGAACCGCGGTTCTCGTCCCCACCTTTTTCCCAGAAGTTCTACGTGAGGAGAGTCATCGGGATAAAAGGGGGGAGACGACCGCTCCTGCCTTGCCAGTGAGGCACGTGAAAGAGGCCCTCGCCCGGAGCTAGCTCTACCTCTGAAAAAAAGAAAAAGGAAAACGCGGTCCTTGCCGATCGAAAGGCAGAAGGGGGCTCGCCGCTCGTGAGAAGGGGGAAAAGGAACGTCTCACCTCGAAAGCCGCTCTTCGACGAGGGAAAAAGAGTAGGCCATCGGAAAAGGAGGAGAAAAAAAGGATGAGGGGGAAAGGGCAGGCTTAACTTTCGCGGGGGAGGAGGAAGAGGAAATCAATCGCCGATCTCATAGAAAGAACGCGGCGACGCGAGGGGAAGCCTTCAGCACGGGAAAGAAAAGGGAGGACAACCGCCGTGGCTATCATGAAGAGCGAGAAGGGGAAAGAGCTACCTATTTTCCAGAAAAAAGAAAAAAATTGTCCTGCGGATCGACTTAGAGGGGGAAAAAGATATGGGACGCAAGCGCGCCGGCGACAGGAAAAGAATCTGTCTCGAGAAATAAAAAAAAAAGAAATGTCTACGCTATCTTCCAAAAGGGGGAATAGTAACTATCGAGGAAAAGTAGGGGAATTACTTCGACTAACAAGGAGAACCTCCTCTAGCAGAGAAGAAGAAAAGGACCCGTCCGCGAGCAAGAAAGACAGATTATCCTCCAACACAAGGAATGGGAAAAGGAGAGGGGGGGGGCCCGTGGCTCGCTTGACTATGCTTCTCATGAGCTTGTCTGGTTCGCGGGAAAAAGGGAGAAAAGGGCGTCACTTCACTAAAGGACGAGACGGTCCGTCGTCACAGTAATCGAGGAGAAAAGAGTGGATCTACGTCCTCTAGCCCGAGAAAAGGAAGGAACTGCGTCTCTCTTGCGTCCCCTATCGAAAGGAAGAATCTCCGAGCGAAAGGAGGAAAGGGGGGGAGAGGTCTGCAACTCACAGTCTCTCCAGGGAGGAGAAAGGGGGAAAGCCCCGGCGTTTCTTCCGCAACTTCAGGGAAGAAAACCTCTCTCGCCTGCGTCGAGAAAAAGGAAGATCGGCAGAGCGGGGAGGGGGCTATCCGCATCGAAGACGCGGTGATCCCTTTCAAAAGGACGCGAGGAGAAAGCTCCTCCGGCGGAAAAGAGGGAACGGGCAGTAGAAGATCTCTTTCATGGGGGGGAGGGAGAAGGGGAGGCACTTCGCTCACTAGCAAGGAGCCCCCGAGTAGCAAAGAAGGAAGCGGTTGCCGTGGCAAGAAAAAAGGGGTCGCCTCTCTTATTTCCGAGGGAAAGAGGGTAGGGAAGGGGGTGAACGCCTTCTCTATACGCTAAATGCAAGAAACGCCCTGATCACGAAGGTAGAAGCACAGGAAAAGCGGGGGTCCTCTTTCACCCTTCGTAAAGGAAGAAACAGAAAGCAGTCGCGTCAAAACAAAGGGGCTCGCTCCGTCCGGGGACAGGCACGAAAAAAAAAAAGACTTATCCTCCTTCATCCGAAGGTCTCGAGTCCTAGAAAACCAGGTGGAAACATAATAGGCCTGTTCCAAACCTACTGCACCTTCAAAGAAAAAGGGAAACAAGTCTTCTGGCGAGCGCCGAGGGGGAGAGACTACTAGGGAAGCTACTTCTTTCATATACTCTCCCCCTACGGGAAGGAGTGAAAAAAAGTTTCCTGAGAGAGAAGAAGGACCTCGAAAGCGGAACGATGAAAAGACGCTGTTTTTTGTAGAGGGGCTCGTCAGCATCCCAGAGGGGAGGGATCCACTCGAGAATAAAGCTCGCCTTTGAAAACGTGAGTGTGGAGACCAGTTCGTCTCGAAAGGGCCCGCAAGAGCAAAAGTGACTCACAGGAGAAGACCGGGAGACCGGAAAAAGGCCACCCGTCTCCGCTCTCACGAGGAGAAGATCCACTCCCTCTACTGAGGAGATGTATCTGCACACGGGGTCCTGAACCCTGAAAGACAACGGAAAAGAAAGAATCACCCGTCCACTAATGTATCCTCTACGGAGGGAGAGGAGAAAATCCACTCAATGCATACGACGGTCCGTTCCAGAACAACTGGGAAGGAAGACTAAAGGGGTACACGCCCCTCTCGGAAAAAAGCTTTGGTTCTCGGAGAAAATGTTGATGAGATCTCTTCTAGGGGGAAAGAAAAAGCATCGGGGAAAAAAAGGGCATCTATGATCTATTTAACGGCCCGCCAGGGGAAAAGGGAAGTGGCGCACAAAGGGCAAGAGCGCGGAGTCGACCGCAGACATAAGAGAAACGGTCTTGCCCGGGGTTATGCTGTCCCGCATCTCAAGGAAGAAAAGATAGAGATAAGGAGGAAGGGCAAGACCTTCGTTCTGGCGGGAAAGAAAGTCAAAGCTAGAAGAGCTCACTGCAAGGCCTTGGAAGATCACCTCGGCGGCCTTTAAGAGGCCGGGAAAAATAGGATCGCCCCGGGTAGGGAATAAGAAGGGGCACCTCTCCGAGATCGATTCGACGTAAAAAGGGAGATGGAAGGGAAGGGAGGGGGGGAGTGAGAAGGAATCAAGGGGACTTAGGGAAAGAGAGACCTATCCTTTGTGAAAGCTCCTCCTTCCGGCTACGGGGGGGCTTGAAAGGAAAAGGGGAAGGCTAGTTCTGGAGAAGGGGGTGGACAAACCTTTGGAGACAACTCGCTCACCTGAAAAGAAGTTTTTCACGCACGGGGGAGGGGGTCGCCGCAAGCGAGGAAACGGGCCGGGGCTCACGGAAAAGTTGGGGGGAAAGCTTTCGGGGGAAAAGGTTCGATCCGACCTTTTGAAAAAGGAGGCCTTAACTGTCAACTTCGATATGAAAGGGGAGAGGGGATTCTGACAAAGGAGAAAGGGCGGAAAGAATCACCCCAGCGGGAGGAAAAGATAGACGCTCAAAAGAGATCGTCGCTAGTCGCTTCAAAAAGCCCTTCGTGTGCGATACCTGGAAGGAAAACGACGTCGAACGGAACAGAAAAACTGGGGGAATCTCTCCTGCGCGAGCAAGGGAGAAAGACGCGAGGACTTAAGGGGGGCCGTAGGTTGGTGGCACGTCATGAGAAAGGACCTCCTCGCGCTTTAGAATAACGTCTTGGGGCAGAAAAGGAAAACACACGTCCGAAGGAAAGGAGGGGGTTAAGGGGGAAGGAGGGCGCGTGCTCGTCCAAAAAAGGAAAGGCTTTCTACTTGTCGTCGGGTCAGGAAGGGCGACCGATGCAACGCTCCTGAAAAAGGAGCGGACTCGCGCAGTCGTGCCACATAAAAGAAGATTCTGACGAGAAGGGAAAGAGAAGGGCTACCTCTTAAAGAAACGCGGGGCTGCCGCGCATCGCTACTAGTGGAGGAGGGAAGCTCTTGATCGACGGGGCAGCACCGGAGAAAAAAGGACCGGCTGCCTTCTACGCCAAGCTGAAATGGGAGGCCATGAACGAGGAGAAGAAAGGAAGGAATAAAGAAAAGGTGTGGCAACGGGATCACAAAGGGAAAAAACTATCTCGAGCACGAGAGAAAAAAGGCGGGGCGCTGGTCGACGCAGGCTACGAGAGGAAACCGAAGTACACGTTCCGGAGGGGGAGAAAACGCAGGGCAACAAGGCTCGCGGCGAAAAAAAGGACGCGTCGCCACTGGTCGCTCTGATCGAGGGGACATCGGCGCGATCGCAAGGGGAGGGCGGACGGCGACCTTCTGGCTCCGCTCCCGTCAGGGAGGATCAGGAGGAAAAGGAACACCTGCAGCCTTTCTACTCTAGATAGGTCTCGATCGCTTGCCGTATGAAAAAAAAAAAAGAAGAGCTGCGCGAACCAAAAAAAAATGAGGAAAGGGAACGACTGCGCGCCTTCGTCTCAGCGAAAAAAGAAAAAACAACACAATAGGGGAGGGGGAGATCGTTCTGTCGGGCTCGAGGGAAAACAGGGGCTGCTCTCGGCGGTCGGGTTCGTCAAAAAAAAAGGAACGACTGGAGGAACAGGCTCAAGGAAAACCCGGCGTCGGATCTCGCGTCTGAAAAGAAAAAATGTCCGCTAGCACCGACGGAGGCCAAGGAACGGCTCGCTCTGCGTCCCCTAGAGGAAAGAGCGGAGGCAAGATCCGGCTCGATCCTCAGAGGGAAAAGGGCTGTGGAAAAAAGAGGCCAAAAGGAGGTGAATTCCCGCAACTGAAAAGGATCTGCCCTCATAAAAAGGCGACCTCGTCTACTCGCCTCTATTCGAGGAAAGTGCTCTACTCGAGGAAGGAGGTGATCCCGTTGAAAAAGAAAGAGGTGGTCGCCTCAGGAAAAAGAGGGGGCGGGGGGCGAATCCGTAGAAAAAAGGAGAAGACGCGTGTCATGTATGGTCTCTCACGAGCGGCGGCGAAAAAAAAAATCCCGCAGGGGAAGGGGGGGAACAGAAGAGGGTCTCCGAGAGGAAAGGCAAGCCCCCGACTGGGGGAGGGAAAAGGGGGGAACGCTTGCTAGACTCTCAAAGGAGCGCATCGTCGCAAGGTCAAAAGAAAAAAGACAGCGGGGAGGGGAGAAAAAGGGAGGGCGATCACTCTAAAAAAGTAACAACTCATTTGAAAAGAGCGCGCCGGCCGTTGGGGGGGCCCCCACACGTATAAGGAAAAAACTCTCGAGGGGGAGGCCGGCTAAACAAACCTTTATCCGTGGCAGAAGGAATGAAACCAAAAGAACTCGACCGACCGCCGCCTCCGAAGGAGAGAGGCTCGACGGAAGGAGGGGGGGTCTAAAGGAAAGGTCAACGCCCCACGAAAAAAAAAAAAGTACCCGTGTCCGCTCTCGAGGAAAATCGACGAGCTCTCTCCACTAGGGGGAGCATTGCCAGATCCTAGAGCATCAACTCCTCGCAGGAAACTCCGTCAAATCTCCTGGAAGGAAAGGCGGTGCTACCGTTTCTCTCGCACCAGTCCGGGAAAAAAAAGTGTGACGCACGGGGGGACAAAAAGGGAAAGCAGAAGAGCGTTCCTTCGAAAGAAGAGGGAGAGGCCGACGCAAACAAAAAAGAGAAACGTCCGTGATCAGAGGGCTGCCTACCCTACAAGGGGAATCGGAGACCTAGGAAGGGGGGACCGCTCGACCTCGGAAAAGAGCAAGCTGAGCCTCCAAAAGGGAGGGGAGGCGACTTCGAACATGGTCATCTCGCATAAAATCGCGATCCCTCTCGGGGAAGGGGAGACTATGTTTAGCGATCTCGTCTATTTGAACTTAAGAGCTACCAGGGGGGAAAGGGGATCTTGTTCGGGACCGCCCGAGGTGT
>Ga0179593_1258322_pt1 | contig 14409 bp, 12 predicted proteins | sample CZODoug2_1_08_16_FD_185931 | JGI IMG/M metagenome (GOLD analysis project Ga0179593, IMG submission 185931) | Vadose zone soil fungal communities from Angelo Coast Range Reserve, California, USA - CZODoug2_1_08_16fungal (PacBio error correction) | ecosystem: Environmental > Terrestrial > Soil >...
CAGACTCTAAAAATACTTGAATTCGAGAAAGGGTACGAAACAAGTCCAAGGGGGCCGATGGCACTGAGTGGGAGTTGACAAAATGTGAAGCCAAGTCGATAACAGAGCGACAGGGGGAGGGGGGCGGTTCGGTCAAGGGGTGGGAAAAAAAAGCCGGGGAAGGCGCTGGTAGGTGAAACCTGTGGAAAAGACTGCGATGTAATCATAAACACTGGAAAGCGGATCAGGGGCAATATGAAGGAAGAGGAAGAGACCAGTTCAGTCAAGACGTCGATGAGAGGAGACAGGTCAGGGTTAATCTGAGGCTTGTAAAACAAGTGGGGGTGGCTCACTTGGATTTGGAAATAGAATATGGAAACGGGAACTAGCACCGAACGGGAAATCTTAAAAATGGAATCGAACACATGTAGAACGGGGGCATTCAAAGGCAAAAAATGCAAAACGGGGGAACGTGAAAGTAAACGGGAGATAGCCCGCAGGGAGGGGCACGGGCGGTCTTCAGTTGAAATCGCAAGTGCTCGGGCAGAAAAAAAAGTGCTCTTTGGCACCAGCTTCTCCTTACGATACAGCGGCGGAAACGAGCGGGGGGGTCATCGGAATGGCGAGAACCTAATCAAAGTTAACGCATAAAATAAGGGGGGCCAAAAAACCAAACGTCTGGGGTTGTTATAGTTCGGGGAATACCGAGGACTTACCGTAGGTCGCATCCAAAAGATGGTCCCGAACTCCTCCTTAAAAAGAACTAAAATCTGACAGCCAGTGGGCAGATGATGTCTTAAAATAAGTAGAATCCAGCATTCGGCGCGGAGGGAAGGGGGGGGCGGTAGCGGTAAAAGAAAAGGGAGGCAGGGGGAGGGTCCGGCCTAACCTGAACGGGTTGGTGCTGACTAATGACTCGTGTCGGTTAGGCAATGGGGGGGTAAAAGGGGAGGCTGGGTGAGACGGACGAGCAGAAAAATGAACAGATGGGATTTTGGACCATGAAACCGGCACAACCAACGGTAGAGTAGACAAACACCCCTTCCAGGCCAGCAGACCAAAAGAAGATGCTCAAACTGTCACTAGGTGAGAAAGCTGGAGATATGTTCAGAATACATCAGAAAAAAAATCGATATTAACAATGTGACCCGGTGGCGCTATATTTCTAAGGGGGCGGCGCCCGTGTGGTTTGGCTAGATCGGCAGAACAGAACCGGGACAAAGGTACAAGTCGGACAAAGGGTGGAAGGAATCAATATCCTAACCCGTGTCGAAATCACAGTTAGGGTGGTAGAAGAAGGGGGGCCGATCGACTGTGGTATAAAGGGCCGTTGAAGATCACGCAGGCAGAAACAAAAAGAAAGCAAGGGGAGGGCTCTCGGCACGGACACAGTCCACGGATAGACAAAGCAGTCGAAGAGAAGGTTGAGGAGGTGCTGGTAGGAAAAAAAAAAATCAGAAGCGGGTGGACCAAGGCTGAGCAACGACCAATAAGGTAAGGCTGAGGTACCTAAAAGAGGAAGCTGGAATTGAACCAGACTGACACCAGCAGGAAAGATAATGGCAGACGGCAAACGAAAAGGCGGGTTGAATCATAATTGTCCAAGGAACGCAAGGGACCAAAGGGACGGTGCGTTTCCCGGCCCGTTGCTAGAAGAGTAGGGGCGGATTCGAGACGGGAGGCGCATATGAGGCTGTTGATAGACGGACATTTGGGGGGATGGTAGCTCAAAAACAGAAGAGGATAATAGTGAGAAAGGACATAGGACAAAAAAAGGCCCTTAGAACTCATGGCGGGAACCGTTCTCTCTTATACTCCTCGGATGAAGGCGAAAGGGGGGCAAGGAAAGGACTTGGGTAAGAACCAGTCGCTCATCAGGGCACAGACTATGATGGAAGACGGCCATTAGAGTAATCTGGGGGGGGGAGGGGGGACATTAAAGGGGAATTCCTCTACAGATTCTGCTGTCCCAAGACAATTACCGGTTCGCGGGTAAAGGAAAATGCAAGGCAAATAAGATGAGTCATAAGAAACCTAAAAACATATCAAGAGATTCTCGGCGTGACGTTTAATTGCTTTGCGACGAAGATAAATCCAGTGAGTTGGGTTCGTCGAGGATAAGCTGGGACCGGCGTATGGGGCTCACGATTCTGCTGGTCTTAAAGTTCCCAAAGAATGGAGGCAAGGACCGGCGGCGGATGCACGGAACGTATTAACCTCGGGTTGGAATTCCGGCGGTTACCACGAAATGGCGTGTCATTGGACGAGGGGGGTGAACTCCCAAAACAAACTTCGCGCAAAAAGCAAATATCGAAAGGGGTAAAAGGGGGGGTGATCTATTCGGGTCATTAGGACAAGGGCACACCCTCAAGACGGGGGAAAATATGCAAAAACCCAGCGTAGCAGGCGGCTTTGTAAAGGACTTCTATGGTGAGTGGGATAAAGCCTTGCAGGGTTGGGTTGGGTGGCATAAGGAAAACCTCTAAAAAAATAAGCTGACGGGGAACGGCTAACCGAACTCCACACAACGAGTTGCGCCTCCACGCCTCGTACTCAAAATCTAGTACCAAACTTGAGTTATGAGAGACAAGAAAGAGCAAAAGGGTAGGGGACCGCGTACCGAAAGGCGAAAACTCTAAAAATGAGGGCGAGCGTCCGAAAGTAGCCGGCACAAGGGCTGCATTGTTCTTTGTGGTAGAAGGGAAGTGAAGCTCCGGGAAAAAAAACCCGGCGCAGAAGGAGTCATCGGCGATCGCCGACGAACTCTCCACAACCGATGTTCTCATAAAACAAACCTATAAAGGGCGAATGAGAGTGAAAAAAGGCGCTTTCAAGACGGAGAGGAGAAGACTAGAGTCCAAAATGAGATTACAGGGCTGCGAGAAAGCGCGATTTCAAGAAAAGGAATCAGCCACAGGAAAGAAAAGATGAGCGAAAGTGCAGCGAGAGAAAATACAAAAGGACTGCCTGAGCGCAGAATACGGCCCTCTGCAAAAAGTACACATGAGGCAAAAGGTACTGATGAAGAGGACCGATGGAAAAAAGGGGGGTAGGGGGTCCAACATGAAAATGCGAGGCCACATAAAGTGGGCGAAACACTCTGAAAAGCTCTAAGTCAAGAAATCAACGGTCGAAGGGAGTGGGAATGAACCGTTAGAATCGAGAAGAATGTGAAGCATATCCGCGTGTAACGATGAGGGAAAGGATTGTGCCCCTTTCTGAAAAAAAAAAAACTGCACCGGGTTCACAAGCCCCGAATAACCATCGAACACCGAATGAAAAGAAACCATCAATACTCGCGATGTGACGCGGAAGACGATCAAAGCAAACGAAAAGGCACACAAGATCAAGTCACCTTGTGGGGGGGGGGCGTGCTGCAGGTGTCGAATCTGGGCCATCCGGATCGCAATGAAGCGCACCAAAAGGAGGAAAGGGAAAAGTAGGAAGAAAGGAGAATCTGAGGCACTTATTCGAACCTGAAAAACAAGTAGGCAGATGGAAATGAGGGGGGAAACCAAAAGAAATTTGGGGGGAAATAAAAGTGCGGGGGTCCATCGAGGGAACATGGGAGGGGGTTAAGGTTCAGGGGGCCAGGACGGTCAGGCGCTGGTCTGGGAATGGCGGGAAGCGAAGATGGGAAAAAGCATCAAAAAAAAAACGAATGTAAAGAGGAAGGAGAGGAGAGGAAAATGTTCAATTTCACAACTTCTCTCACGTGGGCTGCAAACGTGGAACTGAAACCGATCCACAACAAAAGGGGGGAACTCACGGGGAGGGGGCAAGAGAATAGTGTCAGACACATAAAAAACTTCCAATCGTACGACTGAATCTAACAAGGAGAGGAAGTCGTGGCGGTTCTATTCAGCAGATTACGGAGCATCCACGGGCGCGACATAGCAGGGAAGGAAAACAGGTTGGGAAGTTCGTTGGGAAATCGCTTGAGCACAAACAGTGCATAATACATTTTTGACGACAAAAATCGGGCAGCGAAACGCCTGCTGAGAGAGCGTTTTGCAAAGAGGAGAGACAAGGCGGATAGCCAAAGATACACCAAATCGGTTGAGATGTAAGAGGATCTCGGAGAGGGAATTACAGTCGTAGCGGAAGCCGCCCATGTAGAGGGGGGGCCGGAAAAGAAGAAGAGGGAGGCCCTGTTACAATGAAGTGTCAGACTATCTTAGGCACAATTAAACAACGAATTGGGATGACCAAAGAGGCGAGTGGAGGGGGGGAGCAAAAGCAAAAAGAACGGTGTCGGATACTTACGTAGAGAGCGTCCTGCTACCTTGGAAGGGCATGCTGGGTGGACGAGTGAAGAAAAAGGTTATGTTGGAATCATGCCACCACAACCGGAAGGTAGTCGCAACACGCTGCCAATTAAGAAAAAGGAGCAAAAAAAGAGCAGATGACTCAAAAGGGGGTTCCTTTGAAATATATAGGGGAAGGCCTACAGGCCCGAAGCAGAGGAACATGTTACCTGTTGCGATAGTGGAGAGTGGGAGCGACATGGTTGTATTGAAAAATCGCCTAAAAGAAAGGGGCCACTTCACAGAGAGGAACCGTACGGGGGTTAATAAGCCAGCATCCGAAACAAGGGTTCGAAATAACGTTCTGGGGGGAAAAAGGAAAAGGGTGAAGGTCGCGGATGGTTTAGTGCACAGAGAAGAGGGAAAATCACTCAGACCGAACACCATCCCCGGTATTAAGGAAACATATAAAACAAAACGGAGAAAGAAACGCAGACGCCCGTAAATTATGAGTCGAGGAGATGCAGAGTGGTTAAAGCCCAAAATCTCCATACAGAGTCTGGCACCTAGCCGGAAGTCACAAGGAAGAAGCCAACAAGATGGCACCGGAACTACCTGGGAGAACTGTGGGGGGAAGCCTTCTAAAAAACGGAAAATGTGCGTTCAAGTCACGCTCACGCGGCAGGAAGTCTTAAGAGAAGAGGCGCTGAGATAGAATTGGGTCCTAGTCCCCATGCTTTCCTGTTATTGACGAAAAACAGCGATCAAACCACAACGGAGGAGTAAAAGAGAGATCATCCAAAGGGGAACGCTAGGACACCACTGACAGAAGGATCATCGAGAACGCGATCCTCTCAGGGAAGAGCGGAAGGCACGCAACTGGTCCTACGGACGTAAACATTCAAAATTTGTCTCCCAACATGAGTTTGCAGCAACAGGATCTTCTACTGGGAGTCTGACACCGGGTGAAGCAGAGAAGGAAAACCCGAATCAGAGGGGCGTCTCTGAGGCAAGCCGCAATACCGAGGGAGCAAACTAAAAACAAGTATAGGGAGGAGGGCGGGAGTTAAAAGAAGAACTGGCAGGGGGCTAAAAAAAGAGAAAATAAAAATATGGGTGGTGGTGTACGAGGGAGGGTGAGGAAACGGAGTGGGCTAAATTTCGCAAAAGAAGGCTGACGGGGACCCAGAAAGGGGATCGACAGGCTTTAAAAGTCCCTTCAAAACGTTTGGTCGACTCGTCCGTGAAATGGCTGTTCGGCAAGGGATTGGTTACATACACGCCATGCGAAAAAAACGAGAAAGAGAGACGGTGACATTTACTATGATGGAAAGGGTCCTGACATCTCCACCATCTGGAACACAGGTCCAAAAAAATATTGACATCTGCTGGGGGGGCTGCAGCGCTGGGGGGGAAGAGGGGGGGGGAGAAATACTACCGGTGGGGGGGAATTCTTGACTCTCAAAATGTATCGGGACGCCGGCGAAAACAAACTTTCCAGACAAAATTCAAAACGCGAGGGGGGGGAAAGAAAGGAATCGCCTCAAACGGAAATTGGGCTAAAGCCACGCGAGAAATTGCACGGTCCCGGTCGTACGCAAAAGGAAGAAAAAGGTGGAAGAAGATGAGGATCGTCAAAAAACCAGAGAAAACGATGGTTCTGGTTGTCACGGCTTAGGGAAAAAAAAGGGAGGCCTTCGGACGAAAGAAGGGAATTCATGAAGGGAGATCCCTCGAAGAGGAAAAAAATGTTGTCTCAAAAGGGGAAACATACAAGGGTTAATCTGAACAAAGCTCGAGGGACAACAGAGTTAGAAGCCGAAGTCGGTTCGTCCAAAGGGCAGCCTTCTTCGAAAAGAAAGGGGAGGATTGCAAAGCTCACACAAAGGCCTGCCGAGGAGCGAACATTCGAGAAAGACAAATCTGCACGGGGCAAAAGAACGGCCTCGCTCAACTGAGGTCGGCTCCATCTGAAAAAAATTGCTATTTGAGGGGTGAATGAAAATATTCGAGGCAGCCAAGTGAGCAAAGAGGTGGATAGTGAGAAAAGGCCGAGATTGCCTTAAGACTCTCTTAGGAAGTTGAAATGAAACGGTTCGATCAGAAATAGTTGTGAACGGCACGAGAAGAGGGAACTATGAAGGGGATGAAGGGGGAAGCGATTTGAAAACAGACCGTTTCAAAACAATAAATCAGGAAAGGGAGTACCTTAGGGAAATAAAGCCAGAAAAATAAACGATGGAACCAATCAAAGGGCGATTCCAAAAATTTCTAGGGACAAAACGACGGAAAGATGTAACCATTTATGTGCTACTGCAATCGATCAGGGCAATACGAGGAGGACTCCGGAAGATCATACAAAAAAAAACCAACGTATGGGAGGAGTATAAAGAGTCTATCATCGTTGACAGGAGCAGGTACCGGGGTAAGAAGACCACTGCAAATGAATATTGGGTCCTTCTAGTTTGACATAAAGTGGGGACCCAAGTGATGAAGTCGCGGGAAGGGGGGATGACGGGTGCAACTGTCAAAAAAACATCGGGCCCGCAAGTTCATCAAAGCGGACGTGGGAAAGGTGCGGGCCAATGAACGAAAAGAAAAAAGCAGCACCGGAAGTTTTCAAGAGGGAGGCGGAAACTCATAAGGCTCGAAAACGGTTCAGTTCACGCAAAGGGGGAGCTAGGGCTTACCAATCAGCGAAACGTTTAAAAGATCAAAAGAGGGGTGAGAAACTGATGTGGGAACCGACAAGACGGGGCCTGTCCCCAAGAAAAACACCAAAAGGCCAGCGGAAAACAGCTGGAAATCGAAAATCAGGGAATGAGAGGGCGGCTTCTCGCGTGCAGCAAAGGGAGGGTCTCTATCCACTTTCGGATCAAATAGCCTTTCGTCAGGAAAGGAGTTGCAGGGGAGGGAATCGGCAAGGTGCTTTGTCAAGAGAACGATGGGTAATTGGGACAGCCTCGGAGATCCTCCTTCTGAAAGAAGCGTTGAGAATTCGAACCCTGCGGGGGGGGGGGGAGAAAAGGGGAACCTGAGATCAACCAGAGGGGTTTTAATAATGGGGACTGCGACGGAGACATACCTCTGCGCGAACTTAAGGGAACTGGTCGCGGAAAAGAAAGAACACGAAAAAGAAAATAAATCGCAGAAAAAGTTGGTCATTTCGGTCGGAACAAGACTAGCAAGCTTTTTCAAGCGGTAGGAGGAGGGTTATCGACGTAGAAAGGTATGCAAGGGAGGGGAGAGGAATAAAAGACGTTTGCTGGGATCTCAGGATACTTCCTAAGAGAAATTCGGAGTCAGGGGTGGAAGAAGAAGTCATAAAGTGAGAAAGAGTGGAGATTGGGGAAGGAAAAACAAACAAAAGGAATTGTTCAGTTATCAAAAAGTCCAATTCAGAAACAAGGGTCAGACAAACAAAAAGGAGAAAGCATGGGTTGGGGCCGGGTTCCCAGAGGGAAGATCTCCATTAGTAATCCTCAAAAACGAAAGAAAAAAGATATAAAAGTTTAACTTTGGCGCGGGTTTGGGCAGGTGTCGTCATTGGTTTATTGGAAAGGCGTACAAAAGAACCAGCCCGGTGGGAAGGACAGTCGGAACAAAGAAGAGGTGAAGAATGCAGCATCGGTAAAAAAGCAGTCGTCCTAAATGCCGTTTCCGCAAGGTTACTTCGAGAGGAAATGGTGATAAATAAGCAGGGCAAGATTGAAGCCTGAAAAAAAACACACGACCTTATTTCATCTCAGGGCAGAAAGGCGAAAGGGGCAAACTGAGCAACGCGAAGAGGACCATCAGGGTTGTGAGGATATGGAACTCAGCTTCTTTGAACGCCTGAACGTGAAATCCGACCGGGGGGGCATCAGTGACTTGGGACTGAGGGCAGATATTCGCTTGACCAAGGAAATTCCTAGCACACCCATACTATAATGTCAAATCGGGGGGAAACTCCTGAGGGGAGAACCTGTGGTCTAAGGACGGGTCGGTACCAAAGGGGGAAGTCTTGCCCTGTCGCTACTTCAGGACGATCTCAAAAAGAGAGTGTGCGCAGAGGGGTCTAAGTGGGGGCAGAATCGTGTGACTGTTTTTACTCTCTAAAAAACAGGGTCTGAAAAGAGACCGCTGGTAATCAGGAACAAGGGGAAAACCCACTGAAAACCTGATTCGCAGCGCCAGAACGATTAGACCCTAATAGTCATATCTGACGTAAAAAACTCCTTTGTAACGAAGTCAGTCGAAAATTTGCAGAACTATGGGGGGGGGGGCCAGGAGGTCCATGGTATCTTAGAAAGAGTGGGTGAGGACTGCCAGGGTAATTCAAGCAGACTATCTGCAAATCAAAAAAAATTAGATTCTTGGAGGAATGGACAAAAAGTCTCGGAAAAAAGCACCTGAGAGAAGAGGGAGACCATCCAAACCCTTATACCTAGGCTCGTGAAGTATCAAGGGGAAATTGATCAAAAGGCTCCGGATAGACATCCAGGATTGGTTTGAAACGGAAGTTTAACTCGCAATCTTAGGTGATACCATTCCGCGAAAAAGGAAAAAGGAAAATGCGGAACAAAAAAAGAAAAGGGATGCGGGGACTTACTTTTCATAAAAGTGTGACAGCCTTGCAAACAGCAATGTTCCGACTGAGGGGGACTGGACACGGGGATGTTCGTGAATATGTGGTGGGAATACCCAGTGAGCGGGAAAAAGAAACTGAGAAAAAGTCACGGTTACTGCAGAACGAATGCGGCCAGGCCCGATCGAGACGACTGCACTAGGCCAAAACCAAAGCGGGAAACTCTGGGGCGCGCAGTAGGGGGGAACAGGTTACATACCTCCCGGTGGTTGGGAATGAAAAATAACCTCTGCCGAAATAATCTGGCGGTCAGAGACTGAAAAAAAGCCTCAACACAATATGTCGCCAGGACACGAAAGGCGGGGATCAGGAGATAGTCAAGCAAAACGTTACCGTTTGGAGCAGGAAGGACCCTCAAAAAAGTTCGGTACAGCTACCATCCAAATCTCGCCGCGAAGATGAAGGAGATCGATTCGTCCGACAATCAGATGGCACCAAGGGACAAGGGTTAGTGATTTTGCCGGACGTATTCGAGGTCATGAGGGGCAGTACGAAAAGAAAAATAAATGTAGCAAAATCGAAATCGACCTAGGGACCCACCGATGGGGGAGAGAAGTAATGGGGCCCAAAAATAACTCGCAAGGGTTTCGACTGGATCTTGACACCCTCTCAGGTTAAACCGGTGAGAGAAAAGTAACGGTTGGGTACAAAATGAGCAATCAAGACGGAAAGCACGGGCGATGTAAACTAACTGGAAAACGAAAAAGAAAAAGGAGATGAAGAAACGTGATCTCTATGCAAACAAAGGGAAGCGAGAAGCCGAAACATACACTTGAAAAACGATCCACAAGGCAAATGGAAGGGGGAATAGTTGCAAAGGAAAATAGAGAGAAAAGAACAGTGAAGGACAAACATCTGGTCCGGGATACACGTTCCGCTTGCATTCAAAAAAAAGCAGACGAAAGGAAAGTTGAATAAAAGGGGGGGCGGGGAAGTAAAGAGGGTAAAGAGATCCTCTAAGAATGAAACCATGTGATTATTGGGTCAGGTCGAGTGGCCCCGCAAATTTGGAAACGACCATACGCATGCCGCGAATGCCAAATATGGGGAAGGGAAAACCATTCTCGCGAGGGACATACGAAGGGCTTGATGAAAACTTTCAGTTAAAAAAGACACTGCTCGGCAGGGAAGTGGGATGGTCAGTGCAATCATGGACCCTAAGAGGATTCGCCTCTTCCGAGAAAAAAAACCCCAGGGGAAAGGCAGGCGACGAATCGGAGGGGAATGAGTCGAACAGAGAACCCGATTCAATCATATGAAAAAGTCTCTTGGTTCCCCTAAAGGTTTTGGAAGAAGAAATTAGGAAGGTCCAACGCGAGAAGGGAGGAGTGGGAGGTATATGGGACAGGGCCGATGGACAAATACTGGTAGGTTCAAGCGAAAATCGACGACTGGTAAAAACCGTGCACGTGCCAAAAGGCATACGAAAAGGATTGTCATCGGATCGGGAACCGGTCAGGAAAACGTCGATTGAGAGAGGGGGGCTTCTTCCAGCTACTGTTATCAAGAAAACCCCATATGTTTGCTCAAGTGGTGTGGCCGAGAATAGGGTCATGGGAAATTCCCAAGAATACATCTTGACGCGAAGACGCCGTAAAAGCAGCGAGCTTCTGCGCCTGAAGCATCAGTACTTTCATCGATCCACGTTGGACTATCAGACCCGGTCTTTCATTGCGGGGGGAGGGGGCAAGTGACGGTTTGTAAAGAGGGACCGGGCTCTTTCAAGGCAAGACAGGCAAATTGCTCAGTGGGCAAAAGAAGAAGAAGTTCTGGACTCATAACGTGAGGAAAACGTGTGAAAAAAAAATCAGGCGAACCCCTGCGAGATAGTGGGGAAGAAGTCCGAGGCAAAAGCGGGGGGAAATTTCAAGGCTCTAAAACCATTACCAAAAAGGGGCCGTCTGCCTGACTTGGACACTAAAGAAGGAAAAAGAAGAAAGAGGGGAATAACCTTGGGCAAAATGACTGAGGCGACGAGAGGGGAGAGGACAATATGTTTGGGAAAAAAGCGAATGGGACGGGACGCTTCCGAAAAACAACTGCGAGTGGAAGGACGCAGACGGAACGGTGGAGGGAGATAGAAGAGAAGGCGGGAAAAGCCCGACCTAGGTGGGGGAGGCATTCTGTTTTTCGAAAAAGCCGTTGAAAAATAATATTGAGCAGATTTATTGGGGGGGGGGGGAAGAGGACCACACCAACTGTAAGGGTATTTCTTTACAAACCAGCCCCTTGAAAAGCAGCCACAAGCAGCGTAAAATGCTGGGGGGCAATATGGGAAAAAGCGAGAGAAGATGGGGCAGGGCATCATCATTACCGCCTCTGAAATAACCCTTGACCCTTGGGGCTGTGTGAGCGTTGTGGGCGAGCAGGGGTGTGTGGATTGAAACAGACGGCCGAAAAGCAAGGTGCCAAGACTCATGATCACCGTAACGAGTGACGGAAAAAACGGAACAGCGGTCGCAGAAACCTCTGGGGGAAATTCATAGGTGAATTCAGCGAATGTGAGCAAATATAAAGAAGACACGGAAAGGTAATCCTCGCAAGACAAACAAAGCACGGACTATATCCGAAAGGACATCTGAAATCGAAACGCCTAACTAGCATGGTTTAGGGAAGGCTTAGGACTCATCGAGTTGCCGGAAAGTAAGGGCCATCAGAGACCCGCACCAGGGGAAAGTGGCCTGGTATGTCCACTATTCGCTTTTCACACAGTGAAGATCCCAAACCATATGGCTCGGCACAAAGGAGGGGAGAAAAATTTGTTCACGAATAAGGCGTTGAAACACAAATTGAAGTTGGCACAGGAAGGGGAAAACTGTCAGCAGTCTGGAGAAAAAAAAAACAGAGAGTGAAGGGAATTTTGTGTTGAAATAAGATTTCCTCGGTTGGAGTAAATATCATCACAAACACAAAAAGAGAAAAGAGAGGGAGGTAAAAAAAATACTCTAGTACAACACTCTGATTAGCAGCTCAAAGGAAGGATAAGCCAGACGCTCAGAGCGATAAAAAGGGGGTGAGCCGTCATGTCGGACAAAGGGCTCAAAAGGTTAACGACTAAATTAGAATAACGTGGCGAGGACAATGAATCCTCTACTCTTCTACACCTCATCAAGGCCATCAGCGCTTATGCCAGAAGAGGAAAAAATCCGAGAGGATGAAGACCCGAAACCCTGATGAGGGGCCGAGGCGAGTGGAATTGAAAGTGAAAGCTCGTGCACTGACTGAGAGAATCCCCTTTATTGTGGTTTCGGAGGGGATAAGAGGCTTAGGGCTACCCATTGGAAAGAAAAAAAGCTTGCCGGTTCAAAAAGAAAGGAGGAGAATCGGGTTCTGTGTTCGAGGCTGGCCGCCTTACAAACGGTGTTCCGACGGGAGAGTTCCCTCTAAAGTACCCGATGGGGTCAACTAACATAAAAAAAGCCAACCGAGCAAGAAAAGTGAAAAGGTGGAGAAGATTCGGGCATGAAAGCACCAAAATAGGATCCTCGTGCAAATGAGGCACAAAAAAAAGATTAGGCATCAGGAGTTGTCAAATAATTGGGGGAGAACGGGGGGGTTTAGAAATACTTACGTGCAGTTCCAAAATAAACCTGGACGAAAGAGAGGCGGCAGGAAACCAACCATCCAGGAACATCAAAAAATTCTCCTAAGCGCGAAGGGGCTATAGGAAAAACAATTCTTATCAACAAACTCGAAGAATTGGCGAAATACCAAATGCGAGGCCGGAGAAAGAGGGCATCGAGCGATCGCCGAAACCTAAAAAAAAAAGTCTGATTGAGTGACTTGGGAAGTAGCGCGAACAGTTTCTAATTCTCGAGGAACTGGATTCATAGAGAAGACAAAATCGACCTGACCAACAAGTGTGATAAGGTACAAGAGAGCACGGGGCGAATGAGCCTTGAACACCGCTAGATTCAACTCCCGGAGGGTCAAGAAAGGAGTTTCGTCAAACATTATCGGGACAGGGACTTGAGGGCACGGGGGGGGAAGAACTACAAACCTGAAAAAAAGAACCCAGTGCGAGGGAGAGAACGGGGAAGAGGAATCAAGAAAGAGCTGCTGCCAGACATAATCACTCCCGATCATACAGGCGGTCGTGACCAGACTGCACCTAATGGAAAGAAGTTGGATGTTTTTTCCCATGAATAAGTTAAAGGGCATCCAATGAGAAAAAAGATTGGAGATGGAGAAACGGAGCGATTTCCGGAAGGGAACCAAATCGAAAAGAACTAAGAACTGAAGCCGTTCGCCAGCAGGATGTGCCAGAAGATTCGCTTGAAACATGCACGGGGGTGGGAGGAAGTTTGAACCAGAGTCCAAGGGGCAAATCACAGGGACACCTAAAAGCGGAATGCACTCGGACCCTTAAAGGAAACAGAAAAAAAAAGTCTCGCACCACAACTGCTCAAGCTAGGCAAAAAAGAAAAGGGAAACAGCGGCCATTGAATTGGATGCTTTGAAGGTTGGAAAAGCATGGGAAAAACTGATAAACGACGAAATGGGAGCGCGAGAAAACAACAACGGAAGGAGGAAAAAGCGAGCTCATGCAAAAAAGCTGGGTCCCCTGGATTAACCACGGAAAAAAAACCAACGGCAATGGGGAGATGGCACGGCGGCTTGGGGTGGGGGGAAAAAGAAATTTTGGGCCTCACAAGTCGGATGGGGAAACAGAAGGCTCCGTGGGCCTGTCTGGGTACTACACAAATTGCCAAACTCGTGAGGCTCTGGTCATGGAAAAAAGGGGAGGGAAAAGCGACGCGGGTCAAAAGCACAAAGGAAGATTGCAGAATCTAAGCACGTGGACTCGGAGAGAACCCGTTGTCTTGCAAGAAAGGAGATTTTCTCTGCGGCCTACGCGGGCGGCAGGTGTATCAAGATACAAGCTGTGGGGGGGCGTCAAGGGGATGGCCGAGACCTATTTGTTCATGGTAACCCTCTCCCATACTGCCATAAATCTTGATCGAAGAAGAGGGGGAACTTGAAGCGACTGGCAGAAGCTTGTAAAGGATACCAAAGGTCACGCATACGAAAGGTCAGGTCAAAGGGGGAGAGGTGCATTTCCGTGAAGCGCCAGTGATCAAGGTCCAGAAAATACCGAGGGCTCATGGTGGACTAAACGACGTCAGGGGAGTAAAACTACGGACGGAAGCAGTTTGTTCCAGATCAGGTAGAACAGCGATATAGAAAGGCAAGATGGGAGAGACCCAGGAAACGGTGGGAGAGGGAGAGGCGATCGCCGATGACATTAAGGAAGGGCCGACTGTCCGGGAAATGGAAAGCAAAATAAGAACACGAAAAAAAAATCGCAAGCATGAGTGGTCGCGAGACGATCGAAGAAATATTTCGCGGCGAAAAGGGGGGAGTACTCGTTACCGAAGGCTGCAAAAGGGGGGAGGGTGGACCTCTTCCATCAACGTAAACGTTTTGCAGGGATGAAACTAAGTGCACAGTTGGGAAAGGGGGCAGGGGAGTTTGGCAAGGGAACTATCAAGATTGCGCAGATGGGAAATACCCAAGTAATTTGCTCAACAACACGCTGCAAAAAGGAGCCGGGAA
>Ga0179593_1271304_pt1 | contig 14409 bp, 15 predicted proteins | sample CZODoug2_1_08_16_FD_185931 | JGI IMG/M metagenome (GOLD analysis project Ga0179593, IMG submission 185931) | Vadose zone soil fungal communities from Angelo Coast Range Reserve, California, USA - CZODoug2_1_08_16fungal (PacBio error correction) | ecosystem: Environmental > Terrestrial > Soil >...
CCTTCAAACGAAAGGAACAAAACGCGGGCGATTCACCGAGAAAAATCCCTAGGCCGCGCCCAGTAGAATCATACAGGAAAGAAGTGTATCACAAAAATCTTGGTCAGCGGCGCTGATAGGTGTGAACAATAAATCCCCACATCAAGAAGGCCCAAGAGGGATTGCCACCAATGGCAACTGGAACGCTTGAACGGCTGACCCGCGTCCCGAACTTAAACCGCCGGCGTATGGAAGAAAAAAAATCCAGATTGCCCTTCGCTTTGAAAAATCAACAAGGAGATGGGCGCGTATTCTAAACTCAACCTTGCTGCTCTAGCAGGCCTGCCGCGAAATTTCGCCGAGCTCCCGCCTACTTGGGAAGCACTTAAAATGCCACCAGCTCCACAAAACCCGGCACTAACTTCTTTAGCCGCCCGTGATCACCAGCAAAATGACGCAAAAAGAAATCATCGACTGGGAGAAAAAACACTAGAAGGCCAGCTTTCCCCATCTGGGGGGAAAGAATCGTAAAGTCCCTAGGGCCAAAATCAAACTGGGGGTCGTTTTTTTACGTTGTGGACAAATCACGTCTACTCTGGATGGCCTTCGCGATGGCAGAAGACTTCAAGTGGAAAAGCCGTCCTGCAAGGGCGCGCCCGGGCGAAAGCACGAAAAATTGGATCGTGGTGAGGACCAGCCCGTGTGCATTCCTTGCAGAATGGTCGCTCCGCGTCTGTACGGGCTTAGGTCCGGCGTGCCGGGGGGACCATGATTGATAGAAACGGTACGTAGGGGAAATCCGGCGAAAAGATGAACACTTAAAACCGGTAGAATGCTGGCCCAATTGCAGTGTGGAATTCGGTCTTTGGCTGTAATAAATTTTTCGCTGGCGCCAGAATGCAAGTTTGTCGTTTGCTTACTCATCCAAAAAAAGGCAAAACTTCTTATACTCTCTCCCTTTTTCCCCTTGATTGCTTGTCATCGATATGCGGGCCCCTCGAGACTGGGGGGAAAGGGTCGCTTTAAAAATACGGCGCTGCCCGTCCGCATTTCCAAGTTGACCTCCTTACCGTCTGATCTTGTCATTCGCGGGCATTGCTTGTGACGGTCTAAAGAAACCTTAGAAGAAGGGAAGGCTTCATCTTCGATCGTACAGGCGACCCCGCCGCCTTTGCACGCTCTCCAACTTTGTGATTGGGGAAAGAGGCGCCTGGGGGAAAAAAACACAAAGAAAATGGGTGCGGAAGTCGGGGAAGTTTATAGCGCGCCATTCTAACCGGATACTTCCAAAAACTGAAAAGACAATGGACAGGGTTGCAAAGGGGACCGATTTTCAGACTTGCTCTCAAAAAATCCACGAAGACGTTAAATTTCTTTTTCAACTGGCAGAAAAGGGAGAACGCTTCTCCATGAAGGAAGAAGAAAGACAATGGAGGGAAAGGGAGAGAAAAGGAAAATAAAACAAGGGTGGGCTATACATACGTTCTCAGAATCTCGGTATCATACTGCGGAGGCGTTGGGACATTTCAAGGAAGAAAGGAAAAGTTTACGGGGGGAAAGGGAAAACATTCATTGAACTAAAAAAACAGCAAAGCGGCGCCAAAGCGAGACTTTGGAGGGGCGAGGGTTCTCACAACACTTAGGACGGTACAAGTTAAAAGGGGGGAAAACCAGAAGAAAGGAGAGGGGAAAGTGAACCTGGAAAAAAGGGGAAGAAAATGGCTTGGAGGCGGGGGATCATCACCCGTAAACCGGCGGGGCACATTGGATCCGTCCACCACCAGAAAAAAAATCCTCAGAGAAGAAAGGTCAAAAACCAACTCCTACAGCTCACGTTATGGAAGGATGGAACAAACACATTTTTCTATAATCCAAAGTCATTGCCCGGAAAAAAAAAAAGAAACCCCCTGGGGGGGGGGGAAGAAGGAATCTGAGAAGAAGAGAGAGCAACAGATCCGAGCGGAGCTTCTGGAATCAGATGGCCCAATGATTGGATCGGGGGACTAAAGCTGTTGAGAGACCGGGAAGGGAAAGGAAAATGTCAAGAACTAAAAAAAGTTGCCAAAAAGGACTTCAAGGGGAAAATCGAAGGCTAGCAACATTGGGGGGCGTGGTGGGGTCAAAGAAACCAAAGAGGGGAAAAAAAAAGACGTCCATAAAGCAACTGTGTGGAGATCTCGCTCCAAAAAAAACAAATTCTGCTTAGAACATTCTATTCGGCACCAAAAGTCCGGGGGGAGGAGTTTGGGGAAAAGAGTGGTTTTTCGGGTTCTGATACAAAAACCCCCTAACAAAACAGGAAGGGGCAACTTCGGAGGGAAGGGGAAGGTTGTTCAAAATGGAGGGGGGATGGTGCGGGAAAGAAGGTCCATGGGACGAGGGACAGCGGTGAAGGGAAAAAGAGAGGCCTGACCGGATAAAGAAATTCTGAGAGAGAGAATAGGGAAGCGGAAGGGAAGGAGCCAGAAATGAAGGGGAAAGTAGGTCATTAACTTTTCTTTAAGCACAATTGGTTTTTGGGAAAAAATAGGGGAATCACCTTATCAGTAGTTAGGGGTTGGGAAGGGAGGGACGGAGGGAGAGGGGGGGGGGGGGGGCAGGGTTGTCAAAGAAGGGAAAAAATTCTGGAAAAAGTACACTTCTACGTTCTGGAGGAGACAAAAATACGAAAAAAAAGCATCAGTTGGGGGGGTCATTCCCAATTGAATCGATCCGCCTTAGCTGGAGGTGTTTCGAAAGAACTCCAGAAGGGGGGGACGTTAGCCGGAGAAAAGGGGGGGTCTAACCGCGAGAAGAAGCAAACTGGGCCGGGAAAAACCCCGAAAATTGTGGGAGAAAAGGCGGGGGGCGGGAAAAGGATGGTTTCTTCCCAGTAGGGCAAGGGAAGGAAAAAGGGGTACCAATGCGGGAAAGCAGGAGGGGAAAATCCCGAGGAGAAGGAGGGGGGAATCTGACTCGGTCAAACTGAAGTTCACTGACAGAAGGCGAGAAAAAATAAAGCAAGGATTCAAGAAAAGAGGGTCTCGAAGCTGAGGAGGCTCTTCAAAAAAGTGGAAAAAGTAACAGCTAACTCCTTGGAGGAAAGTGGGAAAATCAAGGACAGAGAATTTGGCGAATACGTTCCGGAACGCGGGGAAGAGAAGGGCTAATGGGGAGAAAGGGACTCACATAGAAGAAAAAAACTAAGGGGTTTGGGACTGTGTAAGAAAATTCATCTAAAAAAATGGAAATAAGAAAAAAGGGTGGAGGGAGGGAGAGTAGCAAAGGGAGGGGGGGTGAAGACTTTGACGTTAAATAAGATGAAGAGAAGGGATGAGACGTCTATGTGGAGATACAAGGGGACTCAAGATCGGGGAGCATGAAGAAGAGGTCTTATAAAATATCGGAAAACTTGTAGATGGAAGTGGAAACTTAGGAAGGTCAGACGGCAATCAGGGGTGAAAGAGCAAGCACCAAAAGTAGAGAGAGGTGACCGAAGGGGGTAAAGAGGAATGTTACTTAAACCAACTTTTGGAATGGGCTTGGAGATAAGAAGGAGGGGTACGGGGAAGAAAGGAAAATACAGAAAGGACAAAAATCTTGAACAGGAGGGGAAAAGAACTCAGGATAAGGAAAAGAGGGAAACAAACTTGAAATGACGGGGCATATGACTAACCGTTTGGGAGATGTGAGCCATTTCAAAGGAGAAGAGGGAGGAGAAAGGAGCAGCGAAGGAGAGGGGGTGTTTCAAAAAAATTACACATTACTAAAAAGGCATCTAACAAAATCTGAAAAGAGGGACTAGAGCAAGAATTGTGAAGGGTGTAAGGGGAGGGAAGAAGAAATACAAAGAGCAACACGAGTCCGGGGAAAGAGCTGGGGAGCGGGGAGGATCGAAAAACTGGAGGGGGGTTTTTTTAAAAAAGCAGAGAAGCTAGGAAGAAGTCCATCTTCATAAAGAATTGGGAAAAGGGGGGAAGGGAAAAAATTTTGGGGAGAAAAAAGGAAAAGAAAAAAGACCTTCCGGATTTAAAAAAAAAAAGGGGGGGAAAAAAAACGGGGGCCCTAACTAAAGAGTAGAAATCTGGGGAAAGAGGACCTTCTAGGGTAAGAGGGAACAGGAAATTACTGATGGGAAGGGGAGATTCTCTTGTGGAGAGGGGGTGGGAAGACTGGCGGGGAGAAAAGACATTTCGTAGATGTCTCGGTCAAGATGGTTTTAGGGAAAAACATTCACAAAGGGAAAAGGGGGGAATGCGTCCTCTAGGGGGGAGGGGAAAAACTGGGCAAGGGGGAGGCGGGAGGTAAAAAGGGGGGAGTGAAAGGCAAAAAAAGAAGGGGATCCCCCAAAGGTCAAGGAAAGAATAGCAAAGAGAGGTCGGGATTCCAGGAGACAGTCATATTTCGGGAAAAGGGGGGGTTATGGGAGGGGGAACGAGCCGGACGGGTGGTCACTTTACAAGAGAATAAGCCTTTAAAGGGGGGGGTAATCTGAAGGTGGGGAGAAAAGGTGGTAAAGTGTGGAAGGAAGGCCCTGAAAAACGGAATGGGGAAGGATGGTTGAAAAGGGTCGCAAGAAAAAAAGGGGATCTAACGCGCGGGAAAAGAAATCGTCGCGACGGAGGAGACAAGGGGAAGGGAGTTTAACATGGAGAACTGTGGGGAGGACCATGAATCGGGAGAAGGTCAAGGCGGAGGGAAGAGGACGCTAGTGTGAAAGTAAACGAATTGGAAGGGGGAAAATCTCTCCAAGAAAAGACAAAAAAGATTTTAAGAGTCAAAAAACTATAGAACAGGAAAGGAAGGGAGTCAAAATCTGAGGAGGGGGAAGCCGGAAGAGAAGTAAAGGGAGAAAGATCCTCTCCAGGGAAGTTAGATGAAAAACTTTGTAAAAAAATCGAGAAAACTCTCTTGGACAGAAGGAACGGGGTTAAAAAGTAGACAGAAACTCCCAAAAGTGAAGGGGGGACTTCCTTCAGAGGAAACAGGTAAACAAAAAAAGGGGAAACGGGAAAAAAGGGATGGATTCGCAAGGAAAGGGGGGGGGCAACTAAAGAGAGAGAATCAATCAACAGTCGCTAACTTCTTTCCCAGATCCGTTGATCAAAGAAAAGGGGGTCGAGGGGAGGTCTTAGGAGAAAAGTCTGGCGGGGAAGGAAAGTAAAGTGGGAATGAGCGAAACCGGGGAGGTGCGAAAAGAGAAGGAAAAAGGAAGTGGTACGTTCTCACTCTTCGCCAACCGGAAAGGAAACTGAGGAAGAGAGAAAAAGTTGGAAGAAAAACTGGAGAAACCATCAGTCCAAATCAGAGGATCAAGGGAAACAAGGAAAAAGAGGAACCTGGTAGTAACAGAGGTCACTCGGGAAAAAAAAAAAAGGGTTCATAGTCGAAGGAGGATAAGGAACTCAATAAAAGCCTGGAAGTTTTTCTTGCAATTGGGCAGAAAAAGGGGGGTCACTCTTAAAAAGGACTGTCGGAAAAGGGAAGGACTGCGGAATTTCCGATACGAGGTAAAGAAGACGATTCTCTTAACCTTCATCATCTAGGGGAAAGAAGAGGGGAGGAGTGGCGGTTGAAAGGGGGAGCTAGTAAAAACAAGAAAATGAAGGCGAAATGGACTTAAAAAAAAGTAGGTAGGACTTCTTGGGGACAGAAGTCGGGGAAGGGGCAGGAGAACCTAAAGAGGAGTGGTAGAGGGAAGGGGAAATGCCTTCACGGAGAATTGAAAAGGGGACAATCGGACAAAAGGTAGAGAAATATGCCCGTAAGTCCTGGGGGGGGGCCGAAGTCGGGTAAAGGGGGGAACTGGGGTGGAAGTGCGAATAATTTTCACTATTAGGAATGATCTAAGGGGAGAAAAAGTGAACGGAAAGACGTAAAGAGTGAATCACTAACTGGGGGAGAGGAAAGGGGCTGGCTTACATTAGGGAGGGAAAATTCTTCCCTAACAAGAAGGGGGAGGTTCGAGGGAAAAGGAAGAAAAGTCTCAAAAGAAAAAAAGTTTTCAAAACTGAAGAAAGCCAAGATTGATCGGGGAGAAAGTGAGGTAGCACTGACTCACGTAGTGGGGGGTCTTTCTAACCAAAAAAAGAGGCAAGAGAAGAAAAAAAGTCGGCGGAACTAGTAAAGACAAGGAGAAAACCCCAACCGAGGGGGAAGAAATTACCTTAAGCCAAGAAGGGGGGTGGCGGAATTGGTGAATGAGGGTAGAGGAATGTTCGTCCAAGATTAGGAAATAAAAGGGAGGTGGAAAGGGGAGAGGAAGACGGGGAGGAATGATAAGTGGGAGTGGCGAACTCTCAACAGAAAAGAAGGAGTTTGAGCTCTGGAGAGGTTGACTGGGGAAGACAGAAGAAAAAGTCTCACAAAAGAGAGTCCACGCTCGGAGGTTAACAGAGAAAAGGCTAGCCGGGGAGGGGACAGAGGTGATAAAGGAGTTTCATCTATCTTTTGCCATTCATTGGGGGGGACAGCCGCAAGCGCTGCGATCCAGGTCTTCGCCTTCATCAAAGGGAGGGAAGCTGAGGCAATCAAAAAAAGGTCGAATGGAAAATAAACATGGGGGCTGGAAAATACAGTCTGAAAAAAAGAGAGGGTGGAAAAAGATGAGTTCAGTAGTCAGGGGAAGCCTAATTGCATTGAACGGGACCGCTAAACAGTTCAGCAAAGGCAACCTGCGAAAAAAGAACTTGAAAAGGGGGGGGGGGAATTCTAGTTTTCGAAACAAAAAGTATTAGCGTTCCTATTTCAAATAGAAGGAAAGGGAAGAAAAAAAACAAAAAAAGGAAGGATAGGGTGGCATAAGTTTGCACAAACGAAGGGTCTGGCTATTAGAAAGAAAAAGAGCCTGGAACTACGGAAGAAATGTGAGGCGGTGCAAAGCTCCGAACCCCTCCGACGCGTCAATCAATTACCCAAACCAACTCAACAAAAACCTGGGGGGGGGGATTAGTAATGGAGGGGGGAAAACACCAGGGTTTGCTTTCCCGAACGGGGAATAAAGATTTCTCCTTCAGGAAAGAAATACTGACAAGGAAGGAAGAGATACAAGGAGAGGGAGTAGACCGGACTTCTTAAAGAAAGGAACGGAATTAAGAGGGGGGTAAGAAAGCCCTTGTCATGGAATGATAACACGAAAAGAAACTAATGTTCAAACCTGAAACCATTGAAGAGAAGGGAGTAAAGGCATGGGGTTCTTGGTTTGTAGGTAAAAAAGAAACAAGGCGGTCAAAAACTAAGGAAAGAGAAAAATCCTTTGGACGATCTCTAGAAACAAAAAAAAGTAGGAGGAGGTCACAGAAATCGCCACCGGCTTTCGGGCAAAAAGGGGTTTGAACCTATTGGTCGGGGTGTGTTAAAAACACACGAACCATACTGGGGGGACTAATGAAATATGACCTGGTTGCCTTTGTGTCAACCGGGCGGGAGTTGGAGGGCTCATCAGCCTAATGACCAGAAGAGGAACTCTGCCTTCAGGAAAAAGTGCCGCCGCAGCTGCTACGCTCTAGAAGATATTGCCGGAAGGTCAGTACGAAAGGGGGAAGTCGCCCACTTTCCTTCCCTCTGGGAGTTGGAAATTCCCACGGGGGGTGGGGACCCGAATCGGAGCCTAAAAGGGAAAAAAAGTTTGTTTGGGTAATTTGGGGGGGGAAGCTCAGGTGGGCGGTGTGGCATGTGGTCAACTCCTCCAAGGAGAACCGAAGGGAATTCTAACTGAAACTTCTTATAAATCGCCATCATAGATTAAAGGAAAAGTGTGTGAAGGCCCTGAAACTAGGAATCCGAATTATAGTCTGGTGGGGGATAACGTGAAACTCTCTGCCTGACGAACGTCTAAGGTTTTGTTCGAAAGAATCCCACTTTAAGCTAAGGGGGGGTTAAAGTTGGAGGGGGTTGGGAGGGGAAAATGAAGGAAAAAAAACGTCCATAAAATAAAATTGAGGGGGTCCATGTAAACCAATGCAGGGAAAAACGCAGTCTTCAAGCGAGCTTCTGCGCGGCTGATCTGCTCGCCACCCTTGGGAGGGGGGAGAGGAAGACATAAGGGAGGGACCGGCAATCGAAGTCCTGGCGCAGGCGAAAGCGAGAAGCCGCTAAAAGCTTGACGGCTCGCAACCGAACTGAACGCTCTATCAGAACTTTTTACACTCATGGAAAAAATAATTCAGAAGACTGCTAGTCTGGGAAAGAAGGATAAAATCGTGAGACGTCTCCGGTTCGGGGAGCGCTTCTCAAGCACAATGGGCAACATGATCTGTTTTGAAGGTCCTCACCGGTCCGCTACAGCACGTAAAACACAAAGTTTGGAGCGCAGTCGCAAATGAGGGTGGTGAAGGCAGGGGTACCGGCGAAGATGAAGAACGAATTCGGGAACGAAACTGGCGTTGGGGCTTTACAGACGAAAAGATTAGGTCTCAGCGCGGGGAGAAAGAAGATACACGACGGTTGGAGTGTCCAATTAACGCAGGGAAGGAGAGCGATTTTTGCACGCGAACATCCCCAAGAATGAAGGTGACCGCGGTGTCACATACCTGGGGGACCTCAAAGACCTGGGAAAAAAGTAGTGTAAAGGAAAGTAGTACATTCTTCCTTTATAGCCGGACGATCCAGCAAAGTCCTCTGTAACACTGGTGTCAAAGCGACAAACATTATATCAAGAACGAGCAACACAACTAATTCTGGGGACTGAGGCTCGCCGGTTTGAGAGGTTCATCCAGGGGCAGCGACGGGGACGGCATTGTGTGTGTGTGGGGGGGGTTTGTGTTGGTGGTTGACAAATCGACCAGGCGGGAAACAATTTCGATTGGGTCAAAGACGCAAGGACACGCCGGACGACAAAGAAGAATCAGAACCAATCTAGCGAAACAATGCGAAAAAAAGTTGGAAGTGGAAAAGAGTCCAATCAACTCTCCACTCGGGCACTCGTAGGGAACGGGGCTCGCGTGCGGTATTTAACACACGAGTCTTCAAAGAAAAAGGATCGCCAGAAATCAACGACATAAAGTACTTTACCGGACAAAAAGTTTCGAAAATGAACGAAAAACCTGCCGGATGTTCTTATATCGGGAGCAGCAAAGACGTGAAAAAGCTGGTTAAAAGACCTCTAGGGTACTACCATTGCAGATAGAAAGAAAATCGTGGTGCTAGGGGGAGAAAGCTGAAAATATTGTCCGGGGCGCCTCGGGGGGCTTTCAGCGTGACGTAGAGGAAACACGGAAGGCGCAGCCGGCTAAACGCGCAGGGCACCGTGAGGAGAGAGCATAAAGAACGGTTAGCAGTAAAAAAGCGACCGCCAAGACTTATGAAGTTTATTAAAGCAAGGCAAGACCGTTCGGAAAAGGTATTGACATCGCCTTCGGTGCGTTCGACACTTGCGCACGGGCAGCGCAAGCTGTCCAGTGGGGCAAGGCCCTTGTTTGGTTCTACAGGTTTCCTCTTACTGCCTGGAAAGTACGAGTGCGCGGGGAGTGGATGACGGCACAACAGCTAAAACGCGCTGCAAAGATCGTCGCGACTGGAGAATACACTAGGGGTTGTAACCGGGATCTGTAGCATAAGAGGGAGAACTTTACGTCTCAAGGGCCTCGCCCCGAGTTTTGACAGTCGAATTGGGGAATTAACATACTCTCACCACCAAAAAATGTAGGATGGAGGAAAGATCCTTTCAATTCCAAGGACAATCCGTCGGAAAAGCCTCCGAGACGGTGATCAAATATTAAAAAAGATCCACAGTCAAACGTTTAAATACTTCAGTATCGACCGGCGCGACGATCTTGGTCACGCGCGAGCGGGTGCGACCACTCCCGCCATGTTCAGTCCGCCGGCAGAGAGAACAACCTGGCAGCAAAACTTAACTGTCTGCTGACCCTCGGAAACCGTGGAACGTAAAACCTCGACGCGAGTATCAACAAAAACCTTCCGAACGAAAATGGCTTTATCCTCATCAGCTGGGCGAGTAGGAATCTCACCAGGTAGGCTATGCACAAACGGTGTGCCCTGCCGAACAGAGTGTGCGGCGAGCCTGACGCCGGCCGGTCCGGTAAAACGCGGAAATAAAAAAGAAAGCGAATAGAGAAGGAGGGGACGTAACCAAACAGCGAAAAGGAGAAAAAGCGCCGGCGACTTCATCCACGGAACTTGGGATTACCAACGAGAAGTCCACGGGACAAACGACTTTTTCAGCGTCGCGTCGAGCCGCAATCAGAAAATCCATGAGATTTGTTCGTTTTCACTTGACGTTTGTAAACCGAGGGCCAAATGTATTCTGACGTATGGACTTCGGCTCGAAGGCCGAAGGACCTTCGGGGGGAAAAGACCGCCTCGGCGCGCAAAGGAAGCAGCAGGCGTCCCGACCTTGGGATGGGGGGTTGAGGCGCGGGCGGACCAAAGCCCTTCCATCCGTGCGAATGGTCGCTTAAAAAAGGGCGGAGACGGGTGGAAAATGCGTGTCATTGGCGCGACCCATCGAAATGAGTAGCGGTCGATGCATGCCGTCCGAACAAACTTGGGAACTTGAAAGAAACCGGAGCTAAGAGGAAAACAAGAATTGCAGTTTGGGTGCCTTCGCTTTTCACGGATACGTTTTGCATGCAAGAGGGTCAGGTTGGGTGAGCGAAATGCGAGAAAAAAACATTATATACCGCGAACGGTGAAAAAACTTAAACAGGGCTTCGGTCCACTTCGATGTCCTGAAACCAGGCAAGTGGTCATTTTAGGGAGGTGAACAAGCGACCTGGAGAAAAGTGACAAACTTTGAAAATAATCTTACCAGATGATTTGATCACTCTTCGGATGATAAACGTCGATAAGGCTTGTCGTCTCCACCAGAAGCGCCCGTCAAAGAACTTCGGCGTCATCGTAGATACGGCACAGCACCCCGAACCGCTTTGGCTGCGCGACGCCGACGTGTGCGGATTGTCAAACAGGCTGGATCTGAATGTTCCGGAACCGAAACTCCAGCCAGGCGGTTGCGAAAAGCTTAGTTGCACTGTGCAGCTCTCCGGCCGGAGAATTCGCGTGGGTATACCGTGACAGGTATAGCCAGAGTGCATAGGGTCAATCGTGGCTCAAAGGGATTAGGTTTCCAGTTCTGTTTGCGGACGCAAGCATAGGCGATCGTCAAGCCTGCGCATACGGGGAGGCTGCAAGCCGTCTGCAAGGACAAGAAACCAAGGCGAGCATAATGCAGAAAAAAACCGTGAGGTTACGACTGGATAAGAAATTGGTCAAAATGGAGCCTAGCACTTAAAAAATGGTGGAAACGCGAAAAAATTCAGTTACGCCACGCACAGCGGCGCACAAGGCACGTTGGGGAGTCGCGTTCTAAAAAAACCTTGATTGACGGTCGGCGAGCGTTGCACGGGAGCAAAACGAACGAAAGGCCGGCAGGATCGAGTTGCAACAGGCTGCAAAAAAAAATTAACATCTGGTGGACGGGCTATCAGACGATCAAACGGGGCAAGCAAAGCACTTTGCCACCAACAACCCGCCGCGCGTCACTCCGGCCACGCAAAGGACGGAAAAAGTGATTCCGAACGTTTGTCAAAAAAAATGTGAAGGTTCCCGCCAGTCGGCCCGAAGGCTCCTGCTCGCCTTGCCGGCAGCGTCATCGATCGAGCGTCTTCAGCGAGCTGCCCGGATTTATCGTTGAAATGGTCACGCAAAAACCGTCCTTGGATTGAGACACGCAAAAAACGACGTTAACCTTCACCATGCCCTCGACTCTGTTGGTCTGTGGTTGGAGGGGACAGAAAAAAATACGGTTTCCAAAACTGCCAAATCTTCCCCACCGGTGGGCGAATAAAGGACAAACAACTGAGTATGAGGAAAGGAGAGCGACACCGGGAGTGGCAGGTGGGACCGAAGGTTTTAGTGGAGGGGACCGACACACCACGAACATGAAGTGATCGCCTTAGAATGGTGAAGTTTTGCAACCTGGGCGTAGGGTCCACCGGCTCATCAAGGCCGGCAGATGAAAGCGAGTACAAACGATAAAATTCCGGGCAAAATGCAGCCGCAGCAGCGCGACAGAATCTGCGGATAGGGAAAAATGCAGAGCAAGTCGGGCTGACCGGGCGGGACGGAAACAGTGGACAACGAGAATAGCACCGTTTAAGGAGTTGGTTTGTAATGGAGTGGACTCGCGCGGGGGGGGCAGGGTGCAACAACCGCCCAAAAACCCGACATGCGACTTGGCTGAAGCCGCGCAAAAAAATGAAATGGCGTTGTGCAAGGCCCTGGCCAAGCGAGGGCCGCCGGAGCTTTGCGTTGGTTTTGCGAAATGACGCCTCTTCGCCAGGTCGGACCGTCTAAGAAGTGTGGGAGACAGATCAACTCCAACGTGACGCCCTTTCGCCGAATGCGGTGGCAGGAAAGGAAGGGGGGGTTCGAAGGGGGTCCCGTCAGTGGCAAGTGAGGCTAAAAATTGACAAGGTTAAAGAGCAGGTCGATCATCCCTAATGATTCTGCTAAACAGTCTGCTCGCCAACCCTGGTTACTTGGTCACGGCGCACGAAGTCAGTACAACAAAAGGCCCCCCCCCCAAACGAAATCAAACACAAGAAAAAAGAAGATTCTGCGAAAAGATGATCGCCTCCAGCTGCTTGCCTTCTGGTCAAACTGCGGAACTTAAAGCGACGGAAGTTGGGGTAAAGCACTCTGACCTAAGGACGACACACACCCCTTTTAGAATATACGTCACGAACACATAGCTAAGGGTTACTGCTAGCATTCCTCGGCTTGGCAGATCGCTTCAATCAGCCATAAGAAGGGAACGAATGTAGACGCCGGAAGACTTGGGGCTTTCGTTGTTCTTGAATACTCCCAATTGACTAGCGTCACACGCACTGTGTCACCTCCTCTAACCCCGGTTTTCCCTGTCTAACGATGGTAGGGGTAGATGCTGAGGGAGCGGAAGACTGATGACGGTGGCTGTTGTGGACAGGGGTGTAAGGACGACTTTCGATGCTACATCAAGAGTGGGACAGGGGAGGGTTCCTAAGGGGAATAGAGAGGGGAGGAGGGCGCGTCCGTTCTTATGAAGTGGGGGCGGGAGGGGGGGCTGCGAATAGGGATCTTTGATGCCAGGGGACCCGGCAAAAGGCGGAAATGGGGCGTGACAAAGGGGCGGGGAGGTGGCAAGGTCGGAGTTTTATAGGGGGGGGGGTCTTCCAGGTGGGCCAACTTCGAAGAATCTGAGGCGGAAGGGGGTGGGATTGCTTCGGTGGGGAGTCCTTTAGACGATCACCCTCCTTGGGTACGGGTGGCTTATCACAACCGGGGAGGGGGGTTTCCCGAACATGGGAGAATAATTCCAGTTAAAGACACGATTAAACAGGGTCGTGAGGGCGGGGGAAGAGAAGGGAGTGGAGCGGCGAGGGCAGGATTGGTCACACCCGACAGCCCACCCGAACTCGATCGGGCCTAAGGTGTCATCGACGGGGAACGAAAGCCTTATCCAACGTTCGCGCGTAGAACTTCGGGGGAAATGAATCAAAATTCGATCATCAAATGGAGAAATCGGGTCTTCGGGCAAGCGCAAAAGATCACGGACCAGCGAAGGAAAAAAAAAACGCAATTAAAATGAGCAGACAGCGGTTGGGAGCGTGGAAAAGGGATCGCAAGCTGCATTCATGACAGAAGCTACAAGGTCGATGTGGGTCAGAAAAGGCCGCCTTAGACACTAAAACCGCGTAAGAGAACAAAAACCATGCGCAAGGAATGGGAAGGCTGGTCGCGCGACCGCACGATCCAAAGTCGGAAAAAACGCTCGGAGGAGGGCGCGCCGCGGTCAGTATTTTTCAACTAAGGATAGGAGCCACGCGCCGGGCCAGGCAGAAAGAAGTGAAACGAGACAAGGTTGCAGAAAAAAGTGAACAACAGCCTGCCGGTTTCTGATCAAACGGCACGAGAGAAAAGGCTGGGGGAAGGACCTTCTAGGGTCCTCTTCGATGTGAAGGCGAAAAGGCGCAGCGCGTGGGCGCTGTGGATGCCACGCGTGATAAAAAGAATTTCGAGATGTAAAAAAGGTCGCAAAAAGGTGTGGTGGCGGGGGAAAGGGAAACTAAACGGCACGGAAGCGCGCCAAACGCCGGTTTCCGAGGGAGGGGAAAGGATCGTGCAGAACAAGACGTGGAACGGCATAACTTCCGAGCAGAGGGAATGGGGTTTGAAAAATCCAGGGCAAGCCGTTCTGTTTGAGGTGACATCGAAAAAAAGTGTCTTCCAGGGACACGGGCACGCAAGCGTTCCAGGCTTCCTTGGTGGGGAAGACAATTTTACTCTTACTTCAAGGCACCATGGTAAGGGGTGCGGATTGATATTGTCGGCACACAGGCCAGCGCTGGACCAAAGACGTCTCCTGGATATACCACGGAGTATTTAACGGCGATGTTGTCCGCGGAAGAGTGAAATTTCCCGCTAGTCGCCCCTATTTGGTGAATTTCAGTTTGA
>Ga0179593_1307882_pt1 | contig 14409 bp, 22 predicted proteins | sample CZODoug2_1_08_16_FD_185931 | JGI IMG/M metagenome (GOLD analysis project Ga0179593, IMG submission 185931) | Vadose zone soil fungal communities from Angelo Coast Range Reserve, California, USA - CZODoug2_1_08_16fungal (PacBio error correction) | ecosystem: Environmental > Terrestrial > Soil >...
AAAGAATAGACCGCCTTTTTACTCGGAAGATGGCGGAAGACCTCGGCGGCAATGGTGGCAACCGTCAAGGCAAACAGAGAGTGAGGAGAGGGGGGTGAAATCCCACGTGTCAAGCGCAATGGGGGGCCAGTAGCGTTTTGCAACAAAAATCCTTCTGGTTCTGAAATGGAGATCACCTAAAATCTTGGGTTCAGGTTCCCAGTCAAGAAAAAAGCGACGAAGACACGGCGCATAAAGCCAAAAGGAACTGGACCAAAGACGCAAAAAAATATCAAGATGGACTTCCCGTGCGTCACCAGAGGAAAAGGGGGGAGGATTAGAGGGGATGGGAGGGACTACAGAGGGGGAGGGGGGAAAAAAGCTCTAGGAAAAAAGCGCAGGTGGGAAAGATAAAGGCAAGTTTCCTTAGCATCAAAGAAGAAAAAAAACGGAAGTTGCAGGAAAAACTTGCTGATGTTTTTCACTCGAAAAGCTACGAGAAATCGAAGTGTATTTAACAAAAGGGAAGGTTTATGGGAGAAGTGGAAAGGGCGCGGGCCGTGGCAGCAAAGAAGGAAAGAGAATGAAGGAAAAACAAGGCGGCGCGTAATGTAAAACAGCGCTTCTCGTAAAGGGGTCGCTTCTGTCTCGCTCTGGACTAAATATAGCGCGCCGGTACCAAATGCAAATTCACGAGGGGAGGGGGAGGGCGTCCGACGTGACTCAAAAGGGCGGGGAAAGGGGGGTAGTTCGATCAAACCGAGGGGGGGTCATAAAATACCCATATTCTCCACATGAAGTCGAGAGGCCGGTTAGAATAGCCGTAATCCGCGGGACCCGAGCGCGAGGCTGAGGATTGGAAGGGAAAAGATGGAAAAAAAAAACTGCAAAGAAAAAAGCCAGAAAATTTCGCTTTTGCCAATTCCATCCGAAGCAGGACAGGGCCACCTGAAGCATGGGGGTCTTTGGGAACTAGCGTTAATCCCTAAACGGACTAGACAGGGATCGAGGTCAAGGTATGCAACACTATTGAAAAAAAAGTTCCGCTCAAGTACGGTATGTCCGATCCTGGTTTAAGAAGCGAGGGAAAATCTCCGCGGGCCTGCGGTAGGGGGACAAAAGGTCATCTGAAGGGGAGGGATCCAGGTCGCCAGAGGGGGTGCGGAGAGGAGAGCGCAAGCGACTCGATGGAATAGAAAACGCCCGTAATGGGATTCAGCGCCCCTTATTTCTGCGTAAAAGCAATGAAATTTCTCGTAACCGAGAGGGGCTGGGGTGGGGAAAGAGAGGTATAAAAGAAGAACCCGCTGACGGGGAAGGGGAAATCGCTTAAAAAAAATAAAGGGCGCAAGCCAGTATTTCTAGCAGGGGGGGGGTGGTCATTTTCGGTGGCCTACACTCGACGTAAAAAAAAAAGGAGTGTAGAAAGCTAGGAAAGAAGGGTCATGAATGTTCACGCCGGTGCAGGAAAAGGGGAGGAATCTTTGGAAGAGAGGGGGACATAGTGCAAAATAAGTGAGACGCCCTTTTGTTGTGGTCAGGAAGGGAAAAAGAATGATTGCGGGAGGGCAATCTGGCGCGATAATAAGATTCCCTCTTCCAATCGGTCATAGAGTGTGCTTATTCGGTGTGGCAGCTGGACTCAGAGAAAGGGAAGGGTGCAACAAAAGACCTGGAAGGAATCGATCGGATGGAGAGGGGGGGGAGAGGGGATGGAAACGTCCGCCAGGAAGAAGCGGCTCACGACGCGCCCACCATCTCTTCGCAACGACTAAAAAACTGATCGGGAAAGGAGGGATTGACAAGTGTGGGAGGAAGTAAGAACAGCGTGGGTTCGCAAAGAGCAGCACCGCAAGACGGAAATCTTCCATTAAGGTTGAAGCAAAATTTCCGAAAAGGTGAAAGGACGACCCCATTCAACACGAGTTTTCAATCTCCGTAAAGGCGGGGAGATGGAAGTAGAAAAAGGAATGACGGGGGGGGAAGAAGGAAAAAAGGAGGGGAAAACAGCCTGTTATAGTTTGGGGGAAGGGAGAGTAGAATTATACTTCGTGAGGAATCCGTTGATGACCCTCCCTCCAATATTCCTGAAAAGAAGAAGCGAAAGCAGAAAGGTTAAAAAAGGAAAAACCGACCCGAAAGGAAGAGGAGAAAAGTATCAAGGGAAAGGGAAGCTCTGGATCAGGTGTATTGCTCTTTAATTTTTCAAAGGGGAACTTGCCATCGCGAAAAAAAAAGTTCAAACGAGCTGCTGGGAAGTAAATGAGCGCAGCCGAAATACAGAGCTTAGGGAAAAGAAGGAAGAGAAAACAGGCCCTGAAAACGCATGCTCGATTCCGGATCAAAAAGGCAATCTCTCCGGAAACTACTCAAAAAAGAGGATAAATTTCTCAGCGTTACAGGAACAAAGTAATCTAAAAAAAGTAGGAAGTCGCGGCAAGGAGGGGAGGAGAAAGGGGGGCAGGGAAAACTTGAGTCTAAGATGAGGCTTCAATCTCCGCGAACGGAAAAGCGTAACAGCTTGAAAAAAGGGGGGAGAGGGGGTCTGGCAGGAGAAAACTGAGACCAGGCCCCGCTACCAGATAACCCGGGCCGGGAAAGGAGGCGCCCTTCCATTTAAAAAGGGATAGGGGGGAAATACAGAAGGGATTTTCACATTTGAATCTATCACCACGACGAAAAATTCTCTACAGCATTTACACGCTCTGGGCACTCAACTCCTGCTGGACGGCTCTTTGGAGAGGGAAAAAATAGCCCGCGAGGGCTAATGAGGATCTTTGAAAGGAAAAGAGAACGGAAAAGAGAAAAAACACAAAGAAAAAAGGGGGGGAATAGATATATTGAGAAGAGTGGGGAAATCCGCAAAGGCAGCGAGAGGAGTTTGGTTGACGCCTAACGGCGCCTCTCATCAGAGTGATTGCGATCGCGCGCGTAATGTTCGTAGGAGCAAGAGGGAGGGTTGTTCGTCTTGGGAACACGGGACAGAAGAGAAAAGGATGTGAAACGATTCAGAGGGGACTCGAAGTGTGAGCGAGGGAGATAGAGCTTCCCTGGTCACTTAGCAAAGACAAGCAATCCGACAGGGATCAGGTAGCTTTCAGTTCTGGAAGATCGCGCTGATGAAGGGGTTACCTCGTGAAAAGGGGGGGAGAAAAAATCGCGCGCGCGACGAAGAAAGAAGGCCTCTCTCACTAGAAGGGACGTCGAAGTGGTGAACGAACTAGGAAACGCATTATCTTTTTGGGGGGTTGGGATCGCAAAACTTAGAAAAAGTAATGCAGCAGGAAAGCTAGACAGGAGGAGCATTGCAGGTCCGCTTAGGCAATTGTAGAACGCAAGCTCTGGTTAAGGGACTCTGGGGAGTTCTGGGTTACTTAAAGAAGATTGGAAGGGAGGTCCAGTTCGAAGGAGAAACGGGACAAAAAGTTAAAAGACGCAATGGAAAAAAGGGAGAATCGCTCATCGGGCAAGTCTCGTTTGGTATAAACTTTTCGAATAGTGTAGTGAACGGTTATTTTTCTCAAGAGCACAGGGAAAAATAGTCTTTGGAGGAACTACAGGATTGAGAAATAGGAGCGGGGGGGGGGGGGAGGTCGAAGAAGAATAAATCAAAAAAATTACTTAGTCGCAGTCTGCCAACTCCTAACATGGAGGGAGCGGGTAGGAGGAGGAAAAATAATTAACGTGGGAGGAAGCATCAAAGCAGGAAAAAAGTCATAGTTTACTGAGGTCAAAAGTTTAGTTCAAGGGAAGGGAAAAGGGTTTACGGAATTGAGGGAAAGAGGGAAGAAAGAGAGGAGCGGTAGTACTCAAAGCTAGAAGTTAATGACCTGTTCAATTCAGAAAAGGGCACGATCATGTGGGGCCCGTCTAAGAAGGGGGGGGCCTCGAGGGTGCCAAAAAAGGGGGACCCGAGGGAGGGCAGGGGCACAAAGACTCGGAAGGGGAAAGACTAATAACGAAAGAAAAAAAGGTCTCATTGGCCAAATTCTTTCCCGTTCACCCGTGTCAGGCTGAGCCAATGCACAACCCGAATCAAGGGAAAAATCGTGAGATTGAGAAAGTGGGCCCCGGCATCTGAAGGGAGGCCCAAAGAACGGGTAAGAGCCGAAGGAGAAAGAAAAAAAGATGGAAAAGAGCGAAGTATGGGAATAGATTTTGCGATCGTTCACGCTCGAAAACTCGAAAAGGTTTGAAAAAGGATGAAAAAAGAAGACTCAGGGCTGCTAGTTGGGTACACTAGAGGGAGTAAAGAGAGGTACGTCCACCGTAAAAGAAAGGGGAAATAAAAGAGCGTCAGGAATCTCTTGCGCAGGGGAGTTTTTCCTCTATTCCGGAGGGACACGACCTCTGCGTTTACGAGGCAAGGGCGGAAATTACGCTGGAAAGGACAGGGATGATGGACAGAGAAAGAGGGGAGAAAACCGGGCAGAAGGTGGCACTATCTGTAACTCGCGGACGCTGGATCTCTGCCGGGGCTGGGAAACCTCACCTACAGAGGGGAGCAGGCACCCTAACGGAAGGAAAGTGGTACGGATACGCAAGGAAGGCATTCAAAGTGGCTAAGGGGGGGGGGATATATTAAAAACAAGGGGAAGTTAGAGGGACGAGATTTATCTTAAAGGAGGTCAGGGTTTCATAGTTGGCATCCGCCCATTAACTTTGGTCCAGGAGTAAACGTTGCCGGATGTAACGAAAAATCAAATGCCCATTAGTGTCAAGTTGCCGGGGTGCGCCTTCGTAGGAGGGGAAAGGGGGGGAACAAGAAAAGAAATGGAGGTTTCGCGAGTTTTACCGATCACTTGGACAGACCACAACGCAGCTAGCGCCAAGAAGGGGAAGGACTAAAGAGAGGAGAAAAAATGAGAGAAGAGGAGGGGGGTGAATAGAAGCCGAAGGGATCTTCGCGGGCAGCGTTTTATAACGAAATCTCTGTGAAAACGTAAGGGGACTGGTCCAGCAAGGGAAACATGCCTTCTGGAGGGAAAAAGCGGGAACGGTCGCGCTATTGTGAGCAGGAGGCTGGGCGAAAAGACAAATTTAAAGAAAAGGCGCGCGTGTTAAGGAAAGAAAGGGGGGGAATGGGGACAGGAGAGGTTCCAGACCGGTTCTGCCACGGCAAACCCTCGACCCTAGGAAGGAACCAGAAACCGGGGCCATGAAAATTCGATAGGGAAGGGAGTGAGTGGAAGGAGTTCGTGAGGGAAAAAAAAAGGAAGAAGGGGACGTTCTCTCGGATCGTGGGAGGGGGAGCCTCCATTAACGGCCCGGTCTATTAGTTCCTAGGCAGATTTGTAGCGGAAAAAGGTATTGCGTTGAGGGGGCGAATGTCGGAGAATCTAACTAAAGGCAGTTTCCGATGTTCGAAAGAACGTAAGAACGGGTGGAGTTGTGGACAAGAGAAAAAGCGTAATGTGCGGGGTTCTTTTTGCGCTGTGAGAGCGTTTTTTGGTTCGGGATAAAAAGAAAAAGGGGAGGGGGAAGGGGACCAGCGAGAAAAAAAAAAAAGACGAGATGCTGTGACAAAGAATTGGGGAGGGTGGGACGAATAAGGTGGGCAAAGAGTCACATATCTCTGGGTATGCCGGGTTAAGGGGAAAACAGAAAGTTGTCATAAGGTGATAAAAAAAAAAGAAAGGAGGATGCGGCAGTGGAGATAAAAACACCAACAGAGGGGAGAGGAAAGAGAGAGATAGGTAAGAAAAGGGGGAAGGACTATGAAAAAAGAGGGGAAGGTGAAATGAACGCTGCGGTCAATCACAATGTCACTTCCATAGGGACTCTCTGGGGAAAGAACCACGTATTCTTCAGGAGGGTGTACCAAAAATGGAAGGGGGCAAAGATCAGAAGTGGGAGTAACGATGGAGGGAGAAACTCAACACCGTAGTGTAAAGATCCCGCAATGAAACGAGAAAGCAGAAACTTTCAGAGGAACCCCGCACAGGAATTTCTCACTTCCGCCACCACTAGAGAAGAATACGTTCTTCACATTGATTGGCGGGAAAGAGAAACTGACTCGGTCTTCAGAGGTCCTACAGAGCAACAGGAGAACGGGATTCCCTCCAGGTCCTCAGCGATAGGAACTGTTTCAGGCTCTCTGAAGAAGCGCACCAGAAGAGAGAGTTGTTCATAGGGACGCTAATCTCGATGGGAACTTCCAAACCTGGAAATAGGAAACCGAAATATAGGAAAGGGAAGAGAAGGTAGGGGGGGGGAGACGGGGTACCTAGCTCTGTCGGTGCAAGCACCGCTTTGAATCTCCGGGAAAAAGGGAAACATCTCTCGGATGAAATGAAAAAGCCGCGTGCGTCAGGGAGGTGGGGGTGTGTGGGGTTTGCTGAAGGAGTGTCAAGAAAGGAGCAAAGAGAGCGCAAAAAAAGGGTTCTCCAAAAAGAAGTCTGTGTCACTGTCCGACTTACTGTAACCGCTAAGCTTCAGGGAGAGAAAACCGCGGGGTTCAAAAAGGGAAAATATAACGATTGAAAAGAGTAAAACAGTATGGCTTAAGTGTACGGGGGTGTTTCAGAATAAAAATGAGAAAGGCACGTCCTGGAAAATTTGGCCAGGGAACCACGCCGGGGGGCCTTGTCAAGCTTATAGGAAACTGCTCTACGAAAGGAAGGAGGATGTGTGGGGCAAAGTACAGACGGGAGAACGGTCAAAAAGAAGCGGAGGTTGAGGCTGCAGCAGGTACTCGGGGGACTCACTTAGGACCAAAAAAGTTATTAGCAGGACTTATTACTATTGAAAAGCCTGCAAGCTACACTGTCCATCCTTCGTAATCAAACATTTGGGGGGGGTGTAGGATAGGGTTTGGGTTTGGAAAAAGGGGAAAGGACGAAAAGAACTGTCCGCCTGCCTGCGTCAAAAACAAGAGATCACGGAGAGAAGTGGGGCCGGATCAAAGGAGGGGCGGGGGGACGGAGGCGTCGATCAAAAGAAGAGAAGGGGAAGAGAGAAAAAAAGGAACCGGAATGAGGAGGCGGGAAAGGGGGGGCGGGAGGGGAGAGAAAAGGTTCGCGATACCCGGGAGCGTGCTGGGAAGATCGTCCTTAAACTCCGGGAAGGACTGGAATCTCTGAAACGTCAAAAGGGGGCGAAATAACGCGTACGCGCGATTTATGGGGAATTTAGGGCGGGTGGGCAGAACAAGGGGAAAAAGTGGAAGAAAGAAACTCGTTAATCAGGATTTCCCCAAAATTGAGAATGTGCTAGAGATTGTGTGCAAGAAGAGGGGAAAAGGGAGGGAAAATCACGTAGGGTAAGGGCAATGGGGGGGGGGAACAGAGAGGGGGAAGAACTAAGGGGCGTTGAAAAAGGAACGTAACGGGGACCTAATTGCCCGCATTAACAGTTCATCGGGATCATCGAAGTGGGACTTGAGGAAGGGGGTTGTTCAGGAGGGAGAGAGGGGGGGCCAGGTTTTCCCCAAAAAAGGGGGGGGGGGGGACAATGCGCTACGGAAGAGGGAGCAGCTGGGTCGTCGGGTCCCCGTGCCACTACCCTGCAATGAACGAGAGTTCTCACGACGAAACCCCCCAGAGGAAGAGAACCAAAGGGGACGGACAGAGAGCAACAGTGCTAAGTTAAAAGGGAAATCACTGAAACAGGGGGAATGAGACAGAAAACAACGGAGGCCGCCCTATCTTCAGGGGGAGCAATTCCTAACACTTCATCTAAACTGAAAGTTAAAAAGTAACTTCCATAGGGCTTTTCAAGGGAATAAGGCACGGGGGAGATACCTCGCAACAGGGAATGGAGGGGGTTAAGAAAAGGGAAAAATCCACGGAGCAAACTTTTAGTAGGTCGATCTGCGCCCAGGAAGCTTCGTGATGTTCATCAGAGTTGGATAAGCAAAGACCCGCTCAAGAGTCCGAAGAAGAGAGGGCGAAGAAGGAGGGGGGACCGTTTTAAACTCAAGACCCTCCTAAATAGTCACCGATCGCACCAATAGAATCCTGATGAGGAGAATATGTTTGGAAGGGGGGGGGAGAGTGACTTTGTTGACCAACGGTGAGCTTGCGAACAGCAGGGAGAAACAAGTTACCAAACGAGCTCTTTGGGCAGAAGTGAAACAGAAGATCAAACGAGGCTGCCAAATGTGTAAAAAGCGATCGTCCGAATGCGCTGGAACACCTCACTCTATGGAAGTAAGCATTAACGGGAGACGAAGCTTGGAAGAAAAGAAAAAAAATGAATTGGAGAGCAGGTGAGGCTGACGGAACAGGAACGGAAAGGATAAGAGCGGACTGCACCGGCGCTCTCGCTAGAGGTGAGATAAACTCGTTCAAATCGAAGATTCAGAGTGAGAGAACGAGTACGGCAGCCGAGAAGAGGAAAACTGGGCTTCAGGGAGGGTCATCAAAGAGCGCAAGAGGGAAAAGCAAAAGCGGAAAAGAAAAGCAAATTGCCTTCAAGTCGCGCCCTAAGTAGGGAAAGGTGCTGGAAAATCCTTACTCGGTCTTTCAGTGGGGTTTGAACCGCGAAGAACCATCAGCTACCGGGGTCGCGCCTCGACAGCAAAGTGTGACAGAAGCAGTCGCCGCACTCCTGAGAGAGGGTCGGAGGGGAGAGAAAAAGAAAGACACGAAGGAAAAGTGAGAGGAAAGGTTTCAACGAGTCCGAATCTCGCAAAACAACCACTTAGAGGAAAAAAAAAGAATCGATTTCTGGAAGAGGGGTTAAATGGGAATATACTCAAGGACAGAGAGATGAAAAGTTGGGGTGTGAAAAGGAGACGCCGAGAAGTCAGGGAGGGGACGGGCGACGCGGCGGGGGGAAAAACACATGGAGGTCAGGAAAGCGCTGGTGGATTCTATTTAAACTGAAATCAGCTCATTTTCCAAAAGGAAAAAAGGGTTGACCGATAAGAGAGGGAGAAGGAAAGTCGGAAAGAGGGAGAGGGAAACTTGTCTACCGTGGCGCTCGAGCAAAAGAAAACTAAAGGGGGAAAGGAATGAGAGCTGGGGGAGGCGGGCGAGAAAAGGAGAAGATGGACGATTGTTGACCCCGTTGATTTCTAAATCCTCTATCGCGGGTAGAACGGACAAAAGACAAGAAAGGGAAGCTATACTGAAGTGTGTCGCGTCTGAATGGGCGCGAACCAAAGAGTGCGCATTATCTTTGGATCTGAGGGAAAAAAGAGGAGAAGCAAGGGATGCTTAAAGAGAAGGAACTTGTCGAGGGAAGGCTGGAACATCAAAAAAAGGATCAAAAAAGAAAAATGATTTCGTGGCGCATGTGACTGGTCAAGAGCGAGGGGGCATGGGAAACATGGGTCGAAGGGCGAAAGGGGGAAAAAAGGGAAGGGAGACAATGCAAAAGGTGGGGAGACGATCAATAAGGCGGCGCCGTGGGATCAGGGGTTCGAAAAGGTTAAGGTCGTGTGCTCGAAGAAACTGTATCTCTGCGCGCCGAGAAATGGAGGGAAATAGAGCAGGGATGCTTAGGGAATCAAAGCAGGGGGAGAATCGGAAGAGAAGAGCAAGTCAGGCCAATAAGAGGCTTTAGCTGGTGATAAGTCGAAACCAGGAATTTTCAGGCGAGGAATGCCCAGACATGGAGTGAATGGGAAAAAAAGGCGAAGTTAATTCGAAAAAGGAAGGGAGTTTTGTCCAGGGTCTGGAAATTCACTCTCAACCTCGAAGAAGATGTGAGAGCAGGATGGGCCCAGGGGAGAAGACACGCTGGTGTAGGGGGAAGAAAACAGGAAAGGAGCAGGGCAAAAGAACAATTGAGGACGGGGAAAAAAGGCAAAAAGGATGGTGGTAAAGAGGGAGGGGGGTATCCCTGACTCAGGGAAGAAGATTGGAGTCAAGGGCCTAGGGGGGAAGGAAAAGCAGAACCATGAGGAAGACAGTTTTGACCGGCAAACCTTGGCGACTATCCTTAACGAAAACCTTACTAAAGGTGAAAGCTATGGCGAGTATCCGGGGGGGGAAGTCGGGCAGGCTCATGAGGTATCGTCGACACGAAGAAATTTATAAGCCACATCTTTCCCCTAATCTGGGGAAAAAAGCTTCGACGTGATTTTAGAAGTTTGCAGATCTTCACAAGTCTCGAAAGAGGGTAGCAAGGGGGGAAATAAACTGAAAGAAGGAGGGGGCAGGGGAGATGAGAAAAGACGTAGCGCGTCGGGCCAAACCCTGACTGCAAGATCGCGCCGTACGGGCTTCTTTGACAATTGGAATCGTTTGGGTTCACTAAGTCATGAAGGACTGCAGAGGAAACAGTAGGGGGCTAACTACTAAAGATTAAAACACGCGCAGGCGGGCTGGGAAATTTCTGGGGATGGCAGCCAACCCACTAAGTTTGCGAAAGCAGTCCCTGAAAAGTGGGAAGAATAGAAATAGCATCTGTATCGCTCATTCGCAAGCTCAAGAAAAGCCAAGGGAGCAGGAGACAAAAAGGAGGGAGGAACGTTGATACAGGGATAAGCAAAGAATTCTAAGTCGCAACGCGTATAATGGTATTAAAAAAAGTTGCTTCGATTGGCGGACGGACAATTGGGATTGAGGCGACTCACACCTGGGGCAAAGAAGGGGGAAAGCGGTCGTGTCGGCCTTGGACGGGAGGGAAAGGGGAGCAGGTCAAGGCAAAAAAAAAAAAAGGAAGGGGGGAAGTTCGACTGAGGTGCTGTACTTTTAGCAAAATACCTGAAACTGTGGCGGAGTTTTAGGAGGGCAAGGGGGGGTTGACGTCTAGGAAAAGGCCATAAAAGGCGAACAAAAGAGGGGGGGAGAGAAAAAACGGAGTGACTAAATACTTCTCATCTTCTGGTTTAATATCATTAGTATCGTTGAGGGGGGTCAACAATCGGGGTGAAGAGACGAAAGTCAGCTTTAACTTAGAAGGGAAAAGACCTATTGAGAGACGGAGAAGCGGTAAGCGTCGTTCAGAGAGGGGGCTCAATCAGCGAAAGAAAAAGAAGGGAAAATTACCCACGGGAGAGGAGGGGAAAGAAGAGGGCGAGAATGGGCAGAGAAGTCCACTCTGTGATGCCAACCTGGCACTCAAAGAAAGTCCGGGGAAAAAAGTGTCCAGAAAAGGAGGTTTCTGGCGGGCGCAATTGTTCGGTGAATAACACGCACATAATGAACGCTGTAGGGGGAAAGGGTATGCACTGGCGAGGAGAGAGGGAGGAGAAAAACGGGGCCTTAGATCTGGAGGATTGGTAGGGAATGCCGAGGAGAGGGGAGGGCATATTGGGGGGAGTTTCACATTTTCGGAAAACAGCGTAGGCCGAGCTTTTCCTGGTGGACAAGGAAACTAGGGAAAGAAAAAGGGGCTCGTCCGGGGGGGAAGAATGGGGAAAAGGGGGAAGGTGCGGGGCATGTTGATAGGTAAAGAACTTGGACTTGCGAGCTGTTTGTGGAGGTGGTTGCAGGGAAGAAAAGACAAGGACGGGGGAAGATGTGATATAAAGAGGGGGGAGGGGAATAAAAGAGAGAACGTTGGGCAAACGAATAACAGAAAAGGGGAAACCTTCCTCCCCTGGGGGGGGGTAAAAAAAACAAAAAAAAAAAAAAAAAAAAAAAAAAACCAAAAAAATAAAAAAAAAAAAAAAAAAAAAAAAAAAAAGTTGGATGTTTCAAAGAGGACCGGTCTTGGCATTGAAGTAAGGGGGAAGGAAGATGAAAATGAAAAGTGAAGAAGAAAAGAGGCGGATTATAAGAGAGTCCCCACCATATTATTATGTAAATATATATACGACTGGTGGATTGCTGAGAAGGAGGACTAGCTTCAATTTGGTCCCTTCAAATCCCAGAGCTTCGAGGGATTGGGGGGGTGACAAAAGTTAGGAGCAGCAATTCGATCTTTTTGACACCATCGTGCTTCCGGTTTCGGATTGGAGGAACCCCACAGAGGGGGTTTTTTGTCACTACGCCTCAAAATTCAAAGAAAGGAATATACGAAAAGGAAAAGGGAGAAGTAACCCCAAAAAAAAAAAGGCCCGCGTAGAAGGATGAAAAACCTCTTTAGGCCAGGTCGTTAAAGTCAAACTGGAAAACTGCTCGGTTTCATCTATTCGAAATACGAGGAAAACGCAAAGAGAAGAAGAATTCAAGAGGCATAGGGACCGAAGATACGGCCGTGGAAGGGGAGACCTCGACCGAAATCGAACTCCTCTAAATGAATCTCCCGAAATTACTGAGACGGGGGAGGAAAACGAACGAAATGCAGAAAGGAAATGAGGAGAGTGGAGGGGCATAGGCAAGGTTCTTGGTCGCCAGAGGAGAGGGGAAGGGACCAAAGGACACCATTTAATTCAAACAAAATTTAGGGGACTCTTCGTTCCGCGAGCGTATTATGTATGGTTCGGAGGACTGAAGAAGGAGAAAAGAAGAAAGTAAACGGGGAAGCACGGAAAAAGGCAAAAAAGGGGGAGGGGCTGGAAGGGTCGGGCCTGTCGTTCCTCTACTTCGTCGACAAAAAATCTGGTTGTCCCTAGATCAAGATGAAAGGAGAGGGCACAGTCAGAGGCGAAGATTTGTCAGTTTGCAAGAAAAAAAAAAAAGGAAGGGGAGAAGAATCACGAGCGCGAAAGGGTTGCAGTGGAGAGCTTACCAAACTGCTAGAAAAAAAAGGACCTCAATTCGCTTATGGTACAGTTCAAGAAAACATGCGAAAGGAAGGAAGCATGGGGGGGGGGGGGAAGTCGGACTCTTGAAAGCAAGAAAAGGGGAGGCCGAGGCCACGGCGAAAGGGATGAAACTAAGTAAAGGTCCGCCTAAGTGAATCGGGGTCACCTGAAGGGAACCTTGTTTGAGAAAGACGGGAACTCGCCTACTGCGTCTCTGATCACGTGACGGGGCAAGGGGAGTGAGCAGGAGAAAAACTTCTGGTAGGAGGCGCAGGGGGACGATCCAGCAGACGAGGGGTGGAGAAAAGAGAACGGGAATTATCAGCCATCTGCAGTCATCAATAAGGTCGATACGCCGCGCGCTTGTAAATATAGGAAGTAAAAAAGAACGGAGGGTGAAAACGTCAGGAAAATTAGGGGAAAGGGGAGAAGCAAGCGTACGGAGCGGGTGGAAAAGGGGGAAAGGGGAAAGGGTGGGGCCTCCTAGTTACTAATATGGTAATCCAGCTAGCGTCGTTCGGTAGGATTTCACCACTTGCGCGATGCAGACGAGTGGTTGGGGGGGGCGAAAAAATTAGAGAGAAAAGACCGGGGGAAAGTGTTGTTTCATGAGACGGGGCAGAATGAGGCGGTCTTCCGAGGAAGGTCGCCGATACTCAGGTCTGCCGCGGCCCATCAGTCATGAGAGATTGAATGGGTTGCAAACTTAGAGGAGAAAAGGGGGGGGACAGGTCCAAGGAAAAATGAAACGAGCGGGATACGATTTTCATGAGATGTCCTCCTTGTCCTCCAAGCATCTGAGCAGGTCAGAAGGCGGCCCCCAGCAGCGTGAGAAACGGGCGAAGACATAAAAAAATCGTGTACCGGGCTCTTTCAGGGGGAGGGGGGGAAGGAATGACACAGAGTGTAGGGACAAAACAAAGGGGGAAAAAAGGAAAATGAGATTGATTCGAAGGTTGGGGAAGGCATTCCCTGAATCATGCTGAAACGCAAAGCATTGAGATCGAGGGGTCAAGGCCTGAAATTCTGAGATGCCGTCGCAAAAAAGGAGGGCCAGGAAAGAAAAAAGGAAAAAATGGGGGAGAGGGAGATCGGCCCTTCAGTATCTAGGGAAAATCGTTATGAAACAAGACCCTCTAAGACCAATAATCCAGGGAGGAGGCAGAGGCAAGGGGGAGCCTAAAACTACCAAGGAATAAGAGGAAACGGGTCGAAAAAAATGCAGATATGCTCAGCCAGGATTCGGAGGGAGAATTTTGGTAACCCTTTTGCTTCCAATCGAAACACACGGGACCCAGATCCTCTGTAAGTCAACGGGACTAAGAAAGAAAAGAGTCTGCGGATCCCTTGAACCAGGGAGGGGAAGGAAAGAAATGCGCTGAATAGAAGATTGTCCTGGGAGCAAGGGTCAGCTGCAAGCTGTCTACGAGAAAAAAAAAGGAATTGCGACAGAGGGAGGCTCCTAAAGAGAGACTACACAATGAGAGGAAAAGGTGAATTTGGGAGGAGAACAGCACTCTATTTGTTTCAAAACGCTGCAAAGAGGAAAGAGGAGCAGGAGACATCTAAAACCAGGCCGAACAAGCTCAGCATTCACAGGGGGAGGAGGAGGGGGGGAAGGGAGAAAGTCTACAAGGGCACCGCTGTAAGCGAGTCTCAATCGCGCCCCTCTAGTGTATGATGGGGGGAAGTCTTTTACCTGGAGTATTTCAGTTGTTTAGACAGGGAAAAGAAAAAGAGGCTCAAGGAAAAGGAGCAAAAATCCATTGAAGCAAGAGAGGGAAAGAATACAGGAGGGCGCGGAGGCAAAACTAGAAAAAAAAAGGACAAGGCGTGTCTTGGGGTCC
>Ga0179593_1406978_pt1 | contig 14409 bp, 15 predicted proteins | sample CZODoug2_1_08_16_FD_185931 | JGI IMG/M metagenome (GOLD analysis project Ga0179593, IMG submission 185931) | Vadose zone soil fungal communities from Angelo Coast Range Reserve, California, USA - CZODoug2_1_08_16fungal (PacBio error correction) | ecosystem: Environmental > Terrestrial > Soil >...
GTCCACGAACAAAATACCTACCCTTAGAGGATAAAGAGATGTTCGTGTAAAATACGTAAAGCAGAAAGTCCGTAGGGATGGAGGGGGTGGACCGGAGGACCACAAAGAAACGTCTCTCTCCACTTAGGAGCGCTTCCGAAGATCGGCCTCTCGCGGGGCCAAAAAGCCAAATTAGTGAGAAAAAAGTCGTTCGCCCGAGGGGGGGGATACATCCTATTCAAGAGTTTTGGGACGCTGTGGGGGTCCACTGACAAAAACGACATACCAAAACAACCTTCTTGAAGGGATACCGGGGAAGGTCCTATATCGGAAGGAAGGGTCGATGGGAAGACAACACCGAAGAAGAAGGGGCAAACGTTAAAAAAAGAACAACCAAAAGGTGAAAGGCAGCAAACTCCAAAAAAAAAGGAGAAAACACCGACCTTCTCGCGGGAAACCAAGGCTCCACTCAGTCGTCCGGGGCATAAGAGGGTCACCGTCCCTGAAGAGGCGGAGGAACGGTAAAGGTCGAAATTCAAGAAAAGAAGAAAGGGTCATCATTCAGAAAAAATCTAATAAAAATGGGCAACCAAACTGTCGGAAGGAGGGGCCGGTTATGCGGAAATTGGGCAGAAAGGGGGTAAACTTGGGAAAACATAAAAAGAACTGGGTCTGGAATGGGGCTGACCACAAGCGCCCAAATAGAGGTTTTGGGGATTGTTTGGGGGAAGCAAGCACTGGTAGTCAGGATGGCGGGACCGAACGGACCAGGAACCAAAAGAAGAAGCGCTCGTGAAATTTCAAGCCAAAAAAAAAAATCGAACGCCGGTGAACACAGGTCTCCAAACTTTTTTCAGGCGGGGGCCTGTTGAAAGATAGCGAAAAAAAAACAGGCGAGGACGTTAAAAGAAAGGAAAGCTGGTTCTACATGGGTCAGCCCGTCTACAAAAGCTTGCTGGGAAATGGGACCAACTAGGGGGGAAGTTCCGGGAAACAGCAGATCTAATACGGGGAGATTCGAAAAAAATCAAAAGAAATGGGGGGTCTCCCCCGCCGATCTCACAGCACCAAAAGGGGGCGGACCATCCAAGTGGAACCAGGTCGACAGGCCGCATAGGACAACACACGTCAAGGTGGGGCGAAAGCCGCGGAGATTGGGGAAAGACAGTTGGGGGTGGGGTTTTCGGGGGGAGGGGAGGGACTTTAGCTCCTTTGAACGTCCGCGATAACAGGAAAGGGCACAATTGACGTCTAGAAGGTACCGATGGGTCGGCGAAAAAGCCAGGCAGTTTTGGCATGCTATGAAAAGAAAGACTAAGCGTTTATTCAATAAGTTAAGGGAATTGGGGGTTTGGTGTCGATGTGGCAGGGGAACGGGGACAAGCTCTGAGAGATCCAGGTAAGAAGGGAGGGGGGGGCCGCATCTGAGTCTCTAATCAACGAGACCTTCTGGGGGGGGTCTGGGTTGAAAAACTTTGGGGGGGGGGAGAAGTCGGAACAGAAAGGGGGAAAACCGTCGTATAATGACTTAAGAACAAACAGGAAGACCCTCGCCACTCATTGAGTAATCGGTCTGCGGGGGAACGGGTTGGCTGGAAAACATTCCGTGCGGAGAAGAAGCCGAAGGTGAGCAGGACAAAAGCAGGGGGACACTGAGCTTAAGGGATGGAAACAACCTCTCCTAACTGGGGGAAGTTTGAGCGGTAGAGGGGGACTTTATGGGGGGGGCAGGTCAAAGGGCGGATTCCAGGCAATAACGTTAAGGACTGACAAGGATAGTCATTTTCTTTAATGTCTCTACTAGAGAAAAGACTTACCGAAAAAATAAAAAGGAGGAAAAGGGGGAAGTGGCGGGTAGCCGCTGGAAGATGAACGAAAGAAGAGGGACTAAAGCTTTTGCTAAAGGGTACTCAACGGGGGGGGGGAAGGAGTCACTTAAGGAGTTTTCGGGGCCCCCGCCACCAAAAGTTCAGTATAAGCGTGGAAATTAAAAAGGCACAAAAGGGGGTCCTACTGCTAAGAGGGATCGAGCCAGGGGACCCAGTTGGTATGAAAAAATTCCATACGGGGAAATTCGCAGGGAAGAATAAAAAGACGAATCCGCAGTACCAAGTTTTCCTTAAGAAAAACAAAAAGAGACTACTTCACAAAGACGGGAAGGGAAGGGGGTGGTGGACTCTTTCAGATAACGCTCCAATGGCCGCGGCGAAGCAGGTTTGTAAGGGGGAACAGGGAAAAAAAAAAGGGTTGGTCGTCAAGGCGGCGTGAAAAGGGGTGGAGCCAAAATGAAAGGGGCAAAAAAAGAGAAAAAGGGGAAACAAGGCGCTCTATATCCTGAAAAAAAGGGGGGCGAAATGCCGGGTTAAAAGCAGTAAACCGGGTGACTTGACCTAAAACCCACAACGGGGAAACACTTAAAGAAAGGAAGAGAGTGAAAACACCAAAACTGGAAGGCGTACACCCGGAAGAAAAAAAACTGGGTGGAAAAGGGGCTTATAGCGCGCTCAAAAATTGGAACGGCTGGCTTTAAAACAGCAAGAACGGCGCGTACTACTAGGGAAACCCGACGTGCTCCAACCTCTTGGCGTCCGCCTGCGGCAGAAGGCTGGCGCGTACGGAACTGCGGCCGAAAAGGGCTAAACCTGCAATCCCCCATTCATGAAAGGCAATCAAATCCCAAAAACCAGGGGGGGAATGAAGGGAAAAAAAAATAAATATTCGGAAAGGTACCGCGGGAAGAATTCTGAAATCAAAGACACCGGTGGGGCCTGAACGGGAACGAGCCGACTGAGAAAGGCCATACTTCTCAGGTGGGCTCATTCCTTAGGTTGATACGACAATGATTTGTGGACTTTTGCCCGCAACGCAAAACCGAAGTACGACGACAAAAAGCTGTTGTTCAAAACGGAAAAAAGGCTTGAGTGGAAAAACTAGTTCTGTCAGGAAACAGGGAGACGCGGAACCGGAAAAGGTTACGGTAATCTGGGGGGGGGGGGTGACTTAAGGGGGGGAAAAAAGGCAACCTCCAGCTACAGGTAAAATGTAAGCTCTCCTTTAACGCCGACCGGGAGGGTGGGCACGCCGCCCTATTTGACCCTTCGTTGTTTGGGGTGTTTCGTTGGTCTTTTGTTTCTGTTCCCAGGGTTTTTTTCTGCGTGGTTTGAGTTTGGTTTCTTCTTGGGTCTGTTTCTGTTGTGTTCGTTTTATCTCTTTCCCCTTGGTGTTTCACTGGAAGCTCTTAACTTACTGTTGCTGGGTTGTGTGTTAACCTTGGTTTCTGAGTGCTCTTTGTTGGTTGTTATCTTTGCTTGCTAGTGAACTGTTTGGGGTTGGGCGATAGGTGTATAGATGTTGTTGTTTTGATTGGTGCGCGCCGTATGACTTCTTACGTTTGCTTTTTATGGCCTCTCTGCACCGGATCTCTGTTTTTTGGTGCTGGGGCATGTTCCGCTAATTCTCACTCCAATATCCGAGGTCCGTTTTGGCGGGTGGGGGGCGGCTGCGCCCTTCTTTTGCTCGCGCTTCAGGCTTTGGGGGTATGCGCGTGTCCTTCGCCTACTTCTTTTCTAACACTCTTGTCGTTATCTGGTTTTCTTTGTTGTTGCGCCTTTTGGCTGGTTGGTTCGGCGGGGTGTTTCTCTGATTGGCTAGGCTTTGTGATGTTGATTGGACGTGGCGGGGTGGGGACAGGTGTCCTTCATGCATTTGTCTCTTTTTGCGTCTTTTATATAGGTCGTAGCGCGCCCGGCGCTTCATGTAGCCTTAACTGGTGGCACGGTGAGGACATCTTGGGCTCTCTACTGTTTTGCCTTGCGGTCGTGTGCTGGGGTGAGGGGATTGGGAGGCTGTTTCGGGGGCTCTTTTTCTAGTTTTTAGGAGTGCGAAGCTGTTCTATAGTTGGTGTTGTTGCTTTGTCGCTATTTGAGTGAGGTGACGCGTAGGTTTGCGAGATCTTTATGATGCTCCCGTTGATATGTTTGTAAGGGGGTCAAGAGGCGAGCGAATTGAGACTTGTGAACGGTTCTTTGTTTCTGTAATAAGGTCTCTGAACCTTTTTAGGTGTTCGAGCTGGTTTTCTCTGTGGTGGTGTTTGACTAGGTGTGTTTTAGGGGGTCGATGATATAGCCTATGCCTGATATGGTTCTTGATCCTTATCGAACGTCTATTTGTGGGTCTTACTCGCATTCTCATTCCGACCACTTTATTCGCTCTTGCTTCTTCTCTCTTTGCTTTTCGTGACGTTGTTCTCTCAGCCCCTAGATCTTCCCCAAGCCTCGCGAGCTATCGCTGATCTGTGGCTGGTTAGGCGTGTGATTCCTTTCCTTAATTAGTACTTCTTTACGCATTCGCTGTGTGGTCCATCCTTTCTTGTGCAGCATTGTCCGGGGACCTGTTCGTTTTAGCTTTCCGAGGTATCCGGATTGGGGTTCGGGTTGCATTGGGGCTCAGAGTTGTTGTCGCTTGGCGTTGCCATCTCATTAAGTTTTGTTTTTGTTTTTGCTAAATCCGCTTTGGTCTTGCTTAGTTGGTTGGCTCTTTTCTTTGTGTAGCTTGGAGGTTATGGGTTTATTTTGAGTTCGTTGGACAGTCAGAATGTGGGGTAGGAGACTGGATGCACTCGGGCAATCTTGTTTCGCGGAAAATTGAGCGCTGAGGTAAGCGGGGACGTTTTTAAGAATTTGGATACTTTGTGTTTTACATGTTGTGAACTCAACGAATTCGTCTAATGGGCGCAGCGCTTGCGGGTGGCTAGTTCTGGTTTCGCGATCATATCCTTGCTGAAGCTCTGTTCTCCAGAATTTAAATGTGTGTAAAATAATCTATGGGGCGATCCGTTGCTAGCGTTGGGTCTAATCTAACAACTGTGAGCGTGGTCGGGTGCTTTTACTTCTCGCTTTGATTTTTTTCAGTAGTCTGTCCCCTCTTGATGACTGTTTGGTGGTTCGTTGCTGGTGGGTGCCTGTCTTCTTTGTTGCGCCAAGTTTCGGATGAGATCGCATATGTTGCTGTCTTCGCGGCGGTACCGGAGGTTCCTTTGAAGTGGCTTAAGCTCTTCCTAGGAGGGACGGGGCTTGCCTTTGCCGGGTTTTGTGTATGCATATTGCTAGCGATGGTGTCTGCCTAGCTTTCTCTCCAGTTGCACCTCTCTTTGAAGTGAGGGAGCGTAATAGTTCCTGTGGAATGGGGTCATGTGTAATTCGTCTTGTTTTCGATTGTTTTATGTCTTACCTAATTTTTTGAACCTTTCGTTCGCTAGCAATGGGGAGACCCCCAGGTAGCGGTTCTTTGGTCGCCGGCCTACGGGTGTTTTTTTCTTCATCGCGAAGATGGGGTTCGCGCTAGGTTCCGATGATGTTGATGCTGCGTTCTTCTTTTGCTTTCTCGACTTTTCTTGCTCGTACGGCTATTCTTTATTGGTTTTGGGGTCCTTTTTTCCTTAGTACTCACCTGTCTCTTCTTTCGATTCTAGTTGGCCCTCTCTGCGCGGGTCCCATTCTGGTGTACTTTGGGGTGCGCAGTTGGTCCGGCGTTCTTCCTACATCGTGTGTCCCTTTCTTGTGGGGCGATCTTTTTTGGTCGCTACGTCCCGTTCTCGGGTCTTTCGGGGTGTTGGGCATTCTCTTTCGGTTGTGGTGTTGTCGTTGGGTTAAGGGAAGCATTTTGCTTCGAAACTCACTTAGGGCTTGTTGGCCGTAGCGTCGTTTGGGGGCCTTGAGGGGGCGACAAGTTCGCGGTTAATGTCTCAGGCTTTTCACTTCTTCGGGGCCGGTTGACAGTTCGGGGTCTCCTTGTGTTTTCTAATGACTAGGGCATTGGTTTTAGGTTGGGTCTTCGCTAGGGCGTCGTTTTTTCCTCTTCCGCTCTGTTCGGCTCTTTCGGTCTCTTATAGGTACCTAATTAACGCGTTTGTCCCCTGTGTGCTGTGCGTCTATGTGTGGTCTTCTTTTGGAATTTTGACTGATTACGTTTATGCTGAGAGTAAGGATCGTGGGGGGTGTCGGATTCACTTTTATGTCGCTCTTTCGGGCTGCTCGCGCGGTCTTCCTTATCCCCCGATTTTCTTTCAATTCTTATCCCTCGTGTCTCTGTTCCAGCTTATCTGTACCTATGTGTTCTGTGAGGTAGGGCGGGTTGGCGTTGGGGGTGATAGGGTCCACCATTTGCTCGGTTGTTCCCGCCTGTGCTTCTATATAGGGCATATCGTGTGTCGTCGTGTTTGCCGTTTGTGTGGAGAGCTGCCTCTGTATGATTTATGTTTGGTAGCTTATTTGTTAGACTTTTTCCTGATCATGATTTAGAAGCAGATTCTTGAAGGGAGAATGAAGTGTGTTCTGCTTCAGGGCATCGTTTCTCCTATCTCCTCTGCGCGTATGAGTGATTTCCTGCTCACGTTTTTTGGGAGGGGATCCCTGGTTGGTTTCCGTTACATTTTAGTGTATTCTCCCTGGCGTAGCGTTTTTTTTTTTTGGAGTGATCTGACGCTCCGTGGTGCGACAGATCCCCCAGATTACGAGGCCGGGTGTCTTGCTGGTCTGTGCGCTTTCCACTGTGAAGGGTCAGATATCCCCTTTATATCGGGGCGTACTTTTTTTTTTTACCCTTTGGTTCGTTTTCCTTAGGGATGACTGAGGCAGAGTGCCTGGCGCTCAGGCGCCAGTGGGATGCGATGGGGTGAGGTCGGTTTTCTGCGCTGCTTTTTTCCGCGCTTCTTGGGCTTCGTTTTCAGAACGTTCCTGATGACGATCGCGGTGGCGTGTATTTTCTACTCTCTACATTTTGAGTTCCGATGGTGTGAGTCTCCATCTAGTTGATTCGTCAATTTGTGTGCGTTGAATTGCGCGTACTGCTTGGCGCGTCTTGATCTAATCGCATCTTGAATCTATAGAGTTTGGTTCTTCATTTGCTGTAGTAAGTAGAAGGAGGGTTGGCCAGTGTCGGACGGCAGTGTGTACCTTAGGCTCGGAGAGGTCCAGTGCTTGTTCTCATCGTTTATTAGACGCGTGTGGGGTATGTATGAGTTTGCCTTTGGTATGGCATTTGTGTTCGGTTGCGTCTTGCTGCCGGTCATTTTTCTCTAGGGGCGAGTTTGGTATCGTTAAGGTGTTCGGTTTATTAAAGTTGAAGGACGCGTGGGGTGTTAGTTTCTCGTCTGACAATGTTTGTTTGCCTGTTCTTATTAGTCTTTTTCTTACCTTAGTTCCGTCCGTTCGGCCGCACTTCCTGGCGGGTTCCCAGTTCGTAGGGCCGGGTTTAGGGCCCGATTATTCTGTAAACAGGCCGCCTATCCGACTGTTTGCGTGGCTTTGCGTTTTGTGGTTTTGGGGGCGTACCCCTCTCTCTCTTTTCCCGGTCTAAGAGCGCATTACACCATATTTGTGTCCGTGTAGCCGCCAGGTATCGTTTCTTTGTGGTGCTGTTTTTAACGTGCCTGTTCTTTGTATTTCGCTGGGTTCTTTTTCGGGTGGTTCGTGGCGTCGTTGCTTTAAATAAGATGTCTCCATGCGGTCTTTTTATTCTTTTCTTAACAAGGCACGTACTTTACGACAGAGGTTGTTCTCCTCATCCTGTGTTCGTCTTTGTTGGACTTTGGGTGTCTACGCCGAAACGCGTGTTTCTGTTTATCTTGACGCTTGTTGTATGGGAGCACACTGTGGCTGACCAAGGGGGTATGATGGGGGCGGGGCGTTGGGAGGTTAAAGTGCCTGATTTGTCTTGCGCGTCCTCCCTTTCTTGTTTCATTGTGGTGGTTTTCCCTTTTGCTTTCGTCTCTCTTCAGCATCAGTGTTGGTGTGTGTGGGTTCGGGGGGATTGCGCTTTTGTTAGGTCCGGTGGACAGCGTACTGGGGTTGCCTGTAATCGAACTACACAGATCTGACCAGTCGGAACTTCGAGGACGCGATTTTGGATTTTGCATGTCCTTTGGTGACATTCTAAGTTTTGTCTCGATTGTGGTGTCTGGGTTAGTCGTTCTTGTTGCTTTCTTGGCTAGGTCTTTCTCGTCGGCACCACCTGTTTTCTGCGGGTTAGTTTGGGGCTGTTTTTGGCTGGCTTTTGTTGCCACGGCTCTCTCTTCGGGCGCTAGACGTCTTTGTTTTGTCACTCGTGAGGGGTCGCTTTCCTGATAGGGAGCTGAGCTTTTTTCTCAAGTCTTGGGTCCTTCCGAGGCGCGTCCTCCTGGCAGAAGTGAGTTCTTTCTTTCTCTGCACAATGCCACCTAAAACGCTTTGAGCAAGGCCCGGCGAGGTCCGGGTGCCACAGAACGGAGCCAAGCATCCCTGAAGGGCTTCGGTTGCCAAGGAGGAAAAAACAAGCAATAGCTTGCAGAAAACAAGCCTGGCTACCCAGGGTGCCAAAGAATCCCTCGCGCGCCAAAACTCCAAAGTCGTTTCGACGGAGTGGAGCCCTGCCGTGGGGGGGGCGGCAAAGAAAGCCTGATCTAGTTAAAAGGTGGTCCGCTGGGAAAAGTCACTACAACCCAGAAAACCGTCAGGTAAAGGCGCGGTGAGGATAGAAAGATATCTCCCGCGGACATTGAAAAATCAACCGATCGAAAGCGGCAAAAGAAAGATATCAAAAAGGAAAAAAACCACCCGCTCCTGAGACCGCGAAATCGGTGACCAATAGCGCCAAACGCATCGGACTTGGTGAGACGAAAGGAGGGTCAACCGTGGTCTAAGAAAAGGGAATTCCGGAGGGAAAGCGCCATTCCCAGGGTGAGGGGGTCTTCTCCCGTAAAGGGCGCTGGCATAAGAAACAAAAAGGGGGTCAGAAAATCTCTACAAAGAAAGGGGCGACAACCAAGGACATCTGGAGGGGAGTTAATGATTTCTTACTTAAGGGGGATGGTGTGTCGCAAATCTTTTAAATGGCATGGGGGGAGAGAATCGTATGAGACTGTAAAACCAACGCAAAAGTTTTTTTTACGACCGCTTTGAAATTATCGAGAGGCTGAACAAAAGGACAATCAGAAAGACGGGCCTTTACATCAAAAAGAGTGGGTAAGCCCCCTCCATGAAAACACAACGTTTTCGTTACGGGCTTGGAACCATTCGCTAAAAAAAAAAACGGCGGAGGGGGAAAAAGAAAACTGGTCCAATCCGAATGAAAAAACAGTGGACACGGTTCGAATACAAGCGTTCATGTAATGGGCATATCGGGAGGAAATTTGAAACCTGGGCGATTCAATAACCAATACCGGCGGATAACATTGATTTCCAGAACAAAATAAAAGGACAGGAATGGGCGAGGTGGGGGAGAAAGAAAATCTCAGAAAGGAAAGAACAACGATTGGGAAAACATCAAATCGCCCATAACCTCTTCCGCATAAAGGGAAAAACAGGGAGGTGGGCAGCACCATCGTAAGTAAGTGGGACAGACAGGGGGGGGGGGGGGGTTCTGGGGAAAATTATCTCCCTTTCTTGAACGAAAGGAGAAAAACATGCGGAAGCAGCAGAGGCAGAAAAAGGGGGGGACAGTAGAGAAAACTCCGAGGCGGGGTTTCGCGTGTGTCAAACGTGAGAGCGGGGTTGGTGAATAGGGGAATCAAAAACAATTTTTTTTTGGGGGTGCTAGGTGCTTTTGTTTTGCCGCGAGGAGGAGAAAGGGGTCAAAAAAAGACCTCTTGAACGAATCGGCGCCAACGAAGCAAAACATTAACAACGAAGGTCTGTGGGTGGATGGTCGGGGAGGGCATACAAGCGTCCATCAAATAGAAGGAGGACCTCACTTAGTCCGGGCAAACCAATGGAAGGAGAAAAAACAAAAAAGTACCTAATTTCGGTTTACTATTATAAGCTGCGGCCAGGGGTTTCGTAGCCATGACGTGACAAGAAGCCCTATTGGGTACGCATTGGGAAAAAAGGAAAGCTACAAGGCTGCTTAAGGAGGGGGGAAACCTCGACAGAGAACCCTTTGAAAAGAACAGACTCTGGTCGAGGCACGGAATTGGTCAACTAGGGCGGCGGCCCCCACCGGCGGCGTAAGAGCGGCTGTTTAGAAGTCGACTGTGAAAGGCTGAGTCTACTCTGAAAGAAGAGAAAAGAGAGGAAAAAAAAAGAGTTCCTCCGATGAAGGGCCCTGAACCGCAGCTTTCCCTAAAGCAGTTGGAGAATTAAGAACTACCAGATGGGCAAGAGTGTCTAAGGCACTGGGCAAGTGGGAGGGAACCCAAAAAGAGGATAGCCATCATCCTTGAAGGAAGAAAAAGAAGGAGAGTGGGCCGCTCGACTCGGAAGCAGGCGGGAACGGGCAGAGAATGTTGTTCTCCTTTTCAGAAATGGGTCGAACTGACAAATGGAGGGGATTGAAACGAATCAAAAGATAAGCAGAAACGGAAAGGAAACTTCCATGTTCTTCTAAAAAGTCCCACGAAAGACTGGGCGGGGACGCTGTTAGCTAGAGAGAAGCGACAGAAGAAAAAGAAGCCTTGGTGTCCGGAAGCCAAAAGGGGGGGGCGTAAATTGCCGGAGGGAGAACATAATCCATGTGGGGGGAAAAAGCCACCGTCACCAGGAGAAAATCGAATATAAGCCGTAAAAATTGGGGGGGGGGAGGGGAAGGCCTTTTGGAAAGGACGTAAACGTGGTGACTTCTCGAACAAACAAAAAAAAGGGATAAAAAAAAGTGAGAGGAATTCCCCCCAGGTTTTTAAACCGGGGGCACACTGCACAATTCCCACACAATTTGGTTTACGGCGGGTAACTCTCGCTGTTTGACAGGGCACACTCCAGGGGGGAAACCTAGAAGGGGGAGAAAATAATCCCTTGACGGCCCAAGATGGGAGGAAAGTACCACAAAGAAACCGTCGCCTGCGCGCGTCCCGTCGAAATCAAGCTCCGCCACCGCGGACCAACGCAAGGAAAGGGGACCCGCTGGGCCGTTAAAAGCCAGAGATCCTAAAAGAAAGGGGGGAAGGGGACCTGCGGATAGAAATTACGTGGGAAATAAAGGGTGGAAGTAGAAATCCTGAAATAGCCAATTGCTGCCAAGAAGACCTAGGGAAATAAGAAAATAACGTGAGGGGGGAGGAAGTCAAAGGAAGGGCTAAAGGCTTTGGTTTGCGGGAAAAAAAAAACAGGCCCCTCCGTAGCCAGTCAAATAGGGGTGATTCAATTAGGAAATTGACTAGGGGGCTGAAGGAAAGGGGGATGCACTTGGTCGTCGACGTCAGCGGAGGAACCATCCAGTGGACTTTTCCGGCTTTTTTTAGGGACGGAAAGAAAAAGTCGTAGACATGCCTTAAGCTAACAATTTCCCGCAATTTCCGGCTCACTCCTTTAATAAAAAGTATGGTGGGGGGCAGAAGAAATAAGTTAAAAAAAGGGACTATCGTTTTTTCTTTTTCGGTTTGGCCCTCATTTGGTGCTGCGTGTAGTTTTGTCTGCGGCGTTGTGTTTGGCTTTTTCGGGTAGTGGGTCTTGGTGTTATTTCTTTAGGTTTCTTCTTTCTATTTGCTTTAGATTTTTGTATCGTACAATCTATTATTGTTCTTTTATGGATTTTGTTTGCCGACTTTTTCGTTTCATTTTGCTTTCCCCCTCACTTTCCCATGTTCGCAGGCCGGTGCGCCATTGGAGTCTTGCCCTTTTGTCTTTTTGTTGTTCTTCCTTTGTTATTAACTTTTGCGTTTCTACTTGCGGTACTCTTTTGATTGATTTAGTGTGCCGGCTCGCTGTTATCCTAGGCGCCAGCGGGCCTGTTACATATCGATTACTATTCCCTTCTTTCCGACACTTTCTTCTCTGAGATTGTCCTTTGTACGTGGTCTTGCTTCTCTATTACTGTGTTCTTTTTAGAATCAGTTAACTCTGCTCCAATGACGCCGCATTCTTGTTATGGATTTGTTGGTTTCTGAGATGTTAGGGACGAGGTCATCTGTGTTGGGCTTGGTGTTCCTAATGAGTTCAGGGGACAAGAGGGATGGGTTTATGCAGTGTTTCGTTTTGAATATTTTGTCTTAAATTATTTACTTCCTTTCTTTCCTGCTGCTTCTCCCAGCCCCTATGTGTTAGTTTTTCACTATTCTTTCTTGCTGTCACGCAATCGCGGCATCCAAAAAGAACGAACGTGCTTCATTCAAGGCCAGCAGGAGGAAAGAAAAAAAAGTTCAACCCGCCAGGCCGTAATGGCGGTTTGCCCTGCGAACAAAAGACTGGGAAGTTCGCTCCAACGGAAGGGCGACAGAAAAAAAACCGCGAAGAAAAGCACTAAGACAGAAAAAGCCATTAGTCGTGTTAAAACAAATGGACCGTGGGGCGGCAGACCGCCTATGAAAAGGTACTGTAATTTAACGCTGGGAGGGAAATTCAAAGACATAATAAAAAACACAGGAGGGAAACTGGGGGCTATTGGAGGGAAAAATATCATCGCTTCCTCGGATATTGAAGCCCAACTTCTAAGAGCGGCAAAAAGTTAAAAACCATAAGCAAAAAAGGGGGGTTAAAAACTTACGACGCAGTCAAAAAACCGCCAAAGGACAAGATTCTCTCGGGTGACCAAGATCTGAACAACTCACAAATACGGCGTGATGTCAAACCGTCCTAGCCGATGCTGAGGGTAAATCCATGCCTGCCGGCAGGGGAGTCCGCAAGAGGAATTCAGGGAGGGAGTAGGAAAACAACCGGGAGGAAAAAAATCGCAAACATTTGGAACCACCACAGTGTCAAAAAATCTGTTGGGTATAATGCAGTAAATAGTCTCAAAGGGGAGGGGTAGGGGTGGAACATCTTGGGGTGTGAGGAAGATCGTATTCCTCCACAATGCAGTGAATGTTTTCGAACTCAAGGGAGTATCGAAGAAAGGCTGGACTGAAATTGGAAAAAACCCCTCGAAAAAATGGGCAAAAAGGGGGGGAAACATGCAACTTGGGGGGCGACGAATAACACCTGTCGCCGGTGTTCACTGCGGCGGTTAAAAAAGATCTCGACAACAACAAAGGGGGGATATATAATGAAAGGATGGGCGACAGGTGTCCTGAGTCGAAGGACAAGCTTTCTTTAGGTCCCGAGGGAGGGAGGGGGGGGAAAAGTAAAAAAATTCCATTCATATCTATAAATAAAGTCTGGAAAAATAAAAGCCGTGGATTGGGGAGAAGATCTCCAATACCCAAGCCCATACCAAGATTTGAGGAAAAAGAAAAAAAAGCGAACCCATCCCTCATTAAACGCATAAACACGAACATATGAAAATGGGGGGCAACGAGACTCGATTTTCCGGGAAGTTGTTTTAGGGGGACAAGGGAAGGACAATGTCGGAGAGGGCGGAAAGCGGGGAAAGGACCTCAATAAACTCTGGCTCTACAGTGAAAAGGCTGAAGCGACAAAGACGATGCGTTTTTGGCCTACCTTGGCCCGGAGAAAAAAAAGCAATTACAATAGGGGGGGGAAGGGAGGGGGGTCTTACGGGTTGGTGGGGGGAGCTGGGGGAAAAAAAAAGGGAAGGGTTTCCGTCTCAGTAGAGACGGGATAAAAGGACAGAGGGAAGCGAGATACGCTCTCTAAGCAAGAGCCAAAAACTTCAAGAGGGAAGGTGGGGGGGCGGTTTGGAACGGGAAAGAGACAAAAGAGAGAGCAATGGCTGTCTGCCGAAACAAGGCAGCCCGTTTACCGAAGTCGAACGAAATTGTTGGGGGCGGCGCGAGGGAGCGGAAAACAGGGTGAGGAGGGGGAAATGCGGAAGCGAAACAAAGAAGAGTGGGTGAAAAAAAACTCCCATTACTTAGGGGGGTCGCGAAGGACATCAGGAAGGGGGGACTTCGACCCGTACGCGGTCGAGGCGGGTGGTAAAAACATGTCAAACACACGGCCAGGGAAGAAAAATACTGCGGCGTAAGGAGAAAGGAAATGGGGGGGGCGGGAAATTTCGCTTAAATGGAATCGAAAAAAGGAATATAAAAAGCGTAACAAAACTTTGGACGGTTTCCGAAACGCGAATTCCTTCCACTCGCGGGACCTAACCTTGGGAGAAGGATTAATCACAAAGAAAAAGGGGGACAGTGCAGATGACCGGTTGCGTGACCCAAGAAACCCAAGCAGGTGAAATCAAAGAAGACTGAAATTGAGCCTACCCGATAGGGGCCTCTAAAGAGAGGGTCAGGCCCAGGCAGGCCAAGTGGGGTTCTCCTAGTCTCCATGACAAAAGGAGGTATTGACGATCTCTACAGACGTAAAGTGCATGGGGAAAAAAGGTTGCGGGAGATCAACGTTAACGAACGCGTGGACGGTCTCGGGGGGGGGGATTTGGGGGGGGGGGGGGGAAAAAAAACTGCAAAATCCTTTTAGGACGAAGAACCGTTTGGGGGAAAACCTGGTGGGAGTCCAGCTGGCAGTTAATTATCAGAAAAGGGTTGGGAAATACCGGTCACCATGGAGAAGATCTGATAAGAACAGTGTGGGCGGGGAAGGCAAAACGTTTACGTCTTAACCTGGGGGG
>Ga0179593_1468159_pt1 | contig 14409 bp, 11 predicted proteins | sample CZODoug2_1_08_16_FD_185931 | JGI IMG/M metagenome (GOLD analysis project Ga0179593, IMG submission 185931) | Vadose zone soil fungal communities from Angelo Coast Range Reserve, California, USA - CZODoug2_1_08_16fungal (PacBio error correction) | ecosystem: Environmental > Terrestrial > Soil >...
AAAGCAGCACGACAAACCACCCGCGGACGATCAGATCTAACGAAAACGAGTAATTTCCGAAGAAAGTTGATCAAGAAGGGGGGGGAAAACGATCGGGCATGCATTTGGGGAGAAGTAGGACGACCACGACGGGGCTGTGTAGGGGGGATGCATCCCATAGTGTTAATCAAGGAAAGGCCGGAGAACTATGACTTTCCTACCTCCGCTCTGAGACTACTTGGCTGCCGGGACAAGAAAAAAATGGACTCCTCGTATTAACTAGAAGATAGTTCTACACGAATTGAAAGCGAAGGGGGGGCGATAGAGTGGAAAAAAAACATCCGAAATGGCAACAGTGCAGCATCAAAGTCGGACAAGCAAAGTAACGGACGTGAATTAAAAGGGGATCAATTCCGAAAGTGGGCCTGTTTGAGTGCGGACGGTTGGAGAAAAACGGCTAGACCGGAATCAAGGACATGAAGGACCACGAGGAAAGGGGAATCCCGCACCGTGGACACACATATCACGTGCCAGCAATGTATAAGGGGGGGAGAGGAAGAGAAAAAAGAGCGTCTCTACCTTGGGCGGAAAAAAAGAGGAGGTGGCCCAGTGTACTGGAAATTGGGGGATAAAAAATTCTTGACTATTCTATAAAGAACAATTCCTCTCACTATGTCGAAAGAGGTAAAGCATTGAAGGAGAATGCGCAATAAAAAGACGCCAACTCAAAGAGCAACAAGACTCAAGGGAAGCGAATGGATATGCTCCGAAGCCAAAAAGCGAACGTGCTGCCGCGCAAGCCAGAGCGACGGTCTCCACCAAGAACCAAAAGCGGAAAAAAAAAGGAAGAATCTATCTGAAGGGGGGGGAAATCTTCACAACAGATGGCAAGGAAAAATGAAGTTCTCAAAAGGTCAAAAAAGATGGCCTGCAAGCTACGCTCGTTTTGACCTACTCCAGAACGGACCGAAAAGACGTCAAAGAAAAAGGGGGAAGACAGAACGAAATCCTCAAAAGAAAAAAGGACAAGGAACAGAAATCAACGTACCTCACTGAAGGGGGTAAAACAACGGTGCAAAAAAGGCAAGGAATGTACAGAGAGCCGAGGGCTTTGCGAGGCCACCACCAACGGAACTGAAGGGGTGGCACAAAAAAAAAAAAGGAGGGCGAAAGGACTGAGAAGGAAATAAAGACAAGGGGGACAGTAAAGGATCGGGAAACTGTGATAGCGCCTGCCGAAATGCATATCCTTCTGCATAGCGGGAAATAAGGGGGGTTGTGTTTTGAAGCGAAACATCGATCTCGCCAGAGGGGAAAAAAAAAAGGGGATCGCGCTTGGGGGGGTGGCCGGGGCAAGTTTGGTGTTGAGGGGGGGAGGGGGGCCAACAAAAAATTGCCCGTTGGGAAGGAAGAAGTGACGGTGGCAGTAAGGAAAAGGATAGAAAAAAAGGAAACAAAAGCCTCCTAAAAGAAAAAGGGACACCGAGATCTGGGGGGAGCAGAAGAAGGACGACGAGCACCAAAAAGAGAAAAAAGTCAGATAGAAGGGGAAGGCAGGAAAACTGTGGGGGGGGTTGGGCAAGGGGTTCGGGGGTCAAGACCGGACGATTCCGGGCGAAAAGTCCATCCGAAAACTCCGGTTTTCCCAGGAGGGGGAAAAAGCGAAGGTTTCAGAGGGGGAATCAACTGCGCAATGTTGAGGGAAAGGGAAATTTTTAGAAAAAGCTGGGGAAGAGGGAATCAACAAAAAAAATGCGAAAAAAACGGAAACAGGGCAGTAAACAAAATCATAGGAAGTTCGAGTAGGGGGCACTGACAAGAGGGTTAGGGGGGGGGGATAAAAAAAGAAAGGGGCACCCAGAAAACGGGAGAGAAAGCACAGGGAAAAAGGGAAAGTGAAAACAAGGCAGAGTACTCGGGTCTGTCACTGTCGGGGCAAAAAAGGGAGAAAAGATAAGAAAAAGAGTCAATACCAGGGAGAGGGGCAGTAAAGGCGGAGAAATACTCAGGAATTGGCAGGGGAAGGGGGGTTGGGAAAAAAAGCAGAAAGAAACACTGTGAATTAGCGGCATCAAAGAGCTGGGGTTAAGGGAGGAAGGGAAAAAGGGGGGCTCACAAGGGGATAAGGTACACAACAGGGGGGGCACGAAAAAGGGAAGATATTGTGAAAATGAAGAAATTGAAAACATTTAACTTTTTAATTTTCATATCTGTCTTAAATAGGAAGAAAGCTCTGATTGAAAATGGGGGAAAGGATGAATAAAAAATTCAAACTCATGGGGGAGAAAAAAACACTCAAAAAAAAGGGATAGCCCTATCAAAAAATTGAAATACCACGCTCGGGGAATAATGCCATTATAAGTTCGCTCTTTATCCGTTTTTGGGCAGGGGAAGGAGCAAGGGAGAAAGGGAGGAAAAGGAGGGAAAGATAGTGGGAATACAGGGGGGAGCGAAAAAAGGGGGGAATGTAATAGGGGATCGCAGAAAAAAAAACAACGAGGGGAGTGGAACAAGGATGAAGACAAGACTTCCGGGGCGGTACGCTCCCGTGTATTCCCATATGACTCTCAGAGCGTGGACCAGAAAAAAGCGAAGAAAAACGGGGAAAAACGAATCTATACTATAAGAGAAACCAGGGGCAATAGAAAAAAAAGGGAGAAAGAGGTACGGCGAGTGGAAGAGGGGAAGAACTGTTTGTGGGTAAAACCCACCGGAGGAGAGGTTTTATTCATAAGGGAGAGGACAAGGAAAGGGAGGAGGGGACGGAAGTGAGGGGGTGGCATCAAGAAACAAGTCCGAACAAAGAAATCAGAGAGGGGTCATGGTGCAAAATTCGGGGGGGAGGGGAAAGAGGGGGCCGTATCCACTTTACGATGAGGGGGACACCTTTTTAGCCCCTTAGTCGATGTAACCAGAGAGCGCAGAAACAGGCCGAGACCGAAAAGAAGGGGGGGGCGGTAGCGTGGGAGGAAAACAACAAATTCCCAGGAAGGGATGGATTTTGAAACTTGACACATACAGAAGGGGAACATCAAAACGGCGGAAGAAATGGGAAGAGGAAGGGGGAAGTCCAAGTTGGACGAAAGGGAAACCGAGTCAATCGACGAAGAAGGGTAGGTTAAAAAGATGGGTGCCCCACTCATGTCTGACAAGACGTAGGGGGGGAGTCACGAAAAAAAGAGGTGTCAAAAAGATCTAAACTCTATGATGGGGGGGGGGGAGGCGGAAGGGTGGAGGGGGAGGGAAGTTGTTTTGGAGAGAGCAAAGATTGACGCTATCACTTCCCCTTGGGAGATCAAAGGTCGGAAAAAAACCGAAAAAAATTACCCCTGAAGAAAAGAGGGGGGGGCGGAATGGTAATGGAACAGGAAGGGGAAGGAGACGGCGGGTGAACGAAACAGGAACCCAAACGCTACGACCTTCTCGATCTGGGGCGCTGACGATGGGTGGAGAGTTCGTAAGGAAATCCTGAAGAAAGAGCAAGGATCACAGTTGGCGGGGGGGATGCGTTGGGTTTTGGAGGCTCCAGAGGGAATTAAAAGGTACTCGGCAACAGGGCAATAACTCGGGTGGGGGCAAGGAAAAAACACACAAAACAACAGGAAAAGGGAAAGCAAGGGGACAACCTAACTGTAACGGGGAAAAAAATGCGGGGATAGCTGGTGGCGATGCAAACCAAACCCTAGTCGCCTAAGAGAGAAGGAATCGAAAGGTTCGAGCTCTCAAAGAGGCATGAGGTGAAAAAAACTTGGGGACCGCGGAAGGGAAACAGCTTTGGTAAATGGGTCCATGGAGGAAAGCGTCGAAAGGTTTTGTTGCTCCAATTTCCCTCGTTGGTGGTTGGGGGGGGAGGAGCCTGAGGGAAAAAAAAAGAAAGCAAGGCTCTCTGGACTGAAAACCGTGATTGTGGAACGTGTTGGGGGAAAACGGGAACTAGAGGGGGGATTAAGGGGGAGGGAGGAGTATTGATGAAGTGTCATAGGCCTGGATGGGAAAGGGGGGGGGGGTGGTGGTCAAGTGACGGTAGTTTTAGGGCAAAAAAAAAAGAGGGAAAAAGAGGCCTCAGGGAAGAAAGGACGAGAGGTTTTAAGATTCGATGGGGCAATCTATGGGAGACGGGGATCAAAAAAAGTCCAAAAAAAACAAAAGGAGATGGCCTACTACTAAGGGGGGGCTACTGTCAGGTGGTGGGAGGGAGAAGACAATCGCTTGGCTTGGCTCAGAGACAGACACGTGATTCTCAGTTGTGTACGGATCTCAGAAATGTGCGGCAACTCACCTGTGGCGCTTTCTTGGAGAGGGGGGAGGGGGGTGTAGTAGAAGGAGAGGCAAATGACTTCGCGTCGATACAATAAAGCATAATTGTCTAGAGTGAGATATAGGCAAAGAGAGGATATAAAAGATGGGGAAAAAAAAACGACTCGGTCTAAGAAAGAGGCGAGCGGCTCTGATTCCTGGGAACCTTATCCCAATTGCTTGCAGCGTTGAGAGGACCTTGAAAGGGCGGATTGAACAGCCATCTTTTTCCATTGATGGGAAAACATGAATGGTTCCGGATAGGAGGTAAACCAAAGCCACGCTCACAGGACACCAATTCTTAATCGAACGAACACGTCCGAAACGTGTGGTCGGGGGGAACGGTTGCGCGAACGGGAGAAGGAGGGGAGCCAAGAATAGAGGCAAAAACCACTTAGGCTGCCACTTCGTGGAAATAACTTTGGGGAATTATTCTCCCGAGGAAAAGAATTTGGGCGGTGAACACATAGCCTACGTATGACAAAAAAAACAAAAAACGTATTTGAAGAAAAAAAGACGAGGGGGGGGGGGGTTAAAGCCAGTTCCGTTTAGGAAAAACGATGGGATGAATCGACCGAACAGAATGCCAAAGGCGAGTAACTGTAAACCAAATGACATTAAGAGTGGGCAGTCCCGATATATACAAGACCGAAATTCCGTAAGAAGGTGGTGGATTTTAGATTGGAAAAACAGCGGTGGAAACCACAAGGGAGGGAGGACCAGTTTTCATCTCAGAGAAAACAAAAACGGAATAGGGAGGGACATAGGTATGAAAAATGCCGACCAAGGGGGAGGAAAACCTACGAAACCTACGATCAGAAAGTAAGAAAAAGGAAGGGAACGGGGAAATTCTGCTAGGGAAAAAAAACAGAGAGGCATTCCTTTGGGATCAGACCGCACAGGACTGGGACGAATTGGGGGGGAGTTTGTGAGCACCCATGCGTGGTTCAATCAGGAACCGAAGACGATGAAAAATGGGTTCGTCACCAAAAAATCGCCCTACGTGGCGCAACAAACATTTAAGAAGAGGGAAAAAAATCAAAATCTAGGGAGAAGAAGGCGAAGGGGGGAAAAGAGATTTTATACTCACCGGCTTTCCAACGTGCAGCAAGCAAGTAGACAGACACACCTTGAACGTCGGTGAAGGTGGTGGAGGTGGAAGAGGGGAAAGTGTTGAGAGGGAATGGGCAATAATCTAGAACAGCTAATTCCTTAAATCATTCCACGCCTGGCCGGTATCAAAACTTGTCACACGTACATAAAAATCCATCACTTTGGATCAGGACAGTCGAGATCATAGCTCGACGAGAAAAAAACAGAGGAAAAAAAATGGAAGGTGCGAAGAATGGGAGTCTCTTACTGGGATATCTATAGACAATTCAAGAATCGATGTCAGAAGAAGAAGGGGAGGGCATTGGAAAATAAAGAGAGGGGGGAAGAAAAAGGACAACGCAAAAGAAGCGGCAAAATACGCGCAAGCCGACAGCGTGTCCGAACCAAAGAAGCGCGTGCTGCCGCGAAGCTATAGGTCAGTAAAACGCGTCAACAGACGAAACAGTAGGAAATCGAGGCAGTGCTGAAGTGGTTTGGGGGGGGAAATCAGCTTAACAACGGAACCATCTCAAATTATGCGGAACCTCCTCGAAGAGGAAAACAAGCTCGCGGCATGAATGGGGACTCCCTCCGTTGCCTAAAGACCGACCGACATACCAAAGAAAAAAAGAAGAAAAAGACAGAAGAGAAAAGGAGAGACAGATTCAGACCTCCTCAAAAAGCCTATTCTCCGGTAAGATATCAACTGGAAGTCCCAGAGAGCAAAAACAGAGGCCAAACGCGACCTATGAAAAAACTCTGAACAAAAAACTAGCGGAAATGTTAAAAAAAAAAAAAACAATCGCGGGAATGAACAAGTGACGGATGTGCGGAGAAATCGGGCCCTTTAAGAGCGCCAGACTAATTGGGGCGAGAACTAAGAGGAGAGGATCGAATGGGGGGGGGGTGGAACATCGCACCAAGATTCAAGAGAACCAGATTTCCCCACGTTCGAGTCAGAGGTTGGGCGTCCAAGCAAGGGTGTGGGTGTGAATTGGCCAAAAAGTAGTTCCGCAGGTTTTTGAAAAAATAAGGGGGGTAAAGTTCGAAGGGAAAGAAAATCGAGGAGAAAACCCCCGCCGACATCAAGGAGATTGCCGAGATCTTTGCAGCGCAAGACGAAGTTCAAACAAAACAGCTAGAAGGGACGGGTATCGGGGGGTGTTCAAGGGGTGGTTTCAAGCCGTCGATTCCGAAGCTGGAAAGGACAGCCGACCCGTTTCCGGTCCGTCCCAATATATGTTGAAAAAAAGATCTTCAGCAAGGGTGTCATGTGAGGGAAGCAAACGAAAAAAAAAAAAAAAGTTGGTTGATTATCGATTTGCGCGCAGCGACAAAAGGAACGGAAAATACAGCCGTACACCATTCGAGGTCGGGCTTACTCGGGAGGGGGTCAAAAAATCCGGATGGGAAACTTGGGAGGGATCGGGGCCAATCATGGAGTTACCGGCGAGTTCGAGACATGTCTGGAATGAGGCAAAAGGTCCTCGAAGCAACTGCTAACCCCATCGCCGGAAGGGGGAGAGGGTAGTCACTTTCTCAAAAGGAACCCGTACTTGGCGGCATAGGGGCAAGCCAAACTCTACCCCACATTGAGTATCGGCAGTGCGAGAAGATTTGGGAAAAAATAGATTAAGTCTAACAAAGACAACACTTGGCGAAAAAGGAGGAAATAATGTCCAATTACATCAGATTAAATCATTGACGGGGGAGCTCGTGTATCTCTGGGACCAAGTCGGCACGAAAGAGATTGAAATGCGCCTGATGATACACAAGGCTCCTCCGTGGTTCGGAAACAGGATTCACAAGGAAGAGAACCAAGGTCCCGATGAAGAAGGTTGTGAAGATCGCACGGTTGAAGCTGCCATGAGAATTACGCTGGGAGCCGTTTTGGCCCGGGCGGGGATTCACTGGCTAAACCGCGAGGATAATTTTGAATAAAGGCGATAGTCCTTGGATCAAAACGCGAAAAAAAAAACGGAAAGAAAAATATAAGAGAAAAGGGACAGGACGCGTATTCGCATGAAAAGGCCCAATTATCTTTACAGCGCCGGCGGTTTAGCCATGAAGCCACGCAAAACAGGCGCAAGACGAAATTCAGGGCCTCCCGCTTCAAACTTGCGGATAAAAACGAAAGAAGAAACGGGGGGGGGGAAGAGGGAAAAGTATTCGGGGGAACCTGGTGTTTTAGACTCCAAAAGGAGGTATTAGCCTTTGGGTATTCATCCAGAGGCATTTCAATCACGCGCTTGGGGGTGACTTTTCGCAGACAGATAAGTCAGGATCGAGGAGGTGGGTGGAAACAGAGTTAGCATCGCCGTAGAAAAGGGGGTAGATGCCTTTTTAGCAATTCTAATTGTACAAAGAAGAGCCCGCTGCACTTCGATATAACCGTGGCTGTCGGGGGGGAGAAATGACGAAAAGAAGGGTCTTTTGTAACGAACGGACTAAAAATCCCAAGGCCATCGGCAGTGGCGGGTTAGCAGGTTAGTTCAGAGCCCATTTGAGAAAATTTGCATGAACCAGTCGCACTCGAAAAAAGCGTCGAAAGGGGATGGCACAGCGTACTGTAGGAATACCGTCGGGTTGAGTCACGAAACGCTGGTAAGCAATATCGAATATATGATGGCGTTACTGCTGTCAGTGGGTGGACTGTGGGTTAGGAGGGAGAAAGTTGACATCAAAACAAGGATCAAAAAACAGGCCACCTTGGAACGATCACTTTTAGGAAAACCTATCTCCTTAGTGAACAAGGAAGGAACCGGGGTGTGCGTATTTTCCTGCATTCGAACGACGGCAGAACCCAGGAAAACAAAACAAACAAACGAAGCCTTAGCGCTTCTGCTGAAGATTGGGGGGGAAATCGTTTCGTAGCGGAGGCGGGAAATCTTAGTCTCATTCGAGCGGGGTTGGTTTACAGGACGAGAATCAGTCGACGGGGTAACAGTAAGTACTCGGCACCACACTTTCACTAGAAAACCTCGGGGGGGGGGATTCACACTCAAAGACAAGGCTTGGGACTCCGCACAAGGTAAAGGGGAAAGAGGCGGAATACTTTTTGCCTAAAAAAACCAACCATAGTAAAAGGGGTAGGACTAATCTCAGAAGGGACAGCAATGTAAGAAGGAGATCAAAGGGCATCGTTGCGAATCAGGTAAAAAAAAGGAGTTCGTTCACAATGGTGGGGGGGGAAAGCCAATTCCGAACGGTGTGTTGGGCAGAGCCTCGAACGAGCCTCGCGCCGCGGGACTTCCAGGATAGGCTTTTGCACAAGGCGCTGGAAGGTGGTGCGGGAGGGTATATTCAGGGGTCGGGGAGCGGGAGATGGGTATGTTTGTATTAGAGAGGGGAAAGGTAAGGGTCGGACACAGGGAGGAGGTAAAAAGAAGGCCGAGCTTGCAGGCCATTCGGGGGTTTTGGGTCAAGCGGAAGGTAGGTGGAAATCTACGTTGTTAGCAAAAGAAATTCACAAAGGGTATTCTCGTGCGAAAAGGATTGGCTTAGAGGGTCCTTGTTGGCCGCGAACCTCTCTGGGTGCGAGCGCACTTGAAAACGCGGCAGAGGGGACGTCGTGAGCATCGGAAATGGGGCGGCCGAAGAAGGGTGCTTGGCAAATGGGAGTGGGCGATGGATTCTGACATACAATAGAAGGAGACAGAGATCAGAAGTGGCTCTCTCTCGAGATCAAGGACACTCCGCTCTCTCTCCACTCGTCCCAGGACAGACTCGGGGCGATACGCAGCAGGAACTCTGAGAGCTCTGCCACCGTAGCCAAATTGGCTGTGGCAAAGCGTTGAGACTGTGCCCGGCGGGCCCGGCCATCGTGCAGGAGGCTAATGAGTTCCGGTCGCAATTTGTAGCCCAAAACGGAAACGAGACACATGAAAAAAAACCCGCGGATCGCAAAAACACGCCGAAGGTGGTGGTCTGGAGGCAGTGCAGGCGCACTGGACAAGGAGGAATCGAAAAGCGCTCATCGTCTTCCAAGAGATTCGCTGTCACTGCGTTGTAGAAATAGCTTTGGAGAGGTACCCGATGAGAAAGGGGGGGGACGAGATGCAGCCACTTATGAGCGCAGGGGGGGAGGTGACGAAGTATCGGGGAGGGGACGTGCCGGGGGGGGGAATGGAAAACATCAGTGAATCAAACCCAAAAAGGTGGTTCCGGCTACTGAAAAAAATTTCTCTCGTGGGTCCGAGAGAAAAAAGATTCCGGGAAGGACGGGCCGTGGATGGAGGTAAGGGGAGGGGGGGGAAAAAGAGAGGTTTTCGAAAAGTTCGTTTCATCGAAGCTAATAAAAAAAACGGGAGTGAGGAAAGGAGATGAAAAGAGAAAAAAAAAGTTATGAAAAAAAAACGCGGACGATCAAGAAAATCCGAAAAGACAGAATCGGAAGTCTCCTCTTCAGCACGCATGCATGTGGGGAGGTAAAAACGACGGTGCCTTCTTGGTGAGTGTGATGCATCAAAAAGCAGGGGAAATCAAAGTAAAGCCGAAGGAAAATGGAAAGGTTCGGTCACCTCCGCGGAGTATACGTGGAGGAAGGAACGCAAACACAGATACTCTCAGCTATTCCACTAAGTAACTGGGGAGTTGGATACTAAGGAGAGGTAGATCAGCCAGGGGAGCACAGTGGCAGAAAAAAGATCGTACAAATACAACCAAAAAGGAAAAACGGACTTCTGGGTTGATCCGTCCGGGCGTTGGAGAGAAGGGTTGAACAAAGAAAACGAAACTAAGGGACAGGGGGGGAAGAGGGGAACAAACGCTTGCCGGGAAAAGACCCGTTCACAGTACGCAAACGCTGCCAAGCAGGGGGATGAAGTTCCTAAAGACGAATCTCTAACTAAAAGTATACCGATTCGGGCCGGGTAACTCTCCATTGGGGGAATGAGATCGTCGGGTAACTATAGATATAGATAATGGAAGCGTGTCTAAGCTTCGAGGCAAACGACAATCGCCGAAGAAACGAAAAGTCAGCCTCTCACAGTCTGGGGACAGGAAAGGGCGATGCTCAAGAAGCCAAGAAAGCGGGAACGTGCTGCAAGGAGAATCCAGATTATGCTTACGAACAACCAAGAAAGCGTACGAGAATAGAGTTCCGCTTGAAAGTAATAACGCCTTACCAAAGAGTGGGAACAGCGAAATTAGCTCTGAAAAAACAAAAAACGAAAGAAATGGGGCCTGCAAGCTAAGAGGGCTCTTTGAACTCCTCCTTGAACAGGGAGCTCGAAATAAAAAAGAACCGACCGACAAATCTCCTAAGAAGAATCAATACAAAGGCCATACCTAGAACGGAAAGAAAGAGCAAGAGTGAAAAAGGTGAAAACAAAGGAAATGGAAGGCCATAAAAGATCGCTGTTAACAGCGACAAAAACACAACGATGAGGGGGGGCCAAAAACAGATCGAGCATGCGGAAATGACCATAAAGAGAGGGGGGTCTTACTGTCTGAATGACAGAGGGAAACCTTGAGAGCGCCGCCGGAAGAGAATTCTGCGAAGCGAATCTAGGTTTGAGGCAGCAAAGTTTCACCCGCGATCGAGTCGATGGGGGTCCGGAGTCCAATCAATTTGTCGGAGTGGTGAAGTGGGAACACAAAACCGAGGGGTAAAGTCCCTTTGGGTGGAGAAAAAAAAATGAGAAAGTTGAAGTAAAGTCGAAGGATGTCGGGGGGGGGGGGGAGAAGAAAACAAATCAAGACAAATTATATTAAAAAGATTTGTGAAAGACGACGACGAGTCACAAATCTGGCAGATCGGATCCATGAGCGTGGTGGGGGGGTACAAGGGGTTCGAGTTCACTCCGTCGCCGACTGGAGGGTCCGCCCAAATCGTGGTACGTGGTCACATGTTTCTAGAATGTATCGGAGAAAAAAGGGGGGGAAAGTGTGGGGGGGTTTGGGGAATCAGCGCGAAAAACAAACAAAGAAGGAAAGCCGTAAATCCATCATAGAAGTTTAGTATGGATGAATCGGGGCTGTGTAAAGAAACCGAGATTGTCCCGAACATTGAGGCGCCCACATCCAGGGGGGTTGAACCGTTACGAGTGACGATCACTTTGTCTGCAATCGCAAGGGGCCAAACTCGAATCTAAAGAAGAAACCAATCAGCAGGAAAGGGGAGGCGTGGATGTAGTCAAGGGTGAGACCAAAAGACCCGGTAGAGAGGTAGTTGGGGCAAGCCAAACGCTACGAAACACGGGAGGAGGGAAAAGGCGCGAACTGGTTGCACAATGATGAATGAGGCTAACAAAGAAGCCTCGGAACAAGAGTGGGATACGGGCCAAGATGCCCTAATTTTCCAATTAAGCGAACTCTTGAAGGGGGGGAAAAAGGGGAATCTGGAGGGGAGTCATGCAGAAGGATTGAAAGCCAAATGAATAAAAAAAAGGAGAAGCAGGGGCGGGGGTTGAGAAAAAAAGGATTCCACTACGAGTGCCCTTCCCTATCATCCGTTTTACACACGGTGGGGCCGGGATAGGCCATATTTGAGCGCGGAACCGTTTGGTCGAGGAAAAAAAGGGTCTACCGCTGGATGGACGAAAATTTTGAAAATAGGGAGCTAAAGAGAACTGGGCTATGATAAAAAACTTAGGTATTAAAAGATAAATCCAAGCTTACCGCGTATTACGCAACTGTATTTCCCAATTAATCAGGGGGGGGGAAAAATCTCGAGCGGGGGGGTAGAACAGTGAAAAGCAGACAGAAATGCTCAACGCGAAAAAATAAACAAAAAAAAGTGGGATAGAAAAACTGTGAGGAGGACGGGAGAAAGGGGTCGGGGAAGCATTGTTTTTTTTAAAAAAAAAGCGTAAAGGAAGGAACCTGGTGATTGACATCCGGCGATTCATGGATTTTCGTGCCGACGAGCAAAAGAGCAACCAAACCACAAACCGCAATGCAAATCGGCTTGGGGGGACTTGCAAAATCGTAGAGAGGGGGAAAAAAGGAGGAAACTTGTTGGGGTAAATTAATGCAGGGTAGCCCTGATTTCCCGAAAAGATCTCTCACGGGGAGGAACTCAAAACATGTGAAAAACGGGAGGTTTGTCTTGAAACAAAGACAGGGAAGGAAGTACGGGTCGGTGGAAAAAGGGAACTAAAACAAGCCGCCTCCACTTCTTAGCTTAGATTGGGAGGCCCATTGGGGCCCGGAAAAGGAATACAAATAGTCTCGAAGACGCGGGAAGACCATATGTTTGGGGGGGGAAACCGCGAGGCGGATCGGTGGGGTCAAAGAAAACTCTTTTCAACCAAAGAATCTATAGGGGAGGGACGGCTTCATGGCGGGGTCAGGTCGGATGGTGGGGGGAGGGGCTAAAAAATGTCAGAAACATCTAATCATCAGAAATGCCAGATAAAGGTGAGAGGAAACAAACTCAGTCTTCTAGACCCACGAAAAAAAAGAAGTGGGGGGAGGAGGTTCCTTTCCGTGGCCGGGAGGGGAATCGACGTGGAAAGAACCCAAACCACACGAAAGCATACGAATAATCATCGACTTCGCTGAGAGGTCGTGAGGAAGGCGGGATGGAATAAACGAGTAAGTCCATCCAGGTCGGGAAGGGGGGGGTTTGGGGATTTCCTCGATGAAGATGGAAAGGGAGTAACGGTAACGACACAAAAAAAGGCACTACCTCTGTGGTGGCACACACGGCAGGGACTAAGGGCCACAAAAGAACGAGGATAACTTGGGGAAAAAGCGGGAATGCTGGTGGGGACTGAAAAAAACCAAACCATAGGAGAGCTAATCGCAGAAGAGAGGCAAGGCGCAGGCAGGAGAAGCATCGGATTGAAGTCCTAATCCGTCAACCTGTGCGGTGGTCAGTTTGGGACAGAGGGCGTCTATAGGGGTGGGGGGGGGGCTGAAAAAATTCCGCGGAGGGGGGGTGGGGGGGGGGCAACCTCGTTGCGCCGGCTCTCTTAGGAATCAATGTTGATGGTGGCTTTGCACCGACGTAGGCTGGCGAATGGGGAGGGGGGTTAATAAGTAGGGGGAAAAGTCTGGGGGAGTAGGGAATGGGGGGAGGGGAGGGGTGAGGTCCTTTTGTATTGCAAGCGGAGGTATTTCGGCAATGGGGAGGAATTTCAAAAAGAGGGCGAGGTAGCGTGCCGTATTCTTCGAGAGGTTTTGGAAAAAAGCTAAGGGGGAGGTGGGGGGGGAGAGGCTCGGGGAATTCTCCACTACATTCAAGGCGATATTCCAGCTACTTTGTCGGGGGGACTTCCTTTGGGCGCAAACGACCGAAGCTGCTTGGCGAAACGGAAAGAAAGGTTCCTCGTCTCAGTTTCTTCTGGGTAGGCCTCTTTGCCGATGCCTGACGCGTGGAGTGCCTGGGGTGGGGTGGCGATTTGTTCTGAATGCAAGGAGCCCGAGTCAAGGGAGAAGGGGAGAAATTGTCGACTTATAGATAGAGGCCAAAGAAATGATAAAAATGGATAAAGGCCACGACTCGGCTAAAGCAGCGTCGAGAGATCCAACTGATCTCTCACGCAAGGAAAAAAACCTTATGCACGTTTGAGGACTGTGAAAGTGAGGCGGGAAGTAACGGCCGCGGGCTTAGGGGGGTCCGAATGAGGCAAGGAGAGCAAAAAGGGATCCACCAGCACGCCTCAACAACAGACGGCCGATGCGAAAAAGAAGGAACACTTCCTTTTACGGTGTTTGTGGAGGGGGCCGACTTTGACAAGAAACTGTGAAAAGTCAGGTGACTGAAAAGCTCGGTATTCCCCACTTCCGAGAAATTCGGTAGAAATACTTTGGGCGAAGTAGCAAGTAGAAATGGTTGGCGTGCAGCAGAAAAGTAGGGGATCGAAAGAGGGGACTAAAGTCATAAGTGGAGGAGGGCCGGTGGGGAGGAACCACACGAAAGGGATGAAATCACGAATCCACAAAGAAACACGTCCGTGGTGACGCGTCTCCCACATGCATCGCTCGTGGGTAAAGGAAAAATATACAAGTCCGAAAGCCGAGGTGGATTGTCGGTTTTCCTTTGAGCGTCAAGGGGGGGGGGTTGAAAACCGCTGGTCAGTGGCTGCTTGAAAG